>Ga0070698_100009474_pt1 | contig 10431 bp, 11 predicted proteins | sample KBSK1502metaG_FD_65477 | JGI IMG/M metagenome (GOLD analysis project Ga0070698, IMG submission 65477) | Corn, switchgrass and miscanthus rhizosphere microbial communities from Kellogg Biological Station, Michigan, USA - KBS K1-50-2 metaG | ecosystem: Host-associated > Plants > Roots >... | reverse complement strand
TGCCGTCCCGGGACTTGTAACCACGGCTGATCCACTGGCGGATCGTGCCCTCTTGGACGCCGCACAATCTCGCGGCGTCCCGGAGCGGGATAAGGCCGTCGCCGCGGGTGATGCGCACAGGCTCCGGGGGCACGGGAGGGTCACCTCCCGTGCACACAAGAAAGGCCCCGGGTCACCTGACCCAGGGCATGCGGAACTACCAGTCGAAACGTTACCCGTCACACCACAGGCAACGCAAGTCACGGCCACTGCTAACCTTCGAGCGTGGCGCGGCCCTGGGTGACCGCCAGCAACCGCTGCGTATGCCGCCGGTACTCCTCCCACCCCATCTGGTGCCCGCACCGTTTACACCGGGAATGCATCACCGGGTCACCGTCCTTCGCCGGCGGGTCGGCGCGGACCAAGGCCTTGTGACCGCACTGATAGCAGCGGACCCCGAGCAACTCCTCCGGCCGCTCAGCGACCTGGCCAAGAACCCGGGCCGCGTGCGCGTGAAGGCGGAGGATCTCAGCGCAGGCGTCCCCGCCACCGAGCTCGGGCCAATCCACGTACCCGTCGCGGGTACGGGGCATCTCCGCGGGTTCGAGGGCGATCAGCGGGCCCAGGTGGGCGTGCAGCACCGCGGACGCCCGGACCACATGCGGTCCGGGGTCGGCGACCGCGGCTTTCATATCCGGGACCGACAGGCGCAGTTGCGGCAGGGCAGCGACCCGATGGTGCCAGGACACGAGGGTGATCACGATGCCGCGCAAGAGCGCGTCGACGTCGCCGCGGAGCGGGAGCTTGGGGCCGAACGGGGTCCGCAACCCCATCGAGTCCTGCGACGGGGAGGCGATCTCCATGCTGAGGTGCACGTAGTAGGTGACAAGGTCACTCGCGCCGCGGGTCGGGGCTTTGAGCGTGGCCGCTGTTGCCATCTGGCAGGAGTGGCAGACCGCCTGGTACGACCGGGCCGGGACCCGTTCGATGATCTTGCCGTCGTCGTCGCGGCGTGTGGTGGCGTCGGCGCACCATTCGCCGACCGCGCAAGCGCGTCGGCCGTCGTCGTCCGCGGGCGCTGGCCCGGCGGGCGAGGCGGCGGGTTGTGGGCCGGGCGGCCGGCGTGCTACCCGGGCGACATCGGCCGGTGACGGTGCTAGAGCCGGGGCGAGCACCTGGGCCGCATCAGCGGCCGGGCGGCGGCGGATACGCCTTCGCCGCGTGTAACTTTCTTCCTCGCGGTGGATCCAGTATTTGTCATCGCGCCCCACCGCTCCCGCCTTCCGCGGCTGTCTCCAGTTGTCGCAGGTGAGTTATACCTCACCGTGTGAGACGGTGTGAGACGGGGCGCGGTTTACCGGGCTTCGGGCGCGTCGCCGGGCGGACGAGAGCCCCGCCGTGCCCAGGGCGCTAAACCCGGGTAGCGAGGGTGGTTAAGTCTCGCAGCGGGGCTCTGATCCTCGGGGCACACCACCTGGACTCTCAGCCGCCGGGGTCCAGGTCCCGGCAGCCTCCCCGATACCGCCCGAGCCTACTTGGCGACGGCCAGCGGTGGCCGTTCGGCGCGCACTGCGGCCAGCAGCCGGCCGGCCTTCTCATCGCCTACGGGCAGTTCCTTGGCGATCCGGTACTTGGTGACCGGGGCACCGCTGGCGAACAGTTCCCGGACCGCCTCCACGAGTAGCGCTTCCGGTGCTTTGCGGCCTAGCCGCTGTGCCCTCTGAACAGCGCTCTGGGATGGCCTCTGGCGACCGCCCCGGGAAGGTGCCCCGGGGGTGGCGCTGGCGGGTACCGCAGTGGGGTGCTCAGCGGGTACCACGGGCGCCTCCTGGCGGATGGCTTCGGCGGCCCGCTGGGATGCCACCTCGGCCTGGGCACTCAGGTTGAGCCCATCAGGCCCCAGGACCCACTCCCGGACGGCACCTTCCCACGGCTCGCCGTAGTCTCTGAGCGACTCTTTGACGGCGGTCACGACAGATGCCTTGAGACGGCCGCGGAGCACCTGCCGGCGCAGCAGCGACGGCACCTTCGGGGACCACCGCCAGAACAAGCCGGCCCGGTCGCGCAGGAGGTCCATCGCATACCGGCGCGCGTCAGCGGTGGCGCGGCCGACCGCCACCTCGTCATCGGTGACCGACAAGGACCGTACCGCAGCCTTCGCGGCGAGCAGCGGGGTGAAGAACGCGACCACGAGCACCGCGTGGCCGACCATCGCCGCACCGTCCCCGTGCGCGGCCGCGACGTTCAGCCACAGGGACGCAGCGGCGAACGGGTACGGGGCCCACGCCAGCCACCGGGCGGGTTTCCCCCGCAGCACCAGCAGAACCCCGAGCAGGTAGAGGGTGACGAACGATGCCTCTGTGGCCAGCGGCACTGTCCACGCCCACCAGCCGAACGAACCGGCGAGGAGGTGGTTGACCGTGGTGAACAGGTCGAGGAAGAACAGCGGGGCCAGGGCAGTAACGGTGAGAACGATCAGCGACGCAAGGGTGAGTTGCGGGATCGTCCAGCCTTTGGCGTGGCGAGGGGTCATATCCGTCATGTTGCCATCTCCGTCAGGTTCCGGGCCGCAACCTTGAGCGCGAGCCGCACCTGCTCCAAGGTGGCGCGCTCGTCGTTCCACTGCTCCTCATTGCCCGACAGCCGCTCGACGGTCACCTGCTCAATCGCCGCGCGGAGCACGCCGATCTCGTGGTCGGCCCTGGCCCGGTAGGGCCCCATCAGCGCCCACGGCAGCTCGCGCCTCCACCAGGGCTTGCGCGGGTAGGGGTCGAGTTCGGCGCGGGCCGCGTGCCACGCCTCCTGGAGGGACAGCTCGCCGTGAGGGCCAATGCCGGTGGTGATCCCGAGCACGCGGTCCATATCCCAGTCACCCTGGTACCAGCCGTGCTCCTCGATGATCTCTAGTGCGCGCTCGAAGACGTTGGGTGCCATGTCACTCTCCGTAGCTTGTGCCTGTCCACCGGGTGTCCACCGGTCCTCCCCCGCAGGTGTGCAGGAGGTGTCCACGGGGGTGTCCAGGGCGCGTCCATGGAGCCTCGCGCGCGCGCGCCTACGCGCGTCTGGGGGCGCGGGACCGCTTCCCGTGGACAAGATCGCGAATTCGCTCACGCTCGGTCACACCCCGACCAGTTCGCGGGCCAGTCGGTCGCGTGCTTCCTTGATCCTTTCCAGGCCGGCCCAAACATCCTGGCCAGGCACAGGAAGGTAACGGCCATCGGCCGGTTTGGTTATTACACCGAGGTCGATGAGCGCGGCGAGTTGCTGGTGCGTCCAGCTACGGGACAAACCGCTGCCGGTGGTGAGCGCGGCCGGGGCGATACCGCCAGGCGGGGCCTGGCTCAGCAGAAGCGCCCAGGCCCGCTTCTTGCCGGTGACCGCATCCACAAGGTACGCCGGGTCGACCGGCGGGGGAGCGGCCAAGTCAGGGACCGCCGACACGTCGTCCTCGATGCGCTGCGCGATCTGCTCCGGGGTCTCCGGTACATGAACCTGGGGATGCATGGGGGTCTCCTGCGGGAGGGCTGGGGAAGGGGGCACCGTGGGGTCCAGGTGGGCGGGCCGGTATGCGGCCGGGCACCGGTCATAGCGGGTGTCGTAGAGCGCCTGGTGTTCCCTGGCGTAGAGGCAGAGCCGGGGCCGGGGGACTCGCGCGTTGCGGGCCGCGATCTGGCGGACCAGTTCGTGGGTCATGTGCGGGGACCGGCACGGGGCCGACGACTGGGCTCCCTCAAGGCGGTAGTAGAACTCGCCCTTGTTCTCCAGCCGGGCCGCGTTCAGCTTCGCGTAGTCCTCCAGGGCGAACTGGCCGTGGCTGGCGTCGGCGACCTTGAAACAGACCCGGTTCATCAGGTTGCCGCGGATCTGCTCGGTCCCGACGGACTCGTGGAGCGCGCCGTACTGGGTGGCGATGATCACGCGGACGGCGGCCGACCGGCACTGTGAGGCGATCTCGGCCATGAGGCGCTGGCACTCGCCGTCGCCGGCCATGTCCGACAGGACGTTGTGCGCTTCATCGATCACGATGAAGATCGCGGGAACCTCAACGGTGGGGGTGATCGACTCCTCGCCGGTGTACCCGTGGAGGTTCCGGTCGGCGATCTCGGCCAGCGCGGCGCGGAGCATCGCCCGTGCTTCCTCGACGGTGGTGGCGACCCAGTCGACGGCGTCTTTCCACGGGCGGAACGCCTTGCCGCGCTTGGCCAGGTCGATGCCCCACACGAGGGCGTCGGGGCAGCGGGTGAGCGACGCGAGCATCACCGAGAGCTGGTTCGACTTTCCCCCGCCCAATGCCCCTATGACGAACCAGTTGAGCGCCATGCACGGGACCTTCACCCAGTTGCCGTGCTCGTCCTTGCCGACCGGCATGTCGCCGTTGACCGTCGTGGGGGCCTGCTCCGGGTCCCAGCCGTACTCCACGTTGTGTGGGTTGGCGTGCTTGAGGTGGACCAGGACCAGCGACGGGTCCGCCCGGTCCACCTCGCAGCGGGTCATCCGGTGCGCGACCTTGCCCCGCAGCGCGGTCTCGATCTTGGAGAGGATGCCCTCGATGTCGGTGACGTCCTGGTGGCCGGGCCAGAGACGGACGTGCAGGGTGGTGATGACCCCGGCTGCGGTGACGTCCTCGGCACGGGAGCCGGCGACCCCCCACACCGGGGCGTAATACTGCCACCACCGGGCCCATTCCGCGATGACCGTGGCGCGCTGTTTGCGCGGGCGCTTGTGCCACCACCAGGGGATACCCCAGGCGAGGCACCCGGCGGCGAGGCCAGCCGCCTCCACCGACCCGAAACCGGCGAACGCGGTCGCGGTCAGCCACGCCGCGGCGCCGGCCGCGGTCGCGCGGGCGAACCACCGTTCGATGGGCCGGTCCCACTTGTGGTGCGCCATTCCGCACAGCACCGCCGCCCCGATCGTGCTGCCGGCTGCGGTCGGCCACGCCGCGGCCGGGGCATGGGCCAGCACTTCACCCGCGATGGCGAACGCTGGCGGGACCGCGAGAGTCGGCGCGGTGATGTGCCGGTTGCGCCACAGGAAATCCCACGCCGGGACCAGGGGAACGGCCCTGCGTGCCTCGACGGTGGGCAGCGGAGGCGGCGACGGGGGCACACGCACAGGTGGCTACCCCCGGACAAGCTCGTCGCGGTGCGGGGCCTTGCCGGCCAGTTCACCGGCGGGCGTCTTGGCGATCGTGACGACCGCGTTGCCGGATTCGGCCATCATCCCCGCTGCGGCGCGCAGGAACCCGGCGGCCTGCTGCACCGGTTCCCACACCGGCGGCGGGTACTGGCCGGTCTCTCTCAGGTACCGGGCGTGCTGTTCCAGTGCGGCGCCTTGCTGCCCGAACCCTTCGCCGAGCCCGAGGTGCGCGCGGATCTTGTCCCGGATGCCGCCGGCTTGCGCGCCGGCGAGGAGCCGGTGGAGCGCGGAGAAGAAGTCACCTGCGGCACCGCCGCCGGTCGGAGGTGGGGGCGTGGTCATCGGGGATCCTCCAGATGGGGGTGCCTGCGTGGGCGGTGCGGTTGAGACTGGGGCTGCTGTGGTGGCCGGTGCGGGCGGTGCCGCCTGCGCGGGGGTTGAGCCCGGAGGGGAAGCGCCCGGGGTGACGGACGCTGGCAGCACGCCACCACGAGGGGCTACGACCCGCACAAGCCACTTCCGGCGCGGCGGCTTCGGGTTCGCGCGGCGGTGCGCCCGGCCGGCCAGCCAGTTATTCGCGAGGGCTTCCGCCCAGATGACGCGCACAGTCCGGGCGCGGCGCGTGTTCGCGACCCGGGTGCCAGTGTTGCGGACGCGCTGAACCTGCGCCCGGGTGGTCTTGCCCGTCACCTTGGCCGGCCGGCCGCCCGGTGGCGTCTTGGGGGCTGGCAGTTTGCCCTGTGCGTACGCCTGCTCGACGACGTGGCGGATGAACCAGATCGCACCGGCGAGGAGCCCGACACCGATGAGAACGGCGATCGTCTGGGCCATGACCGGGCTACCCGCCTAGCCGGGCGAGGAACTGGGCGGCGAACTGCTGCGCCGGGGCGGACGTGGCCGTCCAGAACCCGTGGATGAACCCGTAACTGGACAGCATCAGCACCGCAGGGACGAGCGCCGCCGCCAGGACGGCTGCTTCGGTGGGGGCCTTCCACAGCGCGATGACCAGGCCGAGGATCACGATGACCGACACGACCACGATCACGGCGTGGCAAATCTGGCCGTGCAGGCCGCCGGGGACCACCCCGGCGATGTCGGTGGCGACCGTGGCCCACAGGGAGCCGAGGCCGGTGTAGGCGACCAGTGTGCCGCCGCCGTAGGTGAGGACGATCAGCACGCGGAGCACCCAGGGGTGGCTGAACTTGGGCAGGTGGGTCAGGTGCGCGACGAGGATGACGCAGACCGCGATGACGGTGAGACCGGCGAAGGAGCCGGCGACCTGGCCGAGGATGGTCATGGGCGGTCTCCCTTTGGTGCGCGGTGCACGAGCCACGGCTCACACCAGGCCGCCAGCCTGCGGGCCAGCGGGCGCAGCAGCAGCCGGACCATGAGCACGAAAGACGACGCTGCCGCGAAAAGGGCGGCGATGTGCAGGGCCAGGTGCCAAAGCAGGTAACTGTTGGAGTGCTTCAACGCCTGGGCGTAGGTCAGGGAGGGCCCGGACAGAATCCAGAGAGCGTCGCCCAGGATTGCGGCGAGGACGGCTAGCGGGACCGTTGTGCGCCAATTGCAGATGGCACCCCAGACGATGCGGTGCAGTGTGCTCCTCATGCCGCGTCCGGTAGCTCGCCACGCTTGAGCCGTCGCCGCTCCCGCTCCGACAGTCCCCCCCAGATGCCGAACCGTTCATCGTGCTCGAGCGCGTACCCCAGGCACTCGGCGCGGACCTCGCAGGCGAAGCAGACCTTCTTGGCGTCTCTGGCCGAACCGCCCTTCTCGGGGAAGAAGGCCTCCGGGTCGGCCTGGGCGCAGAGTGCCCGGTGCTGCCACGTTTCGGGGGAGTCGTCGACGGCGAGCCGGGCGAACGCTGCGGCGGCTACGGGGTCGAGCCATGCGAGGTCGGGTTGTGCTGCCATGCCGGTCCCTTTCTCGGCTCCCCCGGGGAGGCCATCCCGGGGGAGCCTGTCTCGTGTTGACCCGAGATAGAATCAAGCGTGTATCAGAATTGACATACTGTCAACCCCGGCGGATGCTAGACCTATGCGCGGCTTCCTGGGCGGTGGTGAAATGGTTTTGAATCATCAGTGGTCAGGAGGCCAGCATGAGCGTGCACGTCACCACGAAGATCATCAGCGCTTGCGACGGGGGGCCATGCCCAGCGATCCGCGCCACCACCGACCCGGAGATGGTCGGCATCCAGGGGCTGCTTCCGTCAGCGGAGGAACTGGCGGGAATCGCGGGCGAGATCCCCGGCCACGAGGGCGTGATCTTGTTCCCCCGCGCGCTCCTGGACAGGTGGACCCGGGAGCAGGCATGACCCCCGAAGAGTTCGACGCCTGCTTCGACGAGTTCCACGCCTCGGCGGAGCGGCTGGAGATGCGCCCGTTCTACACGGTCCCCAGCGAGCAGCCGCGCATTCAGGCGTTCCGCGACGGGCTGCCGCGGCCGGTCCGGTCCGTTCGCACCGACCCGTGGCTGCGGCGCATCGCGGTCACCACGGCGGCAGGGAAACTCTGGTCGCGAGTACGGGTGATCGATGACCCGCCCACGGAGTACCAGCGCTACCAGATCCCCGGCTACGTGGAGTCGCAGGCGGCGGGAGACGAGATACTCATAGTCCGGCGCGGCCGGGTGACCGGGCTCCCGGAACGGGATTTCTGGCTGTTCGACTACCACACCGATCAGGCGTTCGTGCTGTTCCTGGACTACGACGCCGACGGGCACTTCCTCGGCGCGCAGCGGTCAGCCAGCACGGAAGACCTCGCCGCCTGCCACGCGGCCTACGATGACGCCTACCACAGCGCGGTCCCGCTCAACAGCTACCTGGCCGCGCACGCCGAATCGCTGAGGGCTGCATGAGCGAAGCGCAGGCGCGGCAGCGCCCGAACTGGGCGCGTCTCGCTGCCGAGTTGCGGCGCCTGCGCAGGAGGGCCGGCAAGTCCCAGACGGCCATCGCGGAGGCGCTTGGGGTCAGCCGGGTCACCATCGAGCGCATCGAACTGGGCGGCGCCCACGGCGGCGCGCCACCGTCGGTGGAGCGCGTCATGGAATGGGCGCGGGCGTGCTCGGCCCGCACCGGCCTCGCTGCGCTGGAAGCGCTCGCCGACGCCGCCCTGGACGAGCACCGCCCCTACCGGACGTGGGGGACGCTGGCCGACCTGCAGGAGGACGTGCGCCGCGACGAGGCCGGGGTGCGGACACTGCGCGGGTTCATGTCGTGGGGCATCCCAGCCCTGCTGCAAACCCCCGAGTACGCCCGCGCCGTTCTCGCCCTGTCCGACCTGCGCGACCCCGCGCCCGACCTGGACGCCGCAGTCGCCGCCCGGGTGGCCCGGCAGGGCATCCTCGGCGACCCGGGGCGGCGGTTCGAGTTCCTGGTCACGGAGCACGCGCTGCTGTTCCGCCCCGAAGGGCTGAGCGTTGCCGGGCTGCGCGGCCAGCTCGGGCACCTGGTCCTTGCCACCAGCCGGCCCACCGTCACGCTCGGGGTGATCCCGTCCAGGGCGGAGGCGCACGCCCTGCACCTGTCGTCGTTCTTCCTGTACGAGGACCCGGTGGAAGACGGCTCACCGTTCGCGGCGCTTGAGTCGCCACACGAACGCATCGAGGCGCGGACCCCGGCGGACTTGGCGCTGTACCAGGAAACGTTTGCCCGGCTGGAGCGGTCGGCGGTGTCCGGTGATGAGGCTGCCGGGCTGATCGGGAAGGTGAGGGAAACTCTCTAACTCCCTAAGATTCTTACCCTATCTGACTTGACATGATTACGGGGGCACTGTAAGGTTGTCATATCAGGCTGGGCAATCCGGCCCAGTTCAGAATGGGGAAAGGACCCCCCGATGGCACACCAGCCCACCCCCGAGCAGCAGGCCATCGTTGACGCCTACCGCCGCCGCGAAAACCTCGTCGTCAACGCCTACGCGGGATCAGGGAAGACCACCATCCTGCGGATGCTCGCTGAAGCCGACCCCACCCGGCGGTTCCTCTACATCGCCTACAACGCCTCGGCGAAGAAGGACGCGGCGGCCTCGTTTCCCATCAACGCGCGCTGCTATACCAGCCACGGGCTTGCCTACCGGCCGATGATCGACATGGCCACCAGGATCGGCGGCTCCAAGTACGTCCCCGGGGCCAAGCTGGCCCGGTTCATGAACATCACCGGCCCGGTCCGGCTCACCGAGGACCGGGTGCTCGCGCCCGGCCAGTTCGCCTCCGTCGTCAAGGCCACGATCAAGCGGTTCTGCTACTCCGCAGACGAGAAGATCACCGGCTGGCACGTCCCCAACGACCTCAACCGGTTCACCGATGACGAGGTCGCAGCATTGCGCGCCCTGGTTCCCCCGGTCGCCCAGCGGCTGTGGGACACCGACATCACCAGCGCCGACGGCCAGGTTCCGATGGACTTCGATTACTACCTCAAGGCGTACGCCCTGACCCACCCGCGGCTGCCCGGTGACGTGATCGCCCTGGATGAATCTCAGGACTCAAATCCGTGTGTTGCGGCGATGGTGCAGGAGCAGGCGGTCTACGGCACGCAGATCGTCATGTGTGGCGACACCTACCAGCAGATCTACCAGTGGCGAATGGCCCGTGACGCGATGGTCGCGTTCGCCAAGACCCCCGGTGTGACCGTGTTGCCGTTGACGCAGTCCTTCCGGTTCGGTGAGGCCATCGCAGGCGAGGCGAACAAGTGGCTGACCATCCTCGGCGCCCCTCACCCGCTCCGGGGTTTCGAGAGGATTCAGTCCCGGATCGGGCTGACGTCGGGCCCGTCACCGGATGCGATCTTGTGCCGGACGAACGCGGAGGCGTTCCGCCGGGCCATCCAGGCGATCGGCAACGGCCTCCGGGTCGCCTTCCCCAAGGGCGCGGGCGAGCTGACCGGCCTGGTGAAGGGCGCGGCTGACCTCAAGGCCGGGCGTCCCACGGAGCACCCGGACCTGATGGCGTTCGCCACCTGGGGGCAGCTCCAGGACTTCGTCCAGAACGAGGCGGACGGGGCGGACCTCAAACTGTTCGTGGACCTCGTGGACCAGCACGGCGTGGACGAGCTGTTCGCGGTCCTGTCGCAGATCGGCGATGAGTCGAAGGGCGCCCGGGCGGACGTTACTGTTTCGACGGCGCATTCGGCGAAGGGCCGCGAGTGGCGGCAGGTCGAGATCGCGGACGACTTCCACGAGCCGAAGCGCAACCCGGAAGCCCCAGCCGGCGAGATGCCGGTGATCCCGCGCGAGTTCGCGATGCTCGCCTATGTCGCGGTCACCCGCGGGCAGTGGGTCCTGAACCCGGTGGGGCTGGACTGGGTGGACGACTACC
>Ga0070698_100009471_pt1 | contig 10432 bp, 7 predicted proteins | sample KBSK1502metaG_FD_65477 | JGI IMG/M metagenome (GOLD analysis project Ga0070698, IMG submission 65477) | Corn, switchgrass and miscanthus rhizosphere microbial communities from Kellogg Biological Station, Michigan, USA - KBS K1-50-2 metaG | ecosystem: Host-associated > Plants > Roots >... | reverse complement strand
CAGTCGAATTGCGCATCCCGGAAGGGCAGGCAGTCCAATTCCGCCTGGAAGCGCGGAAAGAGTCGCGGAGTCGCGGCGCGATAGTTTGCCGCAGCTCCCAAACCGTCGGCAGAGTTGGTGAGCAGATCGACGGCGACGGGAGCATGCCCAAGCTGGGCAAGACGATAACTGAGCCACGCATTTCCTGCGCCGAGATCGAGGCAAAGCAGATTGCCCCTGGTACGCAACGCAAGCTCCGGAAGAATTCTCCGCTGAAAATAGGTAAAGGAGCGTGCGCGAATCTTCCACTGCGAAGGATTCCGGCCCGTGAGGTCTTTGTAAGGGAGCGCCAGGTAAAAGTCGGCAGCGTCGCTGCCCCGCCCTTCGCGGGAACGGATGTGCTCGTATTCGCGAACGAACTGGCGGAAATACCGCGCCCGGGCCACCGGCAGCGCGTTCCAGATACCCGCTTCCTGCGACAGGCAAAAAGAGCAACTCGAACAGCACATGCGAATGGCGCCATGCACCAGAGCCCCGTACTGGATGGCGCCCAGAGGCGCGGAACATTGCGGGCACTGAATCCACACGCGGTCCATGGGGTTGGTCTGGCCGCGTTTGGGGAAGGCGGCAGCCGCAAATGTTTGCCTGATGGCTATGGCGCTCATTCGGCCACCTTTTCAAATTCAAGCAAGACGTGATCGCCCACCGAGTGCAAAACTGGCCATGCGCCGAGCGCACGATCCAACTGCTCCAACAAGGAGACCGCTCTGCGATGCCCGCTCGCCCATGTCTCCGCGTACGAGGGCGGCACGAACAGCCCGACCGCGCGAACGCTGCGCAAACGAAAATGTGGCGCAAGGCTGCTGCTCCATTCCTGCACCGTCGGATAAAAGACGGGGACAGCGCTGTCGTGAATGCGGGCGACTGCCAAGCCCGAGATTCGCCGAAACGCTTTTCGCGGTTGACCACACAGAAGAAACCAGAGCGTCTCCCATAAGCAAAGTCGGGTCGAGACACAGAGGATCGCCACGCCTCCCGGCCGCAATCGCTTTCCGAGGCTGGCCGCCACAAGGGGAATATCGGCAACGCAGTTGAGCCCGGAGAAATTGGAGAAGGCGCCGTCGAACAACGCCTGGGAGGTAAGTTCGGAGAGTCGTTCGTTTGGAAGAGTTTGAAACGCAACTGTAGCCGGAGGCGCTGCAGACGCAAGCTTTTGTTTTGCCACCGCAATCATCGCCGCCGAACCGTCGCAGGCAACCACGGAAACCCCGCGCGAGGCAAGAAAAAGGGCATCTTCGCCGGTGCCGCAGTTGATCTCAAGGACCCGGTCTCCGGCACGGAAGGTTCGCCGCAATCTGTCCCAAACTAAATTGCGCTGTGCGCGGCCCACCACGGAGCGAGTAAATACGGCGTCATAGGAATCGGCAAGCCGATCAAATGCAGCGATGGCGGGAGCTATTCCCGGGGCCACGGCAGGGGTCATGTCCGCGCCTCCGATGCATTGGAATATAGACTTCCGCGCAGCGCCGTGATCCGCCGCCGTATTTCATCGCTACGGGTGTTGCTCATTTGTTCTCTGTTCAGTCGAGCCAGTGAAACTTCCTCACGCAAGAGCCGGTCGGCCTGTTCGTAAAACTCAGCAGTGTGCCTTCCCTGCAAAATGATCTCGCGGTCGGAAGTCTGTCCCCAGGGCTTGAGCTGAACCAGGGAATTCGAAACCCGGCTGTAGTACGGCGTTCCTTTGATCGGGTAGGCGACCGTTGTGAAGAAGATGTCGGGATCGGAGCACTTTACATGCTCGATGGTGGCTTCGATGTCGGCAAGTTCTTCCCCTTCATATCCCCACATCAGAAACATGCCGGTCTGAATGCCACGCTCTTTGCACATGGCGATCGCGGATTGAACCTGCTGCACCGTGACCCCGCGCTGCATCGCATCGAGAATTCTTTGCGAACCGCTTTCCGAACCGACCCAGACCCGGAAGCATCCCAGCTCGGCGAGGAGATCGACGGATTCGGCGTTCAAACGGTCCGCCCGAGAAATGCACTCAAACGGAATGTGCAATCGGCGACGATGCATTTCGGCGGCATAGTCGCGAAGCCACCCGTGATGAATGGTGAAAACGTCATCGGCGATCCACGCCATATCTGGCTGGTACGTGGAAATCAGCCATTCCACTTCATCGACCACCGCCAGGGGTTTCCTGCGCCGGTGCGTGATGCCGAACACCTGGTGACTACACCACTGGCATCGATAGGGGCATCCCCTCGCGGTAATGAACGAGAGTGAACTCTTGCCATGCGCGTCCCGCCAGGTCTGCATGTACCGGCGAATATCAATGGCTTCGCGCGCGGGCCATGGCTGGGCATCAAGATTGGAGATTTGAACTCTTTCCGAAGTGCGGTGGACCAGGCCATTTTCCGTTTGAAAGGCGATCCCACTGACGCGGGACAATGCGGATTCTGAACCTACCCGGAGCGCAGGCAGCAACTCCTCCATCGTGGCTTCCCCTTCCCCGAGAACAACCACGTCGGCGCCCGCTTTCAGATATTCCTCAACATACGCCCCGGGTTCCGGCCCACCCACGACTGTTTGCCAGCCGCATGCCTGCGCCACGCGCAGAATTTCCACCACTTGTCGGCGTGTCATCAAGTTCGCGTAGACGCCTAGAACGGACGGAGGTTCGTCGTGCAATGTCCGCGTCAGCGCCTCCATGGAGGAGAACGTTGTGTCGAACACATCGACATCCAGTCCTTTGCTTCTCAAGTGCGAACAGATGTAGAGAATGCCCAGGGGAACATAAGGCTTCTGAATCTGAATCTCTTTCGGATCGTCGTAGAGAAAATAACCGTGTGTAAGGAGAAGGTCGCGCATCTACCGTTCCCCCAGGGGAGATGTGAAATCACCGATGGAAATGAAAGATTCGGGGGCGTGCTGGCGGGATTGACGCGCCAACGGCATGGGCAGCAGCTCCGTTGCGTCCCGGTTTCTGCTTACGGGCTCGAGAAGGTCTACTTGCTTCCAGCGGTCCGCGATGGTCTCCTGAACCGCCGGTGAGGGAGATTTGTAAGCCTCGACTTCGGCATGCAAGGCGTCTCGAACCGCGCGATAGAAGAGGTCGCTGTAAGTTCCCTTGAACATGACGCAAAGATCTTCGCTGTCAGACCAGTTCCGCTTTTCGCCCATCTGGCTCCGTACCTGTTCGTGAAAGCGGGTATTCGGCAACGGATAGGAAAAGGAGATGCCGATGTCATCCGGTTTGGTTTCGCGGACCAGCTCAATCGTCTTTCGGAGATCCTCCCACGCTTCCCCCGGATAGCCGAATTGTAAAAAGTAGCAGGTGCGAATTCCTTGCGCACCGAGCTCTTTGCGGGCTGAAACAATCTCTTCGACTCGTAGGCCCTTGTCCATCGCATCGAGAATTTTTTGTGATCCGGATTCCACGCCCATCCACACTTCCGAACATCCCGCGCGTTTGAGCGCTGTTGCCGTGGATGCGCCCAGCCGGTCGGCACGCGCCTGGATCTTGAACGGAACCGCGCAGTCGCGCGATTCCACCTCTCGGGCGAACTGCTCCATCCATCTGGGACTGAGGGCAAATATATCGTCGGCGAACCACAGATGTTCCGCTTTGTAGCGACGCTGCAGGATCAGCATCTCTTCGGCTACATCGGAAGGCTCCCGGGCCGCGTAGGCATCGCCAAAAATGGGCTTCGCGCACCAATTGCAACGGTACGGGCAGCCCCGGCTGGCAACCAGGTTTAGGGAAAATCTTCCGTGTGCGGATTGCCATGCTTCCCGATACCTTTGCATATCGATCAGATCGCGTGCCGGCAGCGGGGAGTTCGTCGTTGGTCGCCGCGGATTGCGGTTGACTAGCGGACCCGCGCAGTTCATGCCCGGCGAAGTGCTTGAGACTACTTCCGGACCAGCCGGAACATCCCTGCCAAGCAAAATTGCTTGCACCGCTTCCAATAACTTGTGTTCCGACTCTCCCTTCAGGACAAGGTCACAGCCGTTTTGGAGGTAGTCTCCGGCGTGATCCGTGGAGTCCGAACCGTGCACCAGCACACGCGCTCCCGCCCGCCTTGCCTGTTGGGCCATTTGCCATGCAAGGTCGCGCATGCGGGTCAGGCACATTTTCGTCAGGAAGTTGAAGTCGTCCTCATAGATCGCGACGACTCTGGGGCTGTGGACTCGGAGTGCCTCGCGAAAACCGGCGAGCGGTTCCTGAAGCATGGAATCGAACAGGGCAACGGACACTCCTTGACCCCGCAACACCGCGGCGGCATACAGTGTTCCGAGCGGCGGGTACGGTTGCATCTTCTTCACCTGCTTGCGGTCATACAGCAGGTGGTAGGAATGCGTCAGTAAGACGTCAGTCACAGCGTTTTCCTTGGACGGGCCGGAAATCCTCCAGCAACGTCGTCAGCACACTTCCTGGGCTTCCGTGCTCAGCACCTGTCCTGTCAGCAACGAGCGTCGCGTGGCAAAGCGCTCAAATTTGCCAGCAACCCACAACTCCCACGGAAATGAGTAGCGATTCGCGCGAATCCTCCAACGCAGCGGAGCGCCAAGCAGCTTTCGCAATCCATGGCGAAGCCGTGGATGATTGCTGGTTGCTTTGCGAATTTGGTTGTTGAGCAGAAAAAACTGCAGCATGCGCCGCAGGCGCTGCAACTCCTCGCCTTGCAGCCAGGGAAGCATGTTTCGTCCGAGCGGAAGTTCAGCCCACTCCTGCAAGGACGCGGGCTCACGCAAACCCAGTTCTCGAAGCTGAGGCCAGATCGGAATACCGGGGTAGGGTGTAAATAGATTGGGCGAAAAACTCACATTCCAAAACTGGCGGGCGATGTCGCTCATGGTGCGGATGGTTTCAACACGGTCCGCTTCCACCTCGCCGGGATACCCGAAAATCAGATTAAAGGTGACGTGAATCCCTCCCAGAGCCGCTTTTCGTGCGGTCTCATACATTTCGTTCACCCGTTGATGGCGTTTGTTCATAATCTTCAGCACATTTTCGGAGGTGGACTCGGTACCAAATCCCATGTGGGCGACTCCACTCGCGCCCAGCAGCCGAACATCGTCGTCACTCATGCGGCAGAGAAAATCGGTGGACGCCTGGAAGGTCCAGCGAAAACGCAACTTGGATTTGAGAAAGCCGTCGGCAATCTCAAGCGCGCGGCGCCAATCCACCGGGAGGTTCGAATCGAGCATGGCTACTTCCTCGATTCGGTAGTGATCGACCAGATCTGTGACTTCGGATATCACGCGCTCCGGAGCCAGCGCATTGAATTTCCGCTTGTAGAAAACCATGTCGGTGCAGTAGTTGCACGCGTACGGGCAGCCCACGCTCGTTGCATAGGGCAACTTGCGGATGCCGGATGCGCGCTCGTAGGCATCGAAATCGGCCAGCTCATAGGCGGGGCGCGGAAGGTCATCGAGAAGCGCGACACGTCTCTCCGGAGAATGACATGCAAACAAGCTGTTCTTTGAAGACACGCCGGCTACGTCGCCGTACGACTTCCCTTCCGAGAGCCGAGTCGCTATTTCGAGCAGCGTCAGTTCGCCCTGACCGCGAACGACTGCATCCACATAGTGTTCACGCAAGGTCTGGTCGGGAAGGAGGCTTGGGTGCCAGCCGCCAAAAATGACGGGCATGTCCGGCCGTACACGCTTGGCGGCTTTCGCGACGCGCACGGCCCCCCGAATCATGGGTCCGGTGAGAACCGAGACGCCAAGACAGAGCGCGTCTTGTATCTCTGTGAGAATTGTGTTTTCCCAGTCCGGAACTACAACAGCGTCAACAATGCGGACTTCAAATCCCGCGTGAAGAAGCGGTGAAGCCAGGCTCAGGAGACAGAGTGGAGCGCCGAGGGCGGGCCCTTCGTAGGGAGGATAAAAAAGTACGACTTTGCCTTTCATCCGCAGGCCGCCTGTGTAACGGATGGTTCCAGACGCTGAGCATCCACCGCTGGTTTTGTGGTCGGAGCTCGTTTCTTCAGTTTCTCGTTGAGCCACAGTTCCACCGGTGCACGATAGAAGTCATGGTCTAGACGCCAACGCGCGGGGAAAGAGAGAGTCTTCTGGGCCAGACGAGTCGAAGGCTTGCGCGTGTCCAGTGCAATGGGAACACGGTCAAACGCAATGCGCAGGTAGTCCCGCATCACCTGCAGTCGCTTGTGATCGCGACCGTTCAACCACGGCAGTTGGGTGTAGCGGGGAAAGAAATCGGCCCATCCTTCCAGGGAAGTCGGGACCTGAATTCCGAGTTCCTCGACGTGTTCCATGATGGGAGAACCCGGATACGGGGTGAAGATATTTGTCCAGAACTCCGCCCCCGGAAAGCGCCTGCAAACGTCCATCATGAAATCGATGGTTTCGCGACGTTCCTTGCTGCCTTCTCCGGGATAAGCAAAAATGATGTTGAACGAAGGTCTGATGCCCGCTTCCAGGCAACGAGCGGCGCTTTCAAATATGGAATCGAAATCCTGAAACGTCTTGTTCATCAGCTTCAGGATTTTTGGCGAACCGGAATCAACTCCCTGGCAGATCTGATGCAGACCGCTGCGACGAAGAAGTTTTAGATCGGCCGTGCTTAACCTTGCGGTGAGGTTGGTTGTGGCCTGAATGCTCCACCGAAACTGGGCGCCGGCGTTCACCAACCCGTCCGCAATCAGCCGGGCTCGATCGAGATCTACAAGAAAATTGTCGTCGACCACCCACAACATTTCGAGGCCGTAACGGCGCGTTACATCCACGGTCTCTTCCACAAACTGTTCCGGAGAGAGCGCATTCCACTTTCGGCCGTATACGCCGGCATTCGTGCAGTACGAGCAATTGAACGGACAAGCCAGACTGGAAATGTACATAGCCCAGCGGCGGCCGCAGAGTCTCTGATATGCGTCAAAGTCCGCGATGTGATAGGCCTTCGGCGGGAGTTCCGCAATCGGGCGCAGGGGACGTTCGGTGCTGAAGATGAGTTTTCCGTCACGCTTGAACCCAATTCCAGGGATCAAGTCGAGTGCCGACCGCGTCTCCAGATGCTGTACCAGATCGAGCAGCGTGTCTTCGCCTTGCCCGCGCACCACGATGTCGATGAAATCGGCCTCCAGTGTCTGCTTTGGCAGAAGCGAAGGATGCCAGCCACCCAGGATCACGGGAAAATCTGGATTCCACGCTTTGACCGCTCGCGCAATCTCCGCGGTTTCACGAATCATGGGTCCCGTCACGAGGGAAATGGCCAGGCAAATGGCGTTTTTTACCTCGTCGAGAACGCGTTGTTTGTAGTTCGGCGTGATCGTCGAATCGATAATCTGGACCGCGTAACCCGCGCGCAAGAGTGGAGTGGCTACGGCCAGTATCCCGAGGGGAGCCGTTGCTTCCGTGCTTGCAAAAGAAGGAAAGAAGAAAACAATCTTTTTTGACATCGGTAGAAGTACGTGTCCTCCCAATGACAACGTACACCAATGCCGCCGGGTAACTTGTCAAGAGGTTGTCAAGACGCTGTAATTTCCGTAGACGACTGTTGTCACTTGATGGTCACCGTTCACGCTTCTCCCGAAACCGATAAAGATCCCGAGAGGTAACTGGCAAGCCCTGAAGCTTTACATAGAGAAACAGCTGATATTTGTGATTGAGGAGATGTTCGAGGTTTCCCAACAACAGCGTCATCAACGTTTCTCCTTTCGGGGCGAAGATTGTTTGCAGGACGCGACTCAAATCTGAATCGAGGCACAGGAGGAACCCTCGTTCGATTTGCTTCCCATATTCGGCAATCCTCTCTCTGGCCTCCCCTGGAGGACAGAAATGGTTCACTTCAAGCCCACGGAGGGAATCAAGGCCAGCGAGATGTTCCGGAAAGGCTTTCTGAAAACAGGCACAGAAACCGGAAAGACAATCGAGAAGATGTCCCAATAGGTGCCCAACATCCATCGCGCTTGGATTGCTCGAAGCAATCTGTGGCTGCCAGGCAAGCGAACCTTCCGTAACCAGGGAAACCAGGTGATCGGTTCGTTCCACAGCTTCGCTGACCTTCGCTCTCAATGCTTCTACAATGGATCGTTCCGACAAGGCCGACTCCGTGAATGGAGAATGCTGCTTTCCTGCACTCCGAGGGTTCACAAGAACATCCTGGGGAACACGATACGCGCTGCCCAAGGAAAAGTCAGTTTCCGACAGACAAAATGCCCGGCTGTGACGTCCTGCCGGCAGGCCAGCCGCAAGAGAAGGCTCCTTGCTGCTGAACTGCAAGCTCCGCCATGAATTTGGACCGACAAACCGCCCACGGCAACGGATCGCCCTGCTGGAGAGGAGAGTGACCAACAAGGAAATCGCCGCGCATCTGAACTTGTCCGAATTCACCGTGAAGAATCACGTCCACCGGATCATGCGCCTACTGAACCCGAGAAGCCGTCATGCAGCCGTAGAAGCCGCGTGCAACGGAAATATCGCGGCCACCCTGCGCCGAAGAATGCTAGTTGGCAACCTTCGCCCGATAGAGGGTCGGCAAGCCCACAGCCCGGCCACAGTCGCTCGCAAAGACCACAGACTTCGAATCAAGATCCCAGGCGGGCGTCCAGCTGTTGCAATTCCCGCTGGTCACTTGATGCGCGCTGACTTCGCCTGCCTGCTGAAACCAGATCTGTTTGGGACCGGCGTCGGCCGAAACCCATGCGGCACAGCGCCCATCGGGCGACCACGTGCTCTGCCCCTCACGAATTCGTGAACTCGGTACAACCCGACTCGGCAAGGCCCTTGTTTCACGAGTTCGGGGATCAAACTCCAGAAACTTCGAACGGCCGTTCGAGACCAGTTCAAAGCGAATCGGCCCCTCGGGGTTTTCCGCCACGGGAGTTAGCGCCTGGCCATCGAAAACCAGTTCTTCAATATCTCCCCCGTGCAGCCAGTGAAGAACGTAACGGTCCTTTCCCATGGCTTGATAAAACATTCCAAACCGGGTGACCGCGGGCGATAACGACGAGAGGGCTCCGCGCTCCCGCTTTACAGGTGCAAATTGCTGAGCCGGCTCCTGGCGATAGCTTTGCAACTGCTGGTTGGCAACCATTGCGGAAATTAAAAGAACGGGGGTGGCTACCATCGTGGCCATGACCGGCGTTATGGCTTTGAAATAGTGAATCCCGATCGCGAGAAGTAAAATCACAAGCAAGCACACTTTCGGAAACAGCCATGCGAGCATCTTCAAGTTCGGCGCTGCGAGAAGAACGAATGTCAGGGCCACGAAAATCCTCTCCCGATGGCTGGCCGTGTCAAGGATCAGGACCGTCGGAAGAAACAGAAGCACATAGGTATAGGAAGCGACGCTGGTAGAAAGCAAAATCACCGCGATCGCGAACCATGCAAAATCCCGTTTCCCATCGCGGGTCTTGCGCATAGCAATTCCCATGGTGGCGAACGCGAGGACGGCGAGATGGATGGCCGGTCTGAGAAAGAACAAGAACCAGGGTGCCTGTATGGCCGGTGAGGGATTCAGTTCCGGATCGGACACGAAGAAGTGCTGCAAGAATGTCGAAATAGTCTGGTTGCCAGGGTCATATGGATTAATGGAACCACTCTCAAGCGAACGGGGAAGAATTTGCGTGGCGTAGTAGTGCAGGTCGTCCCATCCGAAAATACCCAAAGCAACCGCCAATCCGCCCAAAGCGGCCGCGACCATGCCCAAACCGGCGCGCCACCTGCGCTGCGCGAGGAAGAGGAAAAGAAACGGCCCCCCGTAAAGTTTCAACACGAACACAATCCCGACAACGATTCCGGCCGGCATTTCCCACCGTCCATCCAGGCAGTACAGAGCAAACGTCAGCAGGAACAGGACCAAAATATAGTATTGGCCATAGGCAAAATTGGCGCGCCATGAATTAAGGCTCAGGAATACAAGAAGGAATAGTTGAGACATGCAAAAACGCGTCATTCGCGAAAGCAAGAAAAGAGTAGCGAGTAGCAGAACCAAATTGAGGCACAGCCAAATTCGTTTTGCCATCAGGGGGGAAAAAGGGGTTAACGGAACGAACGGAAGCATGGTCAGGGGAGTCTGCGGGGTGTACGCGCCCAGTTGCCTCTCGAATCCCGCGCGGTTCATCGCGCGCTGAAAGGAGGTCCAATCGTACAAATCCCTCAGATGCGTGCCCCGCCGCAATTCGGCGGCCGCCGTGTAGTAGTTTGGAAAATCCGTCTCTACATGCGACCAGGCGGGTAGGATGGCAATCCGGAAAAAAAGCGCGACGGCCAAGAGAGTGATACCGTATTGCACGTGGCGGCCGATGGCCGGGTAACTCGTCGCTGTCTTTTCCCCCGGAGACCATTCCCCAGCCGCGGGACGGCTCCTGAAGTCATGGTGGACCGCAGGCATCATTTTGGGGAGTGCAACAAACAGAGAGAACGTGTCGGGCTGGACTTCCAGGCGCTGAGATCAACAATCGGCAAGACTTTCTCCCCT
>Ga0070698_100009470_pt1 | contig 10435 bp, 10 predicted proteins | sample KBSK1502metaG_FD_65477 | JGI IMG/M metagenome (GOLD analysis project Ga0070698, IMG submission 65477) | Corn, switchgrass and miscanthus rhizosphere microbial communities from Kellogg Biological Station, Michigan, USA - KBS K1-50-2 metaG | ecosystem: Host-associated > Plants > Roots >... | reverse complement strand
CCTTGACCCTTTCCCCTCTACTCAAATTTTGCGGCTCGTTTCGCAACGAACGCTTCATACGCTTCACGATAATCCGGATGCTGCATGCAGATGGCCTGGGCCTGTGCCTCGCATTCCAACGCCGCGACGAAATTCATGTGCGCTTCGCGGTCCAGAAGCTCTTTAGTTTTCGCGAGGGCGAACGCCGGTCCATGCGCAAGACGTTCCGCCAATTCCTGCGTCGCTGTTTTCAACTGACTCGCGGGCACGACTCGATTGTACAGACCTATTCGTTCAGCTTCCGGCGCGGAAATAAAATCGCCGGTGTAGAGCAGTTCCGTAGCTTTCCCGAGGCCGACGAGGCGCGGAAGTAGATAAGCAGCGCCCATGTCGGCGCCTGAGAGTCCAACCTTTACAAACAGAAAAGCAATCTTCGCTTCATCGGCTGCTATACGAATGTCCGAAGCCAGCGCGATGCAGGCTCCGGCGCCGGCTGTCGTTCCGTTAAGACTCGCAATAACCGGTTTGTGCAGCTTGCGAATGTTTGCGACCAATTCACAGGTCAATCGTGTAAACGCGAGCAAGCCTTCCATGTCGCGTTTGAAGAGCTCGCCGATAATATCGTGCACGTCGCCGCCAGAGCAGAAGGCTCGGCCCGCGCCTGTGATCACAACGGCACGCACCTCGGGCTCATTTCTTAGCGCGGCGAAAGTGTCCGTCAGTTCGCGATAGACTTCGAAAGTCAGGGCGTTGAGGCGTTCGGGACGATTCAGCGTAATCGTCGCCACGCCCTCACCGGTCAACTGGTAGAGAAAACTACTTGGGTTATTCATGGCCGAACTTATCTGATTGCAGTCTCCTCGACTATTTTTACGGGCGCCGGCAGAGCTCCTGACCGTAGAACCAGTGCCAGATCTTCCGCCGACTGTTTCGTGAATCTTCCGCTGATCTCGCCCTGATCCAGTATTTGTGACTTGATATAGGCAATCGACTTAACTTCACCATTAAGCACGACGCCAAGATAACTATTGATGTGTGAGCCAGTCCAAGCGCCAAACCTGTTGGCCCCTTCCGGTCGCAGCGAGAAATGAATCTGATAGTTATCAGGATCGCCTGCTGACTGAACCGCGTCCGCGGTTCGAAGCTCGCCACCGTTTACGATAGCCGGCACTTCAACCACCACCCAACTCTTTTCAGCGTTTCGCAAAGCGGTAGTTGGTTCCGCTCGCTCTACATAAGGCAACACCCGACGATTGCCAGTCGCCTTGTTGCCGAGAGAAATAAGCGCTTCCTCTTTGGTGTTGTAAGTTTGAACTGGTGCGGGATTGGTAGGACTCACTACTGCCGCCAATTCCAATAAGCCTCCAGCAGTGATGATCTGCTTTAGGCGTTCGTGATCCGCAAAGTTGGGCAGGCTCACCAGGATCCGACCATTCAGGGAAGTGCCCTGAGCAACAACCCGAGAGTTGTGAATCCCCAGGTCATCCAAGCGCCGCTCAATGACGGTTACGGTTCGTTCTACTGCTGCATCCCTGTCAGCGCCTGTCGCGTCGATCTCGAGCACCAGGCGCCAGGTCAAACGGTCACGTCGAGGAAGGAGGGAGCACGAGAATCCAACTGTGGCAAACAATAGAATTGCGAGCGCGATGATGAAATGACGATGCATAGACCTGCTGTTTGAAGTGCTATGAACTGAAAACAGCGACCGCTTCAATCTCTACCTTCGCCTTGTCGTCCAGCAAACTTTTGACCTCAACCAGCGCCATTGCGGGAAAGTGCTTACCCAGGTGAGCGCGATACGAGTGTCCAACTTCCTCACGTCGGTTAACGTATTCCCGTTTATCGGTAACGTATATGGTGAGTCGCGCGATCTGGTTCGGCTCGCCACCGGCTGCAATGACAACCGCAACAACGTTCGCGAGTGCGCGATCGAATTGCGCCACGAAGTCTTCGCTGACGACTGTTTGCTTTTCGTCCCAACCAATCTGCCCGGCTACAAAAAGCAATCTACCGCCAGGTTCTGTTAAGACGCCGTTCGAATAGCCGCGGGGCGTGCCTAGTGATACAGGGTTGATCAACTTGAAGGTCATAAGAAGGTTCAGGCGGACGACGATAGCAAGTTATTAGATTACGCCGAATGGGGCAAGGGCAAACATAACCGCCAAGACGCCAAGGACGCCAAAAACGAATCAGAGACATCTCTGCAGAACAAGTTCTTAACCGTTTAATGGTCTCTGCTGTTGGCGTCCCCATGGCGTCTTGGCGGTTAGTTACAAGTACTTCAGAAACGAAAAAGGCCGCCAGGTAGAATGGCGGCCTTTTTATTAATTATCCCGCAAGAGCTTAATCGAGCACTTTGTCGAGTCGTTCCGAGAGTTGGTTCGCGAGGTTGCCATTCGGATCCAGCCCGCCAATAGGCTCGCTGGCCACGCCGTGCTTATCAATTATGACGAACGAAGGTAACTGATCGACGCCAAACTTTTTCGACGTTGCGCCGTCAGGGTCGCGCAGTACAGTAACCTTCAGGCCATACTTCTGCGCAAACGCTCGGAGGTTGTCATCGCTGGCATAGTTCTTCGATTTCGGATCCTCCGACTCGGTGCTTACCCAATAGACCACCAGGCCCCGGTCGCTGTACTCGTCTGCCAGCTTTCTTACACCCTGCAGCTGCGCCTTTGACAACGGCAGCCACGAAGCGCCAAACGCGAGCACCACAACCTCACCGCGCAAACTGTCGGACGTGATCGTCTGGCCATCAGCGGTGTGCAGCGAAAAGTTGACTGTGGCTGGTCCGTTTTGGGCGAACACAAACGAGGAACCCAGCATGACAGTTAACAACAGGGTCAATAGAGATTTTCGATTTGACAGGTGCATTTACTCTCCTTTGCCCGTTCCAAAAAAGGGTGGGGCAGTGCGTTAGATGAGTGGGACGGCAGTTTAGTTGGTCAGACTGGCAATGCCTGAATGTAAAGGCCAAAACCGCTGGTTTCCGTCCGACGTTCTTTCTTTCTAGTCCCGCTCGCGGGGCGTTTCCCGCGCTGGAAAGCCAAAGACCTCCTGGTGTAAAGCGACGTAATCATCCCACGTGTCCATGTCGCGCGCAATATAATTCGAATTCACGGCGAGGCGTTTGACGACGGCCCGGTGTTCAATAAAAAACGCTTTTAGACCACCGCTTGGGTTCAGGCTCAGTAGCTCATCGCGGAAGAAAATGTCTATCAACACTGGATGCCCGCCGCACTCTTTCCAGGTTGGCTTCACCAGTCGCGCGCCCTGCTTCCATTCGCTGACTAGCGCCGCGACCACTTCAGACGGCACCGCCGCATGGTCTACGGGATTGATGATGACAGCTTCAATATCTTCAGGCAGCGCGCGAACGCCACAGGCGATCGAGGCGCTCATCTCGCTCTCAGTATCGGGATTGACGGCAAAGGTTACGTCTGATGCGCGCAGGTGAGCTTTGAGTTTTTCCGCTCGCGGGTCGCAACCAAGAACCACGACAACGGTTTCAACACCGCCGCCGCGCAGTTGATCGATGCAGGTTTCGATTACGGTTTTTGGGCCGAAGGGAAGGAGAGGCTTGAACGCGCCCATGCGGCGTGAACGTCCCGCGGCGAGGATTATGGCTGCAACTGCACCGGTCTTTGATGCTATCTTCACGGGAGCAGGTTACTAAGACCAAAGACCTAAGTCCAAAGACCAAAAACAAGATCAATCAATAGAAATTAGCTCCCGCAGAGCGCGAAGCGTATATTGCCTGGTCATCTGCTTGCGCCAGTTCATGACAAAGTCAGTATTGTCGAGCGGGCGAGCCTTCACGTAAGCAGCTTCAGCGGCCGCCTGTATGCGATCGTCGTCGAGCGGTTGCCCGATCAGCACTTCACCGGCTTCTCTCACTTCAACTGGCGCCGGTCCGATGCCGCCCAGAACCAATCTTGCATTCTTAACGCGAGCAAGGTCGCTACCGTTACCGTTCTCCATCTGCACGAACGCCGCCACGCCCAGCACCGGAAAATCAAACGCGCCACGACGTCGAAGTTTCTGATACGAGGCACGCCAACCATTGAGCGGTGGCAAATGAATATCGACCAATAACTCGTCCGGGCGCTTCTTCAGATAGTCGATACCATCGTCATTGTAGAAACCAGCGGCGTCGATCATCCGTTCGCCGAGCGTCGAGGCCAGGCGAAACTTCGCGCCAATGGCCACCATCACCGGAACCAAATCGGAAGACTGGACGGCCCAGCACTTCGAACTCCCAGGCGCCACCCAGCAAACATCCCCATCCTTCTTGAGGCAAAAATTTATGCCTTTACGCCATTCGTAATTCTGATCGTAGTAGTTGCAACGCGTATCCAGTAAAAGATTTCCGCCGACAGTTCCCATGTTCCGGAGAATTGGCGTGGAGATCGAGCGCGCGGCGTGAGCAATAACGGGATAGTCGCGATTAATGAGCGGGTGCTCGACGATGTCAGTGAGGGTTACCGAAGCGCCAATGCGAACGCCCGACTTGCCGTCACCGGTAATCTGATTCAACTCCGGCACGCGCATCACGGAAATCACGGTGCGCGGCGTCTGCTGCCGGCGCTTCATGTTTGGGTAGAGGTCGGTGCCACCGGCGACGAATTGCCCCTCCGGCCCACTGCCGGCGATGATCTTCACCGCCTCCGCGATTTCTCGCGGCACGCGGTAGTCAAATTTGGGGAGTCGCATCATCTGAGTTGTCGTTTTTTCTGCGTGCTCATCGCGAGCTTCAAAACTAATTTGATCTTGATCACCGGCTGATCGGGGCGATCCGGGTTAGGTACTACCCGAAGATTGGCGCAATCAACCAGCAGATCAAGAGTCTCAAGCACCGTTTGTCCGATCAAAACTTCCGAACCAAGCACCAGCATCTCTTCAGTGGTACGGCGACCAATAATGTCGATACCGACCATTTCTGAGACGTCAACATCCTCGCGCGAGTCATTGGCGTAAACGGCGCGTGCCATTCTCACTACTCCCAACCCCAGGTGCTGTAGCACCTGAACCGGCAACACTGAGCGAATCGCACCTGTATCAACTAATGCGCTTGTTTCGTAATAACGAACCTGGTCCGGCTGGAGCATTCCTCGTCGCACTAGTGCCTGATCCACGCCATTGGTTAGTCTGACTTTTACCCTGACTTCTCCCATGAGGGCCTTCACCTCGCTTGCGTGTTTCACAGATTCGGCAATTCTGTAATTGCGAGTAGGGATTGTGCTGACGTCGTTCGGCAAAGGCAACTGGTCGTCTCCCGATGTCGTTTTCTTGTTCATAAAAGTCCTCTTTCAACTACGAATGCATCCCCTCTGGAGTCCGAATTACGGATCACTGTCCGCGGCGTCTGCTGTCGGCGTTTCATGTTGGGGTAAGGTCGGTCCCTCTGGCGACAAACTGAGCCGTTGCCCAACCGTGCCGACAATCTTGACCACCTCCGCGATGGTGCGCGGAACGCGATATCAAATTTGGGAAGACGCATCATGAAGTTCAGCTCACGGGCCGGATTGACCGCGCCATTGCTCGCCTGAATTTTAATCCTGGGTTTGTAATTAACCACGTTTTCTGAACACTAGAAAAGCCTTTGAATTCGATCTGCTTTTCGACAAATGTCATTACAACATGCCGACCCTCATTCTCAATCTCAGTTTTCGCAAATTCACTGACCTGAATCCCGTTTGGGTTCTCAGTACTTTCAACTCGCTTTGTGTAGTTGACCATGATCCCATATATGTCGTCTTCCACGATTGATGCTGAACCGACGTGTATTCCGGCTCTAATCTCTATCTGGTCGTCCCCGGGCTCAAGCTGAAGTGCCAAAGCAAAATCAAGAGCGTCCGCTGCAGAGCGGAATACCACCATGAGGGAGTCCCCAATGATCTTGATTTCGTGATGGTCATATTTAGCCAACAGGGTGCGTGCCTGAGCGAAATGTCGCTTCAGCACTTCGATCCACTTGGTGTCGCGTAACTCATTTGCGATCGTGGTTGAGTCCACAATGTCAGTAAAAACCAAAGCGAACATGCGGGAGGCTCCCGCCCATTCCTCTAACGTCTTTTTGTGGTCCATGTTCAGTTTGGTGAAACTATCGCCGTCATCGACATCCACTTGAATTTCTCGTCTTCCCCTACGAAACCCTAACAAAATCCAACCAGAATCATTTCGGCTGGGCGCAGCAATCTCAAGCACTCTACCTATCTCCCCTCGATTCAAACCCTTCTCAGGCATGTCTTCGAGTAGTGCTACTAGATCGTTTTCTTGCAGTTTTTCAGCCATTGGTGATCGCCTTTAACGCTCTTCATGAATGCACTGCCACTCGCGGCATCTCTTTTCCATCTCCACCTTCCGCCGGCGTCAACACGCGCAACGGCTCCGGCCATTGGACCGACGGCACCGCACCCGGTCCGAATCTTCCATCGCGACCCTTCGCTTTGTCCTTCAGTGCTTTCAATACTTTCTCCGGCATAATCGGCACCTCATCGATTCTTACGCCCACCGCGTCATACACCGCATTCGCCACTGCGGGCGGAACCGGCAACAGCGGCCCCTGGCCCACTTCCTTCGCGCCGTAGGGTCCGTTCGGATCCGGATCCTCGATCAGGTAAGTCTTGACGTCGCACATTTCCATCGTTGTCGGACTCTTGTATTCCAGCATCGAGGGGAACTTGTGCACCACGTTACGATTCGCGCGATAGGTCATCTCTTCCATCAACGCTTCGCCCAGGCCCATGTAGACGCTGCCCTCAACCTGTCCCATGACCAACATTGGATTGATCGACTTGCCGATGTCGTGGGCGATCCAGATCCGCTCGACAACAACAATGCCGGTATCAGGGTCAACATCGACCTCCGCAATCGCCGCTGAATAACTGTAAGCAGGCGAGGGGCCGACGCCTGCGCCTTTGTATTTTCCCGGTGAACGCGGCGGAGAATAAGAGCCGACCGTACCAATGGTGCCAAACTTTGATTCTGCCAACACGACGGCCTCGGCAAATGTCACACCAACCTCCGGATTTTCGACATCGAAGATCCTGCGCTCGGCGAGCGATAGATTCTCAATAGGCACGCTGAGCTTTTCAGCCACGGCCATAACCAAAAGTTCACGAGCGCGTTCCGCGGCTTGAATCGCGGCGTTGCCGGTCATTAACGTCACGCGGCTTGAATAACTGCCGAGATCAACCGGTGTCAGGTCGGTGTCTGCCGTGATTACCCGAATGTCGAACGGATCGATGCCGAGCACTTCGGCGACGATGTAAGCGAGAATCGAATCGGAGCCCTGACCAATATCTGTCGACCCACACATCACGCAGACGCCACCCTGTCGATCTAGCCGAAGCTGCACACCGGATTGCGGCATGTTGTTCCAGTAGATCGGCAACCCCGCGCCACAGAGGTACGAACTGCAAGCGATTCCGATTCCTTTGCCGTATGGCAGTTTGCGATTGCTTTCATTCCAGCCCGAGAATTTGTTCTTCCAGTCAGAGCCGTCAACAATCTTATCGATGCATCGGCCCAGTCCCATGCTGCCGATGCGCAGGTAGTTGGCGGTAACGGTACCGGGTTCGACCAGGTTCTTGCGGCGCATTGCCGCCGGGTCGAGTCTGAGTTGCTCGGCTATCTTGTCCAGCTGAACTTCCAAACCAAAACGCGGCTGTGGCGTTCCGTGTCCGCGCTTGGGGCCGCACGGCGGCTTGTTAGTAAAGGCGCGCAGGCCCTGAAACTTGTAGCTGGGCACATCATAGGTAACGGTTTGTAGCGCGCCGGTGTAGAAGGTGCTGGCCACGCCGTAACTGCCATACGCGCCGCCGTCGAGGAATGTCTGGAAATGCATCCCGGTGATGGCGCCATCTTTCTTAACCCCAGTCTTAACGTACATCAGCACCGGATGGCGGCCACGGTGACAATAGAAAACTTCTTCCCGCGTGAGCGTTACCTTCACCGGGCGTCCCGTCATCATCGCAAGTTTGCAGACGACAACTTCGTGATTAAACGGATCGCTCTTGCCGCCAAAGCCGCCGCCGTTGGGAGTGGCGATAACGCGAATGTGGCTGGCGCGTAACTCCAGAACTTTTGCGAGCGCCCGATGAACATAGTGGGGCGTTTGCGTCGAACTCCAGAGCGTCAACTTGTTGTCAGGATCGAAATTGCCGACGGCGGCGTGTTGCTCCAGTGGCAGGTGCGTGTTGCCTTCGTAGAAAAAAGTATCCTCGCGAATTAGATCTGCTTCGGCAAAGCCTTCATCGACATTACCGAATTCCAGTGACACCTTCTTGTGAATGTTCCCCTCGTCGCCATACTCGTGAATGCGCGGTTCGTTGATGAGTATCGCTTCTTCAATCGAGGAGATGGTGTTCAGCGGCTCGTATTCCACTTCGATGAGGTTCATCGCGTCGAACGCAGTGTCCTCATCAATCGCTGCGACGGCGGCCACCGGATCACCGATGAAGCGAACCTTATCGATGCATAGGGCGTGCTCATCCTGGCTGACGGGGAGGATCCCGTAGGAAATAGGGAGGTCCTGGCCGGTGATAATGGCAAACACGCCCGGTAAAGCAGCGGCCTTCGAAATGTCGATTCTCTTAATTAACGCGTGCGGCAGGTGGCTGCGCAATAGTTTGCAAAACAGCATGCGCGGCAAGACGATGTCGTCTGCAAACTTCGTCTGGCCGGTGCACTTGGCGCGCGCATCGACCTTGCGAAAGGGTTTGCCGACTACGTTTAGCGGTTTCCCGTTATTATCGTTATTAGCCATTAACTTCCGGTGAATCTCTCAAGCTCGTAAGTCTCTCAGGTCACGAAGGCGGTTTACCCCCGCTCTTCCTTTGCGCTTCGTTCGACCTTGAGAAGCACACTCAAACTGCTGATTGGCAATCCGGATTAATCGGCCAATTTATTCGCAGCCATAGACGCTCTCGCGCGGCAGTTCCATTTCTTCCCCACGCATGCTTGCAGCCGCCAACTCCACTGCTTCGTAGATTTTGATGTAGCCGGTGCAGCGGCAGAGATTGCCGGACAGTGCTTCCTTGATTGTTTCGCGCGACGGGTTCGGGTTTTTCTTCAACAACTCTTCCGCGACCAGGAGGAAGCCAGGTGAACAGTAGCCGCATTGTGCCGCGCCGAGGTCTGCAAATGTGTGCTGCAATGGATGAAGTTCGGCGCCCTCAGCCATCCCCTCGATTGTTTTTACTTCCTGACCTTCCGCATCCAGCCCCAACATCAAACAGGAAAGGATCGCTCGTCCGTTCACCAACACTGCACAGGTGCCACACTCGCCGAGCTCACAACCGTGTTTGGTTCCCATCAGACCCAGATCTTCGCGCAAGACTTCGAGCAGCGTCTTGTGCGGCGCAAACGCCACCTCCGCTGCCTCTCCGTTCAGCGTAAACTGAATATGGTTCTTCTGCTTGTTTAGATCCGGCATAGGTTCAACGTAAGGAGTTTAGCAAAAGCAGGGAGGAAACCGCAGGTGTGGGGAACACAGGATACTGATGTTTGAGGCAAGCAGTTCAGAGTTCAGCCTTTAGGCTGCGGTTTTCGTTAGCAATCGAACTCACAAACTAAAGCTTGAACTCTAAACTGCATGCATACTGGTGGCACTAGCCCTTTGTCGTAGCCGCATCCTTCTTCGCTTTGTTCAGCATGGTGTTATCGATCAGGCGCGTCTTCCCCACGTAAGCGGCGACGGCAACCAGGATGGGACGCTCGTCAAGTTTGTCCAACTTGTCGAGCGTTTCGGCGTCAACCACGCTAACGTAATCCACACGCACGCGGGGTTCTGTCTCAATTGTAGCGCGCACAACCTCCGCTAACTTGCCGGCATGTCGTTCACCCTTCTTATAAATCTCTTTTGCCTGCTTCAACGCCCGGTGTATCACTGCTGCCGACTGTTGTTCTTCCGCGTCGAGATAAAGATTGCGCGACGAAATCGCCAGCCCGGAATCTTCGCGCACAGTTGGTGAGACGACAATCTCGGTATCGAAAGCCAAATCTCTAACCATGCGCTTAATAATTACGGCTTGCTGCGCATCCTTCTGACCAAAGAATGCAAAGTCGGGCCGAACCGTGTTGAGGAGAATTGCCACCACCGTGGCGACGCCACGAAAATGACCCGGCCGGCTTTCGCCCTCGAGCAGTTTCGAAAGGCCGCCAACATTTACGTAGGTTGAAAAGTCCTTCGGGTAAATCTCTTCAGCAGCAGGCGCAAAAATATAGTCGACGTTGTAGTCGGTAAGAAGCGCAGTGTCTTTGGTTAGATCGCGTGGGTAGTCTTCGTAATCTTCGCTGGGTCCAAACTGCGTCGGGTTTACAAAAACGGACACCACCACGACATCACACATTCGGCGCGCCTCGCGCACCAGACTAAGGTGGCCTTCGTGCAAGGCGCCCATCGTGGGGACCAACCCGATCGTTCTATCCTGCTCGCGGCGAATTTTGCGCG
>Ga0070698_100009469_pt1 | contig 10435 bp, 6 predicted proteins | sample KBSK1502metaG_FD_65477 | JGI IMG/M metagenome (GOLD analysis project Ga0070698, IMG submission 65477) | Corn, switchgrass and miscanthus rhizosphere microbial communities from Kellogg Biological Station, Michigan, USA - KBS K1-50-2 metaG | ecosystem: Host-associated > Plants > Roots >... | reverse complement strand
AGACCATCTTCACCTGGGGCGCGCCGCCGCTGAAGTTCGGCGCGGGCGCGGTCGACGAGATCGGCTTCGAGATGGCCCAGTTCGGGGCCAGGCGAGTGCTCATCCTGACCGACCCCCGGATCAACGCGCTCGGCATCCCGGCGCGCATCGCCGAATCCCTGACCAGACACGGGATCACCTCGGAGATCTTCGACGGGGTGCACGTCGAGCCAACCGACGACAGCATGGACAAGGCGGCGGGCTATGCACGCGAGCAGGGCCCGTGGGACGGGTTCGTCGCGGTGGGCGGCGGCTCGTCCATCGATACGGCCAAGGCGGTCAACCTGCTGACCACTGACGGGGGCTCGCTGATGGACTACATCAACAAGCCCATCGGCGGCGGCCAGGCACCAAAAGCCCAGCTCAAGCCGCTGATCGCGGTCCCGACCACGGCCGGGACCGGCTCGGAGAGCACCGCGATGTGCGTGCTCGACGTGCTGTCGATGCGGGTCAAGACCGGCATCAGCCACTGGCGGCTGCGCCCCACCTTGGCCGTGATCGACCCGCTGCTCTCGCTGACCATCCCGCCCGAGGTCACCGCCTCGGCCGGGATGGACATCGTCTGCCACGCGCTGGAGTCCTACACCGCCCGCTGGTATACCACGTTCGACCGCAAGCAGCCCGAACAGCGCGTCACCTACTGCGGCTCCAACCCGGTCTCCGACCTGTGGTGCGAGAAGGCCCTCACCCTGCTGGCCCAGTCCTTCCGGACCGCGTTCCGCGAAGGGAACAACCTGGAGGCGCGCAGCAACATGATGCTGGCCGCGACGTTCGCCGGCATGGGGTTCGGCAACTCCGGCGTGCACATCCCGCACGCCAACGCCTACCCGATCGCCGGCATGGTCAAGGACTACCGGCCGCCGAACTACCCGCGGGACGAGCCGATGGTGCCGCATGGCATGTCGGTGTCGCTGACCGCGCCGGAGGCGTTCCGGTTCAGCTTCCCCAGCGTGCCTGACCGCCACCTCAAGGCGGCCGCCCTGCTAGCGCCGGACAAGGACAAGCTGAACGACGCGAGCGAGCAGCTTCCGTCCGTCGTCGTGGACCTGATGCGCGACATCGAGATACCGAACGGCATCGGCGCGGTCGGCTACACCGAGGCGGACATCCCCGACCTGGTCCCCGGCACGATGAAGCAGCAGCGCATACTGGCCACCTGCCCGCGCCCGGTGACCGAAGAGGACATCGCGGGGATCTTCGCCCGGTCGATAGAGAACTGGTGATCCCGGTGCCGCGACTAACCCGCCCCGTCCCGCATCGAGCAAGGCCCCATGGCCCGCCGGACGGCCGATCCAGTCGTGGTCCACCCAGATGGCGCTCGCCGAGGCGCTGCGCCAGCTCGGACGGGGCACGGGCGACCCGCAGCTGCTGGGCGACCTGACCGCCATGCTGGCCGATCCCCAGCCGCACCTGGCGGCGCTGCCGCCGAGCCACCAGCCGGTGCTGGAGAAGGTCTGGCCCTGGTGGTCCGACCTGCTCGCCCATCCCAGCCGCGACCAGTTCTGGCAGGACCTGTCCGTGATCGACCGCGCCGGGCAGGTGACGGTGCCCGCGCTGCACATCGGCGGGTGGTTCGACATCTTCGCCGCCAACACCGCGCGGTCGTTCACCGAGCTCAGGGCCCGGGCCGGCACCGCCGAGGCCCGGGAGGGACAGCGGCTGATCATCGGGCCGTGGGACCACCTGAACAGCACGGGCATCTATCCCGACCGCCGGTTCGGCCTCACCGCCGACGCCATCACCCAGGATCTGACCAGCGAGCACCTGAGGTTCTTCGACCGGTGGCTCCGCGGAAACCCGCAGGCTGCGAGCGGCACGGCCCCGGTCAAGATCTTCGTCATGGGCATCGACCAGTGGCGCGAGGAGCAGGACTGGCCGCTGCCCGATACCGACTACGTCCCCTGGTACCTGCACGGCACGGGCCGGGCCAACACGGCCGCGGGCGACGGCCGGCTCGGTCCCGACGTCCCCGCCGGCACCGCCACGGACACCTACCTCTACGACCCGCTGCGGCCCGTGCCGACCCTGGGCGGGCGGATCATGCTGCCGACCACCGCGAACGCGGCGGGCGCGGTCGATCAGCGCCCGGCCGAGGCGCGCGACGACGTCCTGTGCTTCACCAGCGAGGTCCTGACCGAGCCCATCGAGGTCAGCGGGCACGTATCGCTGAGCCTGTTCGCCTCCTCCTCGGCGCCGGACACCGACTTCACCGGCAAGCTGGTCGACGTGTTCCCTGACGGGCGCGCCATCTTCCTGACCGATGGCACTCTGCGGGCCCGGTACCGCAACTCGCTGGCCGAGCCCGAGCCTCTCACGCCTGGCCAGCCCTACGAGCTCAGCCTGGACCTGTCGATCACGTCCAACGTCTTCCTGCCCGGCCACCGGATCCGGCTCGAGGTGTCCAGCAGCAACTTCCCGCGCTACGACCGCAACAGCAACACCGGCGGCGTGATCGCCGACGAATCCGCGGAGCAGGTCACCGTGGCGGTCAACCGCGTCCTGCACGGCCCCGGCTACCCCAGCCGCCTGATCCTGCCCGTCATCCGCCGCTGACCGGGGCGCCCGGGAACCCTGATCCGCTTGCGGCCCGGGCCAGCACGCCGGTGAGCACGGCGCGGGTGTCGGCCGGGTCGATCACGTCGTCGATCTCGAACGCCATCGCGGTGCTGACCGCCTTGCCGCGGGCGTACTGCTCGGCGACCAGCTCCTCATAGCGCGCCCGGCGGGCCGCGGGGTCCTCGATCGCCTCGAGTTCCTTGCGGTAACCGAGCCGCACCGCCCCCTCCAGGCCCATGCCGCCGAACTCTCCGGTCGGCCACGCCACGGTGATGGCCGGGCGGCGCAGGTCACCCGCTGTCATCGCCATCGCGCCCAGGCCGTAGGCCTTGCGCAGCACCACCGCGCAGACCGGCACGGTGAGCCGGGCGCCAGCCACGAACATCGCGCCGAAGCGCCGCACGATGGCCGTCCGCTCCGCCTCCGGGCCCACCATGAAGCCGGGGGTATCGACCAGCGAGACGACGGGCAACCGGTGCGCCTCGCACAGCCGCAGGAACTCGGTGGCCTTGTCCGCGGCGTCGCCGTCGATCGCCCCGCCCAGGTGCCGCGGGTTGTTCACCAGCAGCCCGACCGCGTGCCCGCCGAGGCGGGCCAGCGCGGTGACCACCCCGACGCCGAACCCGGCGCGCAGCTCGAGCACGCTGCCGGTGTCGCACAGCGCCGTGATGACCGGCCGCACGTCGTAGCTGCGTACCCGGTTCTCTGGGATGAGATGGCGGAGCACCCGCTGGTCCGCGTGTTCGGCGGGGAGCTCAGCGGGCCGGCCGCCGAAATACGAGAGGTAGCGTCGCGCCGCGGCCACCGCGGCAGGCTCGTCCGGGACGAGCAGATCCACCACTCCGTTCGGTACCTGGATTGACATGGGTCCGACCGCGTCCGGTTCGACGACGCCCAGCCCGCCACCCTCGATCATGGCCGGCCCGCCCATACCCAGGCTGGCCTCCGGCGTCGCGATGATCACGTCGCACGCGCCGGCCAGCGCGGCGTTGCCGGCGAAGCAGTAGCCGGACACGATGGCCACCAGCGGGACCTGCCCCGACAGCGCGGCCGTCAGCCGGAAGGTCGGCACGTCGAGGCCGCCCACGGAGGTGGTGTCGGTGTCGCCGGGCCGCCCGCCACCGCCCTCGGCGAACATCACCAGGGGTAGCCGCTCCCGGCGGGCCAGCTCGAGCAGCCGGTCGGTCTTGCGGTGGTTCATGTGGCCCTGCGTGCCGGCCAGCACGGTGTAGTCGTAGGACATCACCGCGACCGGCCGGCCGTCGACCGTCGCGGTGCCCAGGACCAGGCCGTCGGCCGGGGTGCGCGCGATGAGGTCATCGAGCGCGCGGCGGCGCCGCTGGGCGGCGATGGTCAGCGCGCCGTACTCGGTGAAGCTGCCGGGGTCGGCCAGGTCGGCTATGTTCTCCCGGGCCGTTCGGCGCCCGGCGGCGTGCCGCCGCGCGGTTACCTCGGGCCGTCCCTCGTCCAGCCCGATCCGGTGCCGTTCCCGCACCTCCGCCAGGTCCGGCCGGACGTGATCCAGCGGGACCTCGCCGGCCGGCGCCTGCTCGGCGGCCCCCGTGGCAGACTCAGCCAGTGTGACCAGGACGTCCCCGGCCGCCACCGTGACGCCCACTGCCGCGGACACCTCGCGCACCAGGCCGGCGGCCCGCGCCCGCACCTCGTGCTCCATCTTCATCGCCTCGATGACGAGCAGTTCGTCGCCGGTGGCGACCGGGTCGCCGGGTGCGACCGCGACCGCGACCACGGTTCCGGTCAGCGGCGCGCGCACCGCGTCGCCGTCGCCACCAGGTAGCGCTGCGGGGTCACCGTCCGGCGGCTCCTCGCCGGTGCCGGCCGATAGCTCCGCGGCGTGCGCGTCGACCCAGCCCACGTCGTGCGTGCCCAGCCCCGGCGCCTGCAACACGGCCTGCAGCAGGGACGCGTTGGCCGGCACCCCGGCGATGTCGAACTCGGCCAGCGCCCGCACCGCCCGGCGCGCCGCCTCCTCCAGCGTGCCGCCGGTGGTGATCACCTTGGCCAGCAGCGAGTCGTAGCGCGGGCTGACGGTGTAGCCGGGGTAGCCCGCGGTGTCGACGCGGACGCCGCGCCCGGCCGGCGGCTGGAACCGGCTCAGCGTACCGTCGCCGGGAAGCAGCGTGCCGTCCGGCCGCAGGGTCTCGGCGTTGACCCGGGCCTGCACGGCCACCCCGCGCGGCCCCGTGCCTGGAGTTAGGGCGTCCAGGGCGAGATCGGCCAGGCTGGCGCCGTCGGCGACGCGCAGCCCGAGCTCGACCAGGTCTAGCCCGGTGACCTGTTCGGTGACCGTGTGCTCGACCTGCAGCCGGGGGTTGACCTCCAGGAAGGCGATCTCCTCGTCCCGGACCAGGAACTCGGCGGTGGCCAGGCCCGCGTAGCCGGCCGAGCCGGCCAGCGTCGCCGCGGCCGCCGACAGCCGGGCGCGGACCTCATCTGTCAGCGCCGCGGGAGCGATCTCGATCAGCTTCTGCCGGCGCCGCTGCAGGCTGCAGTCGCGGTCGCCGAGCACGGCCACCGCGCCTGTGCCGTCGCCGATGACCTGGACCTCGACGTGCCGGGCCCGGGGCAGCAGCTGCTCGGCGTAGACCCGCCCGTCGCCGAAGGCCGCGGCGGCCTCGGAGGAACAGCGGCGCATGGCGTCGGCGAGCTGGGCCTCGGCGAGCCCGGCCTCGCTGGTCACCGGGCGCAGCCCGCGCCCGCCGCCGCCGGCCACCGCCTTGATCATCACCGCGCCGTGCTCGCGCAGCAAGGCCAGCACCTGCCCGGGTGAGGGGTCGGCGCCGGTGCCGGCCAGGATGGGCACGCCCAGCTCGCGCGCCCGGGCCCGGGCCGCGGCCTTGTCGCCGAACAGCGCGAGCGCCTCCGGCCCCGGTCCGGCGAAGCGCAGCCCGGCCGCGGCGCACCGGGCGGCTAGTTCGGGCCGCTCGGACAGGAAACCGTACCCGGGGTGCAGCATGTCACATCCCGTCCCGGTGGCCGCGGCGATGATCGCGTCCACGTCGAGGTAGGCCGCCGCGCCCGCGCCGGGCAGCTCGACCGCCGCGTCGGCCCGGCCGACGTGCCCGCAGGCGGCGTCGTCGGCGGGGTAGACCGCCACCGTCTCGAGGCCGAGCACGGACGCCGTGGCCATGATGCGGACCGCGATCTCGCCCCGGTTGGCGACCAGCAGCCGCTTGATCATGCCCTGTCCTCGGTCACTGGGTCCTCGGTCATCTCGTTGTCCGTGGAGACGACGAGCGCGTCGACGCCGGCCCAGTCGTCCAGCGGCGGGGGAGCCTGGTCCCGCAGGATCCCGGCGGTGCCGCCGTGGGCAGCCAGGATGTCACTGAGGGACGCCAGCAGGTCCCGTACCCACGGCTGGGGTTCCCGGCCGAAGTCCACGGTCACGTCCTGGTCGATCACGAACGGGTCGACGCCGGATATGTCGCGGAAGTGCCATCCCAGCGGGCCGCCAGGCCGGTGCGGCAGCGCCTCCATGGCCAGCCTCCGCACCCCGGCCTCGTGCGCCGCCCGGATCATGCGCACCCCCACCTCCCGGGTCCGGACGCAGCGCGCCAGGCCACTGTGCGCCTCGTTGGCCATCACCACCGGCGCGTGCGCGAATCCCCAGCGGACCAGGTCCTCCACCGGGCGCCAGCCCTCCACCGCCACCTCCCGCCGGTACCACCAGACACCACCCATCCAAGCTGGCGCCGTGTCCCGTTGTCACCACCGCGCCCGGGATAGCTAGCGCCGCCATCATGGGAAATGGTGCTGATGTGTCTCCGGCACCCTGGCGTGAGCTGAGATGCTCGTAGGCGCTGATCATGCCGCCTTTGCTGTTGCGCGAAAACCGTGGCGAGCCTCAATCCCACAGGATGGCGCCACAGGCGGCGCACGTACCGCTCTGGTAATCCCGGGCATCGGCAGGATGCGGGCACTCGGCCTGGGCCGGTCGCTCCGGCTCGTCGCCTGCCGGTTCCGGCTCTGGCGCAGCGCGGACCGGTTCCGGCTCATCGGGGACCGGCGCCTCAGCGACGAACCTCGCGGGCTCGGGCTCCGGTGCGGCGGGCTCGGGCTCCGGTGCGGCGGGCTCGGGCTCCGGTGCGGCACGCGCGGGCTCCGCGGCCGGGGCGCTCTCCCGGTCGGCCGCGGCCGCCGGGCGGGGCCTGGTGTAGTACCCCAGGGCCGTCTGGATCATCTCCAGGCACCACTCGGCGCGGGTCCACCCGGCGAACTCGGGCCGCGCCAGGACCTGCGTCATCCGCGCGGCGTCTTCCTCGGAGAGCTTCAGCCAGATGGAGACCGAATCCGGTTCGGTCCGCCCAGCACGTGCCATGGGTTCAAAGTACCCAGAACGGCCGTGCTCACGGAGCATGGACGCGGTTGACTGAAATGAGACCCGGACGGCGTGGATTCTCGATGCCCGGCCTATTAAGTTAATTATTCAACACAGTAAGACTGTTCCGTTCCCCGACCAGGTGAGCGCGGCGATGCGAGCGATACCGATCGGACAGCGCGTACGGACCGGGCTGGCGGCGGGCGCGGCCGCCACCGCCGTGCTGATCGCGGCGGCCGCCTGCACCACCGCCACGGCCACCCCCGGTGCCAGCAAGAGCGCCAGCGAGAACCACGGCACGCGGCCGGTCGTAACCACCGCCGACGGCGCGGTACGCGGCAAGGCCGTCGCGGCGGGCGATGAGTTCCTGGGCATCCCGTACGCGGCGCCCCCGGTCGGCGCGCTGCGCTGGCAGCCGCCGCGGCCACCCGCGTCCTGGCACGGCACCCGCGCGGCCACCAGCTACGCCCCGCACTGCCCGCAGCCGTCGAGCTCGTTCGGCCGGGCCAGCACGTCAGAGGACTGCCTGTACCTGAACGTGTTCACCCCGGCCGGAGCGCACGGCCGCCACCTGCCCGTGATGGTCTGGGTGCACGGCGGCTCGCTGCGCACCGGCGAGAGCGACGACTACAACCCGGCCGGGCTGGTCCGGGACGGCGTCGTCATGGTCACCATCAACTACCGGCTCGGCGCCCTCGGCTTCCTGGCCGACGCGGCGCTGGCCAGCCGCCCGGGCGGCCCGTCCGGTGACTACGGGCTGATGGACCAGCAGGCCGCCCTGCGCTGGGTGCAGCGGAACATCGGCGGCTTCGGCGGCGATCCGGGCAAGGTGACCCTCTTCGGCGAATCGGCGGGCGGCCTGTCCACGCTGTCCCAGCTGGTCTCGCCCGGCGCCCGCGGGCTCTTCCAGCGGGCGATCGTGGAGAGCGGGACCTACGCCCTGACCCAGCAGCCGCTCGCCGCCGCCGAAGCGGACGGGCAGACCTTCGCCACCAAGGCCGGGTGCGCCAGCAACACGGCAGCCTGCCTGCGCAGCCTGCCGGTCTCGACCATCCTGGCCGACCAGAACCCCGTCGGCTACACCCCGGACGTCGACGGCGCCGTGCTCACCCAGTCGATCAAGACCGCCCTGGCCCGCGGTCAGTTCAACCGCGTGCCGGTGGTCATCGGCACCAACCACGACGAGTACCGGCTGTTCGTGGCGGTGATCCAGTTCCTCGGCGGGCGGGTGACCGCGGCGAACTACCAGCCGATGATCGCCTCCACGTTCAGCCTGACCCCGGCCATCGCGAGCAAGGTAGCCGCGCAGTACCCGCTCGGCCGCTATCCCAGCCCGCCGGTCGCGCTCGGCGCGGTCGGCACCGACGCGATCTTCGCCTGCCACGCGCTCACCGCCGAGGAGTCGCTGGCCCGGTACGTGCCGACCTACGCATACGAGTTCAGTGACGAGAACGCGCCGGAGCTCTTCCTGCCGCCGGCCGGCTTCCCCTACGGCGCGGCCCACGCGTCCGAGTTGCAGTACCTGTTCGACCAGACCGCCGTCCCGCAACAGGCCAGCCTCTCCGCGGCCCAGCAGCAGCTCGCGGCGGCCATGAAGCAGGACTGGACCAGCCTGGCCAGGACGGGGATCCCGGCCGCCGAGTGGCCCCGGTTCACCGGCACCAGCCAGCAGATGCTGTCCCTGGTGCCGCCCGCCCCGCAGGTCGAGACGGATTTCGCCGCCCAGCACCACTGCGCGTTCTGGGCGCCCGAACCCTAGATAGGTCGGGGGCGCAAGCCGTGAGCCTGACAGGCGCTTGGTGCACACGTGCATCGTGAGGCGGCCGGCCGCGAAGAGATCGTGGTGGAAAAGGGCTTGGCGGTTGATTCGGTGCATCATGGTCCCCCTAATTCACCGCCAAGCCCGAATCAACCACGGAAAAGTCCCGATTACCGTACTGGTATGCGAATAATGGTGCACAGCAGACACGCCGCACTCACCTGAATCAGAAAGCAGGCCAGCGCCCTCACTAGCCAGAGAGCGCCTCGCGGGCCTTCCTGATCTCCGAGCGCCGCGCCGAGTCGAGGTACTCCTCGATCCGGATGACAAGTTCCTCTTCCTGGCTGATGGCAGTGCCTCCCTTAGATAACTGCACTCAACGCGGCGATGGTCCGCTCGTAACCCCAGTCGTCCCCGACCGGCATCGGGAAGATGACCGGCAGGTCCACCCCGGCGGCCCGGTACCCGGCCAGCCGCGCGGCGACCCGCGCGGTGTCGCCCCAGGCCACGAACCCGTCGGCCACCTGCTGCGGCACCAGGCCTGCCGCGCCCGCCCGGTCACCGGCCAGCACGCGCTCCCGCACGCCGCCCAGCTCGGCACCCCCGTCCAGCTCCCCGAACAGCCGCGGCACGGCGGGATGCAGCACGTAGCGCGGGACCACGGCGCGCGCCGCCGCCGCGGCCGCGGCCGGGTCGTCGGACAGGCAGCAGTGCACCACGCAGGCGACCTGGACCGACGCCGGGTCCCTCCCGGCCGCGCGCGCGGCGTCGCGGACAAGGCCGGCCGCCTGACCCGCCTGGGCCGGCGTCATCAGGTTGAGGATCACGCCGTCGGCGATCCGGCCGGCCAGGGCGAGCATCCGCGGCCCGAGCGCGCCCAGCCAGACCGGCAGGTCGGCCCGGGCTGGCGGGCTGTCTAGCGGGACCATCCCGGTGCGGAACAGCTGGCCGTCGTACCCGGTGTCGCGGTTGAGTACCGAACGGATGACTCCCACGTACTCCTCGACCATCTCCAGGGGCGCAAATGGGGAAAGCCCGAACCGGGCATTCATCACCGCGTTGCCCACGCCCAGGCCGAGGATGAACCGGCCGCCGGCCGCCTGGTCCAGCTGCGCGGCGGTCTTGGCCGCCAGCACCGGCGGCCGCAGCGCCGCGTTCGCCACCGCCGTGCCCACGAGCACCCGCCGGGTCGCGGCCGCCACCGGGTGGCACAGGGCCAGCGCGTCGCCGTGCCCCTCGGCCACGAACACCGCGCTGAACCCGGCCTGCTCGGCCGCCCCGGCCAGCTCGCCGATCCGGGTCGGCGGCAGCCCGCTGTGCGAGGCGATGGAGAGCCCCAGGCCGGTCACGGTCTCATCTGCCCGGCGAGATGGGCCCGCAGCTCGCGCTTGAGTACCTTGCCGGTCGTCGTCCGGGGCAGCGTATCGGTGAACTCCACGCTCTTCGGGCACTTGAAGTGCGCCAGCTGGTCCCGGCACCAGGCGATGATCTCCTCGGCCGAGGCCGCCTCGGACGCCGGGATGATCACGGCGTGCACGGCCTCGCCCCAGGTCGGGTCCTGTCGGCCGAGCACCGCGACGTCGGCGACGGCCGGGTGGCGGGCCAGCACCGCCTCGACCTCGGCCGGGTAGATGTTCTCGCCGCCGCTGATGATCATGTCCTTGGCCCGGTCGAGGATGTAGAGGTAGCCGTCGGCGGTCAGCTTGCCGATGTCGCCGGTCCGGTACCAGCCGCCCTCGGCG
>Ga0070698_100009468_pt1 | contig 10435 bp, 7 predicted proteins | sample KBSK1502metaG_FD_65477 | JGI IMG/M metagenome (GOLD analysis project Ga0070698, IMG submission 65477) | Corn, switchgrass and miscanthus rhizosphere microbial communities from Kellogg Biological Station, Michigan, USA - KBS K1-50-2 metaG | ecosystem: Host-associated > Plants > Roots >... | reverse complement strand
TTGCGCATATTGGCTGGGGTTCTGGCGGGGCATGATTTCACGTCGGAGCTGATTGGAGATGAGTCGCTGAGCTCGCGGCCGATGCGACGGATTATCGAGCCGCTCGAGCTGATGGGAGCGCGAATTGAGTCGAGGGATGGGAAAGCGCCGTTGATAGTGCATGGGGTGAAGGAGCCTGCGCCGATTACATATGAGTTGCCGGTGGCAAGTGCGCAGGTTAAGTCGGCGGTTTTGTTTGCGGGGTTGAATGCACGAGGGCGGACGAGTGTGATCGAAACCACGCCGTCACGAGACCATACTGAGAGGTTGTTTAATGGGTTTGGGGTCCGGGTGACCACACAAGGAGAGAGTTCCACGCAGGGGCGGTCACAGAGTGCCGCCCCTACAGTACGTGCCGAGACGACCATTACGCTTGAGGGGCCGGCGCGTTTTGAGGGAGGAGCGATAAGGATTCCGGGTGATGTTTCGTCGGCGGCGTACTTCGTGGCGGCGGCGATGTTGTTGCCACAGTCGGAATTGACGATCGAGGGTGTGGGGTTGAATCCGACACGGGCCGCGTTTCTGTCTGTGCTCAAATCGTGGGGCGGTGACGTTGAAACTACGGACGTGCAGGAGGAACGCAACGAGCCATACGGAACGATCGACGTTCGTGGTGGGATGAGAGGAGATGCCACAGATCGGACCTTAGGCCGAGCGATGATTCCTTCGCTGATCGACGAACTGCCGCTACTCGCCGTCGTCGGATCGCAGATCGATGGCGGCATTCAGATCCGTGACGCAAGTGAATTGCGACTGAAGGAAAGCGATCGACTCGCAACTACAGCCGCAAACCTGCGGGCGATGGGTGCCGAAGTCGAAGAGTTTCCCGATGGCCTGTCGGTTTCCGGTCCGACAAAACTGCGCGGCGGTTTGCTCGACTCGCACGGCGATCACCGAATCGCGATGGCCTTTGCAGTCGCGGCCCTGCTTGCGGAAGGAGAATCGGAGATCTCAGGCGCCGAATGCGTCGCAATCTCCTTCCCCGAATTCTTCCCACTACTCGAATCAGTCATCCGCCGATGAACCAAACGATCGTAATCACCGGTTTCATGGGTTGCGGCAAGAGCAGAGTGGCTCGCGAGCTAGCGCGACGACTCAACGTCGCCATTATCGATCTTGACGAACGAATAACCGCTAGTGAAGGACGAACACCCGCACAGCTAATCACCGAATCCGGCGAGCACGCTTTTCGCACTGTGGAAACGAATACGCTGCGTGAGCTTTTAGAAACGAACGCGGCGGGCGTTATCGCTCTCGGTGGCGGCGCCTGGATTGAAAGCGCAAATCGCGATCTGATCGATCAGTACGGTTGTCTCAGCGTTTGGCTCGACGCGCCGTTCGCAGTTTGTTGGGAGCGAATTTCAGCCTCAACCGACGAGCGTCCGCTTGGAAAAACGATCGACGAGGCCGAAGCTCGCTACCACGCGCGCAAACCGATTTACGCCCTCGCTAAGGTTCAGATCCCGGTCACCGGCGCTGAAAATGTAGACCAGTTGGTCTCACTCATCGAGGTCCATGGATCCACAGATTACACAGATGGCTCTGTGTAATCTGTGGATTACCCCCTCTCAAAACTTGTACTTCAACGCAAACTGCATCTGCCGCGACGATCCTGAATCGCCAGTCGGGAAGCGCGTGTTAGTGATAACACCAAACGCCGTGCTGCCAACCTGTGCAGTTCGTCCGGGTTGTCCGAAGTTGGCGTGATTGAACACGTCAAAGACTTCCCAGCGAAACTCGATCATCTGGCGTTCTGACAGTTTCGTGCGCTTGATCAAGGACAAGTCGGTGTTGTGGAAGCTTGGTCCGATGATTACGTTTCGTCCCATGCTGCCAAAGTGGTAAATGGTCTTCCCACTTATGAACTGCACAGGCAACACCACGGTCGCGCCTGACGGGCACGAACCGCCGGGACGCGGATCGCAAACGAGGTTTGGAAACCACTGCACACCGATCCCGGTCGGCGCCGCGGTCGGTGAAATCGTGACCGGCCCGGTAACGTCAGGACGAAGTGTGGCGAGACCCGTCAACGAGTTTGCGTTCGCGGCGGGTATGACTCCGATTGCCCCGGCATTACCAGCCAACAGCGTGACGGGATTTCCGCCCTGTGATTGCTCGATGAACGAGAACTGCCATCCCTCTTTCAGTTGATTACCTTTGAACGGCAGTTCGTACAAGCCGCTGATCACAAACCGGTGACGAACGTCGAAGTCTGACAAGCCGCGGTCGCCAAGCAGGTTGTAGCTATCCTGCACGGTCACGCCTTGCGAGCTTTGCGAGTTGTAGTCGATCGATTTCGAGAAGGTGTACGACGCATTGAACTGAAGCCCCTTGCCCATGCGCTTGGTCGCGGTGACCCAAAGAGCGTTGTAGTTCGAGTTGCCTGTACCTTCGCGGAACGTGATGTTCAGAAGCGGCAGTCCCGGCGCGATTGGGCTGCTTGCCGACAGCGTCGGGAAACGGCGCACCGGATTCAGCGCGGCATTCAGAAACGTTTGATTGAGGTTCCGAGTGAGCCGCAGGTGCGTGCCCTTCGATCCAAAGTAACCGACTGTTACAGCCAATCCCTGTTGCACCTCGCGCTGCACGTTCAGGTTCCACGACTGAATGTAACCGTTGTCGAATTCCGGATCGGAGGAACTCGGCGAAACCGTGGAGCCCGGTACGGCGTTACAACCAACCGGACAGGTAGCGTTGGAGAGTTGCGTGGTCGTATTCGCCGGCAACGCAACGGTGATTGCAAACGGCGGGTTTGCCGCGTTGCCAGTTACGAGATTGGTAACCGGTTGGTCGGCGAGAATCGCATAGGCGCCGCGGATTGAAGTCTTACCATCCTTGAACGGATCCCAGGCAAAACCAATACGCGGTTGAAAGTTTTGTGCGTTAGTGTGATAGACCGGCGCGATGCCGTTATTTACTCGCACCAGTGAATTAATTTCCGGCACGTAGTCGACGAAGCGGTCGAATCGTTCCGTCGGAGACATCAGCCAGTCGTAACGGAAGCCAAGCTCCAACGTGAGATTCGAGCGCACTTTGTAATTGTCCTGCACAAAAACGCCGAGCGCGCCCTGTGCGATTGCAGAGGAAACGTCGCCGAGTGTCACCGTGAAAGTGTTCGCAGTGCCGGCGAGAAACGCCGCCATGTTTGCAAACGCGAAGCTGCCGGTGTCTTTCGCAGTGTTGTTGTTGAAAAAGCGCCGCACCTCACCGCCGAATCGGAAGGAGTGGTTACCACGCAAGTAGCTGAGCGTGTCAGACACGACATAAGTGGTGTCAGAGCGTCCCTGCGGGAATCCGGTTGGCCCACCGAAATTCAAACCCGAGCCGGTAATCGCCATTTGCGGCAGTCCAAGCGCTTCGTTAACGCCATTTTTGATTCCAAAATCGAGCGGATTCAGTTGCGCATTCGGCGTGAAGGAGATGTGGATTCGATTGAAACCAAACCGCGCTTCATTCACTAACGCGGAACCGAAAGTGTGTGTTTCGTTGAGCGTGAAGATCTGCCGGCGCGATTGGCGAGTGTCGCCAAAGCCTGGGATTGAGTTTCCCTGTAACGTTGGCTCACCTCGTTCGTCGCGTTGAATGGCGTAGTAAACGTGCAGCCGATCGTTATTGCTGATGTTGTGGCTCATGTCGAGGGTCCACTGATCGATATTCACCGGCGCCGTAGCTGAACCGGCAAAACCGTTCGTGCCCACGTTTGGAGTTGGAATCAATGGAAGGAGCTGTTTGATTACCGAATCCGAGACTGCCGCGCGCTGCGCGAGGGTGGGAACAGTCACACCTGAAATCGTCAGGCCCTGTCGTTGTCGCGTGCCTTCGTAACTAAAGTAAAAGAACGTCCTGTTCTCGCCTTTGTAACCAAATATCGGACCACCCTCACCCAAATGCGGCACGTTCAACGGACCGCCGATATTGAAACCAAACTGGTTTCGTTTGAATGGCGACGGCTGAGTGGTGCGCTCAAAGAAATTGCGAGCGTCGAAGTAGTCGTTGCGCAGAAACTCGAAAAGCTCACCGTGATAGTCATTCGATCCGGAACGGGTGGCGATGTTCACGATCGCTCCGGAGTTGCGGCCGTACTCGGCGCTGAAGGTCGAGTTGTCAGCCTTGAACTCCTGAACCGTGTTGATTGACGGTTGGAACGTGATCTGGTTCTGGACCATGTCATTGAGATTAATGCCGTTGATCATGAAGTTGACGGTGTCTTCACGGTTGCCGGCGGTGTTAATGGCAAACGAGCCCTGACCGCGGAGGGGCGCTGTCAGGAACCCATTTTGCGGTGGGGTGACGGAACCTGGAATGAGCAGACCGAGATCCACGAAATGCCGGCCGTTGAGCGGGACCTCCTGAACTGTTCGCTGGTTGATGACTGTGCCGACGGAAGTCGTGGTGGTCTCGATCACGGGAACGTCAGATGAGACGAGCACCTGTTCGGAGATCGCGCCGACGTCCATCTGAAAATTCTGGACTACGTTCTTAGCGACCTCGAGGGTCACCTGATCGGCAAGTCCGGTTTTGAATCCCTGAAGTCTGACCTCGATGCTGTAAACGCCTACCGGCAGGGCAGCGACCTGATAATTACCGGCGCTGTCGGTTTGGGTAGTGCGTTCGGTCGAGGTGTTTCTGTTTTTGACAACCACAGTTGCGTTCGGCAACACGGCGCCTTTGGAATCGGTGACGGTGCCCTGGACTGTGGCGGTCGATTGGCCCAATGCTGAGGAAGTCGCAAGGAGAGCGGCTACAAGCACTAAGAAAGGAACGATTCTTTTGCCGAGCATATTATCCTCCAAAGAAAGACGGGCGATTGGTTAAGGGAAGGTGAATAAACCTCCTAAGCAATGAGAGTGCCGTAGAAGTGGTCCAGGCACTGCGAAATTCCTTAGGAAAAACGACTGTTCGCTAGTGGACACGATCCAAAAACAACAAGGCCGATCCGAAAATGCAGCTTCTTTTGGAGTGCGGCGGCCTGGCGGCTTTACCCTCGATCGATCGTGATCGATAACAAAGCGGCGCCAGGCCGCCGCACTCCAAAGGCGCGTCTTACCAACGGACCAGAAACTCTCTCAACGTCTCGTACATCTCATCGAACGAGTCCGCACAAAACAGCACTGCCTGAAAGTGTGTTGGGTCGTACGCATTGTTCGCCGCCGCATCGAGATTCAGCGGTCGCAGCTCGGCCTTGTGCATCTCTGCCAACTCTCCGGCTGACGATAGTAGCCCCGTCCCGTAAGCCTTAATCCCTCCGTTCTCGCGCAACACACCAAACTCAATCGTGAACCAGTAGACACGCGCGAGCCGATCGAGGTCGCTTGCATCAGTCGTGCGGCTCACGGCTTCGCCGAACAGCCGGTTCAACTCAGCGAGACGCGTGCTTGCCAGTGTCACCGCATGACCGATGATTTCGTGCGCGACGTCGGGTTCGGGGGTGTAGAGCGGCGTCGAATGGTGTCGAATGTACTGCGTAGACAAAAACACACCGCGTGCGAGCGACTCGAGGAAAATCCGTGGCTCGACGAGGCCTGCCACCGGCTCGAGCCGGAAGCCGCTAAGCGCCTCCACCTTCCGGCTCACTTCATCCAACTGCGGAATGCGATCGACATCAAACGCGAGCCGTTCGACACAGTCGAGATACTCGGCGCAGGCATGGTCGCGATGCGCCGGTCCGAGCGCTTCCCAAATAGTCTTCCAAACACCGTGTTCGAGCTCGGTATATGGCGCGGCGGGAATTGGTGAACCAGGTTGATAGCTCATCGCAATCTGAGCAATTGCATTACGGCGGGCACGATACTCCTGATCTCGAAACCCTGGATGATCCGGATCGAGATGTACCAGTCGGATATCGACATGGTCCAGTAAGACAGTTTGTGTTTCACTTGCTGTAATCATTTCTGGTTCACCTTTCATGACACAAAAAAACCGGCCACCAATCCGCCTGGGATTGATGGCCGGTTTTAGGAATCTTGTCTTTTGCGCTACATCGTCAACGCGCGCCGACAGCCCATCGCCTGACCGTCCCTCCCAGTGGAGAGCGGGCCGTAATAATAATAATGGCGATAGAAGCTTCGACTCATAACTCGTCCGGCATTATAGGCGACAGATCCGCGCAAATCAAGATTCAATCCGTCTCATCCGTGGCTAAAACTTCAGAGACTGCCGCGATTTGAGGAAATCCGCCCACGGATCGCCCTTTTTCTTTAACAGCTCCACCACGTTTGTAATCGTGAAATCCTTGATCTTCACGCCTTTCTCGACCTGTTTCCACGTGAGCGGCATCGACACCGTCGCCCCGGGTTTGGCGCGTGCGGTGAAGACTGCCGCCAAACTCTTGCCCCGCGCGTTCTGCATCCAGTCGACGTAAACCTGCGTGCTCCTGCGCTTCGCAATCGTCCTCTCCACCGTGGCAATCTTCGGCGCACGCTGCGCGACCTCACTCACAAACAGACGTGCAAACTCCGCCACTTTGTCGTACTCATTTGCCGGCTTCAGTGGCACATAGATGTGAATGCCCGACGATCCGGAAGTTTTTGGGAACGCCTGCAAGCCGATCTCATCGGCGACTTCCTTCACCACGAGCGCAACCTGAATCACGTTGTCCCACGGCGCACTTTTCGGATCGAGATCGATTGCAATCCAATCAGGCTTGTCGAGACGTTTGATCGTCGAGTGCCACGGATGCTGTTCGATCGTGCCGAGATTCACGAAGTGCAGCAACGATGCAGTCGTGGAGTAAACGCCGTAGTCCAGTTGCCTGCCCTCCTGATTTGTGAGCCGCGCTGTCTTGATGTATGCCGGCGCGCTCTCGAGGTCCTGCTGAAAAAACATCGGCGCCTTGATGCCGCGTGGATAGCGCTGGAGAATCGCCGGGCGGTCCAGAAGAAACGGCATGATGCGATCGGCAACATGCAGGTAGTAGCTGAGCAGATCAAACTTCGTGAGTTTCTCGTCGGGCCAGTAAATACGGTCCAGGCTCGTAACTGACACTTGTTCGCGTCCGACTTTGACGATCAGGTCGCCTTTTGGACGGTCCAGACTAAGAAACTCATCAACTGTGACAACAGTGCCACCTTTTTGACGAGTTCGTTTAACTTCAGACACCTTGATCTGGTCTTTTGGCATTGTCGATTACCTTAGCTTTGGAGGTTCACGATGCGAACGATAATTCTTGGCCTCATCTTAGCAACACTTCCTGGCGTCCTGCTGCACGCTCCGGCGGCCACGGTAACCTACAATCTGGATGCCAGCCAAAGTAAATTTATGGCCCACGCGAACCGAAGCGGGCTGTTCTGGTTCAAGGGGCATAGTCATCACCTCGCGGCGAGCGATTTCAGCGGACGAGTCGAGCTTACACCCGATTCGATTACACCCGCATCGTTGCTGCTGGTGGTGAAAGCTGCCTCGCTGCACGAGACCGGCGCTGATTTCACCGAACCGCAGAAACAGATCATCAACAAAGAGCTGAACGATATCGTGCTGCATCCGGATAAGTATCCGGACATTACTTTTCAGAGCACGAATGTGAGTGCAAAGATGTCTGCGGCCGGTCGCTACGACGTAAAGATCGACGGTAATCTAACGCTGCACGGCGTTACGAAACGAATCATGATTCCGGCAGTCGTCACGCTTGAAGGAAACAATCTGCGTGCGGTGGGTGAGTTCAAAATCGATCGCGATGATTTCAACGTGAAGGCAACGTCTGCGTTTCACGGGATGGTGAGAGTTGATGACGATATAAAGTTTGAGTTTGATATCGTGGGCCACAGATAACGCGGATCAAATCCGTGTTATCCGTGGCCGATAACGGTTAGCTTACAGCAACGTTGGGCTGTGGTGTCGCGGCGTCAGTCTTGACTGCTTCGGCGGGAACGTAATAAAGAATCCGGCCGCAGTTATCACAGGTCATGATGTCTTCACCGCGACGAATTTCAGACATCACTTGTGGTCGCAGCGACATGAAGCAGGCAGTGCACGAACGATTGCGCGCTTCGGCAACTGCCACTCCATCCCGAATGCGAGCTTTGATTCGTGAATAGAGACTACTCATCGGTTTCGGCAACGCGGCAAACACCTCTTCACGTTCTTTGCGAGCCGACTCTAACCGGCCTCCGATCGTGCCCGTTTCGTCGTCGAAAGCTTTCAAACGCGCCTCGCGATCCGAATTGAGGCTCGCAACCTCGTCTGCTCTCTCGTTCAGGGATGCTTGCGCCTGATCGAGCGTCTCCATTTGCTCGAGTATCTGTGTCTCCAGCGCGGAGATCTGTTTGCGGGCGGCGTCTGCTTCACGAATCGCGGCGGTGTATTCGTCCGGTTTCTTCGACGACATCAAATTTCGTTCAGCTCTCTCGGCCCGGCCCCTTTGTTCGACGACCTCGTTTTCCAGTCGCGCGCGATTGTGTTTGGCCTCGTCGCGGCGATTTTCCAGTGCTCTAATTTCAAAGGCGCGCTGATCGAACTCTCCTTCGATCTCAGCGCGCCTTTCGGGTATCGCTTCCTGGTCTTTTTCTAGTTTTCGTATGGTCGTATCAAGATTCTGCAAAGCGATTAACTTCTGCAATTCCGCTTTCACTTATTCACTCCTTAAAAGATCAGGACTAAAAATGACGTGTTTCATGGTTTACGGATCATCACATAACACCTGCGTTTCACGCAAGTATCCACAGATTACACAGATGAATTCTGCGTAATCTGTGGTGGATCTTCTGTTGAGCGGGTTAGATGGGGCCCTGGGCGCCTCGAACTCTTACTCGTGGTGTCACGCGGATGCGGGGCATTTGGACGTTGATCGTCGGGATGGAAGGGATAACGATGTTGGGCATTCTGACGTCGATGTCGATGTCGGGAATCGTCGGAATCTCGATCCGCGGAATTACGATGCGGCGTCCGATTTGCGGATTACCCATCGTTCCCATTCCCACGCCTTCGCGCGGCGTCACGCGAATGGTTTGCTGCGATTTGTTGCGAATGATCGTGAGCGTGACGTCGCCCTCTTTCTTGTGATTGATCACGCGCGAGATGTCGCCCGGAGAATCCACTGCTTCACCATCGACCGCTGTAATCACGTCACCGGCTTTGACGCCTGCTTTCGCTGCTGGTCCATCTTCGCTGACTGACGTCACCAGCGCGCCCTTACCGTCGGCGATGCCGAAATAGTCGGCAAGTTGTTTGGTCAACGACATCGTGCTCACGCCGATGCGACGGCCGTTGTTAAGAAAGAACGTCATGTCTCCCTGATCGGGCATAGGTGTCGCCCACTTGAAGTTTTTGAAATCGGGGGCTTCCCACTTGAAAACCCGTGGGCCATCGCCGAGCAGGTTCTGGACCATGTTTGTGTTGCTGCGTTTGCCGATGGTCGCAGTCAGTTCCTGTTCGCTTCCGCCACGACTGATCGCAACTTTCACTGACTGGTCTGGTGACAACTCAGAGACTATGCGATTGAGCTTACGAACACTCGAGATGTTCTCGCCGTCGAGCCGCAGGATAACGTCGTCCTTTCGTAAACCTGCTTTCTCGGCCGGACTGTCTTTGACGATTTGGGTGATGCCGACGCCACGCACCTGGTTCACGTGATAGCGGCCCATGTTCTCGCGGCTGATGTTTTCGGCGTAGACGCCGAGGAAGCCATTGCCGTCAATAAAGACTGAGAAGTTCTGGTCAAGTACATCGTCAGGCGGTTCAGGAGGGGCGGGCGGCGCAGACTGCGCCAGCGCGACTCCTGCGGTCAGAATTAGAGCAAGCAGGAGACCGATAGGATATTTTACTTTCATTTTCGAGTTTCCTCCGGAAGAGTTTGACCCGTACACGTCCCAAGAAACGCCCGGTTCCAAAAAATATTTAACCGCGGATTAGACGGATCGATAAACCTCGGATTGGCTGCCGAGTTCGTAGGCGATTTTGCCTTCGGAGTGGGCCATGTCGAGGTGGGCGACGGCCTCGGAAACCGACAAAAACCGGTGCACATCGTCGGCGGTGGGAAACATTTTGAGCGCGACGTCCCATGCAGTGACGCCGTTCTTGGTGACGAGGCCAATGACCTGTGACTGCCGGTCCTGAAAAGCCCGAAAGTAACGATGGAACAACTCTTCAAAATCTCGTATGGGTTCTCCATGTCCACCGTAAACGAGCGTCGGCGAGAAGGATCTCAAGCGCGCCAAACTCACCATGTACTCAGCCAGCGACGGAAAACGCCGTGAAGGATCGATCGGGTCGGGCGACAACACCGGATTCGGCGTAATCCGCTTCAACACACAATCGCCGGCAATCACCGTGCGATCTGCTTCGCGAAGAAACGAGCATGACCCCGGCGTGTGCCCAGGCGTGTGCAGAATGCGGAGACTGCCCGATTCAAACTCCAGTTCCGCATCATCCCAAAGCGACGTGTATTCATTGTCGCCAAGCG
>Ga0070698_100009467_pt1 | contig 10437 bp, 3 predicted proteins | sample KBSK1502metaG_FD_65477 | JGI IMG/M metagenome (GOLD analysis project Ga0070698, IMG submission 65477) | Corn, switchgrass and miscanthus rhizosphere microbial communities from Kellogg Biological Station, Michigan, USA - KBS K1-50-2 metaG | ecosystem: Host-associated > Plants > Roots >... | reverse complement strand
CTTGCCGTGGATCGGCACGAGCGTCTGGACGTCCAGCCCCAGCGCCCGCACGTTGTTGCGCAGCGTCGTCATGTCGCGCGTCGGCATCGCCGGCATCGGGTTGTTCGTGTTGACGATGTCATTCTCGATCAGGATTTTTTCTTTCGGCAGATAGGCGTAGAGCATGCCTTCCGCGTGCTGCAGCGGGTTCGCGTAGTACACGTGCATCACGCGCCCCTGATCCTCGAGCGTGTAGTTCTCACGCACGACTTCCCAGTAGTAGCCTTCGGCCAGCTCGGTCGGCGGCCACTGCGACACCATGTCGGGCCTGATGGTCCGAGCGACGTAGTTGATGAAGTCGTGGCGGTAGTAGTCGATGTTGTGCCACGACGTGACGAACGTCGCGCCGATGTGCGAGTAGGCGCGCATGCCGGCCGCCGCGTCGGAGTGCTGATGCGAGTTGACCAGGTACCGGATCGGCTTGTTCGGGATCTGCTTGACGATCGCTTCGATCGTACGGAGGCCAAAATCTTCGCTGCGCGGCGCTTCGAACACGGCAATCCACCGCGGGAACTCGACGGCGATGCTCTTATAGTTGCCTGCTTCGAACGAGTAGACGCCGTCGGCCAGCTTCGTCATCGTCGGATTGATCTGCGGCTGGTAATTGCGCACGTTGTCCGGCACCGCAACCGGGTCCGGACAGACGTTCGCCTTGACGTCCTTCATCGTGCCGCCGAACGCATTGTGGCCGGCGTTGATTGTCTGTTGGGTGAAGTTGTCGTCGAGCCCTTCGTGCGAGTGCCAGCCGGTGGGGAACTTGATGCCGTTGCCGACGTCGATGTAGCTCTCGTTGGTGAACTCGTGCTCGTAGTTCAGGTCGCCGAGCACCGGGTCGTACGCCAGCGTGTGCATGCGCTGGAGCATGTGCTCCTTGTTGATCGTCGCGTCGATCTTCCATCCACCGGGCGCGGTGATCTGCACGACGTTGGTGATCTCGGGAATCACGGTCGGGCCGTCACGCCCCATCTCGCCGAGCTCCCATCGCCACGTGGCCTTCGGGTTCGCACCCGGCATCTGCGCGGCCTTGAGGAAGCCGTGCGGGTTCATCCAGAGCTCGATGGGGAAGATCTCCGCGACGTCCGGCTCGATCGGAGTCGGCTGGCCCATCGCCCCGTCCATGTGCCAGGCGTACACCTTCGGGCCCGACGCGTTGAGCATGAAGACCTGATGCGTCTCCTTCTGGATTGGACCGTCGAGCCACCCGATGCCGTACTTCCACGCGGCGGGGACGAGACCAGGCTTGCGATCGAACTCTTCCTTCATCGTCTTCGCCTGCCAGTTCATCGTGCGCACGTAGTTTCCGAGCTTGTCCGGGCGCGGCCAGTCGACGTTCTTGCCCGCCTCTTTCTGCTGGCCGACGGCGCCGTTATAGCCCTCGCCTGCGATCGTGACGCAGTTCAGCTTGTCGTTGCCGATGGTCCTGATGGCCGCATCGAGAATCGGCTTGGGATCGACAAAGCCGGGAGGTAGCTGCTGCTGCGTGGCCACCGACCCGCCCATCAGCGCGAGCAGACCCGCGGAGATCACCGGCAAGGCAAACTTTCTCAACATACTTCCTCCAATCAAGATGTGGTAAGTCCGGGCACAAATTACCACTATTTCGTGGTGGCCGCCGGGGAAGTTGGATACGCCAGCCACGTTCCCTGCAACGGCCGCTGCATGATGCCTTTCCTGCTGTAATCGCACACGCCCTGCGGAAACACGGTTCGAAGCGCCGCGAGCTGGGCATCGGTCACGGGGCGCTTGTAATCGGCCTTGTCGATCGGCTTGAGCTCGCACTTGAAGACGTCATCGGTCGGCGGCGCGCCCGCCACGACGCGCGGGTTCGCGTAGACGGGGAACATCGCCTTGCACTTCGCCGCATCCTTGATCTCCTCGAGCTTCGCGGTGAAGCACGAATCGCCCAGACCCGCCGGCTTGTTGCGCAGGACTTTCTCGCGCTGGGAGCCAGGCGCGGCGTCGGCCGCCACGGCGGCGAGCCACCTGTCGAGGATCTCGAGGTTGGCGTCCTGCGCCTGGACGACCGGGACCTTCTCGTCGTAGACACGCGAGATGCGGTTGCCACCGCCAGCGGCGTCGATGCGGTTGCCCGCGATTACGCCGTCGAACGTGTCGTGCACATTGCCGCCCGGCCCTTCCGTGTACGGCCGCATGTCGATGATCGGAATCATGCTGAGGCCGTGCGCGCCGTCGTTGATGCGTCCCGTCTCGTAGGCGATGCGCAGCGCGTCGGGATCGGCCACGGTGCGCTCGGCGACGAGGTTGCCGTTGATGTCGTGGCCGCCGGCCAGGCGATTGATGTCGAGGAACTGGTTGACGTTGATCTTCCCGGCGTTGAATGCGGCGAGGCCGTACTGCACGCCGACGTTGTCGAACGGCCGGCGCGCGAAGCCGGTCTTCGGGTCCTTGCCGTAGACGCTGACGTACGCATCCTGGTAGGTGCAGCGAACGCCGTCAGGCTTCTTGACGGGATCGAAGCGCATCGGCGGCGGGACCGTCTGCGGATCGCAGTTGATGTCGGCGGCGGCCGCCGCGTAGCGCAGCTTGTTGTTCGTGCAGTAATCCCAGTGGCTGAAGCCCGACACCGCCGTCTTCTGATCGGTCGTGAACGGCTGCTTCGAGACGGTCATCGCGCGATCGAGTAGCTCGCAGTCGAGCAGCGTCGTCTGGAACGTGATGACGTCGGCAAAGCTCGCGGTCGGCACGATCGCGTCGAGCAGGCCCGGGTAGTTGTTGGCGATCAGGTGCTGCTGCATCGAGCCGCCCGAGCGTCCGCTGCCGATGGTCCACTTGATGGGCCCGAACTCCTCGATGAAGTGCTCCTTCACCATCATCATCGTCTCCGCGGAGACGACGTCGTTGGCATAGGTGCCGAAGACGTTCAGCGACGAGCCGGCCAGCGCGAAGCCCTTCGCGACAGGGAAGTCGCCGTACTGGCCGTCTTCCAGATTGCCGCGATTGCCGTTGAGCCCGCCGATCGTGCGCCCCTGGTGATAGCCCCAGGCGACGCCGCCGCCGAAGGTGTATACGAGACGCCCGTTCCACGCCGCGCCGGCCGTCCACGGCGAGGGGAGCGGCGTGCCTGGCTCGTGCAGGAACGCGATCGAGTAGACCGCGCGATTGATCGTGCCCATCTCGCGACGGACGATGTACGGCACGGTCTTCCCTTCGGTGGTCGTCGTCATCGCGATGTCCGACGGGCGTGGGCCGTTGGGATCGAGCGGCTTGAACGGGTTTGCCGGCGCGTTGCCGCGCCCGCCGCCAAAGCCGTTCGCGTTGTCGGCCGCGGCAAGATCGCCCTGGCTCTCACGAGGCGCCGCGACAGTCGTCGAGCGATAGAAGTACTCGACCTTGGTCGCCGCCGAGCAGTCGGCGTCGAGCGGCTCGCCGAGCCCGCTCGCCTGCGTCTCGCAGATGAAGGGCGTCTGGTGCGGGCTGTAGAGCACCGGGCCGGAGACGGGATGGTTGACGACGGTCAACTGCGCGGTTGCCTTGCTGCCGCGCATCGACGCCTGGATCGTGTTCGCGCCGACGTTCAGCCCGGTGACGAGGCCCACGAGCCCGGTGGTGCCCGCCGCCGGTTTGAAGGCGGCGCTCGCGTCCCTGCCGTTGACGCGAACGGTCAGATTCTTCGCCGTCAGGTTCGGCGGGCCGCTGACGTGAAGCAGGACGTCGCCGCCGCTGACCAATTCCGCCCGCGTCGACAGCGCGCGGACATCGAGCGGGATGCGTGTGTCCTGAGCGGCGAGTGGTATCGCCAGCGTGCAGAGAGCAATGAGTCCGATGGCCGCGAGGCGCTTCATCGCACTAGCCTCCAAAAAACCGGATTTCGTTCAACCTGCTGGATGAATGGTTCGGGACCGATCTCAAGAGAGGCCAATAACATAGCGCGAAATTGAGTCCGCCGTTTGCTTGACGTTCGCCACCGCCCTCGGTTACATAGTTGGGCTGCTTTTCAGGCACAGTTCGGTATCAAGGAGAGACGAATGTACGTTTGTCTGTTGAGGCGAGTCGTAATGGCGCTCGCCGTCGTGGCGCTGCCGCTGGCAGCCTACGCGCAGGAGGCGACGCTGAGCGGCACCGTCACCGATTCCACCGGGGGCGTGCTGCCCGGCGTGACGATTACCGCGACCCACACGGCGACGGGCAACACCTTCGTGGCTGTGACGGACGAAAAGGGCGGCTACCGCGTCCCGGTTCGCGTCGGGATGTTCAAGGTGGACGCGGAACTCCCCGGCTTTGGCACCGTCACGCGGCAGGTGGACCTGCTGGTGGGACAGGTCGCGGTGCTCAACCTCCAGATGGCGCCATCGACCGTCCAGGAATCCGTGACGGTAACCGGTGAGGCGCCGCTGGTCGACACCGCCACGTCGACGCTCGGCACCAACGTCGATCCGCGGCAGATGCAGGAGCTGCCGGTCAACGGCCGCAACTGGATGGACCTGACGCTGCTCGCGCCGGGCAGCCGCGCGAACTCGGTCGCCGAGACGCCCATCAACTCGACGAGCTCGAACATTCCGTTCCAGCTCAACCTCGACGGCCAGCAGGTCACCAACCAGGTCGCCTTGAGCTTCGGCCAGCCGCGCTTCAGCCGCGACGCGATCGGTGAGTTCGAATTCGTGTCGAACCGGTTCGATGCGTCGCAGGGGCGCTCGAGCGGCATCCAGGTGAACGCCATCACCAAGTCCGGCACCAACACGGTCGGGGGCACCTTCTCGGGCTACTTCCGCGACTCGAAGTTCAACGCGAAGGATCCGGTGGCGGGCGTCGTGCTGCCGTATCAGAACCAGCAGTTGAGCACGACCTTCGGCGGCCCGATCGTGCGCGATCGCATCCACTACTTCCTGAACTACGAGTTCGAGCGCGAGCCGCAGACCTACGTCTACAACACGCCGTACCCGAAGTTCAACACGACGGTCACCGGCGTGCGCCGCCAGGACACCGAGATGGGACGCTTCGACTTCCAGTTCAACCCGCAGATGCGCCTGACGGCGCGCGGCAACCGGTACGACAACCGCATCCCGTACGACTCGCGCTACACGGGCGGATCGAACCGGACGCCGGCATCGGCGATCGGCACCAACCGCCGCAGCGAGCAGGAATTCGGCACCTTCACCCAGGTCCTCGGCTCCAACATGGTGAACGAGATCAAGGGCGGCCACTCGCTGTTCCACTGGAACCAGTTCGCCCACGTGCAGAACGCCAACAGCCTCGTCGGCCAGACGCAGGGCCTCGGCGCGCCGGTCATCCTCCTCCGCGGCTTCACGCTCGGCCAGACACACGCCATCACGCCGCAGAACATCCGTGAAGAGGACTGGGACGTCCAGGACGCGTTCACGATGTCGTTCAACGCCGGGGGGCGCCACGACACGAAGATCGGCGGCGAGTACATGCACGACTTCACGTGGGAGACCACGTGCCAGACGTGCATGGGCCAGTTCACGGCCAACAACGGCGCGCTGTCGGCGGCGGTCATCCAGGACATGATCCGGGACGTCAACGACGTCACGACGTGGAATCTCGCGCCGCTCTCGGCGGTGACGACGCAGTACATCCGGAATGTCGCGATGACGAATTCGCCGTACTCGCGGCCGACGGGCAACAACGGCTTCACCGAGTACGCGCCGCGCCACGTGGTCGCGTGGTGGGTGCAGGACGACTGGCACGCCACCAGCAAGCTGACGCTGAACCTCGGCGTCCGCTACGACGCGCAGATCGGCGAGTTCGTCAACTGGGTGGAGTTCAAGCCGTTCATCGACGCGAACCGGCCGAACGACCTCAATAACCTCGCGCCGCGCCTCGGCTTCAACTACGCCTGGAACGACAAGACGGTCATCCGGGGCGGCTACGGCATCTACTACGGCGAGGCGACGGGCCAGCCGCCGCTCTTCACGCTGCGCTACGTGCAGCAGATCGCGATGACCGTGCTCAACGACGGCCGTCCCGATTTCGCGGTCAACCCGTTCAACGGTCCGGCGCCGACCTACGACCAGGCGAAGGCGCTGCTCTGCGCGTTCCAGCCGAATCCCGCCGCGCCGACATGCAACCTGCGTCATAGCACGCAGAACTTCGCGGCGCCCGATCTCGTGGATCCCTACAGCCAACAGGCGTCGCTCGGCTTCGCGCGCCAGGTCGGCAACCAGGCGTCGCTCGAGATGGACTGGGTGTACACGGGCGATCGCGCGCAGCTCAACACGCGGAACGTCAACGTCGCGTTCAACCCGACGACGGGGCTTCCGTATCCGCTCGTCGGGGCGCAGGCCGCGGCCAACTACATCAACCGTCCCTATCCGGGCTGGGGCACCATCCAGTTGAACCGCAGCGACGGCAAGCAGAACTACAACGCGCTGCAGACGGCGTTCACCAAGCGGATGGCGAATCACTGGCAGGCATCGGCGAGCTATACGTACTCGCGCACGCGTCAGTTCGATCAGCTTCCGCTGAACCCGGGCTGTCAGTACCCGGTCACCACGGTCGCCGGGTCGGGTGTGTACCGGTGCGACGTGGCGGTGACGCTGCCGGACTACATCTCGCAGAACGCGTGGTATCCCGGGAAGGATCAGCACAATCGCGTGACCTTCAACGGCATCTGGGAAGCGCCGAAGGGGATTCAGCTCAGTGGTCTCTACATCTTCGGCGACAACGGATATGAGACGGCGCAGGCCGGCGTCGACGTGCTCAACCAGGGCGCGGCGGGCCAGACCTCGGCGCAGGGCCGCCTCCGCGCGAACGGCACGGTGATCCCGCGCAACGGGCTGAACCTGCCCGCGATTCACCGCGTCGACATGCGGCTGCAGAAACGGATCTCGTTCACCCAGAAGTTCAAGCTCGATGGCATCTTCGAAGTGTTCAACGTGTTCAACCGCCAGAACTTCGATCCGACGCTGTACGAGCTGAACGAACAGAACGCGCGCTACGGGCAGCCGAACCAGAGCGTGACGACGGCGTACTCGCCGCGCATGCTGCAGTTCGGGTTCAGGACGCAGTTCTAGGCAGGGCGGGTAGGGGAGGTACGGCGGGTACAACCTGTCTGCCTCCCCACCGGAATCCCTCCCGCTTTCCGTACATCCCAAAGTTCTGTAGCGCTCAGCCCAGCGGCTCTGCTAGCGTTAGCGCCGCTCCAGGAGGAATGCGATGAGGATTGGGACACTCGGGATCCTCGTACTACTGCTCTCGGCCGGAGTGGCATTCGCGCAGGAAGCCGTCCTCAGCGGAACCGTCATTGACACGACGGGCGGCGTGCTGCCGGGCGTCACCATCACGGCGACGCATGTCGCGACCGGGAATACCTTCGTCGCTGTCACCGACGATCGCGGCGGTTTCCGGGTGCCCATTCGCGTCGGCGCGCATCGCGTCGCCGCGGAGCTGCCTGGCTTCGGTACCGTCACGCGCGACATCGAGCTGCTCGTCGGACAGGTCGCCGTCCTGAATCTTCAGATGGCGCCTTCAACGGTGCAGGAGTCGGTGACCGTCACCGGCGAGGCCCCGCTCGTGGACACGACCAGCTCGAGCCTGGCGGCCAACGTCGATCCGCGGCAGATGTCGGAGCTGCCCGTCAACGGTCGCAACTGGATGGACCTGACGCTGCTGGCGCCGGGCAGCAAGACCAACGGCGTGACCGAGGCGCCGAACCCGTCGCAGGGTGTCAACCTGAACTTCCAATTGAATCTCGACGGCCAGCAGGTGACCAATCTCGTGGCGGTCGACTTCGGGCAGCCGCGCTTCAGCCGCGACGCGATCGGCGAGTTCGAGTTCGTCTCGAACCGCTTCGATGCCGCGCAGGGGCGTTCGAGCGGCATCCAGGTGAACGCCATCACGAAGTCGGGGACCAACACGCCGGCGGGCACGTTCTCCGGCTACTTCCGCGACAAGATGTTCAACGCGGCCGATCCGGTCGCGGGCGTCGTCCTGCCCTATCAGGACCAGCAGATCAGCACGACGTTCGGCGGCCCGATCGTCCGGGATCGCATCCATTACTTCCTGAATTACGAGTACGAGCGCGAGCCGCAGACCTACGTCTACAACACGCCGTATCCGAAGTTCAACACGACGCTGACCGGCGTCCGCCGCCAGGACACCGAGATGGCGCGTCTCGATTTCCAGTTCTCGCCGAAGACGCGGTTGACGCTGCGCGCCAACCGGTACGACAACCGGATTCCGTACGACTCCCGCTACACGGGCGGATCGGATCGCATGCCGGCATCCGCCATCGGCACCAATCGCCGAAGCGAACAGGAGTTCGCCTCGATGACGCAGGTCCTCGGCACGCGGATGGTCAACGAGATCCGCGGCGGCCACTCGATCTTCCACTGGAACCAGTTCGCGCACGTCCGAAACCCCAACGGGTTCCCCGGCATGACGCCAGGCTTCGGCGCGCCGGTGATTCAGTTGCGCGGCTTTACGCTGGGGCAGACGCACGCGATCACGCCGCAGTACCCGGCCGACGAGAACTATGACGTGCAGGACAACTTCACCGCGTCGTTCAACAAGCACGGCCGGCACGATCTGAAGATCGGCGGCGAGTACATGGCGGACTTCACCTATGAGACCGTCTGCCAGACGTGCATGGGTCAGCTGACGGCCAACGCGGGTCCCGTGCCAGCCAACATCGAAGCGCTCATCGGCGACGTCAACGACGTGTCCACGTGGAATCTCGCGCCGCTGTCGCCCATCGCGACCATCTACCTGCGCAACGTGGCGATGGAGCACTCGACGTACAACAAACGCGGTCAGAACGGCTTCACCGAATACCCCGGTTTCCGTCACGTGCTCGGATGGTGGGCACAGGACGACTGGGCGGCGACCGCCAAGCTGACGCTGAATCTCGGCCTTCGCTACGACGCGTACCTGAACGAGTTCGACAACTACGTCGAGTTCCAGCCGTTTCTCGAGGCGAACCGGCCGAACGACTTGAACAACTTCGGGCCGCGCGTCGGCTTCAACTACGCGATCACCAACCGGACCGTCGTGCGCGGCGGGTACGGCATGTACTACAGTGAGTCCACCTCCCAGCCGGCGCTGTTCACGCTCCGCTACTCGCAGCAGATTGCGATGACCGTCAACAACGACGGCCGCCCCGACTTCGCGGTCAATCCCTTCAACGGTCCGGCGCCGAATTACGAGCAGGCCAGGGCGCAGCTCTGCGCGTACCAGCCGAATCCCGCGTCGCCGACGTGCAACCTGCGGCACAGCACCTCGAATTTCGCCGCCAACGATCTGGTCGATCCGTACAGCCACCAGGCCTCGCTCGGCTTCCAGCATCAGGTCGGCTCGTCGATGTCGTTCGAGGCGGACTGGGTGTACACCGGCGACCGCAAGCAGCTCAACACGCGCAACGTCAACGTGGCGTACAACCCGGCGACCGGCGCGCCGTATGCGTTCGCCGGTGGGCAGGCGGCGGCCAATTACATCAACCGTCCGTATCCCGGATGGGGCAACATCGCGATGAACCGATCGGACGACGCGCGGAACTATCACGCGCTGCAGGCGTCGATCACCAAGCGGATGACGAACCGCTGGCAGGCATCGGCGACCTATACGCTGTCGCGCACCTGGCAGTTCGATCAGCTCCCGTTGAACCCCGGCTGCAGCTATCCGATGACGATTCAGCCAGGCCGTGGCGCCGTCTGCGACGTCCCCATCACGCTCGCGCCGGATGTTTCCCAGAATGCCTGGTACGTCACCGGCGCCCAGCGGAATCGCGCGACGCTGAACGCGATCTGGCAGGCGCCGCGCGGATTTCAGCTGAGCGGTCTCTACATCTTCGGCGACAACGGCTATGGCACCCCGAGCTCCGGCGTGGACGCACGCTCACAGGGGAGCACCGGCGGCCGGCTGCGCGCCAACGCCACGGTCATCGAGCGGAACAGCTTCAACCTGCCGACGATCCATCGCGTGGATCTGCGGCTGCAGCGCCGCTTCCCGCTCGGCGCCAGGGTGAAGGTGGACGGCATTTTCGAGATGTACAACGTGTTCAACCGGCGAAACCTCGATCCGTCCAATTTCACGCTGAACGAATCGAACGCGAAGTTCGGACAGCCGACGTCGAGCACGACGCTCGCCTACCAGCCGAGAATGCTGCAGTTCGGGTTCAGGACGCAGTTTTAACCAGGGGGCCGGGTCCTTTTGGACCCGGCTTCTCGGGCGGGTCTAGAATGGCGCGCTATGAGATTCATCAGCGCGGCCATCGTCCTCCTCTCGTTCGCCTCATTCGCCCACGCGCAATCATCGAAGAACGGCTTCGAGATCAGGACGATCTCGACGCGTCCTGACTTCGTCAGCGGCGGCGACGTGCTCGTGCAGGTCACCGTGCCCGCGACGCTTGCGGCCGGGAAGCTGTCGGTCAGCGCCGCCGGGAGGGATGTCAGCGGCGCCTTCAAGCTGACGGGCTCTCCAAAT
>Ga0070698_100009466_pt1 | contig 10438 bp, 14 predicted proteins | sample KBSK1502metaG_FD_65477 | JGI IMG/M metagenome (GOLD analysis project Ga0070698, IMG submission 65477) | Corn, switchgrass and miscanthus rhizosphere microbial communities from Kellogg Biological Station, Michigan, USA - KBS K1-50-2 metaG | ecosystem: Host-associated > Plants > Roots >... | reverse complement strand
ATACTTCAATGTGGGGGGGGATGAATGGATGATGCGATGCAATGGAATGCTTCCCGTTGCTGATCCCCAGCTCATCTGTTCATCTCATGATAGAAGAGAGATCATGCATGTAGGAGGCTACGTCATGAAGCAGTTCCTCAAACGGTTCTTCTACTATCCCTGGCGTTTTTGCTATCGTTTGGTCTGCTGGATTAACTACCCAACTCCGCGCGAACGCATGTGGCATATGTACGCGCTGGGCAAAGCGCAAGGGCGCAAAGAAGCCTTGAAAGAAGTGCCCATCGTCCAGCCACGACAAACCACAAAACCGGTTGAGTTGCATCTCCCGCCCGGCGAATGGACCAGGCAATGGCGCGAGACTCATCCTGAGCTTATCCGCAAGCCAATAACCCGCGTTTTGCCAGCCATCACCGAGGATTTCTCTGATGATTTCTGGCTGAATTCAAAGCCTCCGCTGAAAATATCCCAGGATGCACAGGCAACCGATGAAATGCCAGCAATTGTCAAGTTGCTGCACGAGAGAAGACAACCTGCTTAATGCCTGGCTTTTTAATTGGCTGGTAGTATTTGCGGTCATTGGTGTGCTCTGTCTGAGTAGTGGGCTTCTCGTGACAGGCCTGTTGATTTATTTCGCTCAGAAGCACGACCGCGAGATCAAAGTGGCCCGGGATGCTGAATAAGAAACGCCCCTACGAGTGACAGCAGACTCGACAGGAGAACCGAACACCACAAATAAGTTGGCTCTCACACACCTTCCATTACCCTACTGACCAGTGCTGTGAATCGCAGAGTTAAACGGGGCGTTTTTGTAAGCCGGATTCTGGAGATGACAACCTGGAGGGAGAGCCGGGGAAGGAGGAGATCAGCTACAAGTCTATCCCGTAATACACCTCATCAAAGGGGAAACGAACACCGAGGCTAGTGAGTTCGACCAGGTCGCCCTCCCGATAGTGATACTGCCTCCAGAAGTCGCCCTCACGCCGATAGAGCTCGATAGTCTTCTTCTCGCTGCCAACGAGCATGTATTCCTGCACAGTCGGCAGCGTCTTATAGGTCTTGAACTTTGCACCGCGGTCGCGCTTCTCAGTGGCTGGGGAGAGCACTTCAATCACCACAGTGGGATTCTGCAACATAGACCCTGTTTGTTGTCCACAAGCCACGGTGATATCGGGATAGTAATACTGACGCTCGGCCAGCTTCATACGCGCATCACTGGTGTAGGCCCTGCACGGCTTGCCCCGGAGCGCACCAACGAGGAGATAGGTGAGTTGCGCACAGACACCTGCATGGGCAACACTCCCGCCGGCCATGTCCACGGCTTGGTCGTCATAGGCTGTGGATGGCGGGCGCACCATGAACACGTAGCCATTCTCAAACTCATACTTGGCGTCGGTTGCCTCATCCAGCGTGAGGTACTGCTCGACGGTCATGTAGATATCGCTCACCTGTGATCGATCTGCTACCACGGTCTATGCTCCTTGCTCATACACTGATCGGTGTACGGGCCACTCTCATCGTATTGTACCATATGTCATCTTCAGGTGCTGACCACCACGATTTCAATATGTATATGGTGTAAATCGCAGAGTTAAATTGGCCATTGTTGTACCATTATCCGACTTTGCACGCTTGTGGCTGAAGCCCCGGCAGTTCGACGTGACAAACCAACAGGTTTTGCAGTGCACGAGGCGCGAGTACACCAACACTTCCATCAACAGCAGGAAAACCCTCCCTGCGACGAGGAGGATGCAGAAAAAGGCTGGCCTGGCAGACCTCGAGTGAGCGCAGCTTGAGAAGGTTAGCAGGATTACACTACTAAGGGTACCCGTCGCCGCGAGTAGAAAACCTCTATGAAATACGCAAAATATATGCTATACTACCGTCCATCTGATAAAAACAGACGTGACCCTGCTTCCAACCGCTCCACACCTACCGCCAAACACCTCAAATGAGAAACGCCCCTTCCAGTGACAGCAGACTTGACAGCAGAACCGACCACCACACAATCCAGTAGTTTAGATAGTTTGTCCTATCTCATGTTCCATGTTGTGCGCGCATGTAGAGATTGAACACAACATAGATGGTGATAATCACTACCGATATAAGCATAATCACTGAGAGAAAGAGTAACCGTCGCCGTCTTTCCGCTGGCGCTTTCGACGCTCCCAATAAACTAAGGATGCCGAATACGAGCGCAACACCGTCACCCAGAATTGTTCGATAGGTGGTAGGAAGCTCCTGAAAGGTCAGGAACAATGCCATCCCTGGTGTCCCCAACAATGGCACCCATACAAATATCAAGAGCAGTACCAATGCGACGTAGAGCTTGGTTCCAGGCGACCGGAAGAGTCGCGCTACCCACTTTCTAGCCAACTGCGGGAAAAAGAGAGTGCTGACCAAAAAACTGACTATGAGCCCCCCAATTATAGACAGCGTGTATTTATAGTTACTTGGAAGCGCTTGTACGAAGTTAAATATTAACAAAATTTCAATCATCACTATTTCAAGAACTAACCCCATCCATATATAGAAACTCTTTGAGCCACGTCGTTCGAGGGCCGTCGCAAGAAGACTAAATCCTACCGCAAATGTCAAGCAACAAAGCACAATGAGATTGGTTAGAGTGAATAAAGCCATAACTCCCCCTTCCAAAATATACCAGCTATTCTTTCTAACGTATCAGTTGGGCGGTTCTTCTCCTGAGTCTGGTACCAATTTGCAGTCAAAGCTACAATCATTTGGCTTCTCATGGGCTTCCAGACAGAAGCAAAGGAAAGAAACAAAGGGAGAAACCGCCAGGATACTTGTGGGAAAACGGCCCATTTACATTTCGTAATTTACAGGATCCCAGTCCTATCTCATATGGTACAATAGGATAAGAGTGACCAGTCCACCGACCAGCGGACGAGCAAGGAGCAGAGATCATGGTAGCCGATCAATCACAGGTGAGCGATGGCATCTACATGACCGTCGAGCAATACCTCACCCTCGATGAGGCGACGGACGGCAAGTATGAACGCCTGAACGGCATGGTAACGATGCTGCGCCCGCCCTCCAGCTTGGGCGGAGCCGATGAGGCCATCCTCGATATGGCGGGCGGCTCCGATGCGCACGCGGCCCTCTGCATTCGCCTGGGCACGCTCCTGAGCAACCAATTGGAGGACGCGCCGTGTCTGGTCTATTCCAGTGATAGGCGGCTGAAACTCCCGCAAGGGAATTACCTCTTTCCCGACCTGACGGTTGCCTGTGGTAAGGAAACCGGCTCCCGAGCGACGGACCCGACCGTGATTATTGAGGTCCTCTCCCCGGCCACCGAGAAACGCGACCGGGGTGCGAAGCTGGCAGCTTATAAGACGCTGCCCTCCCTCATGGAGTACGTGTTGATTGGCAGCGAGGTCCAGGAGATCATCGTCTACCGGCGTGAGAGTAACTGGCGACCCTACCACTACCAGAGCGGCGACCTGGTCGAACTCAAAAGCCTCGGCGTGAGCTTCTCTTTCGACGCGCTGTATCGCCGCATCCCCATGTAGTCGCTCAACCGCCACGGATCTCCCGCCTGGTTGACAAATTGCCCCCCATCAGCGACCCTAAAGAGACCACCTCATAGTCGTAAATCAGAAGCTTCCACTGGCTTTTCATGAGCTTCCAGGCAGAAGCAAGAGAAAGAAACAAAGGGAGAAATCGCCAGGATAACTGTGTGAAAACGGCCCATTTAAATTTCGTATTTACAGACAAGGGAGAAAGTAGTCGGGAAAATGAAAGGAATAGTTGATGAACAACTATGGATATACAATCACTTGGCCGGACCATGTGGATTATGCCCTCAATAAATTAGGGTATGAATACCCCTACGATGAAGTAGCGGTCAAAGCTTTTCTTGATCGCTGGGGGGCCCTCGACCTGGAAACGTTTAGTCAAGTCTTGAGACGGACAAATCATGAGGATATACTGCTCGCTATCTTTGCCATCGGATATGAGGATACTCCATGGGCAAGAAATTTACTCGTGCCCTTTTTAGAAAGTTCCTCTCCGTTGGAAAAATGGGCTGCTGTTCTCTGTCTTGGTCGGATGAAAGAGGAGCGTACCCTTCCCATTTTATGTACCATGCTTACCGAATATCTGCCACCCCACGAGCAGTACAACGCGCAGGGGTACTTTGTCTGGTATTATGATTACTGGCGCTCGACAGTGGTCAAGCTCCTCGGACAATGGGAACAACCGGAACTGGTCATGCCCTTGTATGACGCCCTCAAAGAACTATGGCGACAAGAGCAGACAGGCACAGAATTTTCGAAGAAACATTGGTACGTCTGCCAGGATTTATTAGCCCATGCGCTTGGACGACTTGCGAGATTCGATCTTGTGAAAGGACTCGATGCCAGCGAAGCTCGCCTCAGTCTCTGGAAAGTGTATATGGCTTTAGGGTATTTACAGGCGCATCAAAACTATCCAGATGTTTTCGCTTTTTACAGAGAAGTTGCGTGGGATAGGCTCCCCTTGAAAGCACAAGTCGCGGAGGTGCTTCAGCAACAACTGGGCCTCTCTCCCCAAGACCAAAAGGTCTGCTTGCAACTCGCCACTTATGAGAGAGCCTTTCGTGGGGTGACAATGACAATAGAAATACATCGTGATGGCACGTGAAAGAAGGCTCGCTATCGATAGCTCGACAAGCATTTTCCTCATGCAGTCCACCCCTAAGTTGTAAATCGCAGAGTTAAACTGGTCATTGTTGTACAATGATCCTGGTGGGAGCGAACCATCTCTTTTCCGTAGAGCAGAAGCTTCCACTGGCTTTTCATGGGCTTCCGGGCAGAAGCAAGGGAAAGAAGCACAGGGAGAAACCGCCAGGATAATGGTGTGAAAACGGCCGATACCTATCTGTTTCTATAGACACTCACGGAAGCTCTAGCTTAAACGAAGTAGCAGGCAGCGTCACAGTATCGTATTAACCAAACGACCAGTAGTCATGAACGCTTGAAAAAGCCATCCATTTTATTTGCCGCCTCACGCCGCTCACTTGGCAGAACGCTTGAATAGATATCTGCCGTCGTCGCTATGGTACTGTGTCCCAAAAGCTCTTGAATTGTCTTTAGGTCCACTCCCGATGCCCTTAAAATCGTCGCCGCACTATGTCGCAAATCATGAAAGCGCATGTAAGGTAAACCAGCCTTCTTCAATAACCCCTGGAACAACGCCGTCACACGCGAGGGGTTAAAGAAACCGCCATAGATGTTACAGAACACTATACCCTGCTCCCGCCACTTCTTCCCCATCTTGATACGCGCTCGCTCTTGAAGCGCCCGATGCACTTTTAATGCCTCTACAGTTACATCTGGCAGCATGATATCGCGACGACTCGCCCTCGTTTTCGGCTCTCCCTCTTTATAGCCAAGTCCAGAGACAAAATTCACACTCCGCCGCACATGCAGCAGGCCCTTTTCAAAATCGATATCGCCCCACCGTAACGCCAGCAATTCGCCCCGCCTCATTCCAGTAGTAAGAGCAACTAAAAGCGCTGCCTCTACGCGAGAACCCCGCGCTACTTCTAAAAGCTCAGTAGCCTGCTCTACGGTTAAAGTTCGGGCCTCATACCGTCCAATACGGGGAAGCGTCACCCGTTTCGCCACGTTACGGCCCACAAGCTCCCACTTAACCGCATTCTCTAACGCGCTACTTAACACCGAATGAATAAGAACAGTCGTTTTCGGCTTGTACCCCTCATTCTGCTTCTGTGCGCAGAACTCCTGTACCCTCTCGGTTGTCAGCTTCTGAAGCTTGATATGCCCTAATGCGGGAATAAGGTGATGACGCACTGTAGAACGATACTGCTCATAGGTAGTTGGCTTCATCGTCACCTTACAAACCTGCTCCAACCACTTTTCTAGATACATCTTCAACGTCTGCTGCGGGCCAGTCACTAACGTCCCTTTTTCCTTCTCATACAAGAGCTTCCTACGAGCCGCTAGAGCTTCTTTCTCAGTCTTAAAGTAGTAGATTTTCTTCTTCCCATTCTCTAACACCACCTGAAAGACCCAACGCCCGTCCTTAGGCTGAAACACCGAACCATCACCATGTCTCTGTCTCGCCATACAGCACCTCCCTAGCAGGGTTTAGGCACCCCGCTCACGCCGCTCTATCCACTGCTCCAGCGCCTTAGCAGAAACACGCACCGCCCGACCAAAGCGCACGACAGGTAACTCCTCAAAGTCAATCAGTTGATACACCTTTGCACGACTGAGCCGTAACGACACTGCTGTTTCTGGAATAGTCAGTAACAATGGCTGTAAAACCAACCCATCTCCTTGACCAACGTCTTTCTTTTGCACACGCTTAGACACTACCATAACACCACCTCTTACAAAGTCAGCGTTTAAACGCCGAGTTTGAACCATCCAACTTCTAAAGCCCCAGGCATTCCTGTAGAGCCCTAACCATCTCCATAACACCCTCCCTTTCCATCTCACATGCTCTTATAAGCATGTCACTGGGGAAATCTGACAGACTTTCCAAGCAAAGCGCAGTAGGATACCTCCCGCTACAAAAACCGCGTATGACGGATGAGCTTTGAACGATAACGAGGGTAAACACGCAATTATGTATTTTGATAGGCACGGTTTACTTGTATCGTGCCTTAAAGAGCAAGAACATTGCGCAAGAAGCGCAAGCGGGCTGATACCCCCACAGAGTACACCAACCGAACCCATAGCAAACCTCCTCACCTAGGTTGTTCTCTTCTCTCTCGTGCTGGCCAGCCTACCAGACGAAATCCCCACACCGCCACACACCACCTCTTACTTGTCAAGGCCCCTTGAAGGGAAGTCTGCCTTGACAAGCGCATTTCGTCTGGTCTGGCACCCATCACACGAGAGAGGATGAGAGAGCTGCAAGCAAAGGAAAAGGGCCAAAAAATGAGGCTTGGGCCTCCAATTTGGCGAGAGGGGCGTCGAGCGCCTGGCGTCTGGCGTCGAGCGTCTAAGAGGGCCAACATCACGCCACCTCGTTTTCACGCGCAGCCGCCGGACGAGCAGCACCAGGAAGCAAATGGGTACGCTCAATCCCCTGCTTCTGTTCGGCAAGCGCATCGATTTCCGCTTTGCCATAGCAATACTTTAACAGGTGATGATGATGCCCACCTACCACCTCAATCGGATACTGCCGTACCTTCCCTCGTGCAACCCATGTCTCAAACCGCTTTGGCGTGAGACCCAAGACCGCCGCTGCCTGAGCCGAGGTATAATACTCAGACTCCTGAACTCCCCCATTGTGCTGCGTGTGCCCTTCAGGAGCAAGCAACCGTCGCAGCCGCCTCAAGGCATACGTCTCACTCGCACTGATCGCACTGCCAGTCACCCCAAACGTCTGTGCCACTTCCCCATAGGTATAACAGGGGCTCTCCCCAAGCCCGTAGAGCATCTGCATAATCACGCGCTGACGCTCGGTCAAGCCGCGCTCACACCCATCGAGCACATGCTGAAGGGCCTGACCAGGAGAGCTCTCCGGTACCTCAACTCCCCACAACGGCAGCAACAGCGACCGATCTTCCGCATCCCCCTCTTCAAACACGGATAATGCCTGAAGGCTCGTCATCTCCCGCAGCGACCACCAGCCTTGCAACTCACGCACCGCCTCTACACACACTTCCATCTCCACCGCAAGCTGCTGCACCGTCGGCCTCTCACCAAGGACATCCCGCAAACGCCGCTCAGCATGACGCAGCTTGCGTAGAGACTTCCACACCTCATCAGAATAATGTACTGCATTGCCGTGATGCCAGAGCTCATCAGAAATCGCACAGCTAATACACCGACTTGCCAATCCTGTAAACCCCCCCATCTCTGGCTCATGCAAGTCAATGGCTTTCAGCAAACCAAGATTGCCCGCCTGGATAGCATCCATCACGTCCAGATTACGCCCCAAGCGCACATACCGCTGTGCAATATGAATCACCAACGGCTGAAACCCCTCAACCAGGCGATCACGCGCATGCTTCGCTATACTGAGTACCCACTGATTCGGACAGGGGTCCCCTTGTTCCAGCCGCCCACGCTGGACGCGCCGAAACAAGGGAGCTTCTTCTTCTCGTGGCAACGGCTCACTCCAACGCACCTGGCGAAAATACTGATCTTCCGCCAGTAACGACAGGTACCGATCATCTCCATCTCCGTCCTGCTCTTGTTCTTCTTCTTCATCCCACTCAACATCAGCATCTTGATCTTGAAAACAGTCTTGATAAGCACTCTGTGTCATGATAAACCCCTCCCTGCAAAGTCAGCGTTTAAACACCGCGTTTTTCATCCTTGACATGCCAGCCCTCAGCGACGCACAATGCATGTGAGGAACTAGCACACATCTCGACAAGATCTAGCGACTCACCATCGCTGGCTAGGTGTTGGCACACCTGGCCAGCAACTTTTGCTCACGAGAGCAATCGCGCACATAACCCACCTGGCTCAAAGGCAATACGCCGCCCGTTCTCATCAACAAACTGCCACCTCTGCCCATCAGACCAAACCTGGACACGCATCCAGCGACCCTGAGAACACACTTCCAGCATATCGCCATTGTGTAAGGAGTAGTCAGCACACCCAGGCCGACCAACCAGCTTGTAGCGCCCTGAGCCATAATCCAGGAACCCCTCACCCTCGCGGCTCATCGCTTACCCTCCCGACACCGGCAACGCTGACAGCAGGACACAGCCGCGCTTGCATCCCCAACGCAAAGCGCCCGCGCCGCCCATCATCCATGACATAGTACCAACCACAATACCCGCCACTGGCCACTCGAACCGGCTGAAAACGACCACCAACACAAAGCTCTACGACAGTACCAGCAAGAAGCGGATAACCAGCCACTCCTGGCCGACCAAGCAGGACATAGCGCCCTGCCTCATAACTCACCCATCGCTCGTTTGACTCCACGTGATCGACCTCCCTTTACCAGACTGCTCACACACTCCACATCCATTCCTGGCCTATCTGCTAGCGGTACCTCAACGGACCCCAACCCCATTGTTGGGGCATCCCTCGCCCTAGCAGGCTCCGCCCCGTTCGCGCCTTTTCGCCTTGACACCTCCATGACTGAAGGGGCTACCCCTCAGGTGTGGCTAACCAGGAATATCTGCGGCTATTCAGTTGTTCAGGTACTTAATATTGATACGCAAGTTGCGTAACATACGTTTGTTCTAACATACACAATCCTCGGCAATCTGTCAAGGGGAAACAACGAAACTTGCACAAGTTACGTAAAATATGTTATGATCAAATCAAAGTGACCCACTTCGCAAGTATGGGTATGCCATATTGGGAGACTGCTAATAGTGCATTAGTGCGGTTTCTCGCACTAATCAAGGAAAGAGAAGGAGATTATTACAAATTGCAGCGCAAAAAATACTACACAGCCAAAGAAGCGCAAGAAATCCTAAACATGACGTACAGCGCACTTAGAAACCAAGTTATTGCAGGACATATCCGTAGCGAAGTACCACCAGGAAAACGGCAAGCAGTCTATCTAGCAGTAGATATAGACGCACTCAAACACGACATGGAAATATGGCGTGCCGGCAAGCCTCGAATGAAGCTGCCCCCCACAAAATTTGTCAAGGCAACAATCGAAGACATGCCCGAAGCCGTGGAACTAGCAGACGAAGTATTCAGTGGAGTAAACACTATTCCAGTCGAAAAACGCATCACATGGCTACGCAAAAATCCCGACATAGATTATCTGCTCAAACAGGAAGGCCGCATTGTTGGTTACTTCTCACTCATTCCACTACGGCCAGAAACCATCGAGGACTTACTAACACTCAATCAGTTCGCCAAAGACCTTACAGCAGAGGATATCTTACCTTACACCCCGAATGTACCCGTAGACCTCTACGGTATGGCTATCGGCACAAAACCAGGGGTCAGCCACTACCAAAAACACGAGTGGGGGAAAGTCCTGATAGTAGGAGCCAGAGGTGTGATACTCGACCTGGCAAAGAGAGGCATTAACATTCGCAGTATGCATGCTCACAGTAACACGCCCGATGGCGTAAAATTGATGAGACACCTTGGCTTTACCGAAATCGTTCCAAAGGCCCCCGTTCCTGGCCTGCACGATTTTATCATAGAGGTCGAACGGTCAGGCATCCCTTTCATCATGAGGTACAAGGAAGAATTTAAGAAGTGGCAAGAGGAAAACATTGACAGCAAAGTTGACAGCAGAACCGGCAGAAAACCATCAACAATGGTAGACGCCAGTGGACAAAACGGCACAAAGGGGACACCGCCAAACTAAGCAACAAGCCGCCCCACGAAGACGCTATGAAACTCTAGACGTGTATGCTATAATACCGTCCTTAGAAGCACGGACCAGAATAGCCGATAGTCGCTAAAAATCTCGCGTTTTATAGCGCGGGATTCATGGGGCTAACAGCGGGCCTCTTTGGAGGCAGCAG
>Ga0070698_100009465_pt1 | contig 10438 bp, 7 predicted proteins | sample KBSK1502metaG_FD_65477 | JGI IMG/M metagenome (GOLD analysis project Ga0070698, IMG submission 65477) | Corn, switchgrass and miscanthus rhizosphere microbial communities from Kellogg Biological Station, Michigan, USA - KBS K1-50-2 metaG | ecosystem: Host-associated > Plants > Roots >... | reverse complement strand
CAGCCGGGGCCCTCCTGACGCGAGTCCTCGACGTGAAGCAAAACGCCGGCAAGACCTTCGTCGTGACCGACGCGGGGATGAACGATCTGATCCGGCCCCCTCTCTACGGCGCGATCCATCCAATTGAATCCGTTGGCCCTCCGCGAGGACAGTCCTCGACGGCCGACGTCGTCGGTCCCATTTGCGAAACGAGCGATTTCTTCGCGCGCGACCTTGCGATGCCCGCGGTTCAAGAAAACGACTTGCTTGCGATCCTGGACGCCGGCGCCTATGGGTTCGCCATGGCCTCCAACTACAACTTTCGGCCGCGGGCGGCCGAGGTGTTGGTGGAAGACGGAGGCTTTCGGGTCGTGCGCCGACGCGAGACATTCGAGGACATCGTACGGACCGAACGAGGGTAAAATCCCCGCGAACAGACGAAACCCAAGTTGCTTTTTAGCTTTCCGAATCGATGCTTACTATTTTTGCGCGAGCGACCCTCGCGAGTGGTGAAGGAGTGAGACCTATGCGTTTCCGAATCCTCTGGATTGCGCTGACGTGTTTCGCGCTCGTGCTGCCGGTCGCCATGGCGCAAACGACGGGCGAAGTCTTTGGCGTCGTGCGCGACAAGGACGGCGCGACGTTGCCGGGCGCGACCGTCACGATGAGTGGTCCGCAGATCCCCACCGGGCAGACCTTGACGACTCGCTCGGACGGGGTTTTTCGTTTCGCCGCGCTCCCGCCCGGAAACTACAAGCTCCGGGCGGAGCTGTCGGGGATGGGCTCCTTCAACCAGGACGTCGTGGTGAGCCTCGGCAAGACGACAGAGGTCTATCCGGTCCTACGGGTCACGGCGACCGCGGAAGTGACCGTCACGGCTGCCACGCCTCTCGTCGACACGAAGTCGACGGAGATTGCCAACGTCACCACGAAGGAAACGATCGAGAAGCTGCCGCTGGCACGCACCTTCACGGGCACGTTCCAGCTGGCGCCCGGCGTCGCGGAGAACAATGCCACGACCGGCTCTCCCAACGCCGGCGGTGGACGGCAGGACAACACCTACCTCTATGACGGCGTCACCATCGGCAACCCGTTCTTCGGGGACCTCTTTCAGGACTTTGCCGAGCTCGACCTCCAGGAGGTCAACATCACGCGCGGCGGCGTCACGGCGGAGTTCGGCCGGACCGGCGGCTTCATCGTCAATGGCGTTACCAAGTCGGGCACCAACGACGTGCACGGCGAGGCGCGTCTCGAGTACCAGCCGGCCTCCTTCGCGGCCAAGAGCAAGGACCCCAATATCACGAGCCAGTTCGAAAAAGTCCGGCCCGGCCTGGACGTCGGGGCTCCGATCTGGAAGGATCACCTCTTCTTTTACGGTTCGGTCAATCTGCTCCGTCAGACGGAGCAGGACCGGGTGAACACGCTCGGAGCGGTGCCCGACAACAAAACCCATATCAACGAGTTTTTCGGCAAGTTGACGGGTAACCCCGCTCCGAGCCATCTGATCAACGCGTCTTTCCGCTATCGCGGCATCACCGCGGACAACGCCGACGTCGGCAACTTCACCGCCCCTTCGGCAGGAGATCAGCCGAAGACGATCGACCGTGTCATCGTCGGATCCTGGTTCTGGACGGTCACACCGAAACTCTCGTTGGAGGCGAGGTATAACCACAACGAAGACAACAACTCCGTCGCTCCGAACACCCCGATCCCCTTCAAGTCCACGCCCTTCAATGCTGCGGCGCCCTACTTGTCCGGCAGCTTCATCACCGGACACTCGACGACCAACGGAAAGGACTACATCTTCCCGCCGGCCAACGCGCTCGGCCAGAGAATCGGAGGAAGCGACCTCGCGCAGAACGATCAGAACTTCTTCCGCGACGAGTACCGGCTGCAGGGCTCCTACCTGGCAAATTTCCTCGGCGCCTCCCACGACATCCGCGCGGGATTCACGCTCTCCAACAACCGGGAAGACTTGAACCGCGCGGCCGACGGATGGGGGACGATCACCATCACCGACTCGAGCAACTGTGGTCCTGTCGCCGCCCGCCCGTGCTACCGGGCCCGCCTGACGCCCCCGTTCCAACAGGTCTCGCGCGCCAAGACTTACGGCGCCTTCCTCCAGGATCAGATGACCTGGAGTCGCCTGACGGTCAACCTGGGAGTTCTCGTCAACGAGGATTACTTCATCCCCAACGATAACGGCGCGTTCACCTTCATTCGCGGGGTTATCACCACTCCGGGCAACGCGAGCGCCATTCCGCCCTGCAGCACCAACCCCACCACGGCCGCGTGCACCTATACGGGCCGTGTCGACATTCCCTGGAGCAAGCAGTGGCAGCCGCGCATCGGCATCGCCTACGAGGTCGACAGCAAGGTCCACGACAAGGCTTACGTGAACCTCGCTCGGTACGACAACATGGACAATCAGTCTCTGGCTCGCTCGGCGGCGCCGTTCCGTGCCCTGCGCGTGGACGATTACATCAACCTGACGACGGGCGCCTTGATCACGGAAGTCGTCCGGGCCAATCAGACCAATAAACTCGTCATCCCCAACATCGACCCAACTTACACCGACGAGCTCATCACGGGTTATGCGAGGCCGATCGGCAACGGTTGGTCCGCGGAGCTGTGGGGGATGTACCGGAAGTCCACCGATATCATCGAGGACTTCACCGCCACCGGCGACGGCTCGAACTTCCGCTACGGGAACATTCCGGCTTTCCGGCGCTATCGGGCGGCGACCCTCGAGGTACGCAAGGCCTACGGCAGCGACTGGACGTTGGATGCCTCCTACACATTGTCGCGGCTGGACGGGAATTGGGATCTCGACACGTCGGGAAATGCGATCTTCTACTCCTCCTCCTATATCGGAGACGGACCAGGCCTCTTCCCGACAGACCCCGACCACGAGGGAATCCTGCAGGGGGACCGCACCCACATCGCGAAGCTCTTCGGGACCTACACGCTACCGACCAAAACGATCCTCGGCGGCTACCTGCGCTTTCAAAGCGGCCAGCCCTGGGAGGCAAGAGGCTTCGACCCCGTCAACGGCACGGACTTGATGCCGATCGAGCCCGCAGGCAGCCGACGCAACTCCTCCTGGACGAATTTCGACCTGCTCGTCGCCCAAAACGTTCCCATCGGACCGGCGAACCTGCGCCTCGAGGCGAGGTTGTTGAACGCCTTCAACACCCAGCCCGCGCTGACCGTCAATCGGGACTTCTGCAAGGCGAGCCCATGCCTTTCGACCGTGGGCATACCCGCCTCGAACCTGAACCCTCTCTTCGGAACGCCGACGACCTACGCTCCGGCGCGGCGATTCATCCTGTCGGCGATCGTCACCTACTAGCCCGGACCCGACTATTTTCCAAGCCGGGGGCTTCGCGCCCCCGGCTTTTTGTTTTGTGGCTATCCAGGATCCCTGCTGTCCGTCGCCGATTCTCCGGCTTGGGCGAATTGCCATATCTGCTAGTCTATTTTCATGGCATAATATGGGCTATGATAAGTGCCAAGGCTCGGAATTTCCATCTCCCGTTGTCTGAGGGACTCTATGACCGGCTTCGCGATGAGGCTCAGAAACGGGGGCGCCCGGCGACAGCCATCGCGCGCCAGGCTCTGGAGGCGTGGCTTGCCCAACAGCGTCGGATGGAGCTCCACGAATCCATTGCCGAGTACGCGCTGCGGGAAGGGGGTAGCTCGGCGGACCTCGACAGAGAGCTCGAAGAAGCCGGGCTGGAATCCTTGCGAGAAAACGAATGAGACGAGGCGAGATCTACTGGGCGAACCTGACTCCGCGTTCGGGTTCGGAACAACACGGTCGCCGACCGGTTCTGGTCGTCTCGCACGATGCCTTTAATCAAACTCCGTCGTGGCGGTCCGTCATCGTGGTTCCACTCTCGACGTCGGCCGCTCAAAATCGCCGCGGGCCAACGGCGGTCCTTCTGCCGGCCGGCTCCGGGGGCTTGAAAAAACAGAGCCTTGCCCTCTGTCATCAACTCACCACGCTCGACCGAGGCAAACTCGCGGAACGAATCGGTCTCTTGCCACCTCTCTTGGTTCGTCGCTTGGAGGGAGGCCTTCGAGCGGCACTCGATCTCGAGCAATAGGCTCCCCTATCGCGAAGCGCCTGAGCTCTTGACCGTCGCGAGGAGGCGCGCGATCTCCGGCTGATTGGGGGCGAGCACGAGAGAACGCTCGAGCAGGCGAATCACGGCTTCCCGATCCGCGAGGCAGGTGTGGAAGAGAGCGAGCGCGTTCAGAGTCTTCGGGTCTTTCGTCGTCTCCTCGAAACGCGCGAGCTTTCCGATGGCGCCGCGGCAGTCCTTGCCGCGGTAGAGAAGAGAGGCGGCCTCTCGGGCGAGAGCTTCGTTGTCGGGATAGCGGGCGATCGCCTGCTCCAGAATAGACCTGGCCGCAGCGATCGTGCCCTGCTTCTCGTACTCGCGCGCCCAGGCGGCGACGGCTGGCGCTGGATCGGCCTTGAGCGCCGCCAGGGACCGCAGGAGCCACTCCTCGGCCTTCTTGGTATCCCCCTGCGACCGGTAAAGCACGGCGAGGTTGAACATCGCCGCGTAGTAGTCGGGCCGCAAAGCCAGGGACTTCTCGAAGTCCTGCTTGGCTGCCGCGAAGTTCTTTCGCGTCTCGCGCTCGTAAACGCCGAGATTGTTCCACGCGCCTTCCGTCAAGCCGGGCCGATCGCCTCCCGTTGGAGCGAGCGGCTGTGTCTCGGAGGGCGAAAGGTAACCCAGAGCCAAAAGCTTCTTGGCGAACTCGCTCGATTGTTCGGCGGACATTTTTTCGGCGGGCACGCGACGGATGACGATCGAAGCGGGGTGAACTGCAGGCGGAGGTGGCTTCAGATCCGCGAAGGCCGGGATCGCGTGGCCGGGCATGCTCTTGTCCGCCGAAAGATCGAGAAGCGCGAGAACCGTTGGCGCGACGTCGAAGAGGCTTGCGCGCCCGCGCTCGACCGAGGGCTTCACACGCGCGCCCCACGCGGCGAGGACGCCGTCCAATCGATGCCAGAAGGCGGCGGTCGCAACGTTGCCCGAGGCAAACTGGCAAGGTCGGTCTTCTCCCCACTTGAAGCCGTGGTCCGAGTGGACGAGAAGAGTCGCTCCATCCTCCTGCGCGCGCCGCATCCACTGGCCGAGGATCCGGTCCACGATCCTGAAGTACGTCTCGGCGACGCTTCCGTACCGCGCGGCGTCCGCGTCGGAGATACAGGCGAGTCTCGGCGGCGTGAAGGGCGCGAAGATGTGGCCGATCTCATCCGTCCCCTCGAAATAAAGCAGCATCGCGTCGGGGAGGTTCTTGTCGTACAGGTCGCGCGCCGCGCGCTGCGAGATCCGCGTCGCCGAAAGGATCCGTGAAAGCGCAACGATCGGGCTCTCCAGGCCCGCGCCGTTGCTTCGGGCCGCGTTGATCTCGGACACCGGGACGTCGAGGAAGGGCGCCAGGTCCGCGTCGGAGATCTTTCCGTCCCGGGCGATGACCTGCGCCAATCCCACCTGAAGAGTCGTCGGGAAGGCCGCGCCCTCCAGAGGCAGCCTGTCCACGAGGATCGGGCTCGCGTGATCGGAGAGAAAGAACCCGTTGACCTCTTCGGCGGGATGGGTCGCCCACCAGCCCACGACACCGACCTTGCGTCCCGCCGCCGACGCCATATTCCAGACGGCCGGCACGGCGCGCGAGAGTCCGGAGATCGGAACCTTCTGTCCGGTCTTCGAGTCCACCTCCTGAAAATCGAGCACCCGATGGATCTCGGGTCCCACGCCCGTGGCCGCGGTGGTCCAGAGAATCGGGGAAATAAGAGGAACGACGCTGGTCAGCTTCGCGCTGAAGCCTTCCGAGGTCAGTCGCTTCCAGTTGGGCATCCTGCCCTGGGCGGCGAGGCGATCGAGGAACTCCCAGTCCAGGCCGTCGAAGCCGAGCCAAATGACCGGATGCCGTCCTCCGCCCGGCCGCCGATTCCTCGAGGCCGCGTCGTCGTTCTCGACGGCGGCCGGACGGGCCGATGGAGCTTCGCGCGCCGCTGGCGCTTCTTCCCGGCGCCCGCAGCCGATTGCGGCGAGGAGGAGGAGAATCGGGGCCGGCGCCCGCAGCGAAAAGAGCAGGCCTTTCACGGCGGGGGAACTTAGCACGCGGCCGCTCCGAGATCCCCGTCAGCGTTCGGGGTGGGCCTTCACGTACTCCTCCACTCGTTTGATCTCCGCCAGGACGTCCTCGGGCCGGGTCTCCATCTCCAGCTGCGCCAACTCGACATCGGAATCGTTCTCGATGCCGAGCTTGTCCTGGATCGCGTCGAGCATCTGAAGCGTGCGGGTCAGCTCGTGCTCGGTCAACAGACCGATCTGGAGGTCCAGATGCGCCCGCCGGTCGGCGTCCTCGCTCAACCGGTTCTGGCTGATGAGGACGAAGGTCGCGAGAAAGATCGCTTCGAGGGAAACGATCATCGTCAGCAGGCCGTACGGAAAGGGATCGAAGGGGCGGATTCCGAGATGCCCCGTGTTGATCAGGATCCAGACTCCGAACCAGACTACGTGGAAATAAACGAACGACATGCGGCCGGAGAACTGCGTGATGACGTCGGCGATGTGCTCCTGCAGGGTGCGCTCTTTCCGAGCCTGGGCATGGAGACCGGCAACCGTGCGGATATTTCGTTCGATGACGTCCGCCAGCGTCGCGTTGTCGGGCAGATCCGGCGGCCGCTGCTTTTCCTGCATCGCTCGCCTCCTCCTCGAACGAGATCTTAGCCGCGGAACAGGCAGCAGAATCTTCGGATCAGTCCAGAAGGAGCTTCCCGCCCGCCACGACCAGAACGACTGCGAGCAGCCGCCGCAACGTCAGACCCGCGAGCCGGCGGCTCCCGTAGTGCGCGCCGGCAAGACCCCCCGCGGCTGCGGCAACGGCCCAGATCAGGGCGACGGAAGGGATCGAGTGAACGGTCGCGAGCCGTCCCAGAAGTCCCGCGGCGGAGTTGACCCAGATGAACGCTGCCGAGATCGCGGCGGTGGTCTTCGGTGTCGCCCATCGGAACACCAAAAGCAGCGGGCTCAGAAAAATACCGCCGCCCACACCGGTCAACCCCGAGAGAAGCCCGATCGTGCAGCCGATGAGAACCGCGAGCGCGATCGGAATGCGGCGTATGTCTTCACCAGCCGCGGTCTTGGGCGAGAGGAAGAGACGAAAAGCCGCGACGAGCAGAACACCCCCCAGGAGTTGCTTGTAGACACCGGGTGGCAGCGTGATCGCTCCTCCGACGAAGGCCGTGGGAATCGAGCCCGCTGCGAAGGGCCAGAAGAGGCGCCAGGAGAAGTGGCCGGCCCGGGCAAATTGAATGGTCCCGATCGCCGCGACGAGCAGGTTCAAGACGAGGGCGGTCGGCCGCATAACAGCGGGCGCCAGGCCGAAGAGCGCCATTGCCGCGAGATACCCGGACGCGCCACCGTGACCGACGGAGGAATAGAGCAGCGCCGCCACCAGGATGCATCCCGCTATGAGGAGAACCTCCGAGGTCGGCACGAGGCCGAGAATATCGGTTTGACCGCCTCGCGAGGGGCGGGTAAACTGCGCGGTCCCGACGGTGGGTGTAGCTCAGCTGGTTAGAGCGCCAGACTGTGGATCTGGATGTCGAGGGTTCGAATCCCTCCACTCACCCCAAGAGTTTTTGATCTTTGCGCCCGTAGCTCAGTCCGGATAGAGCGTCAGCCTCCGGAGCTGAAGGTCCCGCGTTCGAATCGCGGCGGGCGCACCAACTTTCAGCGCGGGCGGTCGCTTCGCGACCGGCGCTGAGAGAGTTCAAACCGAGGGCTCCGATCCCGCCGCCCCGGGCGCAACTCGAACCGGATGCGTCGTGGGTGATTGCCAGAGCGCATCGAGGCCGGGCATTATTGGACGCGTGCGCCCGTAGCTCAGTCCGGATAGAGCATCAGCCTTCGAAGCTGAGAGTCGCACGTTCGAATCGTGCCGGGCGCACCATTTTTCGACTGGCTCGTGCGCCCGTAGCTCAGTCCGGATAGCATCAGCCTTCGGTCCGAGCGTCGTCGACCGCGAAGCGGTCGAGGGGCGCGACGCTCCGAGCGCGCAGCGCGACAAGCCGCGGGTTCGCCGCGGCTAACCGCCGGGTTCGCCGGCGCTGACCAGAGAGTCCCGCGTTCGAATCGCGGCGGGCGCACCATATTTTCCCAAACACTTAGACATAAACGGGGCATGGGGCCGAGAACGGCCGGCATGTGCTAGGTCGGAAGCAGGGGCTGTCCCGTTATAAGCCAATGCAGCACGTTCGCGGCAAACCTGAAAAGCCCGCGGGTGGCGTCCTGATTTAGAGACAGGGTAATGGCGATGTTTATGAGAGCGCCGACCGCCTGATTTTTCCAGTCGATGCGGCCGACGCGACGGGCAGCGTCGGCCAGGCTATCGAGGCGGGACGTGATGAGCCGTAGTTCCTCGGCGCCGAGTTGGTATGTCGTTGTCAGATGAAGCCGGATCTCCGTGACACTGGCCCGAACGCGCGCTTGCTCCTCTGGCGTAAACCCTGAGTTATCCTCCCCGGTTGCCGCCAGAAAGTCCCGCTCTTGCCGGACGGCCGCCCAAAGGTCCGGTGTTTCTATCTCGCGCTTCGTGTAGGAAAGCCACAAATCAAAAAGGCTCAGGGTGTTGACCAGGTTCCCGGGCAAGTGGACCTCGGTCTTTGTTTCCAACCCCGGTGAGTATTGACAACACTGGTACGACGGATCTAGCGCGAAGAAGTATTCGGTTCCCCTGAGCCGTAGCGAGACCGGGACCCCTCTCCAAGTGGTGCTGATCCACTCGAAATCTATCGGGTCGAAACCGGCGTGTCTGATCCCCTCGAAGAAATGATTCTGCACGCTGTTCAGAAGCATAGGGTCGCCTGCCGAGCCTGCGCCCTCCGTGGGCGCCCGGGGGGAGGGGAGCGGCGTTACCTTCTCCCCCCTAACCTCTTACGGCGAATACGACAAGCCCGTTCGGGCGTAGCGGTGGGGCCGGTTTTTGAACGAGGTCGCATGAAAAGAACATCCCAAAACTAAAACCCGCGCCGAGGTCCAACTCATTCCATTTTACGGCACTGCCACAAACAGGAGACTCACGGTAGCTGTAAGAAAAGTAGTGGCTTGGAGATCCCATCACTCGAAATGTTCTGTCCGTGAACTGTGCCCGAACCGACCCGACCCAAGCCAAGCCAAAAGCCGATGGTCGAAGCGGTTTACTTTGACCGGGCCCGGATTCACCTCCGGAGTTGAAGTCCCCGCGTTCGAATTGCGGCGGGCGCACCATTTTCCAACTCGTTAGAGAAGTCCACCGAGTCCGGAATGGCTTTTGTCCGTGTTCCTGTCCGATAAGAAGGTCAATCAAGACAGGCGCTTCCATTGATTGGGTGTGCCCTTGGAAGCCCACCGCGATACCGATCTGACCCCTGGAACCGCCGGCACGCCTCTTAGTTCGATAAGCTCTTAAGCCGAAAGGAGAACGAACCAAATGGCTAGAAGACGATCAAGGCTGACGCTCTCCGCCGAATCTGCGCAGCAGGCGCTCTCCTTCCTCGTTCACGAAGGGAAGCTCGCGGCGAACGAAGTCCAGAAGGCTCTGAAGCGGAGAGAGAGGCTTGTCCGTGAAGTCCGCAAGCGGCTAGCGGAGCTCGGCGCGGAAGGCTTGGAGTTTGCCGGGAACGTTGCGAGCACCACCGCAACGGGACTCCGCAGAGCGGAAAGGTCGTCACGGCCAGCCCGGAAACGGGCCAGACGGACCATTTCCGCCGCAACCCGGAAGGCCTATCAGGCTCAGGGACGGTACATGGCAGCTCTTAGGCCGCTTTCCAAGGCCGCGCGCCTCAAGATCAAAGCCATTCGGAAGGCGTCAGGAGTTGATGCTGCGATCGCGGCAGCGAAAAAGTTGTACGCCTGAGTTCTGCTCTTGCGCCCTTAGCTCAGTCCGGATAGAGCATCAGCCTTAGGTCCGAGCATGCGTCGCGAGCAGAGCGAGCGAGGAGCTTGCGACGCTCCGAGCGGGCAGCGCGACAAGCCGCGGGTTCGCCGCGGCTCACCGCCGGGTTCGCCGGCGCTAACCTGAGAGTCCCGCGTTCGAATCGCGGCGGGCGCACCAACTTTCAGCGCAGGCGGTCGCTCCGCGACCGGCGCTGAGAGAGTTCAAACCGAGGGCTGGCACGGAGCAAGCCTGGATAAGTTAATCTGGCAAATGGGGTCAGGAGCCATCGCGAGAGCTCGTCAACGCCCGCCATGGGACCGGGAACAGGCTCCGCGCGCTATCGAGGCGTCCAGCGTTCGAGCTCTTCGGCGAGGAGGCCGGTCACCGCTTCCACGGGCAAGGGGCGGCTGAACCAGTAGCCCTGGAGCGCGTCGCAGCCGTTTTCCCGCAGGTAGGTGAACTGTTCCTTGGTCTCGACTCCCTCGGCGATGACGTTCAACTTCAAGCCGTG
>Ga0070698_100009464_pt1 | contig 10439 bp, 8 predicted proteins | sample KBSK1502metaG_FD_65477 | JGI IMG/M metagenome (GOLD analysis project Ga0070698, IMG submission 65477) | Corn, switchgrass and miscanthus rhizosphere microbial communities from Kellogg Biological Station, Michigan, USA - KBS K1-50-2 metaG | ecosystem: Host-associated > Plants > Roots >... | reverse complement strand
CCTTTTTGACAGCCTTCTTCGTCCTCAACAAAGATTTGGGGAAATTGCTCGGTGATCTCAAAACCTTCCTTACCCATTGCAATCTTTCCTTTAGCCAGTTCAGTCTGTTTTCGCAAATCGCGATCATCCTGCCGTTCCTTTTTTCCTTTTTATTAACCCTCGCCCCACAATTCGAAGCCTTCGACGCGTTGCTTTATCATCTGGCTCAACCAGCGCGAACTTTGCAGGATGGCGGGTTGCAGGCTGCTGACATCCCACAATTCTGGTTCCCCAACCTGACTGAAAATATCTATCTATGGGCACTTGCCCTGGGAAGTGAGCGGACGGCACAACTCATGCATTTCGCATGGGCAAGTTTCTCAGCCCTGCTGCTCTGGCGCTGGGCCGTCAGGCTCTGGGGCGTTGAAATTGGACGCAAGACTCTGCTGTTGCTCGCGGCAATTCCCTCCCTGCCGATGCTGGCTTCCTGGGCGTACGCCGACCTGGCCCTGGTCTTTTATGCCGTTGCTGCCCTTTATTCGCTCACTTTTTTCGAATCCACAAAGTCACTTGCCTGGCTACGGATCACAGGAATCGTGGCTGGGTTGGCAATGGCAGTTAAATACACTTCGTTTACGATTCCGCTCGCCTGTGGATTACTGATTCTCTTCTGGCGCAGAAAGACATTTTCACAAGCCGTTTTTCAAGCTGCACAATTTAGTCTGATCACATTGACGGTTGCAGCACCCTGGTATGTGCGCAATGCAATCTATATGGGCAATCCGTTCTATCCATTCGTCTTTGGTGGACGTTATTGGGACGCTTTTCGGGCCGCATGGTATTCCGGCGCCGGGACTGGGATTGGCCGGGATCTGCTTCAAATCGTTTTGCTCCCCTTGAATGTTGTCCTGGGAGTCCGCGACCAGAACTTTTTTGACGGGAGGATCGGACCGCTTTTCCTGCTGTTGGCACCCTTTGCGGCATGGATTCTTCTCTCCCGCTCGCGCCAGGGCTCAGACTCCGGGCTGTCTTTGCAGGCGATCGGCGTTTTCTCTGCCATCACATTCGCGGCGTGGACCTTCGGTGTGATCAATTCGATCCATTTGTGGCAGGCGCGACTTCTCCTGCCCGGACTGATTCCCTTGGCGATCCCCGCCGCGCTGGGCTGGGAGGCGTTGAAGTCATTTGATTCTTCGAAATTTAGGATTAGCTTTTTTACGAATGTGGTGATGGCGGTCGTCATCGCTCTAACTGTGTTCGATAACGGCCGATTTGTCTTACAGCGGAATCCACTGGCGGTGGCGGTCGGGGCGCAAAGCCGCCTGGGCTATATTGCGAGAGTCAATCCATCCTATGCTTCGCTCATGCAGATAATGGATGAACTGCCGAAAACAGCATATGTTTATAGTCTTTTTGAGCCCCGCTCCTACAGTCTTCCCCGCCGAGTTCAGCCGGATGCAATTAACTATAACTTCGCTCATGATCTGTACCTGTATAAGACACCCGCTGAGATCATTCAACATTGGAAAGCTCAGGGTTATACACACCTCCTCCTCTACGAAAGAGGCCTGGATTTCCTCGCCCACGATTCGGCCAGTGAGTTCACGTCAGCCACACAGGAATCGTTAAGTGAAACGCTCAAGCGGTTGGAATTGGTTACGCAGACTGCTGACAGGGTTTATTCAATCTACCGCATCCCGTAATGGAAAAGAAAAGTAAAATCAGAGAAATCTCCTGAAAGGTGAACCAGCCAATGTCTGAAATCCAACCTCCCTCGGACCGCTCGATCCTAGCTCGGATATTTCTTTCTCCCGACGAACCGCGCCTGCGTGCAGGCTGGCGATTGCTAATTCAGACCCTCCTGCTTTTTGTGTTTGGACTCGTGGTTGCCATCGCCAGTGGTTTGCTGGGTCCTGTGGGCGGATCATTCCTATTGGCGCAAATTTTGAACTTCATCATCATAACGGGTTCGGTCTATGTGGCGCGCCGCTGGCTGGACAAACGATCCTTTGAAAGCCTCGGTTTGAAGATCGACAAACACACCCTGATTGATATCCTGGCCGGCATCGGTATTACGTTCCTGCAAATGGGGTTTATCTATCTTCTGATGCTTGGTCTCGGCTGGCTGACGTTCCAGGGCTTTGCCTGGGATGTTGACCCAATCAATGTGGTGATTGGTGGAGTTGTATCCTTCTTCATCGTTTTTATCTTTGTAGGCTGGAATGAGGAACTGCTGTCACGCGGGTATCACCTGCAAACGATTGCCAGCGGACTCAATTTATTCTGGGGGGTAGTCATTTCCTCGGCGGTCTTTGGTCTTCTTCATCTCGGCAATCCCAATGCGACCTGGGTCAGCGCCGCCGGAATTTTCTTTGCCGGCGTTTATCTGGCCTATGGTTATATTCGGACGAAACAACTCTGGCTTTCGATCGGGTTGCATATCGGGTGGAACTTCTTCGAAGGCGTTGTGTTTGGGTTTCCGGTCTCCGGCCTCGACATTTACGCGTTGACACGCATCAAAGTCCAGGGGCCTGAAATTTGGACGGGGGGCGCCTTCGGTCCGGAAGCAGGACTGATCGTTTTACCATCCCTTCTTCTGGGCGCCGGCCTGATTTATCTTTATACGCGGGGACGCAGCACCTGATCCCATGTCCACGTTTCGAAAGCCGCAGAATGTGCATTTGCCGGCGGAAGCAGTGGCGCGGGCCCGAACATTCGCCGAGGCAGTGACCGGTACTGTCAATTACCGCGATAGTAACCAGACACAAAAGAAAAAAATCGAGGATGATCACTTCGTCAGCAAACTGGGTGAAGAAGCTGTGCGACTTGTTTTTGAAATTCGCCATTGTCTCGTGGAGGGCCCGGACTACACGATCTACGAGGGGAAGGGAAAATCCTGGGCAGCAGACCTGAGAATTAATTCATTGGAGGTGGCTGTCAAAACTCAACGGCGCTCTGCAGCGAATCGCTATGGACTTTCATGGACGTTTCAGGATTCACCAGAGCGCCGGGATCCAATCCTTTCCATGCCGGAAGCCTGGGTATGCCTCGTGGCTTTTGAGGATCGGAAGCCTGATTTTGAATGTGTGGTCTATCCTCTACGGAAGATCAAGCAACTTATTTTTGAGCCTCCCAAGTTAAAGCATTTGGCAGGGAAGAAAAAAACGGTCAGTATGGAAACACTTCAAAAAAACAAGGTATTCTAAGGGTCTTATTAGTAAAAGTCTGCCTCCGTTCCTGTGGGATAACATTTATGAGAGGAAAACGTTATACAGGCCAGGAAAGGAGAGAACCATGCAAGAAAAACTTAAAGACCCTGTCTGCGGTATGGAACTAACGTACGAAAACGCACAAGCCAGGTCCGAATATAATGGACAAACCTACTACTTTGACTCTCTCGATTGCAAAGAACAGTTTGACAAAAACCCTGAAAAATACGTAACGCGCGAGCAGAAAGCTCACAGTTAAAGCATTTTCAGGAAAGATAGTATCGAGAAAAAAGCCTCGTGGACTTTGGTCCACGAGGCTTCATTGACTCACTGTTTACGAGCGACTGATGACCGACTTAAGTGCCTTCTTCCCAGGAGCTCAAGTATTTCAACTGCTGGTCGGTAAGGATATCGATCTTGACACCCATGGCTTCAAGTTTGAGGCGGGCGATTTCCTTGTCAATTTCAGTTGGGACGGAATAAACTTTCTTCTCCAGCTTGTCGGCATTCTTCGCCATGTATTCGGCCGAAAGCGCCTGGTTAGCGAAAGACATATCCATCACAGAGGCAGGATGGCCTTCGGCAGAAGCGAGGTTGATGAGTCGCCCTTCGCCGAGGATGTTGATCTTGCGTCCATCTTTCGTTGTATATTGCTCTACAAATGGGCGGACAAGGTCTGGCTTGCCCGTGCTCATCTTCTCCAGGGCGGGAATGTTGATCTCCACGTTGAAGTGACCAGAGTTGGCGACGATCGCGCCATTTTTCATTACTTCGAAGTGTTGACGATCGATCACATTGATATCACCGGTGACTGTGCAGAAGAAATCACCGATCTTCGCTGCCTCACCCATCGACATCACCTGAAAACCATCCATAACCGCTTCGAGCGCCTTCATCGGGTCAATTTCTGTGACGATGACCTGTGCGCCCATGCCGCGAGCACGCGAGGCAAGGCCGCGTCCACACCAGCCGTAGCCTGCCACCACGAAATTTTTACCAGCAAGCAGGACGTTTGTCGCACGGATGATACCGTCAATGGTGGATTGACCGGTGCCATAGCGGTTATCAAACAGATGCTTGGTCAGCGCATCGTTCACGGCGATGACAGGGAATTTCAACACTTTGTCAGCTTCCATGGCCTTCAAGCGGATCACACCTGTCGTGGTTTCTTCGGTGCCACCGATCACACCCTTCAACAGTTCACTGCGTTCCTGGTCAGAAAGGCCCCTTGCCCAACTGGCGAGAGAAGGCTCGAGGTTATCAAAACGACCCATCTCGATGAAGAACAGGGAAGAGACGAGGTCCGCCCCATCGTCCATGGTCATATGGGGTTTATGCTCGAGAGCAGCGCGAATGTGTTTGAAATAGGTCATCTTATCTTCGCCTTTAATGGCGAAGGTAGGAATCTCAAATTGATTCACCAAAGCGGCCGCCACGTCGTCCTGGGTGGAGAGCGGGTTGGAGGCCGTCAGGACAATATCCGCGCCGCCATCCTGTAATGTGACCATTAAGTTGGCTGTTTCCGTTGTCACATGCAGGCAAGCCGAAACGCGCAAACCCTTGAGGGGCTTTTCTTTTTTAAAGCGTTCGCGGATCTGGCGCAAGACAGGCATTTCATGCTCTGCCCAATCCATGCGGCGACGGCCGCCTTCGGCCTGGCTGATGTCTTTGATATCGTAATTGCTGGTTGTTGCTTCTTTCATCGTTACTCCGTTCATAATAAATTCTTTGCCACAGAGATTCGGAGGAAACTCAAGGAACTCCGTAGGCTCTATCGCTTTCTGTTTTCGTTGTGATTGATTATACTTTTTATTCAATCAGACAAACGTCAACTTCAAATCTTCGCTAGCTCAACAAACAATCCAACTCGCCGGAATCATCAAAGTACTTCCGAAAGCGTTGGATGAAATCCTGCCTCGTATAATTGTGACTCTGCGGACCGCGCTGCTCAAGGCAATATACCGCAGCCAGAGAACCGATTTCGCCACATAATTTCCAGTTAAAGCCACGTGAGTAACCGGTGAGAAAGCCACCTCGAAAGGCATCCCCTACACCGGTGGGATCCACGATTTCATCTTCAGGGACCGTAGGAATATGAACCGCGTCACTGCCTGAATAAAGATCAGCACCGTCTTTTCCACGTGTGATGACCAGAGTTTTAACGTGATCGAGGACTTGATCCAGGCTCCAGCCCGTCTTCTTGGAGATCAACCCAAACTCATAATCGTTACAAAACAGGAAGTGCGCACCTTCCATATCGCGCGCGATCTCGGCCCCTTCGAGGCGCAGAACCTGCTGGCTGGGATCATACAGGTAGTCAATTCCCAGCTCGCGACATTCGGCCGGGAACTTCATCATGGCATCGGGTGCATTGGGTGAGACAATGACCAGGTCGGGCCGGCTTGTCAGGTCACTGAGCGATTGACTCGAAGCGTGTCCCATCGCCCCAGGGTAGAACGTGGCAATTTGAGCGGAAGCCAGATCGGTCGTCGCGAAAAACGAGGCAGTAAAGACACCGGGTACCACATGCATCAGGGAGGTATCGATTCCCTTTGAGTTAAGCCAGGCGCGATAATCCCCAAAGTCTTCCCCCACGGTTGCCATCACATGTGGTCGTTCGCCCAGCAAGGCCATCGTGAACGCAATGTTCGGAGCGACGCCCCCGCGCTGTTTTGACATCCCGTCCACGAGAAAAGAAAGGCTGATGGATCCCAATCGTTCCGGGAGGATTTGCTCCTTGAAGTAACCGGGAAAGGTCATCAGGTAATCGTAAGCGACAGAGCCGGTGATAAGAATGTCCATCCATAACCTCTCGTCATTTTAGATTCGTCGCGCTGAGTGCTTCGCAATCGAAGCGTTGAAATCTGCAATGACATAATGTGTATTCGCAGGAAAAGGCGTGGCGCCTGGTTTCGATACCAACGGCGCCACGCCAATTGAGCGGCAAAAGTTTATCATGTCACATTTGGATTGTCTAGAAACAAAATGGCCGATTTCAGAGTTCAGTTCTCATAGCAGTTGAATTGCAGAGCATCCCATTGGGACTGCTGTGAGAACTGAACTGCCACCAGAACCTGGTCAAAAGTGACTCTGGAGCGATTGATAGCTTTGAAACGCCAGAAATCCAAACAAGATTGCCATATAGACGCTGTGTAGAAAGAAAAATGCAGTCAACGCAATCAAAGCACCGGTGATCACAGAGACCCACAGGGATTTGCGTACACCATCTCCCGGATCAACCTGCAGCAAGATATAGCGCGCAACATTGCCTCCATCGAGCGGATAGACAGGCATGAGATTAATAAATCCCCAGAAGATGTTTACCCACAACAGGGAGGTGACAAGCGCACCCAAAATCTGGCCGCCGAAGGGTAATAAGGCGTAACCGGGAAGAGGGATAAAGCCTAACAACCTGGTTGTGATAATCGATCCGCCTGCGATCAGCACACCGAGGATGATCAATGCCGCGAATAAGAATCCCGCGCCGGGCCCCGCGACCGAGATAAAGATCTGTTCGTTCGGCCCCAGGGCGACGTTCGCCCAGCGGTTGCCCCATAAGGTTGACTCGGGGATCGTCAACCCACCCGAGAAGTGCAGGAGAATTTGTGAGGACAATCCATAACGGCGGAACGCCAACGCATGACCCAATTCGTGAATGAGGATAGAAACAAAAACAACAAGGACCCAGATCAGGATTTGAAGAGGATCGCCAGACCCGGATCCTAAAAGGAGAGCGATCAGCCAAAAAAGTGGATGGACGCGAACAGGAAAACCAAACAGGCTAAAACGAAGATCATATCGAGTCGGCGGAGGCGGCTGGAAAAGAAGCATTCTATTGACCCAACACAGCTTTCTTCAGACTAATTTCAAATGGTGGATAGACCACGCCATTCTCTGTGACAATCCCGGTGATCAGCCGATGAGGCGTAACGTCAAAGGCAATATTACGCGCTTCAGCTTCGATCGGTGCCACACGCTGCCCCTGGAACTGAATCCCAAGTACCTCTTCCGGGTCGCGCTCTTCGATCGGGATTAACCCACCATGCTCAAGGGAAAGGTCAACCGTCGAAGTAGGCACCACGGAATAGGCAGGGACGCCGTTGTCATTGGCAGCCAAAGCAAGCATGTAGGTTCCGATCTTGTTGGCCACATCCCCGTTCGCCGCGACCCGGTCTGCCCCGAAAAGCACCTTCTGGGCTTTTCCAGCTTTGAGGAAATAACCCGACATATTGTCGCTGATGATCTCGTAGGGGATGCCATACTGATCGAGTTCCCAGGCCGTGAGACGCGCGCCCTGCAGGCGTGGACGGGTTTCATCCACCAGCACATGGATCCGCTTGCCCTGTTCGTGCGCGGTGCGGATCACACCCAGTGCTGTCCCCCAATCGACAGTCGCCAGCGCACCCGTATTGCAGTGATGGATGATCGTATCGCCGTCGTCGATGAGCGCCGCACCATGTTCTGCCATCCGTTTGTTGATCTCCACATCATCGTCGGCAATTCGTTGGGCAGCATCCAGGATCAATTGGCGCAATTCATCGGCGCTCCTCTCGTCTTTCATCCTCTCCGCGATCCACATGATCCGGTCGAGCGCCCACGCCAGATTGACTGCGGTGGGACGCGCCGCTTTCAAGGTATCGGAGGCAGATCCCAGGTCATCGAGCAGATCATCGCTCGAGGTTGCCGCGGACTGATATCCCGCCAGCGCAAGCCCAAAAGCTGCGGCCGCCCCAATAGCCGGCGCGCCGCGCACGGTCATATCCTTGATCGCACGGGCCACAGAGATATGATCGTTGAAAGAAACGACCTCAAAGCGGCCAGGCAAAATGCGCTGGTCAATCATCTTCAGTTGGTTATCTTCCCAAAATACTGTTCGCATGGAAAATATTTTACCCGCGTCTGTGCCCAAATTGATTACAAAAAAACCTTATCATCATGGGCAAATCGTGCAATAATACGGGGCGTTTATAAATTCGAATATCCGCAGGAGGATCAATGTCCACTCCAAAGCGTACGTTGCTCTTTCTGACTGTAACGGTCATAGTGAGTCTCTTATTGGCCGCATGTCAGGCAGCCAACCCTGGAGCGCCCGTCGCCTCCAGTACAACTGAACCGGGGAAAAATGTCACCATCGTTATCGCCGAAGATCCCCCATCCTTCAACCCAATCGTCTCCGACACCGGCTACGACGCGCTCGTGATGGAGCTCGTGATGCTGGGGCTCGCAGATGTTGACCCGCAGGGAAAAGTCTTCCCTGAGCTGGCGGCAGAGCTGCCGACGGTCGAAAACGGCGAAGTCAGGATCGATGAAGACGCCGGGACGATGGCCGTCACCTGGAAAATGCGCCAGGATGTGCAGTGGCAGGATTCAATACCGGTCACCGCCGATGATGTTCTGTTTACCTGGAACGCCATCCAGGATCCCGATAAGGGGACGTGGATTCCCGGCAGCGATTACATCGATTCGGTGGAAAAGGTGGAGCAATACTCATTTACCGTTAACTACAACACCATTTATCCGGGTTACCTCACCCAATTCGGGGGCGAGCAGCTCGCCATCTGGCCCGCCCATTATTGCGACGCCAAGCAGGGGTTTGTCTCCTGGGATTGCGGACGTCAGCCGTTAAGTGATGGTCCGTTCGTTCTGGACGAGTGGGTCGAAGGGGATCATCTGACGTTCTCGAAAAATGACAATTATTATGTCAGCGGGAAACCCGGGATCGATAAAGTGACAGTTCGCATCGTGCCAGATGACTCTGTCCGCAAGACCATGATGCTACAGGGCGACGCAGATATCGATATGTGGATCAACGTCAACACGGCGGACGAGTTACAGGGCTCAGAGACCGCCAGGGTGAGTCTCAGTCCAACCGACCGTTGGGTGATGCGGCTATTCATGAACGAAGCCGCAAAAGGGACGACCGATTCGGCCAATGAGCCACATCCGATTCTCTCGGATGTCCGCGTCCGTCAGGCGATCCGCACGGCGGTGGATGTGGATACGATCAACTCTCAAATCTTTCACGGCCTGGCTCACCCGGCCTGGACCGAGTTCTTTCGTCAGCCCTATGCGTGTGAAATTCCCCGTCCTGTCTTCGACCCGGAGGCTGCCAAGGCTACACTTGAACAAGCTGGATGGACGGATACGGATGGTGATGGCACGCGTGAATGTCATGGCTGTTCCACCGGCGCTCCGGATGGCTATAAGATGGAGATGGAATTCATCACGTATGCCGAGTATGGCGAACCTTTGGAACTCACCCAACAACTGATCGCCGAGGAGCTTGGAAAAATTGGCATTAAGTTGAACATCACAGTCGTGGAAGGCAGCGTTCTCTGGGATCTTGCCGAGAATGGCGGCATCGAACAGAGTGGAAAATTCGACATCGACCTTTGGGATGATGGCTATGCTGGTGTGGATCCCACCGATTATCTCTGGGAGAATTATTCACAGGAAGCCATTACACCCGGAGATGGCTGGAATATCGCCCGTTGGGACAATCCGGAGGTAGATGGGCTCATCGATCAGGCCTATACCCTCGATGAAGCGAGTCGCAAGGAAACGTTCTGCAAGATCGCAGATGTTATCAACCAGGAACTTCCAATCATTCACCTGTTTACGGTTCCGAACGCGGATGCCTACTCAGCCAGATTGGAAGGCGTGCAATCTTCGGTCAACGACCTCGTCACCTGGAATATTGCGGACTGGAAGGTCAAATAACCTCGCGCTGAGCGGAGTGCGTAGCACGCAGTCGAAGCGGCGAAATCATAGACCTGCGTTTCGACTGCGCTTTCGTTTCTACTCCACGCGAAAAAAGCCCATGACAACCTATATTCTTCGCCGCCTGATCCAAACAATTGGATTACTATTTCTCCTCAGCATCATTCTTTTTGGGCTCGTCAACCTGGCTCCCGGCGGACCGCTCTCTGCCTATGGCGGACGGCGCATCCGTCCCGAGAAAATTGAAATTCTCAAACGTCAATTCGGGCTGGATAAACCTCTTCCGGTTCAATACCTCTACTGGCTGGCCGGCAACGATTGGGTACGAGTAGATACTGACAATGATGGGATCGTCGATGAGCCTGGCTCGCGCAAAGGCATTCTACGCGGCGATTTTGGCTTCTCCTATCGCACCCGCGAACCGGTCATTCAGGAGATCGGCTTGCGACTTCCCAATACAATCTACCTGATGGGCATCACGATGCTGACTTCCCTGGTCATCGCTATTCCCATTGGAATTTACTCAGCCAT
>Ga0070698_100009463_pt1 | contig 10440 bp, 11 predicted proteins | sample KBSK1502metaG_FD_65477 | JGI IMG/M metagenome (GOLD analysis project Ga0070698, IMG submission 65477) | Corn, switchgrass and miscanthus rhizosphere microbial communities from Kellogg Biological Station, Michigan, USA - KBS K1-50-2 metaG | ecosystem: Host-associated > Plants > Roots >... | reverse complement strand
ACCGGACGCCAGGTCTCGCCGCCGTCATCGGACCGGTAGAGACCGCTGCCCGGACCATTGGAGGGGGGATAGACGTTCCAGGGCGGGCGGCGCGTCTGCCAGAGCGCCGCGAGAATCGTCTTCGGGTTGCTCGGATCGAACGCCAGATCGATCGCCCCGGTGTTTTCGTCTTTGAAGAGCACGCGCTGCCAGCTCTTTCCGCCGTCTCGCGAACGAAAAACGCCGCGCTGCGCATTGGGCCCATAGGCGTGCCCCAGCGCGGCGACGAAAACGAGGTTCGCGTCCTTCGGATCGACCAGAATGCGTCCGATCTGGTGGCTGTCTTCGAGCCCGATGCGAGTCCAGGTCCTGGCTCCGTCGGAGGATTTGTACATCCCGTTGCCGTAGGAGATGTCCGAACGCATGTCGGCCTCTCCCGAGCCGACGTAGAGAACGTCCGGATTCGACGGCGCGACGGCGATCGCGCCGATCGACGCGATCGGCTGATCGTCGAAGACCGGCTCCCAGGTGCGCCCGGCGTTGTCGGTGCGCCAGACGCCGCCCCCCACCGCGCCGAAGTAGAAGCGGTTGGGCTCCCCGGGCACCCCTGTGGCAGCGAGCACCCGCCCGCCGCGAAAGGGGCCCACGAGTCGCCAGCGCATGCCCGCGAAGAGACCGGGATCGTAGGGCTGCGCAGCCATCGGAAGTCCCGCCGCAACGATGAACAGTCCGAGCAACGCGGAGCAGATTCCTCGCTTCGCTCGGAATGACAAAAGGAATTCCCACATGAGAAGGAAGCGCTGTCGTCGCATCGGGTCAGACCTCCTTGAGGCGGCGGCGATTATATGGAGGCCGCTCCGAACAGGACTGATCCCGTACTCCGCCGGAGGAAGACCGCGTCCGGTGCAGACCGCCGGAGACTCTATTTGGTGGGTTCGTCCTGGTTCATCAGCGCGGCGACCCTCTGGGCGAGCTCGGGAAAGCCGTTCTCTTCGAGATAGGCGGCTGCCCGCTTGAGTCCGTCGCGGTAACTCTCCTCGAGCGCCGCGCTGACAGAGACTTCGGGCCGCACGCCGGAACTGAGGGCCTTGCGGGCTCGGCTCCTCCACCTTCCCATGAAGTCGAAACTGCGGCTGGTCGTGATCCTCGACATTTCTCCAGCGCTCGCAACGAAGGCGCTGCGGGGCGCGACCATCCTACTCGAATCGAAACGGGAACGGGTACGATCGAGGTCCGGTCTCGCCGCGTCCCGATCGATCAGCGCTTCGACTTCTCGAACAGGGACCGGTACTGGCCGTAGCCCTCTTGCTCGAGCTTCTCCGCCGGGATGAAGCGAAGCGCCGCGGAGTTGATGCAGTAACGAAGTCCTGTGGGCGCCGGGCCGTCGTTGAAGACGTGACCCAGATGCGAGTTCGCGTGCGCCGAGCGCACCTCGATCCCGAAGAACCCGGGCGCGCCGTTGGACGCCTGGCGAACGTTTGCGCTCTCCAGTGGCCGGCTGTAGCTGGGCCATCCGGTCCCGGAATCGTACTTGTCGAGCGAGGAGAAAAGCGGCTCTCCGGAAACCACGTCCACATAGATGCCCGGCTTGTGGTTGTTCCAGTACTCGTTGGCGAAAGCCCGCTCGGTCCCTGCGTTTTGCGTGACGTAGTATTGAACCTGCGTGAGCCGCTTGTGCAGCTCGGCGTCCGGCGGCTTCTGGAAGGTTCCGGTCCAACCCTTCCCTTTGGCCTCCTGCCCGGAGGCGGCCGGCGTCCATACGGAAACGGCCAGCATGGCGGCGATCAGAAAAGTCTTCAATGCCGTCCTCCCGCCGCGTCGCCCCAGAGCTCTTTCAGGCGCGCATCGCGGCCGCAACCCTGTCGGTACGAGTAATAGCGGACTGGATTCTTCTTGTAGAACTGCTGGTGGTACTCCTCGGCCGGATAGAACGTCGAGGCCGCGACGACTTGCGTCACGACTTTTCCCTTGAAGCGCGGGATCTCTTCGACCCGCCGCTTCGACTCCTCGGCGGCCTTTCGCTGCGCCTCATCCTTGTAGAAGATCGCCGAGCGGTACTCCGTGCCGTGGTCGCAGAACTGACCGTTGGCCTGCGTTGGATCGACGTTGTGCCAGAAGACCTCGAGCAGCTTCTCGTAGGTTATCTGGGATGGGTCGTAGGTGACCTCGACGGACTCCGCGTGGCCGGTCGAACCGGAGGAGACCTCCTCGTAGGTCGGGTTCTTCTTCTGCCCGCCTGTATATCCGGAGACGACCGAGAACACGCCCGGAAGCCCCTCGAACGCGGTCTCCTCACACCAGAAACATCCCCCGGCGAAGATCGCCGTCGCGCGCTGTGCGGGCGGGCTCGCCAGCGTCAGAACGCTCGCGGCAAGCCAAAGCACAAGACCGAAACTGAGGCTCCGTCTCAAAAAACACCTCCCAGGTCGCTTTGAAGCTAACAAGGTCATGCCGTCTTAGATTCCGGGACGGGTCACGAGGTTTCGTCCGCTTCCGGCTGCCAGGCTACCTCCAATACGCACGCTCTGGGAGCGCCGGATCTCGGCGCACGATTGGATCCGGCTCGAGGCGGAAGCCAGAGCTCCCGTTACGCCGCGACGCCTCCCCCGTCAAAGAATTCCTATCGCTGTTGCCGAGGAGACTCCCTAGGAATCTGGGCGCCCGGTATCCCACATCGGTGAGAGATTCGGTAGCGGTTAGCGGCGAACGTTCGATAGCTCCAATCGAAGATGTTACGCAGAATCGGCGCGATCGACAGGACGTAAACCGGGCGCGCCCACCAGATGCGTTTCATGGCATGCCGATAGACGTCCGCGCCGCACAACCGACGCCCATCCTCGAGCAGCAGTCGGAGATCCTGGATCAACTCATCGGGCGGAAGCTGGAGAGCCTGACGAACCCATTCCTCCTGAAGCGGGGCAATCGACAATCCTCGCTTCGCGAGCGTCCCGCGCCAAAAAGGAACCCAGCGACGGCAGAAACCGCAGGAATCATCGTAGAGAACCCATCCGGCGCTGCTGCGCGATTTCATCTTTCCTCAGCTGTTTCCTTTTATCGAGGCTCCCGATCCCACGGCTACGTCTGACCCCTCCGCGACCAATGCCGACTCTGGCGCCTGTTCGAGCGTCCGCACAAATTCGGAGCCGTATAAGGTAGCCACGTCGCATTGCAGAGTCGCGTTTCGGGTTCGCCAGATGCGCCACCGCGGGTGATCCACCCGATACTCGATCGTGGGCCTGCCCAGTCCCCCGGAATATCCCCAGTAATGCTCGGCTATGAATTCGTCGAAGGACCCGTCCTCGATGAGCTCCGGTGTTCCAGCGACGGAGGCGGCAAGGCTGTTCTCGTGGCCTTGCAACGTCCACGAGTACGAAACAGAACGGAGGGCATGGAGGTCATTCTGCTCGCGCTCGATGCGGTGCCCCATCGGCATGAACTGGTAGTTCTCACCGTAGAGCAGTCGTGCAAAGAGTGCGATGGCACGGCGAGGCACGATTTCCTTGACGAAGACGACACCTCGGCGCCATTCGTCCTGCGCCTTCCGGCGGACGTAGAAGCGCAAGTTAACTTCCTCGAAGTTGCGATGGAAAGGGACGGCGATGCCGCGAATCCGCGTGTCTCGAAACAGGAAGCCGACGACACTGACGTAAGTCTTGCCATCCCAACCTTCCAATTCCGTGTTCACTGGCACTCGGGAGGCGAGGATCGCCGGGTCCAACTCATAGTTCAGCATCACGAGGTACTGCCATCGGGCCGTGAGAAAGACACTCACGACCCCGGTTTGATCCACTTGACGAACCACTCGAGGTTGCGCTTCATCGCTTCACGCTCGAGCATTGGCTCGTAGTAGAGGTGCGAGCTGCGCGGATAGATGTCGAACTCGACAGTTTTGCCGAGAGCCTTGAGAGCCCGGTAGAACTTCCAGGCGTTGGAGATGGGCACGCGCAGGTCCCGCTCGCCGTGCTGGATGAGAAGCGGGGTCGTCACGTTCTGGGCGAAGTTCAGCGGCGAGTGCGCGAAGTACGAGTCGCGCGCTTCCCACGGCTTCTTGAAGTACTCCGCCATGAAGTCGCCGCCGTCGGAAAGAAAGTACTGATCGGCCAGATCGCTGATCGACGCGGCTGTGGAGGCAGCTTTGAATCGCTTCGTCTGTGTGACGATCCAGTCCGTCAGGAACCCACCGTACGACGCGCCCATCACGCCGAGGCGATCGGGATCGGCGATGCCTCTGGCGATCAGGTCGTCGACGCCGGCCAGGATGTCCTTGTAGTCGGCCTCCCCCCAGGAATTGATGATCGCGCGCTGTCCCGCCTCGCCGTAGCCAGCTCCCCCGCGCGGCATCGGGAAGAGAACCGCGAATCCGGCGCTCGCCATCGCTTCAGTCCCATACGGATCGACCTGCCCGACGGTCTGCATGAACTGCGGAAAGATGCCGTACGTCACGCCGCCGCCCGGGCCGCCGTGGCAGTACACGAGAAGCGGGAGCCTCTGTCCCGACTTCCCGCCCGGCGGCGTCAGGAGCAGTCCCCAGATCTCCATTCCGTCGAATGACCGCCACTTCACGGACTTGAGCTCTCCCAATTCCAGATCGCGGAGCTGCGGGTTGACGTCCGTCACCTTCACCGTCTTTCCACTCGCCGCGTCCAGCACGAAGACGTCGCCCATCGTCCGTCCCTCGACGGCGCGGTAAGCGAGCCGCCGGCCGTCGCAGCTGATGCTCGGCGAGAAGTTGACCGCGCCGCGGATCCGCTCGGCGCGCCCGTCCTCGATCCAGACACGAACGATCGGCTGATCGAACATGTTCTCTTTGGATGAGAAGGTCCCATCGTTGGTCAACAGGTAGACGGACTTGCTGTCCCGCGCCCACACCAGGTCGCTGACCCAGGCGTCGTTCAGGCCGAAGGTGCGCGGGGTGCCGCCGCCCCGCACGGGCGTAACGGCGAGACTCCGGGACGCCGTGAGCTCGGAGCGCCCGTTGGTCGATACGAAGGCGACTCGGTTTCCATCGGGAGAGCATTGGGGCGACGTATTCATCCCCGGCCGATCCACGACTGCCCGCGGCGGTCCGCCGGAGACGGGCACGGCGTAGAGGCGCGTCGCGTATTGGGCCGCGAAACCCATGATCGGCGCCGCCGAGTACACGATGTCGCGCCCGTCCGGCAACCAGGAAAAACTGTCGACGTACTGACCCGGCGGCGTCAGCACGCGGACCGCCCCGCCGTCGAGCGGCTGCAGCCACAGCCGCGTCGCCCGCTCCGGCGCATCGACATGAATGACGAAGGAATTATCCTTTTTTTGCCGCTGCTCCTCTTCGGATGCCGGGTCGCGAGTCAGGAAGGCAAGGCTCTTTCCGTCCGGAGCCCACTCGTAGGCCGACACGCCTTCCGGCGCTTTTGTCAGCGGCCGTGCTTCCCCGCCGGAGGGCGCGACCGCGAAGACCTGCGGTTTGTCGCCGGCGAGCCCGAGGAAGCAGACGCTGGCGCCGTCGGGCGACCACCGCAGTTTGGGCGTCGGTACTCGAGGCGCGAATACGCGCGTTCCCTCGGCGACCCTCTGCGGCTGCCCGCCCCGCGCCGGCACGAGGTAGATCGCCGCCTCGTGCGCATTGCGCTCGAGAGAGGGAGTCGAGACGACGTAGGCCACGCTCTCTCCGTCGGGCGAGATCCGGACGTCCATGATCGATCGAAGCTTCATCAAGTCCTCGACCGTCACCTTGGCCGCCTGGGCCGTTGTCGAGACGGATATCAGGACGGTGACGGCGATCGCGAGCACTTTTGTCATGAGAAGTCGAGAGAGCAATGATATGCGGATCTCGCGCGCCTAGCAGGTCGGCGCGGGATGAGAGACGTCGAATAGGATGACCGAGGAGCGAACGACATCGTGACTGCGAGCAGCCGCATGCCGGCAATCTTCTTCGGGCACGGAAACCCGATGAACGCGATCGAGGTGAACGCTTACACGAAGGCCTGGTCGCGACTCGCGGAGACCTTTCCGCGCCCGAAGGCGATTCTCTCGGTGTCCGCGCACTGGTACGGGGCCGGGACGCTCCTGACGGCCATGGACGCGCCGCGGACCATCCACGACTTCGGCGGCTTTCCGCGCGAGCTCTTCGAGTTCGAGTATCCGGCGCCGGGCAATCCGGCGTTCGCCAAACGCGTCCGCGAGCTGCTCGCGCCCGTCCCGGCCGGCCTCGATGACCGCTGGGGTCTCGACCATGGAACCTGGTCCGTGCTGTGCCACCTCTATCCGGATGCGGACGTCCCGGTGGTCCAGTTGAGCATCGATGAGATCGAGCCCGCGTCCTTCCATTTCGAGCTGGGAAGGCGCCTCGCGCCGCTGCGCGAGGAGGGCGTCCTGTTGATCGGCAGCGGCAATGTCGTCCATAACCTCCACGCCTACGCGTGGGGCCGTCATCCGACCGAGCCCTTCGACTGGGCCGTGAGGTTCGAGCAGAGGGTGCGCGGGTCGCTGCTCGCCGCCGACGACGCCACTCTCGTCGGTTACGAGTCCCTCGGGCCCGACGCGAAGCTTGCCGCGCCGACTCCCGACCACTACCTGCCGCTTCTCTACATCGCTGGCTCGCGGCATGCGGATGATCAGGTCACGTTCCCGGTCGAAGGAATCGACGGCGGCTCCGTTTCGATGCTGACGGCGAAGCTCGGCTGACCTGGTTGTTTCGCCGATCCGGGTCACGCACGCGCCAGAACCACCACCGAGTAGCCCACCGCAGTGCGGTTGCCCACGTTCGTGTAGGAATGGCGTTGGTCGCCCTTGAACACGACCACGTCGCCGGACGTGAGCCGCCAACTCTCGCCTCCGGCCGCGAGTTGGAGCACGCCGGCTTCGCAGGTCAGATACTCCCGGGTGCCGGGCATGTGCGGCACTCCGATGATCTGACCGCCGGCCGGGATCTCCATGCGGTCGATCAGCATTCCCGGAATCGGGTCGGGTAAGAGCTTGCGCACGATCCCGTCCCCCTGCTTGCGGGAGGACAGCGCGCTCCTGGGGTAAAGCCGGCCCGAGGAGCGGGGCGCGGACGTCAACTCCTCGATCGGCACCTGCAGGGCCGTCGCGACACGGTCCAGGACCGCAAGGGTCGGGTTGCCCCCTCCCGTCTCCAGATGTCCCCAGGTGGCGCGGGGAATTCCCGAGAGCTTCGCGATCTGCTGCTGGGTCAGGCCGCGAGCTTCCCGGAGCTGCCGGAGGTTCCTCGCCAGGCGCGCCGAAAGGTTTTCGGCCATGCTCACACGATAGCTTGTTGCCAACAGATTGGCAATATTGTTGGGATATTGGCTAGGCGGGCGTACGTTCTGACGGGAGGCCGAGCCATGAAGATCCGGGGGACGGGGACGTTGATCACGGGGGGAAGCCGAGGACTGGGCGCGGCGCTCGCCAAAGAGCTTGCCCGGCGCGGGGCGCGGGTGGTCGTGGTGGCGCGCGGAGCAGACGAGCTCGACGCGGTCGTCGGCGAGATCCGAGACGTCGGCGGCCAGGCTCACGGCCTCGCCGCGGACGTGGGCGACAAGCAGGCCATCTACTCCATCGCCGGCGCCGCTGCCGATCTGGTCGGACCGATCGATCTGCTCGTGCACAATGCCAGCAGTCTCGGACCGACTCCCCTGCCGCTGCTCCTCGACACCGCTTGCGAGGACCTGGAAGCCGTCCTCGCCGTGAATCTCATCGGGCCGTTCCGGCTCACCAAGGCGGTCGCTGGCTCGATGGCTCTGCGCGGCCGTGGCCTGGTTCTTCACATCACGTCCGACGCGGGCGCGGTGGCATACCCACGGTGGGGCGCGTACGGCATTTCCAAGGCGGCGCTCGACCACCTCGGCCGGATCTGGGCGGAAGAGCTCCAAGACACGGGAGTCCGGTTCCTCACGATCGATCCCGGAGAGATGGACACGGCGATGCACGCCGCCGCGATGCCCGACGCCGATCGTTCGGTTCTGGCGCGGCCCGCCCGTGTCGCCGCGCGAATCGCCGGCATCATCGCTTCGGCCGACGCGATCGCGAGCGGCTCGCGCATCGAGGCGTCCTCATGGAGGAAGGCGTCGTGACTCCCGCGACCTGGCCGCGAGACGAGCCGCTCGCCGGCCGGCTCCTGTTCCTCGACCCGCAGAGTGGCGAAATCCAGGACCTCCGGATGCGCGAGCTGCCTCGACTGCTGTGTTCCGGAGACGTCCTCGTCGTCAACGACGCCGCCACGCTGCCTGCTTCGCTTCAGGCGACGACCTCCACGGGCGAGCATGTCGAGGTGCGCCTGGCCGGGCGCGGACCAAACGGCGGCGAGTGGACGGCGGCGCTTCTGGGTCGCGGAGACTGGCGGACTCGCACCGAAGAGCGTTCCGCGCCTCCGCGCCTGACTGCGAGCGACCTTCTGCATCTCGGCGGCGATCTCACCGCGACGGTTCGCCGGGCCTGGTCGGTCTCGCCGCGCCTGGTGGATCTGACCTTCGACCGGGAAGGGGATGCCCTCTGGCAAGCGCTCTACCGTCACGGCCGGCCGGTCCAGTACTCGCACCTGAAGGGACCGCTGGCGCTGTGGCACGTCCAGACCGTCTACGGGGCGCGCCCCTGGGCCGTCGAGTCTCCGTCGGCAGGGCTCCCTCTCAACTGGGAGTTGCTGGGCGCGCTGCGAAGAGAGGGCGTGGCCCTGGCGTCCCTCACGCACGCCGCCGGTTTGTCTTCGATTGGAGATTCGATCGTGGATGCGCTGCTTCCGCTGCCCGAGCGTTTTGAGATCCCCGAGACTACGGTCGATGCGGTCGAGCGGGCCCGCCGCGAAGGCGGGCGCGTGATCGCCGTCGGGACGAGCGTGGTCCGCGCGCTCGAGGGATCGGCCGGCGCGCACGGCGGGCGAATCCGGGCCGAGGCCGCGGTCACCGACCTGAGAATCAACGCGCAGTATTCGCTGCGGATCGTGGACGGCCTGTTGACCGGTCTCCACGAGCCGGGCTCGAGCCACTTTTCTCTGCTGACGGCCTTCGCGCCGGAAGAGGCCCTGCTCGCCGCCACCCGACACGCGGAGGCCACCGGCTATCTGGGCCACGAGTTTGGCGATGCGATGCTGATCGTCGGCGAAACCCGAACCGCTCGCGGGATAATCCCCCAACCGGAATTGGCGGCCCGAAGAACCAGCCGGGAGGATGTCGATGGCCTCGGTCGTCTTCTTGAGGGGAGTCAACGTCGGAGGGAGCCGGACGTTCCAGCCGAGCCTCTTCGCTCGAGCGCTCGCTCCATGGGATGTGGTCAATGTCGGGGCGGCGGGAACCTTCGTCATCCGAAACCCGATTGGCGAAGCGGCCGCGCGCGCGGGATTCCTCGCCCAATTGCCGTTTGAGACTCACCTGACGATCTGCCGCGGCCGCGACCTCCTCGACCTGGCAGCCGCGAAACCCTTTTCGAGCACGCCCGCGGGCCACGACACGCGCCCATTCGTGAGCGTGCTGGCCAAGCGGCCCCGCACGCTTCCGCACCTTCCGATCAGTCAGCCTCCGGGCGAAAAATGGCAGGTCCGGATCGTCGGAGTCTCCGGAAAGCTCGTCCTGAGTCTCATGCGCCGGCTGGGAAAGACGATGCTCTATCCCAATGAGGTCGTCGAAAAGCACTTCGGCGTTCCCGCCACCACCCGCAATTGGAACACCATCGTCACTCTCTGCGAGATCCTCAAAGCGGAGTAGCTGCGGTCGATCGACTCCGCGAAAGCGAAGAGTCGCCGAAACTTTGAGCCTCATCGCGAATAGTTAACTCTGAGAGGCGTATTGGCCGATTTCAGCACGCTCTATCAGAGGTACGCGCGCGATGTGTATCGATTCGCCTTCTATCTCTGCGGGAATCGCAGCGACGCGGAAGACATCACCTCGGAGACCTTCGTTCGCGCTTGGACGTCGGCCGAGCCGATCCGGACGGAGACCGTGAAGGCCTACCTCTTCACGATCGCCCGCAACCTCTATCTCCAGGGCCGGCGCAAGGCGCGGCGGCTCGTGGAGCTGGACGAGCGGATCGCGGATCCCCAGGCCGGACCTCTCTCGGTCGCGGAACAGAAGGCGAAGTTCCGCGCCGTCGTGGCGAGGCTGCAGGAGTTGCCGGAAATCGATCGCTCGGCAATCTTGCTGCGCGCCGTGGAGGGCTTGCCCTACCAAGAGATCGCGCAGGCACTGCACCTCTCGATTGCGGCCGTCAAGTCGAAGATTCACCGTGCACGCCTCGCCTTCGCGGACATCCGGAGGTCCTCATGAACGTCACGCGAGAAGTCATCCTCGATCTGCTTCCCGTCTATCTCTCGGGCGAAGGCAGCCCCGATAGCCGCGCCCTCGTCGAGGATTTCCTGAAACAGGATCCGGAGCTCGCGCAAAGCATCCGCGGCCGCTGGGTCGAGAACATGGCCAGGGCTGTGCCCTCGACGCTCCCTCCAGAGCTCGAGCTCAAGGCCTTCCGTCGCGCGCGAAGACTGCTTTTCTG
>Ga0070698_100009460_pt1 | contig 10440 bp, 20 predicted proteins | sample KBSK1502metaG_FD_65477 | JGI IMG/M metagenome (GOLD analysis project Ga0070698, IMG submission 65477) | Corn, switchgrass and miscanthus rhizosphere microbial communities from Kellogg Biological Station, Michigan, USA - KBS K1-50-2 metaG | ecosystem: Host-associated > Plants > Roots >... | reverse complement strand
CCGAGCGTTGGCAAGATGTGGTGCTTGAGCGCGGACGTATAGGCTTCGAGCGAGCGGGGCTTGACGGTCACGGCGATAGACGCGAGGTAGCGCTCAGCGTAGGCCGAGAGCGTTATACGCGGATCGACGGTTGGCTTTGTGCGTTGCCGCGTCTCAGGAATGACCCGAGCAAGCGCGTCGTCTGCTTCGCTCTTCGTCTTGAACGTCTGCCAGCGGCGCACTCCTGACGCGTCGGTCCAATCAAGAATGAATCGCCCAGGTCGCCCGCGCTTGCTCCCGCTCACTACCTTGGCCATAACCTACTTTCCCTTCCCCTTCATAGCTCGGAGGGCCAAGGCAACCGCCTCCGGCACCTCGTACAGCCCACGCTCCCACCGACTTACCGTCATGGGGTCCACCTTGAGCAGTGCCGATAGCTCAAGCTGCGTTAGCCCCAACTCCCGCCGTCTCTTCTTCAGTTCGTCGGCCTTCATTGGACCAATCGTAGTCTAGACACTGTGCCTAGTCAATCCCTTTGTTTTGCCCCGACAACAAGAGGCATGCCCGGTTCTGTGCCCTGCCGCCGGGCTACGATCCACGAGCTGATTGCTGATTGTTCAAACCGGACGAGCTTTTTGCCGATACGCACGAAGGGGAGTGCCCCCTGCCGGGCCATCTCATACACCCTTGGGGCAGGTAGGGCGAGCTGAGCCGCTACCTGTTCAGCCGTCAAGAGTTGATCCACGACGGTAGGCGGGCTCATGCCAGGTGATGCCAGACGAGCCAAGAGCGTAGCTCCCACCGCCATCATCCTGCCTAGTACGAGTGGGATCTGCTCATCTGGTACCTCTCCGACGTTCGCCACATCCAACCCCGTCTCTCCGCTCACCGCGCCCGCCCCCTTGTTGGCCTGACCGGGGCAAAACAAAAACCGCCCAGATCAGGGAAAATGGTTGTTTCCCTGTCCAGGCGGCCTTTGTGCCACAAGGGCTTTACCGCCCCCGGCCCCGTTACATTCTCGCTAGACCCAAGAGCTAAACTACGCTCTCCACGATGCCTACCGAAGCGGGCCGGTGTTCGTCTCTTGTAACTCATCCTAGACCGCACTTTCGCGGTAAGTCAACCGGGCGTGTGCTCGCTGGTGCTGCCTGGTGTGGGCGGAGTCTTGCGACCAGGGCGCTTGCGGGAGGCATTGCGGCGGGCCGCCTTCGCCTTCTTGGGGCTCGACGCCTTGCCGCCTATGCGCCCGCCCACCGCGCCAAGACAAGCGGGGCAGACCAAGACGACGCCGGGGTGGATGTGGCAGGTATGGTGTCCGGGGTTCTCGCTCATCTCTTAATCCTCTCAAGGGCGCGTCGCTCATCTACCGTCAGCGGCCACCCGAGAGCCTGCTTGGCAATGGCCACTGCATCACCGTAAGCCATTGGGTCACCCTTGGCGATCTGCTCTAGTGCAGCTACCACCTCGTCGTTCGGATGGGTAGTCATGGCTTCGGCCCCCATTTATCCAGCATTCGCCGCTGGGCCTGCTCAAGTGTCATACGCCCCGAGCAGACCGCGTGATACAGCTCCAGCTCATCGTCATCCTTGGCCCGGGCTTCGTCCCAACGCTGTAGCCAGAGGTTCGCAGGGTCACGCGGTGCTCCTCCGATGTTCAGCGGGATCAAGTGATCCAATTCATAGTCCTTGATCTGTCCTGGAAGGTGCTGTTCTGCCAATAGTCGGACCTTGACCCCGTGAGACCATTCCCGAGTCGGCCGAATGGTGGATGTATAGCCCATCCTGCACACGATCTGCCGGGCGTTGGCGGAAGTAATGGCCGGATCTGTGGCGCCTGGCACCGGAGCCCGAGTGAGTTCCGGCGCATTACAGGCAGCCAAGGCGAGCAGCGCGGCCAGCGTAAGCCCCTTGCGGGTCATTGGTCGCACGCCTCGTCGGCTTCCTGGCATAGCTCCACCATATCCGCCCGGTATTCGTACGCCCCTTGACAGTCCACTGGGCTCCCGTCCTTCGAGCATAGCGCCTGGTACAGATCATCGCCGCCGAACTGGTAGCCCGACCGCAGGTAATCAGACCCAGAAACGAGCAACAGCGCCAGCCCGACCGCTACGGCACTCACTGGGCCACCTTTCGCAGCCGCCGGATCTGGTAGGTGCAGAAATTCCGGAATATCTCGACCTGTTCACGGCTGAGGGTGAAGTCAGTGATGCGCTTTCCCTTGGTGTCCTCGATCACGAAGCCCAGCCGCGCGCGACCGTCCGTGCGGCCAACACTGATCGAGGGAAGGCCCTTGCCACTCATCATGGTTCCCCAACCTTTTTGGTCAACGCAGGCGGGTCGGCCGTCGCCGTACCATAGGGTGAGCAGAGCGAGCCGCTCTCCCTCAGCCCAAGTCTCCTTACCACGCCGGAGCATGGTCACGGGTCCGCCCTTCTTCTTAGCCACGGCGATTACCTATCCTTTCCGGTGAGGTTAAGTTCTCTCTCGCAGGCACCACAGAGGTAGGTAATGATCTTGTGGGGCTCACCCAGGGGTGACGGTTCGACGTGCAGGCGACACCGCTTGACCTTGCCGCACTGGTGACACTTGAGGCTAGGCATGGGCGGCCACCTTTGCCTTGCGTGTCCGCTTCGCCTTCACGGTAGGCCGGCGCCAGTCTCTCAACACGTCACGCTCCCAGCCGGGGCCCGTAGCGCGGAGGGCTCGAATGAACTTAACGCCTAGCTCTTCACCCTTGGCCGCTAAGTGAAGGCTGCCTGGGGAGCCCGCTGCGAAGGCCGCTCTAGCGATGGCCTCTGGCGTCGCGTAGCTGGGGGGTGACGGTACATCACGCCACGTCGGCTCCGACGCGAGTAGCCGGCGCACCGTCTTAGACCAATTGATCTGCGCCGCGTAAGCTTGCGGGCTGGGGAATGTCTCAACGTCGGGGATACAGAGTTGAAGCGACCGCTTAACGGTCCGCTTGAGACCCTGCCAGCCCGGATGCCACTCTCCGCCGTATCGGTGAGTCCACTGGCCGCCGGGGCACTCATACACGCTAGTACGGATGTATTGCTCTAGCTCTTCGCGGGCGGCGCCAATCTTCACGGCTAGGCCCTCCCGTATTTGGTTGTGAGTTCCGCAAGCGTCCCGAGCCGACAATTCGGCACGCCATACGCTTTGATGGAGTAAACGTCGCCGGTCGCCCGATCCACGAGGTAGACGCCGCCGGTTCCGCTGTCCAAGGTGATGTACTTGCGCCGCTCCCTGGCGACCTTGGGCGAGTCGCGGTCATAGACGAGGGCGCTATAGTGCCGCTCGAAATAGGTGCGCTCCGATTCGTGCCAAGCCTTGAGGAATTCCGTGACGCTGGGATCGTCGGCTGTCAGTAGGCTCATGGCTATGCAGCCTCCCGCGCCACGATCAGCGCTCCGATGGTCTCCGCGATGCTCTGCGGGCCGTTGTGCTGGCCGAGGCACCCAGTGGAATCGGGGCCCCACAGGGTGAGCAGCCAAGCATTCGGCCGCCCCACGAGAAAGCCCGTGTCCCCGATGGGCTCAAGCCGCGAGCTGCCCGGGGTTACTGCATCAACCGCCTTCTGCACTGCCTCCAGGTAGCGCGACCCAATAGCCTGCTGGGCCTCGTGGCTGTACTTGACGGACACGTAGCGATTGCCGCCGCCGAGAATCTCCCCGCTGATCTCACACCGCCGGATCGACTCGGCACCCTCGGCCACCGACTTGATGACGGGTAGAGGGATGGCCGGGTCTTTTACGGTTACCTCGATACTGCTCCCCATGCTGAAGTACTCGGCGCGGACGGAGACTTGCCGACTGCTCCACCCGTGCTTGTTCTTGAGCGTGCTGCGGATCTGCGCGGCGTACTCGGTGGCATTCATGGTCACGACTGAGCCTCCTGAGCCTCGGGCGCTTCGGGCCACGTGATGGCCATGTACTCCTCTTGCAGGTTCAGAAGGTCTATCAAACCCTCGCGGTCATCCTGGGTGAGCGTTTGCCCCCGGAGGAGCAACCCCCGGTAGTGATTCATAGAGCGGAATAGACCGAGGCGGAGCGCGTTGTTCCAGATTTCCGGACTGAGATTCTCGCTCATGGTCCTAGCCCTCGACCCCGCGCACGGTCGCCTTATGAGCGGTGCGGACGATCTGAGCGGAGCCGGGGCAGCGGTGGAAGTCGTTGAAGCACTCGCCGCAGCACCATCCATGCTCGCGCATGATGCCGGGGAGCTTTCCTGAACCGCAGTGGCACTGCCGGGAGATGCTACGCTTTGCCTTAACCATTGCCGCCTCCTCTTAGGCTGCTTGGCCAGGCCCGTTCTCGGCGCTGCTAACGCTGAGGCGGGCCGTTCTGTATCTGTGGCCATCTTAGCCAATGGCCTTTGGCTAGTCAAGAGAACTCTTCGGGGCCGGGGATTGGGTGTGGTCGAGTTATCGAGCGGCCGAAGTACCGAGCGAGCTGGAGAGCCGGGCCGCGCTGATCTGCCAGCCAACATGCTCGGGCGCCCCTCGGCGCTGTAGAGGATGCTGGGCAGGGGCTAATGCCTTGCACCCTCTCGGGAACATTGACTATCTGTGCGAGCTAACCGAGACGCTACCTTGCCGGGGTTGGTCTCTATGCGTGCAGAAAAGCTAGCACCGTGCTCGGGCCCGGCATGTGATCGCTCCGGGGTCGAGTTACCCAGCACCACTTTGCCGGGTTCTATGGGTCCCAGCAGGCACCAGGCGAAGCGCTCTAACTCGCCGGGGTTTCATCTCTCTCCACGTCGGACCGGACCCCGCTCAGCATAAATAGGCACATACTCGACCGGGTTATGTGATTATCGGCTGGTCACGAGCTTCAGGCGGGTGAGTGTGGGTAATCAAAACCATTACCTCTGCAGGGCTGGCCAGGTTGGGGAGAATGTCGATACCCTTGCGCTCCCCCTCGCAGCCACCATAATTGATGAATACGGCCTTATTTCCCTCGATAGCTGCCACCGCCGAGCCTCTACGAGCCGCCAGGATCCACGATCCGCCTACTTGATCCGCAGCATCACCAGCTCGGCCACCAGATATGGTGGGAGTAATACGGCCTTACAAGGGGAGATAGTTGCGGCGTGGGCTACCAGGCAGCCGGCTACAAGGGGCTACAAGAGGTGCTGAGGCAGGCCCGAGGGTGGTAGCACCCTGGTAGCAGCACCTCTCAAGTAGTCGAGAAGCCGGCGTCATATCGACACCAGACAAGCCGGGGTTGTGCTAGCGGGCTGGCAGGGCTGGCAGACGAGCACCCGCGAGGTGGTAGCATCCTGGCAGCAAGGGCTCGCAAGTGGGGGGTGTGCTAGTGGGCTGGCAGGCAGCTCCCTCGACCTGGCCGACGTGCAGGCAACCTAGCCCCGTCTGCTGGCCGGTTTGCCCCTGTGAGCGCCTAGGAGGGCCTACGCCGTGTTGAGGCCTGTAGCGGCCTCGCTCACCTCAGGATCGCCCCGCTGGGTGGCTAAGCGGAGCCTGTAGGGCCATCCTTGCCCCTAGTCCGCTGTACACCTGACGAGCACCAGGACCCCGCGGGGGCCCGACGCCGGGCTAACCAGGGCGACAGGGCGGGGGAGGGGCACCTGGTCGGCTACCCTCGGTAGGATGGATGCTGCTGCTGATGGGCTAGGGGTAGACTATACACGCGGCGAGTAGTTGGCGTTGACGCAGCGCGGTACTCCCCCCACAAGGCCACGCGTGTAGCGCAGAAGGCCAGGGGCAGCATATGGGGGAAATCACACTACCTCTCCCTGCCTCCCCCGCCGTGGACCCGCCCCCCCATGCGACCGCCACCCCTCCCGGCCTTCTCAAGCTCGGATCTCGCTCTGGGAAAATATAAAATTCTGGAAGGTCCACTTTCGCTAATGGTGGATTTACGCGTCCATGACTATCAGCGAAAAGTATCAGCTACTCCTCAACCCGGGCGGGCTCGGAGATCCCCCGCTGCCGGCGCTTCCGATCACGAGCGCGGCGCTTGCGCTCCTCGGGAGACAGCCTGGGACGGCCACCTCTGGTCGTTGTCCCGCTAAACCCATGTGTCTGCCTCAACGATTTCAATGATTTCGGAGGGCCATTTTCGGGAACCTGCCCTACCACCTCAGAACACCCGTTGCAGGCCCAATCCGGGCCGACTAGGAGACCAGGGATCAGGGTGTCTTCTGCTCGGCTGGCGATCAGCCCAGATGCCGGGCAGGTAGTGCAGACGATCCCGTGAGCGCGGACGGCGCTACGGGCAGCTCTGGTCAGCAGGCGGGCCCCACACCGCGAGCACGGGTACTCATCGAAGTGGCCGCCCTCAACGGTGGGCACGGTCTCGGTTGTACTCTCCGAGACTCGCTTCGATCCGAGGCGTGGGCCGAGGGTGCCCTGGACAGAGCGAATCTGAATCTCAATCGCGTTCAACATGGTGACTCCTTGGTCTTGCTGGGGTGGTCTGGAGTTACTGCGGGGGTTACTGCCGGACTAGGATCGGGGCGCGGTCTAGCACGGTTCTGGGAGCTAGGCGGTCAGGCGAGGGCCCCCATGCGGCCAAGGCTCCACCCGTCAATCAGGAGTCCCGGCGGTATCGCTCCCGAGAAAAACAAGAGGCGTGTCTTCCCCTTTGTAGCCGCTATGATTTGCTGTAGATGGCGGCTATTCCCATCCCGGTCGATCTTCCCGCTGAGGCGTGCGAGGTCGCACTCGGTCCCGCCGTAAAAGGTGTCTCCCTCAGCTCCGAGGCGCGAGCAGCTATTAAGCGTGCAGTACCACACCCCCTTGGTGCCTCATATCGCAGAGTGACGTGCGCGGCAGATGAGGCACAAGATCTATTCCAGTATTTCCAAACCATCGCCGATAACCTGATCGTCTTGGAAAAAGCGAGCGGCACAGCGGCGTGCGCAGTAGCCGCCGACAATCTCCGCCTGACACTCCGGCTCGCTGGCATACGACTTCGAGCTGATAGTCAGTGAGCGAGGGGGGCGTCGTACTTGGCTGTGGTTAGCATCTGCTCGGGTGTCCATCCCATGCGCCTGCGAGCCGCGAGGTGCCCGCATACTCTAGGACGGTCACGTAGCCTATACGCTTCCCCGTCATGTCCACTGCGTTGTGCTTCACGGGTGTTCTCCCACAGGCTCATCTCCGGCTTCGTGCCCGGATGCCTTTCTCTGCCAGACATAAAGTTTGAGAGCGCACTGGAACACCTGTAGGTACTCGGCCAGTGTTGCGCCGTCGAACGAGCGTACCTCCACGCTGGCCCGCTTCGTATGAGGGATGCGGACCACCTTGGCTCCATGCACGGGCTCGGTGGAGGCATGGGAGTAAGCCGCCGCCTGGAGCCCGTACTCGTCGCTGATACGCTTGCTGCTCTTCCAGTCCAGCACCCACAGCCGGCCCTCTCCGTCGTGAGCCAGGGCGTCGAGCGTGCCCCCGTAGCCACAGAACCGGCACGAGACCTTCATCTCGGTTCGGTAGATCGTAAGCCCGCTGGCCTGCCACCACTCGCGCCACTTGTTGAAGGCTATCTCCAACTCGGCCTCCCGCTCCTTGCCCGGGTCGAAGGTGGGCATCTCGCCATCGCCTAGATACCGCTCAATCAGCCCGTGGAGCTTGGTGCCGAAGGTGGCGGCCCGCTCCTTCAACCGTTCGCTCTCTAGCACAGGCGAGAGGTGGCTCATCGCATCCGCTACCGCCTGCCGGGAGATGTTCGGGCAGTCGCCAAGCTGGGTGCTCATCACCTGTTCGACTGCGGCAGCCCGGAAAGACTCGCGCTCGGTCTTGGCGATCCACCTTGCCAACCACGGCTTGCCCATCCCGTCGAGTGCGCTACTGACCCGGGGGTAGAGCCTGGGCCCGACACTGGTCTGGACGGTATAGAGCTCTGAGCCCGAGGCTGCTCTGTGCTCGACTGATTCAATGGGAGCGCAGGGCCGGTCAAGAAGGGCAAACCCCTCTTCCTGGGTTAGCTTGCGGCTTGTACCGCTGGACACGTTGGGGAGCGGGATCACGAGGTACTCCTGGCGATAGGCCGAATCCGAGTCAGCCACCGCTCATACATCCGATCAGGGTCGGTTAATGGTGAGCCCAATCCGGATCCGGGAAGGGCAACGGGAACTAGGCCGGTAGGGTCTGGCTCAGGGTAGGTGGGTCCTTCAGTAGCCAGGATATCTAGGAGACCTTGCTTCAGATCCTTGGCGGTAGACAGCTCCTCGGGCGTCAGAGACCCCTTTGGGAAGAAGATCAGCCGCCCATCCCCCGGCATTGAGACCTGGACCCCACGGGCCCTGAGTGACCCGAGGAACACCTCTGGCGTGATCGACAGGGGGGTCATACCTCGTCCCCCTCGATTTCAGGGTCTACACCAGGATTGGAAGTAAATGGCGTTTTAAGGGCGTTTACTTCAAAATCTGGGGCCTTGGTGTATAGGGTGTATTCACCTCCAGTCAATGCGCGAGAAGGGGTGTCATCCCCCAGTGGGCTGGATGTGTATACACTCTCTACACCCTCTACACCGGACCCCTCCCCGGTTGCCCTCTTAGGAATGAGCCGGTAGGGGACTCCATGCTTGGTCCTCGGGTCAGACTGGACCTGGTGGCCGTCGTACACCCGGCCCCGCTTCTGAGCCAGGGCATTACCCAGTCGGATACGCTGGCCGCCATCGATGCCCTCGCCCAAGACTTCGGTGAGCATCTCCTTTTCCTTGGCCAGCGCGTGAAGGTCTTTGACCAGGACCGGCTTGCTGCCATGTGCATCGAACCAGGCCGAGACAAACTGCTTCCACTCCCCAGTTTCCCGGTTGGCAATCTCGTAAGTGCTCCGGTAGTTGGTCAGGAATCCCTTGACACCGGCAACTCCTAAGACTCCAGACAGGACCGTAGCCCAGGACTCGAAGGACCCAATAGACGGGCAATCCGCCTTCCGACGCCCGGCCGAGATCCATGCCTGAACCAAGGTGAGCGCGGCCGAGACTAGGGCTCCCCGGTTCTCCGTGACCCAGGTTCTCAGATCCTCGTGCTTGAACCCCTTACGCTCCCACGGGCATTCAACGCCGGGGTCTAACTGACACGTCACAGCCCGCCGGGCAATGTCCACGGACAGCTCGGGGTTGTTTGCAGTGGCCGCCCAGACAGATCGGTTGGGTAGCCGAGGGGACATTTCCGAATGCCCGAGGATTCGGTCCTCCCACTCGGTCGCCGTCAGGACAGAACAGAGTGACGCGAACTCCAGCTTCTTGGTGATGTTGTCGAGAACCACGATGGGGGTACCGCGCCGGAGCTGAGACGTGATCCTCTTCCGCATCTCTTCGTCGTCCCTAGGAACAGAGACTACGGATGCCGCGCTCCCGGTGACCACAAGGCTTACCACATCCACCAGGAGCCCCTTGCCTGAGCCCGGTGTTGGAGCTGAGAACAGATGCAGCGGAGTCGGACCCTGAATCATCTCCCGGACAAATGGGAGGAGGAGGCAGGCTAAGGCGTGAGCCCGGCTGGCGTCACTGTCAAAAGGGAAGTCCCCAAGCAGATCGGAGACCAGCAGATCCCGAGCCGCATCAATGTCAGCCTTAGTGGGAAGTGCCGGCACGTTCAGGTCGAGTGGTTCTTTCTCTGCGTACCAGAGCCGGGCGCTTTGGTGATACCCGGGCTGGGTGATGATCGTTCCGTCTTTGGCGAATATCGGCGCTCTCACAATGTCTCTCAGTGATGGAATACCCGGCCAGGCACTCCGAGCCAGGAGGGTTTTGACAACTGACTCGGGAGGAGGGACCGGCGGGTAGGAGGCTCCTCCGCTTTGGCTAACCACCTTCTTGACCCAGAACATTGAATCGGCCATGTAGCCCTTGAGTCCGTTCTCGGACATGGGCTCGATTAGCGGCCGGTCCTCTTCGTCTTGCCTCACGCGAACCAGAGCGATGCCTCGTTGAAATAGACTCGGGTTATTGGCATTGAGGCTTACCAGGGCGGCAAAGGCTTTGTCTGGCAGCTCGCTCCAGTCGGCATGGTCGTTGACTACGATGCGTGGCTTTGCTGTCGGTGTTACTTCCTCGTCGGAGGATGTTGACTCTGTTCTGGACGACTTGAATGCCCCGAGCAGATTTCCGATAGCTTCCCAGTGTTCTCGGCTACCAAGCGCACAACCCCACTTTCCACACGTCGAGAAGTAAGCTGCATTGTCTTGATGTTTGTCGTGACCTTCTTCTCTGCACGCGGGGCACTGGAACTTAACGACAGATCCCTTATCCCGCGCTCCGGGTTGCTGGAGAGCAGCCTCGAGGATTTCGGGCCTAGTGGTGAATTTAGCGTCGTGTTTACTGTTCCCGTTGAGGTGTACGGGATCAGATAGATAGGCGATCCACTCGTCGGGCATCTCCGGCAGTAGTTCCTCTGGGGAGACTAGCCATTCGTACAGCTCCCCGGTGTCGGGATGAATGGACGGCGGGAGAACTACATGCTGTTGTCCGGGGCCACGCTGAATCTCTCCGAC
>Ga0070698_100009457_pt1 | contig 10441 bp, 6 predicted proteins | sample KBSK1502metaG_FD_65477 | JGI IMG/M metagenome (GOLD analysis project Ga0070698, IMG submission 65477) | Corn, switchgrass and miscanthus rhizosphere microbial communities from Kellogg Biological Station, Michigan, USA - KBS K1-50-2 metaG | ecosystem: Host-associated > Plants > Roots >... | reverse complement strand
CCGGTGATCAGCGTATAGGTTTTATTTGTTTCCATGTTTTAACTTTAGCAAGAAGCGTGCAATAGTTTATTCTTCCTCTTCAGTTTCCACTTTTTCCACTTTATTATCATCATTTTCTTCTTCTTCTTCTTCTCCGGTTTCGTTTGCTGCTGCCTGATTCACATTCCATTCAGCTATTTCTGTTAATTTTTCATCAGCTTGTTTTTCCTCTTCAAGTGTTTGATGTAAAATCTCAGCGGCATCATTTCTACCCAATGTTTTTGCAAGTTGCACCAGTGAACCATATGTAGCTATTTCATAATGTTCTACTTTTTGAGCCGCCATAATTATTCCCGCATCTCTTGTCATGGTATTAGCTTCTGTTTCTTCTACAATTGAATCGCTTTCCCTGGTCAAACCTTCCATTGCTTCACATTTTTTCGCTTGTGCTTTTTTTCCACACATTTCAAATACTTGTTCGAGTCTTGATATATGCTCCTCGGTTTGGGCAAGATGTTCCTCAATTGCCGATTTTAATTCATCTGTAGTTGCTTTCTTCCGCATTTTTGGTAATGCTTTTGTCAAATGTTTTTCTGCCCAATAAATATCTTTCAAAGAATCAGTGAAAAGTTTCTCAAGCTGAGAATGCCCATTGGCAGACCCGTTTTCAGTTTTTGGTGATTTGCCGTTTGAAGGTTTTGCTGATCTCCCATTTGAAGACTTTGCGGCAGTTGTATTCGCAGTCCTTGTCTTCCTCGTTCTTGCGGATGATCTTGTGTTTGTAGTTGGCATAAAATAGTTTTTTATATGGATTATTTAAAATGAATGAAATAAAATGGACACAAACCCTATGCCATCAACATGATAATAATCAATATGAACAATTGGTAAAATTTATTGTAGTAAAGAATAAACCTGCCCTGATTTTAAGTTGGTACAATATTTATTGAATGTTTGACATGGCATTAACACTGTATAAAAAGAAAAGATCATTTAAAGACACACCGGAGCCTATTGGCGGAAAAGCATCCGGCCATGGTTTGCGTTTTGTTGTGCAAAAGCATGATGCCACAAGATTGCATTATGACTTTCGTTTGGAAATGGAAGGTGTATTGAAAAGCTGGGCTATTCCTAAAGGCCCATCACTTAATCCGGAAGATAAACGTTTAGCGATGATGGTGGAAGATCACCCTTATGATTACAGGACATTTGAAGGAATTATTCCCGAAGGAAATTATGGAGCAGGCACAGTGATCATATGGGATGAGGGAACTTATGAAGCATTGGAAGAGGGTACTAAGAAGGAACAGGAAAAGAAGTTGCTACAGCAATTAAAAAAAGGTTCGCTCAAGTTTAGAATGCATGGCAACAAACTAAACGGTGAATTTGCGCTTGTAAAATTGAAAAATGCTGAAAACAATGCATGGTTGTTGATTAAGCATCGCGATAAATACGCAAAAGATACTGATATAACGAAAAAAGATAAGTCCGTTGTCTCAGGCAAGACATTGGCAAGTGTTGAGAAAACAAGTAAGAATATATGGGGTAGTTCTCCAAAGAAAAAATCTGCATCCAAAAAGTCCCGTAAACAGCGGGTCGAAAAAAAAAAGACCATAACAGGAGGTAAGAAAGCAACTTTCCCAAAAAAGTTTAGCCCGATGCTGGCGACATTGGTTGATAAGCCATTTGATGAGCCGGGTTGGTTATATGAAATCAAATGGGATGGGTATCGTGCCGTTGCAATGATAAATAAAGGGAATGTAGATCTCATTTCAAGAAATAATAAATCATTTAATGAAAAATTTTATCCTGTTGTTGAGGCATTAAAAAAATGGGATATCAATGCGGTTATTGATGGGGAAGTGGTTGTGCTGAATGAAAAGGGAATTTCAAATTTTGGTGCATTGCAAAATTGGAGGAGTGAAGCCGATGGCGATCTTTTTTATTATGTATTTGATGTCTTATGGTTAAATAGTTATGACCTGAAAGATTTGCCACTATCAGGACGAAAGGAAATCTTGAAAGAACAAATCCCATTTGAAGGGATCATCAGGCTCAGCGAAACTTTTGAAACGTCTGCCACAGAATTTTTAGAAGCAGTTTCAAAGATGGGAATGGAAGGTATTATTGCAAAAAAAGAAGATAGTGTTTACATAGAAGGTGACAGAACAAGAGAATGGTTAAAAATAAAATCTAATAAAAGACACGAAGTGGTGATTGGTGGATTTACACAAAATGAAGGTTCAGCAAAAACTTTCAGCGCTTTATTAGTGGGGGTTTTTGATAATGGCCGTCTTGATTATATGGGAAAAATCGGAACCGGTTTTAATGATAAGACCCAAAAGGAAATAATGTCAAAAATGAAAAAACTGGTCACTAAGAAAGTTCCGTTTACTGAGACACCTGATGTTGAAAAACCTTCCCGCTTCCGTCCTAATCCTCCTAAAGCAAAAGTAACATGGTTAAAGCCTGAATTGGTGTGTGAAGTGAGTTATGCCGAAATAACAAGCGACGGTGTAATGCGTCACCCATCTTTTGAAGGATTGCGTATCGATAAAAAAGCAAAGGATGTAAAAAAAGAAATGGCAATACCCGTTCAGGAAGCAACAAAAAAAGAAAAGCCAACTAAATATACAAAACCTGCTACTGATAAAGCCCGGAAAACCTTATTAAACCCAACTGAAGAAACACAAGTAAAAAAGATCAATGGCCATGAATTAAAGTTCACTAATCTCAGCAAAATATTTTGGCCAGCGGAAAAGTATACCAAGCGGGATATGCTCAACTATTATTACCAGGTGGCGCCGTATTTACTTCCTTATTTAAAAGACCGGCCTCAGTCTTTAAATCGTTATCCGAATGGTATCAATGGCAAAAGTTTTTATCAAAAAGATATTACCGGCAAAGCCCCTGATTGGATAAAAATGGAACCTTACACGACCGGTGAAGGTGAAGCCAAAAATTTTTTAGTGCCGGAAGACGAAGCCAGCATTTTATACATGGCCAACGCCGGGGCCATTGAGATGAATCCATGGAACAGCACGATACATAATCCTGATAATCCTGATTGGTGTTTGATCGATCTTGATCCTTCTGATAAAAATGGGTTTGATATTGTGGTCAAGGTTGCACAAGCAACAAAAGAAGTTTTGGATATGATGGGAGTAATTGGCTATCCAAAAACATCCGGCTCCACCGGTATTCATGTTTATATTCCTCTGGGTGCAAAATATACGTATGATCAGTGCCAGATGTTTGGAAGAATAATCGCTACACAGGTAAATAATATGTTGCCGGATATTACAAGTATTGAGCGATTGACAAAGGCCCGTAAAAATAAATTGTATGTTGATTTTTTACAAAACCGGCCAAAAGCAACGCTGGCTGCGCCTTATTCATTGCGCCCCAAACCCGGCGCTACTGTTTCAATGCCACTTTATTGGGAGGAAGTGAAGAAAGGACTTACGATGAAAGATTTTACTATTAAAAATGCAATGGATAGAATAAAGAGTGAAGGAGATATTTTTAAACCGGTGCTTGGAAAGGGAATAGACTTAAATAAAATTCTGGAAAAGGTATAAATAAGGCCTGTTCGACGATTTTTTTACCATTAAGATCATTCTTAATTTAATGGATAACAGGTTACTTTAGTGTATAAACTGCTGAATGGATTCAATCACTCATATAGCTCTTGGTGCATGTATGGGCGAAGCTTTTCTTGATCGTAAGCTTGGCAAAAAGGCAATGCTTTGGGGCGCCCTGGCACAGAGCGTTCCCGATATTGATTTTATTGCTTCATTCTGGATGAATACCCCAAACAGTTTGCTTGCACACCGCGGATTTACACATTCATTTTTATTTGTTGCGATCATCAGCATTTTTTTTGCCCTGATCGCTGAGCGATGGCACCGCCCACATAATATTAGTTTACGAAGGTGGTTGCAGTTTTTCGGTGGCGTTATTTTCATTCATGTTTTTATCGATGCATTTAATAGTTATGGCGTTGGTTGGTTTGAACCCTTTAGTCACGCAAGAATTTCTTTTAATGCAATTTATGTGGCCGATCCGTTTTTCTCGATATGGCCCGGTGTAACCTGTATATTGCTCCTGGTCTCAAAACACAGTTGGAGGCAAAGGAAAAAATGGTGGATGATGGGATTGGTAATGAGTGCCATCTACCTTGGTTATTGTACGTTCAACAAGGCCAAGATCAATAGCGATGTAAAACATATTTTGCAAAAACAAAATATTCAATATACAAGATACTTCAGCACTCCAACAGCATTTCAAAACTGGTTATGGTATGTGGTTGCCGGAAATGACTCTGGTTATTATGTAGGATTTCGTTCTGTATTTGATGCAAAAAAGAAGATCGACTTTGAATATTTTCCACGCAATGATCATCTACTTGACTCCGTAGAAAATCATGAGGAGCTACAAAAGCTTAAACGTTTTTCTCAGCAATTTTACACAGTAGAGAAATGGAACGATACATTGGTGTTTAATGATCTTCGCTTTGGACAAATTATGGGATGGCAGGATCCAAAAGGCAAATTTGTTTTTCATTATTTCTTAAAAGACAGCGCTGATAATAAACTTGTCGTTCAACGTGGCCGTTTTGAAGGATGGGACAGAAATGCTTTTAGTTCTTTGATGAAGCGAATAAAAGGTGATTGATATTTTGAACCACCAAGTCACAAAGATTTTAAGTAGCACAAAGACTTTGTGAATCTTCGTGTCTTCGCGTCTTTGTGGTTTAACTACTAACTCAATCCTCCTGTTTAAAATAAAAAGTAAAGAGAGTCAATATCCAGTTCACGATCGTGTAAGATATCTTTTGCCAGAGTCGTCGGAAAATATTTGTTGACGATTTATAATTTTCTGCTGTTACGTGAATACAATCGTTTGAGATAATTTTTTTTAATTCATCTTCAATATAAATTCCGAAATCCTTACTACTGACGTCCATATTTAATTCCAAACTTGCGTAGGCGCTGATATTATTTACATTGAAAGATCCGATCGTTACCAGCTCGCTGTCGCACACACTCATTTTTGCATGCAACACCGTTTTCTGGTATTCATATATTTCTATGTTTTTTCGCAGGAGATAATCGTATAAATATCTTTCTGCATTTTTTGAAAGCGCTACATCAGATTTACCGGCCAGGATCACTTTTACTTTTACACCTCTTAATACTGCCTTGCTTAGCAGTTTCCTGAACGTACGACCCGGTAAAAAATAACTGCTCATCACAGTTATGGTTTTTTGTGAGTGTGCAAACAGGGTACGATAAGTGTTCCATACTTCGCTTTTTCTTTTTACCCAATCATTACGACGAACTCTTATCATTTGCGTTTCTTCCTTTGAAATCGAATTACAGAAAAAATCTATTTCCTTTTTCTCAATAGTATCCTTTGGTTTCTTTCTTCTTCTCCACATTTGATTGCAGATAAGATGAAGCTGGTAAGATGCTTCTCCTTCCGAATACAAAGCAACATCAAACCAGGGCGGTTGACCCGGCATATCATTGTATCGGTTGCTGATATTCAGCCCGCCCACTAAGGAATACAATCCATCAGCGACAAAAACTTTTTGATGCAGACGCCTTCCAAAATAAAAATGGCGGCTTTTTAATAATGGCTGGAAAAACTTGAAATGAACTCCTGCTTTTATCATTTCATCCCGAAACTCTCCTTTTAACTTTTGCGAAGCATACCCATCAACATGCAAAAAAACAGCAAGACTCCGCTTTGCTGCCGCTTTCAGCGCATCAGCAACTTGTCTGCCTGTTTCATCATTATCATAAATGTAAACCTGGAGGTGAATTGTTTGTTTTGCTTTTTCAATCAATCTCAAAAGCAATGAAAAATAATCTTTACCGCTATACACAAGACTGATCCTGTTTCGTGAAGTATATTGATCTGGCATGAATTGAGAGTATAGTATTACCGGGATTACGTTTGGATCGATCTCCTTTTAAAAGACAAAGTTATTTGTTACAGCTATAAAGAATGTGCCAAAATGTAAATGAAAATAAACTAAACAGCCTTTTATTTTTTTAATATCTCCCAATAAACTTTTTTCGGGTTCAATTGTGCGTCAAACAGAAGGGGATAATCCTTTCTTCCTCTTACCGGGAAATTATCAAGCCAGCTATGGCGGTCGGAAATATTCCAAAATGTAACCGAGGAAATATTTTCCCTGTATTTTTTAAATAATCCGAAACAGGTTTTGTAAACTTCCATTTGCTTTTGTTCTTTCTCTGGTGTGAAAACAGTATCGGCATCAGCGGCCCTTCTTTCTCTTGCGTTATGTTCTTTTGGATAAACTGAAATATCAAGCTCGGTTATCTGCATATTTAAACCAAGAGAAGAAAAATCTTCTAAAGTTTTCTCCAATTGTTCTTTCGATGGCTCATTAATGGCCCAATGGCCTTGCAGGCCAACACCACTTATGGGAATCCCCCTTGTCTTCAGGTCCCTGATCATTCGAATTATCTTTTCTCTTTTCACCGGATCGATCTCGTTATAATCATTGTAAAACAAAATGGCATCAGGGTCGGCTTCGTGTGCCCATTGAAATGCTTTAGCAATAAACTCTTCGCCGCATATCTGGTACCATAAAGATGGCCGCATGTATTCATCTTTCTTATCGCTGATAGCTTCGTTCACGACATCCCATGCATAAATAGTTCCTTTATATCTTGATACAACTGTAGTAATATGATCCTTCAAACGCTGAAGTAATACTTCTTTTGTTACTTGTTTACCAGTTGCTGAATCAGCAAAAAGCCAGCGGGGTGTTTGATTGTGCCAGCAAAGGCAATGACCACGAAGTTTTAAATTATTTCTTTTTGCAAAGGCTGCGATAGAATCGCCTCCGGCCCAGTTATATTCATTTTCCCGCGGATGTATCGGCCCCATCTTCATTGCATTTTCTGGGGTCATGCTATTGAATTCTTTTAATATCAGCCCTGCTTCATCAGTTTTTAACGCCTGTGGCGAAACGGCCACGCCAATTGTAAAATAATCTTTGAAATGATCTTTAAGCCCACCATTATTTGTATCTGTAGTTATAGTTTTACTTATCTTCTTATCGCTGCAGTTTTCAAATACAGCAATAAAAAGCAGAAGGCTTAAAAGGAGAGGTAGTTTTTTCATTTTAGTAATATTTAATAGCCCAATAGCTATCGGGTTACTGAACGATGAAGGGATTGCGACGCAAGGGACGATGCTTTGAAAAACAAAAGCTGCTATCATAAATCCTTTCATTTTATTTTAAGTAACTGTCCATATATGGCAACCTTGTAATGAAACCACATAGACACATAGGGCACAATAGGGAAGAACCACATAGAAAACTATGTGAAACTATGTTTCTATGTTCCTATGTGGTAAAAAACATTTGCATGGTTGAGATAAACGGATAATCATTTTATTTTAAATATTTCGATGCCCATTTTATAAATGTTGGCCAATTAGGTCCGGTAGTATGTCCGCCACTATGCTGACGAAATGCGATCTCGCCATCAACTAAAGCAGTTTGTTCTGGCGGAAATTCCATTGTACCAAGATCTTTTTTACCTAGTAATTTATAAACAGGACCGGCATAAGCACCACCCAGAAACATTCCTTTTGCATCAACCCACCGTCCCTCAACATTTGGAGAACCGGAACTAATGAATACAGGACGCGGTGCACATAGTGCAATGAGTTCATGCGCATCAACTGGCAGATCATTTGGAGTTAATGGACCCGCGTATTTAATAAAATTCCCTGCGAACCAATGGTATTCTCCGGATGAAGCGAGGTTTTCAACCTGCTCACCAAAAACACGACGCAAGATTTTTGTGCCTCCGGCACCTGATGAACCAACAAATGCAACCGCTAACCGCGGCTCGTATGCCATCGCAACAATTGTTGCTTTACCATACCGTGAGAGACCTTCAATGCCGATATGCTTTGCATCAACATCTTTATCTGTCTCGAAATAATCAATAGCACGGCTGGCGCCCCATGCCCATGCACGCAATGTTCCCCAATCATCTGGTTTTCGTGGCTGACCCTTATTTACTAAACCAATAATTCCTTGTGTTAAACCGGCGCCATTATCAGCCTGGAAACTTGTAGGAACAATAATTGCAAATCCCCATCCTTGTTCAAGCAATTGTTCCTGCCAGCTTTTTTCTATTGGAGTGCCGGCAGGCGATGGTGGAAATCGAAAACCCGGCGGAAAAATGAAACCAAATTCCATTATTACAGGTACAGGTTTATTTATGTTCTTTGGTGTAGTTACTGATAATTGTATATCAACTTTAATTTGAGGGTAGGATGAATTATCAACATGACCCAATAAATTCTTTGTTACAGCTTTTATATTTCCAAATGTTGTATCAGTTGTGCTAATAACTTCCCAATTTACTTTTGGAATATTCTTTGGCACGCGGCCATAGATCTCGCCATCAAATTCTTTAACAATTTCGGGGCGGCGTTTGCTCCACCATATTTTTGCATCGGTAACTCTTTTGCCATTCTTTAAAATCAAGAGATCGGGCAGGGAAGTGTAAGGTGATGCTTTTGATTCATCAATATTTGCTGCATTCGGAGCCTGCGGATTGCCTGATGGACCACGACGAGTGGAATCAATATGCAATTGGGCCAGCATATTTTTATAATCCGATTGCGTCCCTTGCTGTATTATTTTAGCCGCTTTATCATTTGCCTGCCAGGTTTTGATATGTTCCGCCACCTCAATCATCGGAGCTATCATGATATCCTTTTCATCCTGTTTTAAATATTGCAGAAATTCTCTATGTGCCGATAAGGATACATCCAGTGAATTACCACCGCCAACGCCATGAAACAAAATCACAAGCAATGAATTTGTCTCAACCGCTTTTTTCACCCACTCGATCATTTGAGCGCCGCTTTCACCATTTACCAAATAACAATCTACATTGTACAAATCGACCTCATTTATTTTATGCATCTGGTTTCGTACCGCCCTTGCAGCTACAAAATCATCTTTCATTGCATTAATAAAAGAAGAGTCACCAATTTTCATATCCCCGCAGGTAAAAGCAAATGTTCTTTTAGTTTTTGCATCTAATGCCTGCAGGAACAGGTTCGTCATTCTTGTTTCATCGATCATTCGCTTTACTGTATAATTATTCAAATCATATTCCTTGCTTACCCATTCTCTTCCTTTGCCACCAATACAAGGATGGTATAATGTATGATTACCTAATTCATGCCCATTTATAGAAAGCTTTTTCCAATCATTCAAACGTGTTTGCATCGAAGAAGAAAAGGCAGTAATGTAAAATGTTGCTTTTAGCCCAAGTGAATCAAGCAGGGGAATGGCATTATCCAAATGTTGATTGATCGCATCATCATAAGTAAGCACAACGGCGCATTTTTTCCCGCGCCAGGCTTGATTGAATTGTGCATTTGTATTTTGCAATCCTAATTGACTAATCAATAAAATGATAAGAAGTCGTTTCATACTTAAATAATTATTCCTTTTTAGGGGTTAAGGGTTTTTATCAGTTCTGAATGGCGATGCAGGCAGTCCTTCTTTATTAAATAAATTCGGATTTACAGGATTATCAGCCCATGCATAGCGTACATACATTGGATTGGTGACTTCATCATTCCATACTATTACTTTATCGTCTTCGATCCTTGCATTTGCCCAAACAAATTTTTTATCCGCACCAGCAATTGCAAATTCCCCAGGCTCTTCTCCATCATTTGTTGTCAACCCGCTTCCAACATTTGTAAAACTGATGATGATTTTATTGCCTTCAATTTTTGATGACTGGTAAACCGGTCCCGAGTAAACAATATTTTCTCCATATACAATCTTTTCAGCTGCTAATGCCAATCGTTCACCCACTTCCTTCTTTCTGTCGGGATGGATATCATTCCATTCACCCAAATCAATTGCAACAGCCATGGCAGTATTTGAAACAGTTAATGATTTCAATTGTGATTCTCTCAGCATAGCCCAGTTACTTTCAGAAGGCAGGTAATTATAATCCATAAAACCCGGAAGCTGTACATATAAAAATGACGCATCAGGCTGATTCCATTTACTGCGCCAATCAGCGATCATTGCCGGTTGAAGCTTTGCATATTCTTCCGCTCTGTTTGTGTTCGCTTCACCCTGGTACCATAAAAAACCTTTTATCGTATAATTAATAAGTGGAGCAACCATTGCATTGTACAAAGCTGCTGGTTGATTTTGTGCAACGATCATTCCGCTACCTCCGGCACCTGGCCGGTAAACTTCACCAACTTTATATTGCCAGTAACCTTTAAGATTGATCGTATCATGACCGGCAATCAACAAGTAAGGTTTATCAGGAACGAACCCACCTTTTCCGCCGGTATTCGTGACTTTTATGACAAAAATATTTTTACCTGCTTTCAGCAGATCTGGCGGCACGGTATATCT
>Ga0070698_100009456_pt1 | contig 10442 bp, 10 predicted proteins | sample KBSK1502metaG_FD_65477 | JGI IMG/M metagenome (GOLD analysis project Ga0070698, IMG submission 65477) | Corn, switchgrass and miscanthus rhizosphere microbial communities from Kellogg Biological Station, Michigan, USA - KBS K1-50-2 metaG | ecosystem: Host-associated > Plants > Roots >... | reverse complement strand
TGGTCGGTGGCGGGGCGCTTGCCACCGCAGCCGGCGGCACCCATCCGCGGGTGTTCGCACCCGATGCCCTCGCCGAGCCGTCGATCCGCCAGCTCTCGGACCACGCGATCGAGGGCTGGTCGATGGCAATTGCGGACCTCGCGGTCCTGCTGGACCCCGGGGTCGTCATCCTCACGGGCGGGGTCGCGACCGACGCGGCCCCGCTGCTCAATGCACTCCAGCGGCGAGTAGCCGAGCTCGCTGGTTTTCCGGTGGAGATTCGACTCGGCTCTCTGGGCCCCGATGCCGAACTGCTCGGGGCGGATCTGTTGGCCGTTGCCTCCCTTGACGGAGAAACGGCCGATAACGACGCCGGAGCCGGGCTTTCGGCTCAGATAGCAGGAGGTTGGAGATGAGCACCAGGTATGGCCGGCCGGGCGTCCTTCGCGCGCTGGCGGCCTCGTTGGCCGCGCTGATCGTCGTCAGCGTCGCCGGATGTGGCACGACCACATCGAGTGGCGGGGAGGTCACCCTGAAGACCATCTGGATGAAGCAGGCCGGTTACAGCGAGACCGAGATCCAGGCGATGACCGACGCCTTCACCGCGGCCAACCCGAACATCAAGGTCGACCTTGAATTCGTCCAGTACGAGGCGCTGCACGACAAGATCGTCCAGGCACAGATCAATGGCGACGGACTGTACGACACCGTGCTGATGGACACCCCGTGGCCGGCGGAATTCGCCGATGCGCAGATCGCAAGCGACATCACCGATAAGATCCCCGCCGACTTCAAGAGCGGGGTCTTCGACAGCGCGTTCACGGCTGCCAGCTACAAGGGCAAGATCTGGGGCGTCCCGTGGATCAACGACACGAAGTTCTTCTTCTATAACAAGAAGATGCTGGCCGCCGCGGGCATCACCACCGCTCCCAAGACCTGGGATGACGTGCTGGCAGCGGCGCAGGCCGTCAAGGACAAGGGCATCGTGGAGTTCCCGCTCGTCTGGAGCTGGGTGCAGGCGGAGGCCGTCATCTGCGACTGGGCGGAGATCGCCGGTGTCATGGGTGGAGCCGACTTCATCGATGACCAGGGCAACGCGACCTTCAACACGGGCGGCGGCCTGGCCGCGCTCGAGTTCATGAAGAAGACGGTGGATGACGGGCTCACCAACCCGGCATCACTTGGCTTCACGGAGGTCGATGTCAACAACACCATCGCAGCCGGCCAGGCGGCGATGGGGCTGAACTGGACGTTCGGCTACAACGTGCTGAATGACAAGGCGAACTCCACAGTCGCCGGGGACATCGCCGTCGTGGCGGCCCCGGGGACGGCGAGCACACCGACCGCCGGGGTGAACGGTGGCATGAGCATCGCGGTCACCACCAAGAGCAAGCATCCCGCCGAGGCGCTCAAGCTGGCCCTCTGGATGGCCAGCCAGCCGATGCAGGAGAAGTACGACGCGAATACCTTCCCGATGTGGAAGGCGTCGTTCGAGAACACCACCCTGACGAGCGTCAACCCGGAGTTCTGGGCAGCGGCGAGCAGTGCATTCGCCGGGCTCGTGGCACGGCCCATCGTGCCGTACTACACCAAGCTGTCGAGCGCGCTCCAGGTCGCCATCCAGGAGGCGCTGAAGGGAACCAAGACGCCGAAGGAGGCGCTGGACGAGGTGGCCGCCGAGCTGCCGACGCTCAGCAAGTGATCTTCGCTGGCGGGCCTGACCGATGAGCGAGGCCGCCCTGGCCCGCCCACGGCAGACCCGCCAGCGCAAGCAGTGGCCCGAATCGTGGGTGGCGGCGGCCTTCGTGGCCCCCGCCGCCCTCATCATCGTGCTCATCGTGCTCGTGCCGCTGGGCCGAGCGCTGTGGATGAGCCTCTTCAATATCCAGCTCACGCGACCCGGAGTCGAGCCCTTCGTCGGCCTCGGCAATTACATCGACCAGCTGGCCAGTGGCAACTTCTGGGGATCGGTTGGCCGCGCCCTCTTCTTCACGGTCGTCTCGACCGCCCTTGAGCTCCTCCTGGGGCTGGCGCTGGCGCTGCTGATGGATCAGCCCCTGCGCGGCCGCTGGCTGCTGCGCACCATCATCATCCTGCCGTGGGCGCTGCCGACCATCGTCAACGCGCTGATGTGGCGCTGGATCGATAACGCGGAATACGGCTCCCTCAACGCGCTGCTCACCCAGACCGGCATCATCGGTCACTACCAGCCCTGGCTCTCCAACAGCGACACCGCGATGTGGATGGTGATCCTGGCCGATGTCTGGAAGCTGACCCCGCTGGTCGCAGTCCTGCTGCTGGCCGGGCTTCAGTCGGTCGACCGGGAGGTGGTCGAGGTGGCCCGCGTCGACGGCGCCGGCAGCTGGCAGACGTTCCGCCTGATCCTGCTGCCGCTGATCACGCCCGTGATCCTGATCGTGCTCGTGCTGCGCACCATGGAAGCCTTCAAGGTCTTCGACCTCATCTGGATCATGACCCACGGCGGCCCGGCCAACTCGACCCAATCGGTCGCGATCTACGCGTACCAGACCGCGTACCAGGGCTTCGACTTTGGCCGCGGCGCCGCGCTCGGCTACCTCATCGCCCTGGTGATCATGGTCCTCGCCGCGGTCTACTTGCGGCTGCTCGGCCGCGTGGGGCAGACCTGACATGGCTCGCCGAACGCTGAGATCAACGTTTCTGTACGCCGCCATGCTGATTGCCGTGGTGGTTGTCCTGGCGCCGTTCGCCTGGCTGCTCATCTCGAGCGTCGCCGCGCCGGTCGACCTGATCCGCCGCCCGTTGGAATGGATCCCTCGCCACATTGGCTTCGACCGATTCGCGCAGCTGACGTTCGGCAGCTCGCCGGGCGACACCGCACAGGGATTCCGCTCGGCCCTCGTCAACAGCACAGTGATCGCGTCGGTCGTCACGGTGGTGTCCCTGATTGCCGGGACGCTGGCCGCCTATGCCTTCGCGCGCCTGCGATTCCCAGGTCGCGGCTGGCTGATCCTGGCCTTCATGGCGACCTACATGCTGCCGCCGATCGCCCTGATCCTCCCGCTCTACCAGATCATGAACCTGCTGCACCTGCGCGACACGCCGCTCGCCCTGATCATCGTCTACGCGTCATTCGTGACGCCATTCGTGATCTGGATCATGCGCGGCTACATCGCCACCATCTCTTCCGACCTCGATGATGCAGCGCGGATCGACGGCTGCTCGCGCCTCGGCGTCCTGTGGCGGGTGATCGTGCCGGTGGCACTGCCCGGCCTCCTGTCGACCGCCCTGCTCGCCTTCCTGATGGCCTGGGATGAGTTCCTCTACGCCCTGATCCTGACCCAAACCAACGCGGCGAAGACGCTGCCGGTGGCGATCAACGACTTCATCGGCCGTTTTGGGGTCGATTTCGGGCTGCTGGCCACCGGAGGGGTGATCGCGGCGCTACCGCCGGTGCTCATTGCCTTCGTGTTCCAGCGCTACATCGTGGCGGGGCTCACCACCGGTGGGGTGAAGGGATGAGTGCCGCATCTGCACAGGCAGATGGTCCCGATGCGATGGGCCGCGAACTGGCGGAGGGACCCGCGGCGGTGGAACGGACGCTGGCAAACGTCGAGGCCATCCTGCCGGAGCTTGGGGCGCTCATCCGCCAGTCAGATCGGCTCGTTCTCCTCGGCACCGGAGCGTCGCTTGCGATGGCGCGCGCCGCCGCTCCGTCATGGCGTCGTCGTCTGTCGAAGCCGGTCGTCGTGCGGCAATCGACCGAATCGGTCCTGTCCGATGCCGATGGGTACCGCTTCGAGCAAGACGATCTCGTGGTGGCCATCTCGCAGGCAGGCACCAGCCCGGAGACGCTCGCGGCCATCCGCCTGGCCAGATCGAGTGGGGCGGCTGCGATCGCCGTCACGGCGCATCCGCGCTCGCCCATTGGATCGGAGGCACCGCTCGTCCTGCACGTCGCGAGCGAAGAAGAGTCTGGCGCTGCCACCAAGTCAGAGTTGGCGACGCTGGCGGCTCTTCTTGCCGTGGCCGGTGAACCGGGCTGCGATGCCGGGTCGCGGCTGGCGCTCAGCAAGGCGCTGGCGGCCGTGGTCGCCGCCTGGGCCGATGCGGCGGCCGTCGGAACGGAGCTTGCGGCCGCTCGCCGGCTCTGGTTCGTCGGCTTCGGCACATCCCTCGGGATCGCCGAGGCGGGAGCCCTGCTCTGGCACGAAAAGGTCATCCGCCCGGCGGTGGCGCTGACGCCGAGTGAGTTCCGCCACGGGCCGATCGAGGCCGCCGGCGTCGGAGACACCGTCGTGCTGGTCGACGTGGACCCGGTGGATGCGCGCCGAGCGGCCTACCTCGCGCGTCTCGCCGGAGAGCTGGTGCAGCTGGGCGTGGCGCTGGTCCAGGTGGAGGTCGAGCCACGGGGCTCCCCCGTCGGCGCCCTCTTGCGCGTTCAGCAGCTGGCACGCGCCGCGTCGCTCAGCGCGGGAACCTACCGTGACGAATTCGCCGTCCTGCGCCACGTCGTCCGCGCTGCGAACGACCTCTTCGATTGATCGCGATTCTCGCCGGGTTGGGGGCGGCAGCCGCATTCGCTGCGTCGGTCCTCGCCTCGACGGTCGCCTCGCGGCGCATCGGCGCCGGTTCCACCGTCGGGTGGGTGTTGCTCATCGGTTTTCCGATCGCGGCGGTTGCGGCCCTGGCGGATACGACGGGCCTCACGGCGGCGGCCCTCGCGTGGCTCCTGGTGGCTGGACTCGGCAACGTCATCGGCCTTGGCTGCGCGTACGCCGCGCTGCGCATCGGGCGGGTGAGCGTGGTCGCGCCGCTCGTCTCATCCGAGGGTGCGGTGGCGTCCCTGTTGTCCATCCTGGCTGGAGCCCGATTCACCGGGATCCTGCTTCTTGCACTGGGGATCATCGTTGCCGGCGGCGCCATGACGGCAGCCTCGGTGGAGCCCGTCGGCAGCGAACAACCGCGGCGCTCGGATGCGGGACTGCTCTCGGTGGCACTCGCGCTCCTGGCAGCGATCTGCTTCGGCTCGGGCCTCTACGCGACCGGCCGAGTCAGCCAGTCCCTGCCGCTCGGCTGGGTCCTGCTGCCGGCGCGACTGTGCGGCGTCCTGCTGGTCACCGTCCCCCTGGCGGCGCGAGGGCGCCTGCGCATCGAGCGCGCCATCGCACCCGCTCTCGTTGTCGCGGGGCTGGCCGAGGTGGTGGGCTTCCTGTGCCTGGGCATCGGAGCACGGATGGATATCACCATCACCTCGGTGTTGGCCTCGCAGTTCGCAGCCTTTGCGGCAATCGGCGCCGTTTTCCTGTTCGGGGAGCGCCTCGGCACCCTCCAGAAGGTGGGCATCCTGGGGATCGCCATCGGCACCGCGCTCGTCGCCGCCGTGGGCGCGTAGAAGCGTGCTGAGTCCGGGGCTGATGTACCTTGGCACGTGTGACGGGAGGAGCCATGACCAACGGCGGAGATGACGAGCTCGTTGCGACGCTCGTCGCGCAGCTGCGCGCCATGCGCGAGGCGGAGCGCGAGATCTTCGGCTCGATCGAGCCACATGTGCGGGATCGACCGATGAGGGCCAACGACTGGTCGCCCAAGGACCACCAGGCGCACCTGACGGCGTGGAAGGAGATCCAGGCCGAGCGCCTCCGCGCCCTCGCGAGCGGCGAACCGCCGCCGTTCGCCGGTCGCGAGACCGATGAGATCAACGCCGAGCTGCAGGCGACGCGAGCGGGCTGGGCCTGGGAGGCGATCGCCGACGAGGCTGACAACGTGACCGATGAGCTGGTCGCCGAGATCCAGCAAGCCGGGCCCGCGAAGCTCAAGGGGACCGAAGGACTGGTCGGCCAGATCTTCGGCAACGGGGCAGCGCATGCCCTCACCCACTTCGGCTGGCTCGCCCAGGCCAAGGTTGGGGTGGACGAGGCGCGCGTCGCGGCGTTCATCGATGAGCACGAGGGCCACCTCACGTCGCCCGGTCTCTCCGACGCAGATCGAGGAGTGGGGCTCTACAACCTCGCCTGTGCGCATGCCGTCGCCGGGCGGATCGAGCGGGCGCGGCCACTCCTCCACACCGCGTTCAAGCTGCGGCCAGACCTCGCCGAGTTCGCGAAAGAGGATCCCGACCTGGTCGGGCTGCGCGACGAGCTGACGGCCCTGAGCAGCTGACGCCGTCGACGATGAAGGACAGCCCGGAGTACGCGACGCTGCTGCAGGCGATGCGCACCGGCAGCGATGAGGATCTCGTTGCCGACCTGACCCGCTTCATCGGCTCGTTCGCCGATCACGACGATGACTGCCCGGGATATGGGGCGGTCGGCCGCGACGCGGAGCTGTCGGCCTGCACGTGTGGGTTCGCGCGTCGCCACGACCTCATCGACGAGGTGCGACTCCGCCTCCGAAGGGTCTAACGGTATCGGCCCGGACTGGCAGGCGCGGATCGCCCGGGGACACGATCAGGGCGCGCTGGGGGCGGGAGCCCCGATGTAGTCCTGGTTGGCGAGCTCCAGGTAGAGGCGGGAGTGATCGGTCTCCGAGTGGGTGTAGGTCGCAACCGTCAGGACGTCGATCGAGGTCTGGGCGTAGGCGTCGCCCAGATGTCCGGCGAGCCACTCAAGCAGCGACGTGCCGCGCTCCGCACCGAGCATTGCACCGAGGAAACCCGAGAGGTGGTCAAGCGCGTCAACAGGCTCCAGGATCGCCTCACCGGCCGCCCCCTGCACGCTGGCGTAGGCGTCGGCGAGGTCGCCGGAGGGGTCGGTCACCAGGCCGATTGCCAGCGTTCGCCCGTTCGCGTCCTTCGCCTGGCAACCCTGGTAGAAGTACCCGGCCGCGGTCGCGCTGGGCTGGAGCTCGTCGCAGACGAATCCACGGCTCTCGTAATAGCCGATCACCGCCTCATCGCTGAAAGCAAAGCCGGAGGGGGCTGGCGTGGGCAGGCTGCTCTCGCTGGGGCTGGCCTCGGAGGCCGAGGCAGACGCCGAGCTTGGCTCCTGGCTGGGCTCCCGAGACGTTGCGGACGCGCTGCACGCGACGAGGAGCACTGCGACGACGATTGGGATAGTTGCGCCACGAATCGATGCTGGGATCACCCTCATGTCTCCTAGGATGCGCCCGCGGATCGGGCCCTGCAGCGGTTGCGGTCCGCGGCGAATTCGGCGATGATTCGTTTCCGCCCGCGACAATCGATTCACCCGCACGCGAGGCATTCCCATGAAGCGCTTCCTGACCCCGGCCCTCTTGGCCACTGCGATCGTAACTGCATCGGCGGCCATCGCCGTCGCCGGCGAGCCCAACAACGGCCACGGCGCGGAGGTCTCGGCAGTCGCCAAGGCCGTCGAGAACGTGATCGACGGCTCGCACGGCAAGGCCGTCTCCGCCATTGCCAAGACTCACGGCGCAGAGGTCTCGGCGGCCGCTCGGGCTAACGGAGACGCTCACGCTGCCGCACAGGGCGACAACGGTGCAGCCGCATCGGAGTCGGGCCGGCTCAAGGCCGCAGGGGCGTCGAACCAGCCGTAGGACCTAAGGCACCACCGTCCCGGGAAGCCTCCCATCACCGGGAGGCTTCTCTATTGGTTGCGGATTGCCGCCGCCCCTAGCTGATCGCGTCTGCGCCGAAGTGGGGCTGGAGGGCCACGGGGATCCGGATCGAGCCGTCCGCCTGCAGGTGTGTTTCGAGCAGGGCGGCGTAGGTGCGGCTCATGCCGAGGCCGGACCCGTTCAGGGTGTGCAACAGCTCAGGGCGCGCATCGGCTGACGCGCGATAGCGCAGGTTCATGCGGCGAGCCTGGAAATCGGTGTAGTTCGAGCACGAGCTGACCTCGAGCCACTTCCCCACCCCGGGTGACCACGCCTCGAGGTCATAGCCCTTGGCCGGTGCGAAGCCGAGGTCGGCCGTGCAGCGCTCGACAGTGCGATACGGGAGCTCGAGCGCCTCGAGCACCCCCTCGGCGTTCCGGGTGAGGGTCTCCAGCTCGTCCCAGCTGGTGTCCGGATGCACGAACTTGACCATCTCCACCTTGTCGAACTGGTGCACCCGGAGGAGGCCGCGGGTGTCCTTGCCGGCCGCCCCCGCCTCGCGCCGGAAGCATGGCGTGTAGGCGGCGTGGTAGATCGGCAGGTCGTCGCCCGGCAGGATCTCGTCGCGGTACAGATTGGTGACCGGCACCTCGGCCGTGGGGATCAGGTACAGGTCGTCGCGCTCGACGACGTACATCTGCCCCTCCTTGTCGGGCAGCTGACCGGTGCCGCGAGCCGAGGCCGCGTTGACGAGGATCGGCGACCACACCTCGCGGTACCCATGGCCCGCGGCGAGCTCGAGCATGAGGCCGATGAGCGCGCGCTGGAGGCGGGCGCCGGCCCCGGTGTACAGGATGAAGCCGGACCCGGCGATCTTCGCCCCGCGCTCGAGGTCGAAGAGGCCGAGGCGCTCCCCGATCTCCCAGTGCGGCGCCGCGCTGCCAGCCGCCGCCGGCTCGCCCCAGGAGCGAACGAGGGGGTTGTCCTCGGCACCGGCCCCGTCCGGGACGCTGTCATGCGGCAGGTTCGGGATCTGGAGCAGGTCGGCCTCGATCGCGGACTCGAGCTGGCCGAGTTCGGCGGTCATGGCGTCGATCCGTCGAGAGAGGTCGGCCATGCCCGCCTTGAGCGCAGTGGCGTCCGTCCCTTGCCCGGCGCGGAGCAGCTCGCCGAGCTGGCGATTGCCCATGTTGCGCTCGGCACGCAGGTCGTTGGCCTCGGCCTCCAGCGCCCGCCGCCGGGCGTCCGCCGCCGCGAGCCGGTCGATCGCGTCGGTCGCCTCGCCCTTGCGAGCGATCGCGCGCTTCACCGCATCGGGATCGTCGCGGATCAGCTGAATCGAGATCACGATGCGAGCGTATCCGGCGAGGAGGCCTTCCGGAGGCGGTCGACGACGAAGTCCTGGGGCAGCGATGCCAGCAGCCAGCCGGCGCGGGGCCCGTTCGGTTGACCGAGGAAGGAGAGGTACAGCGCGCCGAACATGCGCCCGGCCGCAAGGTCCGCAATCCGCGCGGCGTCGAAGATGGCCCCCTGCAGCGCTTCCCCGTCCCACGCCTCGGGCCCTGTCAACGCCTCGGCGAGCGCGGCGAGCGCCCGACGCTGCTCCGCGTCCAGGCCGGCGGCGGCCGGCGGGAGGCCGTGCCGCTGCACGACGATCTTGGCGCGCTCGGGCGCGTAGGCATCCAGCCAGCCGCGAGCCGCGGCCGCGCGCTCATCGAGGATGCGCTCCTCCAGGTCGGCGAGCGGCTGCCCCTTCTCGGCCTCGACGCGGGCGCGGAGGTCGACCCCCGGCACCTGCAGCAGAAGGGCGAGGTGCGCGAATGGCGGCCGATACGCCGCCGCGACCGTCGGCAGGTCGGCATCCGGGTCGACCAGCGAGGCCGCAAAGACGCGATCGTGGTCGGCCGGCAGCTCACCCTTCACCTCGTTGCCGGCCGTCGCGGCTGCGATCCGGTCGGACTCGTCGAAGAGGCGCGGGATGGCATCGGTCCCGTCGGGATCGAACTCGATGGCGTGGTTAGGGCGGGGGCGCACCATCAGCAGGCGCAGCTGCTCGGCAGGAACGACCTCGGCGATCTCGTGCGCGGCGGCGCCGCGACCCTTGCTGCTGCTCATCTTGCGCCCGCCGATGTTCAGGAACTCGTACGGGAGGTTGAGTGGCGGCTCGCGGTCGAAGACCTCGCGGGCGATCGCGTCTGAGCGATCGCGCGACCCACCGGCGGTGGCCAGGTCCTTGCCGCAGGGCTCGACGGTGACGCCGAACATGCTCCACTGGACCGCCCAATCGAGGTTCCACGGCAGCTTGGCGGCGCCGCCGAACGGGGCGATGCGGCCGGTGGTCGAGCAGCCGCTCGCCCAGGTCACGAGGTCCGGGAGGCATTCGAAGGCGACGGTCTCGCCGTCCCAGTCGTGGGCCAGGGTGGTCCCCACCTTGCCGCAGGTCGGGCAGATGACGTGGACAGGCAGCCATCCGGGCGGTCGCTCCACGTGGCTGACCCGCCGGTAGATGTCGCGCACCACCTCCGCGCGGTCGAGCGCGGTGCGGATGAACGGGTCCACCTGTCCACCACCGTAGATCTCGCTCATCCAGTAGTAGCGGTCGGGGTGGATCCCCAGCCCGGCGAAGGTGTCGATGAAGAGCGCGGCGAAATGGCGCGCGTAGGAGGCATGGCAGTCCCCCATCGGATCGGGGACGTTGGCGAGGGGCGCCCCCATCCAGCGCTCGGTGGCGTCGGGGGTCAGCATCGCCTGCGCGTCCATCGGGTCGAGATCGTCGACGCCGTAGAGCAGGGTGGTCGGCAGGTCCCGGCCGCGCAGGGCGCGCACGATGACGTCCAGGATGACTGGCCCGCGCAGGCTGCCGACGTGCACCGTGCCGGAGGGGGTCTTGGAGTCGTTGACGACCTGCGGCCCGGTGAGGCGCGCCGCCAGCTCGTCGGCCCAGAACACGGCGATTCTGGCGCGGCTAG
>Ga0070698_100009454_pt1 | contig 10444 bp, 12 predicted proteins | sample KBSK1502metaG_FD_65477 | JGI IMG/M metagenome (GOLD analysis project Ga0070698, IMG submission 65477) | Corn, switchgrass and miscanthus rhizosphere microbial communities from Kellogg Biological Station, Michigan, USA - KBS K1-50-2 metaG | ecosystem: Host-associated > Plants > Roots >... | reverse complement strand
CCCGCCAAAGCCGCCCCTGTCGAAGTCATGTTTGCTCCGAAGTCGAATCCGCCGGTGGTGCATATTACCAACATGTTCGAAGCGACGCTGTGGGCCGGGATCTGGGATCCGAAGACCCAGTCGTTTTCCTTTTATCAGGTGGACGACTTCGGCGCGCGGGAACAAAGGATGCCGTTGGAAATGCTCTATAACGCGAAGGGGGACCGTTTGTACGTCACCACGGCCCAGCCGGGGTTTGTCAATCTGTATGACAATACCGATCCGCGACAGCCGAAGTTTCTTCAAGCCATTCCCGCCGCGCCAGGTGCCCATCATAGTGTCCTGTCGCCCGATGAACGGTATCTGTTCGTCCAAAATAGCCTGCTCAATTTGGAAGGCCTGAGCGACGGGTCCATCACGGTGATCGATTTGACGAAGGGCACAGCCGTGGGGAGCATCGACACGTTGAAAGCGCAGGGATTCAACCCCAACTGCATCATGCTGCTTCCGAATCATTTTCAGCAGGCGGGCTTGCGTACGAGCCGGGTTCTCGAGTGAACCGGCTCCATCCCCTCCCTGTTCCGCGAGCAGGAAGACGACCAGGCTGCCCGTCCCTATACCTTGGGAATGCGTAGTGTCTTGCTGATCATCAAGGTTCCGGACAGGACGAACAGCAGGGACAAGGGATGCAGGTCGCAAGGTCCGACCGTCCATGTGCCCCAATAGAGATTCTCGCCCAGCCTGCCTTGCCAGGCGGCAAATGCCAACACGCCGGTCAGCAGCATAGTCGTGGGAATGGGAGTGCCTTCGAAGTAGGCCACCTTGTCCATGCCCTCGGAGAGACTCTCGGCGGTCACGTTGTAGCGTGCCAGCCGGCTGACGCCGCAGCAGACGAAATACATCAATACAATCCAGTCCCATCCTCCGTGCAGGCCGGCGGCGAATCCGAGTGTCGCCGGTGCGACCCCGAACGAGATGATGTCTGCCAGCGAATCGAGCTCGCGCCCGAGCGTCGAATGCTTGCGCCGCCAGCGGGCGACACGGCCATCGAGCCAGTCGAAGAGGAGCGCTGCGGGCGTCATGGCCGTGGCGGCAAAGAAATGGGCCGGCGACTGGCTGCCCATGTAGAGCATGCTGAGCAATACTGCCGCAAGGCCGCTCGCGGCGTTGGCCAACGTCAGAAAGTCGGCCAAGTGAAACTCGCGGATCATCGAGAAGTGTTTAGTACGAGTGGCAGCCATGAGGGAAAATCTACGCGGGACTCTGATAAATGTCCAGAATGCGAAACCCCGTTGCGGATGGAGCGTGAGACGTGAAAGGTAAAACGTGAGTGGGACAGGGCGGGAAACGCGCGATGGGGTGAGTATGTCTGGTCACTCTGGTGTTTCAGCTCTGTCCAGCGAACTACTGGAAGCAGAGAAACTATCGAGACGAGATAGACAATCAGATGACAGACTAGCAGGGAACTGAGACATAGATTTATCTTGATCGCGACTTCCAGTACCCCGGCGCTCGCCGCAGGTGCATGATCGCAAGGATCTCAATGGCGGCTGGCTTCGTCCGATAGATCATTCCCTATGGGAAACGGGGGAGCTTGCACGTATGGATATCGCCTGCGACCTTGAGGTACATCTGGGGGCGACGGCGAATTCTGTGTAAGGCATCTTCGAGAATGTCGAGAAACCGCTGCTCAAGACCTGGTTATCTTTCCCCGTAAAACCTTGCCGCCTCGCCAGCTTCCAATTGAGCTTCCGGATGCCACCGGATGTGCATCAGGAGTGCTTCTTCCTCAGTTTGGCCATAACAGTATCGGAATCAACCAGTTGAATATTCCCACGATCGATTTCATCGCAGCGTCGCTGAATCTCTGCCCGCCACGACTGGGAAACTTCGAAGTCTTGCTCAAAGTCGAGGCCTTCCAGGAATGCTTCGGCAATAAACGCGCGGGTCGCGGGCTCTAACTGCATGGCATCTTCCAGGATCTTCTTCGCGTCAGCTTTCATCGCTGCTTTCCTCCTTCAAACTAGATATCCGCACGCAATTCCAAACTTCGTCGTCCTGGTTATCCCATACATAAGGGGACGGCTTCGGCATAGATTCGCTGCTCGAGATAGGGACTAAGGCCTTGGTCGGTGAGGATGTCGACCTTGCGCTGCAACAGTGTTTCGAGGTCTTGGCTGAGTTCGATGAGATCGAGCAAGCTACGTCCGTTGTCCATTTCCACGAGGAAGTCGATATCGCTGTCAGCGTGGGCTTTCCCCCTCGCCACGGACCCGAAGATCCGCACGTTGTGGGCTCCGTGTTCCTGCGCGAGACGCAGTATTTCCGGCCGTTTGCATGTGAGCAGGTCCGCGATACCCATGTCTGCACTCCCTGATCAGTCTCTCGTCCTTGAAGGATACCGATTTGCCCACGGTCTGACAAGCTCTACTCGCCAAGTATGGGGCCCTTCGGTTGTCAAGAATCATCGGTGAAGAAAAAACCGATGGTGCGGGATGCTCATCGTCAGGGTATGAGCGCCCGCAGTACAATCATAGCGTTGGCGGTATGCGTATATTGGAAACGACACGATGCTTGTCACGGCGGAAGCCAATGGTCGGAATCAGCGGCAGGCCCTCGTGGCCGCGGGGCTGGTGGCTTGGGCTGCGGGATTATTGGTCTGGGTCTCCCCTCCCCTGTGGCTCTTGCTGGGGCTGAGCCCATTCACCTACTGGTGGGTGCGGCGACAATGTTTCCGACGGATGGCGGCGATTCAGCAGCCGTTTCCTGATCGCTGGGAAAAGATCCTCCGCGAGCAGGTCGCATTCTTCCTGGCGCTTGACGATGCAGGGAAAGCGCGGTTCCGGCAGCTGGTGCAGGTCTTTCTCGACGAGGTCCGGATCACGGGCATTCGCACGGAAGTGGACGACACGATTCGGGTGTTGGTGGCGGCGAGTGCGGCGATCCCCGTCTTCGGGTTCCACGACTGGGAATACCATCGGCTGCGCGAGGTGTTGATCTATCCGGATGCGTTCGACGACGCCTATCAGAATACGGGCGATGCGTCCATTGTGGGGATGGCGGGCCTGCACCATTTGAGCGGGGTGATGATTCTCTCCAAGCCGGCGCTCCTGGCGGGATTCGCTGATGAATCAGGCACTCATAATGTGGGGGTGCATGAGTTTGCGCACCTGTTCGAGAAGGAAGCGAGCGAATATGGGCTCCCGCGCGAGGTGCCCTGGGGGGTGGTCCGGCAGTGGGTGCGGTATGTCGCCCGGGAATTGGCTCGTCCATCGACACATGGCGCCCACATCAACCCCTATGCCTACACGAACGAACATGAATTCTTTGCGGTCCTGGCCGAGTATTTCTTCACGTCACCGGAGCTGTTGAAACGGAGGGACCCCGCCTTGTACGCCATGTTGCGCGGTCTCTTTCACCAGGACACGGAGTCGCTGCTCCCGTCGGTTCCCCGGCGCGGGCAGGGTGTCGACCGCAACGCGCCCTGTCCCTGCGGCAGCGGCAAGCCTTACAAGCACTGTTGCCTCGCAGAGAACGCCACGAGCGGATAGCAGAAACAACAGGCGTGTCTCGCGACGACGATGCTACCCGGCGGCTCTCTCTTCAGGATGTCTGTGGCTCGGTGGGATCATCGGCTACGGATGGGCATGGAATCGTACTCGGTTCGGTGGTGGGTGTGACCTGCCCTCTATCGAGGAGGATGGCGACCAGCATGTCGCTCATGACGTTCACGCCCGAGCGGGCCCGGGCGATGATCCAGTCCACCGTCATGATGAGCGGGATGGCCGCGACGATGATGTGATCCGGCAGGCCTGCGGCTGAGAGGACGAGCGGCAACACGATCAGCCCGGCTTCCGGAATGCCCGCCACGCCGGCCCCTGCGATGATCGACGCCACGACGATCAACAACTGATTCCCTATCGGCAGATTGAAGCCCAGTGCTTGGGCGAGAAAGAGCGCGGCCATCGCTTCATAGAGGGTGATGCCGTCGTTGTTGAGGTTCGTGCCGACACAGGCCGCGAGGCGCGACGATTGCGGCGAGACGTGCATGCGTTCGAGGCACCGGAGCGTGACCGGCACAGTGGCGAGGCTGCTGTTGCAAGACACGGCGGTCATGATGGCGTCGGCCCCCTGCCCTATATAGATCCTCGGCGACTTCTTCCCCACCAGCCAGGCGACGAGCGGATAATAGACGAGCGAGTGGACGGCGAGCCCCAGGAGTATGGCGGCGACAAAGATCCAGAGGACGGAGAACACGCCGATGCCAGACTTGCCGACGACCTGGGCGACGACGCCGAACACGGCGAGCGGCACCGCGAGGATGATCCACCCCAGCAGCTGCACAAACAATGCATAGATGCGCTTGATGGCCCCTACGGCGGCATTGACCACCCCACCCTCGTGGTCCGTACCGCGCTGCAGGCGGCGAAGTGTGGCGCCGAGGAACAGTGCGAGGAGGACGACTCCCATGACGTTGTTGGTCGAAAACGGCGCAAGGATGGTGCGTGGAATATAGGACGCGAGGTATTCGAGCGCACTCAACGTTCCGGTCTGCGAGATCGTGATGTTGTCTGCCGATGACTTGGAGCCTGGCACGAGGTCCAGTAATTCATCGACGTGACCGAACCAGGCCAGGCCCGGCTCCCATGTGTTCATGATCACGAGGCCGATGGTCATGGCGACGGACACGTTGATCAGGCAGATGACGAGCAGCTTGATCCCCTGGCTCAGGGGGAGGTTGGTGCGGATGAAGGCATCGAGGATCGCAAAGAAAATGAGCGGGATGGCGAGCGCCTTGAGCAGCATGACGACGAGCATCCCGAGCCGGCCCAGATCCTCATTCCGCAAACCGCCCAGATACGGCTCTTGACCAAACACCATACCGAGCAGCGCGCCGCAGGCCACGGCGATGAGCACTTGCGTATAGAGGGGCAGCGGGGTCCAGTGTTGTGTGGTCTTCATGTTGGTCTCTTGTGAACCGCGGAAGAATACCGGTTTCCCGGCTGGAAATCACGCTTCTTTCAGGAAATCGCCTCTTGGTAGAAGATTGCTACTCAGCGCGCAGGGTGTGAAGCTGATCGATGAGCCGTTGCAGCTTGGTCACGGCATGGCGACGCTGTGTGGCAGTGGCGATCCGATCGATGGAGAGGGCCATGGTCTTGACTGCGGCGCGCATCTGACGGACTGCGTCTTGATAGGCTTGCGGGGCCGTGTGGTTCGGATAGACGAGTAGGTCTCGCAGTTCCCCGGCAGCCAGCTCCGGCGTGCGTGGTTGATGAAGCAGGGACAGCATCTCCTTCTGCCGCTGCTGTCGATAGGCGGCCACGACCGGCTGAATATCGGGAAGCGCGAGGCTCCATTCACGGATCTGTGCCTGCTGATCCTTGGACAGGGAGCCCAGCCAATCTTCCAGTTCATCGATCGTGGCATTGGCCCGCTTCTTGAGCCGCTCAGGCGCGGGCACTTGCACGAGGCGCGCGGTTTTGTCGTTGTCTTTCTGCAGGGCTTCTTCGAAGGTCCTCACCTGGCGTGGATCGACGGAAGCGAGAAAGACGCCGCCGTCGGCAAGGAGCCGTTCGAAGAGGTCGGCGCGCAGTCGATCGTAGGTAGCATAGGCCCAGTCGATATCCCGGCTCGTGAGCCCTTGTTCGAGTCGTTGCCGGACCTGCACGAGGAATGTTTCGTACTGAGGAATGGCTTCGTGCCGGTGCCGTGCAAGCAACGGCTTGAGTCGTAGGCCCAGGTCGTCGCGCTGTTCTGAGGTGAGATCGAAATAGTGATCGAGCTGCCAGAGGATGATCCGGTCGGCGTAGCTGTATGCGATGATAGTGAGCGAGCACCCGGCGAAGACCAGCAGTCCCGCGGCACACCACATCCATGGACGATGCGGCCCTGTCTTCTTGTCATCTGTCGCCTGGTGGATCATGGGGCGTATCGCAAGGAGCCAGGATGCCCGAGTGCATCCTTCGTGACGCCTTTCTTGTGAAGCAGCGCTTCTGTTCTCAAGAGCCCAATCTTAAGAACCCAACGGCGATTCACGTGGACAGGCGAGGCATACCTTCGTTCTTCAGTGTATCCCGTTCACCTGTTTTGCCTGATGTATTTCGTTCATTGAACCAAGAAATAATCTTACTAGGGACGAGGAATTTACAGACTGGGGACATCCCTAGCGTGTTTCACAACCCTGGCATGAGAGGACTAATGCGTAACTGAAGATGAGTAAGGCAATGGGCCATTTCATCCAATTCAACCAATCGATGGAGGAACGAATGAAGACCATCATCACAGCCACTGCGCTCTTCACAGCGTTAAGCATTGTACCAGCCTGGGCATTGTTCGAAACGGATAAGCAGCTGAGCGACAAAGCCCGCATCGGGATGATCGAGGCCATCAAGGCCGCCGAGCAGGCGGTGCCAGGGAAGGCGGTCGAGGTTCATATGGGGAAAGACGATGGAGTGGTCGTCTACAAAATCGAAATCATCGATGGGACGAAAAAAACGCGCCACGTCTACATCGATGCAGATTCGGGGAAAGTCCATACCGCGAAGTAATTCCGCTGCAGCATGAGCGGCCACCCGCCGGTGGCCGCTCACTGTGAGATCTTTTTTATGCCGTTCATCATGTGGCTAGTTCTTACGAGCCTCCTCGGGCTTCTGGACGGGTGTGCCACTGCGCCCCCGCCTGCCCGCCCCCTCCCCTCCGGGTCCGTGAACCACGTCCGCATCGATCACGTGATCATCATTGCGATCGACGGTCTGAAGCAAGATACCTTGCAATCCTATCTGCACAGAGCCGATGCGGGAAGGACGGGCGGGCTGCACGATCTCTTTGGCGTTCGACGCGACGGTTCTGGAATCGTCTTGACCAAAGCCGTCGCAGTGCAGGATGCCGTCACGGTATTTCCCTCATTTACCTATCCCTCATGGACGTCGATGTTCACGGGCGTCCACCCGGGAGTCCATGGCATCACCGGCAATAATGTATTTTTTCGCGATCGTGAAATCGCCCGCTATTACACGGAATATCATCTCGATGCGATTCGCGCCCAATTGGACAAGAACTTTTTTTCGAACGACATCAACCCGCGCATTCAGACGCTCCATGAATACGTCCAAGCGGCCGGAGGCCAGAGTATCGTGGTGCATAATATGGTGACCCGGGGAAGTCTCGCACTGAAGCCGGACTTCGATACGCTCTGGAGCTACCAACGCAATCATAGCCAAGCCGTGGATGAGAATTCCCTCTGGGAGGCAGTCCATGCGCTCGCCACGTCCAACAGGAATCCCGAGGAACCGGCACCCGGTCTGCCCTCCGTGTTCACGCTCTACTTCGCAGGGTTGGACCACGTCGAACATCTGTCCAGGGAAGGAGTGGGAGACAGCACGGTCGAGGATGCACGGCTGGCGTATGTCGAGCATCTCGATGAGCTCATCGCGAAATTCTTCGCAGGCCATCCAGCCATTACCCGCCATCACTTTCGCAGCCCGACATCGGACCCGGTCCGTACGGATCCGATCGCATGGCCAGGCCTTCTCAATACCCCGGCCTGGCAACATACCCTGCTGGTCCTGACGTCCGACCACGGCCATACGCCGGTGCGATGGGTCGAGGCGCTCGGCCTCGAAGATCTCAAACTCGCGTTCGAGGAACTCAGCGAGAATACGGGACGGGCCTACCATCTGGAAGAGCCTTCATTGGTCAATGAGACCGTCTTGTCGAAGGTCCGGGCTATGTGGGGGCTGGTGGAGGAGGGACATATCTCCGGGCAGTCCAATGTCGTGGTGACGATCAATGGGGGAACGCTGGGCCTTCATCTCAAACCAGAAATTGGAACATGGAGCGATCGTCCGAATTATGTCAACGAGGTCAAGCCGGTTCTTGAGCACCTGCTCTTGACCTTGCATACGAACGGCCAAGGGCCGGAAGCCGTCCTGTATCATACCGGAAGCCGTTATGTCGTCGTTCCCTACAACGTCACCGAGACGAGCATTCAATTGCTCCCCCCCAGGGAGGTGGAGGACAGTCCGCTCAACACCGCAGCCTTTCCCATGGCTGTTGAAAGGCTGAACGGCCTGGCCTCCAATATCTTGGGCGACCCATTGAGCGCGCCGGACATCCTCCTCCTGGCTGACCGGTCGAAACGATTGACCTATGCCAACAAGCAGGAATGGCGTGTGATTGAAGGCCTCAAGAAGGACAATCACCGGCATTTTCATTCCGATCATGGGCATTTGAGGTCCGCCGAGTCGGCCGTGCCCATCGTATTCGTTGTAGGGAGCGATCCGGATTCCCGGCCCCACGCCACGATCTGTCATGCCTCGCTTGTCGATATCACCCCGACTATTTTGGATGCGCTTGGACTACTGGGTTCGTTCGAGAACGCCATGGCGGCACGTCCCTCAAATCCGCGGGGACATTCTCTTAAACATTCCATTGAGTTCATCCTTGGAGGTCGCGGCGATCAGGAGAATCTATGCCCCGCTTCCATTCCATGAGGCATGCTCGCAGGAGACGAACGATCCATGCAACCCCTTGCAGATCCCACTAGTCCGGATCTGACGGCGTTCCCGATCAACTCCCTGCAAGAGGACACTGACATGCTGACTGGCGCCTTGGACTTACACTACGAAGTACGAGGTGAAGGGAGACCCCTCGTGCTCCTGCATGGCTTTGGAGCGACGACCTATACCTGGAACCATGTGATCCCACGGCTTGCTGAACGTTACACAACGATTTCACTCGACCTGAAGGGATTTGGAAGTTCTCCGAAGCCGGTCGATGACGGATATTCGGCGGTGGATCAAGCTGAGCTCGTCACCAGCTTTATCATCGAAAAGGGTCTCACTGATGTCACGATCATAGGGCATTCTTTGGGCGGGGCCGTCGCTCTCCTGACCGCTCTTCGGCTACAAGGCCGGGGGCAGCCATCACCTCATTCCCTTGTCCTCATCGACACGATCGCCTATGCACAACCGTTACCATTGTTCATCAGACTATTGCGAGTTCCACGATTGGGACGGCGGTGTATGGATCTGTTGTCAGAAGAGGTGCAGGTCGCATGCATATTGGGGGTCGTCTATCACGACAAAACAAAGATCACCAAGGACAGGATCGCGGCCTATGCAAAGCCCCTGAAGGAGGATGGCGCAAAAGCGGCCTTGATCAAAACAGCTCAACTCATTATTCCGCCCCACATCGATGAAATCGTCGCGTCCTACTCATCCATTCATTCACCGGCGCTGATCCTCTGGGGTCAGCACGATACGATCGTTCCTTTCAGCATAGGGTGCAGGCTTGCCAATGAACTCCCTCACGCGAAATTGATGCTTCCTCTCCCTGCAGGTCACGCCCCTCATGAAGAGGTACCGCTGTTGGTCATACCGGAAATCTTGAAGTTCCTCGAACGCAATGAGTCACTGGCCTGAGAGATGTTGTACCCCAACGTATGTGCTCATCCCGGTGCCTCAAGGGAAGAGCTGATGACCGTCGTTGACGGGCGGGGCAAAGAGGGATAGACTCCAGAAATGCGCACACCTTCCCATCCCTTCAGGTCCCTTCTCGCCGGTTCACTCGTCGTGCTCTTTTTCGCCTTGAGCTTCAATGCCTATGCCTGCCTCCTGCCGGTGAATGGCGTCACGGCCTCTGCAATGGGCAATGGCTGTTCGACTCCGGATGAACAACCGGTTTATCAATTCTGCGATGCGTTCAAGACGCTCGGCGTGCAGTCTGCCGACAAGCTCCACCTCGGCAGTGACTGTCACACCATCTGTTCTGAAGACACCGCTTCGTTGGCGCTTCTTGTCATCCTCACTTCAAACAGCAGCCGTTTGTCCGATCATCCCACAGTCGGTCCGCCACAGGATCTCCTGCTCAAGATTTCCGTGCTTCGCATCTGATCTTCCCAGCCTTCACCTCGTAATCATTCCTTTTGTCATCGCGTGTGCCGTTCGACGCCCGGTTTCAGCGTGCGGCCGACCGTCTCGTTCCCTTGGTCACGTACGACCGGAGCGCAGACAGGGCATCGAACGTGTGGGAATTCTGGGAGGTCATTGCTATGAGACGGAATAGACGACGTCAGTGTGTGGCTGTCGCGTCAGTGTTAGTGATGTGCTTCAGCAGCGGACTGTCGAGGGCACAGGATACTGAGTCTGTGCCTCCCAAAACGCTGGTGCTGCCGGAATTGATTCAGGAAGTCCTGGTTCGGAATCCCGAGCTTCTGGCGGCACGCAAGCAATGGGAAAGTGCCAGGACTCGGATTACGCAGGCGCGGTCGCTGGATGACCCTACCCTGTCCGTTCAATTGTGGAATCTCCCGCAGACCTTCAACGTCACGCAGGCGCAGAACAGTATCTTCGGTCTCTCACAGAGTTTCCCATTCCCCGGCAAACTCGGGCTCAAAGGCGATGTAGCGAGTCGTTCGGCCGAGATGACCGAGCAGGCGGTCCATGGAAAGGAACGGGAGCTC
>Ga0070698_100009452_pt1 | contig 10445 bp, 9 predicted proteins | sample KBSK1502metaG_FD_65477 | JGI IMG/M metagenome (GOLD analysis project Ga0070698, IMG submission 65477) | Corn, switchgrass and miscanthus rhizosphere microbial communities from Kellogg Biological Station, Michigan, USA - KBS K1-50-2 metaG | ecosystem: Host-associated > Plants > Roots >... | reverse complement strand
GGCCAACTGTTCTACATGATTGCGGTGGCGCCGGAAAACGAGTCAGCAAGCTACCAGGCCGCGTTTCGTAACGTGCTTCGCTCGCTGCAGATTAGCGACTGAAGAAAGCAGTGGGCAGTGAGCAGTGGGCAGTAAGAAAAAGGCAGAAGGCAGACGTGCTCTGTTTTCTGCCTTTGCTTTCTGCTCACTGCCTACTGTTCTTAGCTTCCTGCCAGAGCTCTTCCAGCTCGTCGAGCGTAGTTGCGTCAAACGTTTGATTACGCTCGTGTAGTTTTTTTTCAATAAATCCAAACCGTTGGCGAAACTTTCGGTTAGTCAACTTCAAAGCAGCTTCCGGTTCGACCCTCAAATGTCGCGCGATATTTGTGGCCGCAAACAGAAGATCACCTAGTTCTTCTCTCACTCGAGTGTGATCGGCTTCGGTATTTGACGACGCATGAGTCTGAATCGCCGCGCGAAGTTCGCCCACTTCTTCCTGGAGTTTGGCGAAGATGTCTTCGAGTTTCTCCCAATCAAAACCAACGCGCGCGGCTTTGGTTGAAAGCTGATGTGCCTCCATTAGCGCCGGCGCTTTCGACGATACGCCATCAAGCAGGGATTCTTCGCGTGCGCTCTTTCCAGCGGCGCGTCGCTCGTCCTGCTTCATCGCTTCCCAATTGCGCAGGACAGTTGCCGTGTCGGCGGCATTGGTGTCGCCGAAGACGTGCGGATGTCGTCGGACCATCTTTTCGTGGATTGCGTTCGTAACGTCGTTGATGGAAAAGTCGCCCTGTTCCTTAGCGACCTGGGCGTAGAAAACTATTTGAAAGAGGAGATCGCCCAGTTCATCGCGCAATTCATTTGGCTGACCGTCGCGCGCTTCCTCAACCGCCTCAAAGGCCTCGTATGCTTCTTCTAAAAGCATCGGCGCCAAAGTCGCATAGGTTTGTTCGCGATCCCAGGGACATCCATCCGGTGAACGCAGCTTCTGCATTAGTTCGATAAGGTCTTCAAAATTGGCTGGCATGGAAACAGTCTAAAGTCCAAAGTCCAAAGTCCAAAGTCAAGAAATGCACGTAGGTAGTAATTTGGTTTTTCTGTAACGCAAACTGTTAGTTTGCGCGTTGAATGCCGCTTAGCATCGCAAACTAAACAGTTTGCTTTACAAATTAGGACACGACCGAAATGCACCCTGTCTTGCAGGCACAAGATGCGGGTGCTAACATCGGCTTACATTAACAAGCTGCGAAGAATATCCTGAAGCTACTTGAGTTTCGGGAGTCTGGCCAGAGATAGGCAGGGGAAATGAACGAGGAACAGACCAGCTACAAAGTCACCGACAGGCGACTCTTTAATCCCGATGGCACGCCGCGTGACGTACCGGAAAATGAGAGGCCAGAACCAACGCCGGTAAAGCCTGAGGCCACGAGCGCCACAGCCAGCGCGTTGCCTGAATCGCCGGCCGCGGATGCCGGCGCCGCGAAGGTTGGCGTGGCTGAAGTCGCTCAAGCACCGGGGAGCGCAGAGTCCGCCCCGGCGAGCGCCGAGTCAGAGGCGGAAGGCGAGGCAGCGGACTTGCCGGACGCCGATGATCCAGCAAGTTTCGCGAGCTTTTTGATGTCGATAGCCTCCAATGCTGCGGCTTCGCTGGGAATGATGGAGCATCCCGTAACTCGCAAACGCGAGGTCGATCTGGAACTGGGCAAACACTGGATTGATGTGCTGGGAATGCTGGAAAAGAAAACGCGCGGCAACCTCGTGCCCCAGGAGCAACAGATACTCGAAGGCCTACTCGCCGATCTGCGAATGCAATTCGTCTCTTTGAGTAACGCGACGCCAAAGGCCCGGAGTTTTTCCAGTCAGGATATAACCGGGGGATAGCAACAGTTCAAAGTCCAAAGTCTAAAGTCCAAAGTCGAACGTTCGTGATTTGACTTTGGACTTTGGACGTTGGACATTGGACTCGATCATGAAGCTTACGTTCTTAGGTACCGGAACATCGACCGGCGTCCCTTCCATCGCCTGCGACTGCGAAACCTGCACGTCCGACGATCCTCGCGACAAACGCTTACGAGTTTCCATTCTCATCGAACATGCCGGTCAAAGTGTCCTGGTCGACACTTCTTCCGATTTTCGCCAGCAGGCGCTGCGCTATGGCTTGAAGCGGCTCGATGCAGTCTTGATCACGCATTGCCACGCCGATCACATCTTCGGTCTTGACGATATTCGCCCCCTGAATTTTCGCTACGGCGCGCTTGGCCTTTATGCGAACGAACGCGCCTGGGTAGATATTCGACGCATCTTCAAGTACATCTTCGAGCCTTCACACTTCGGTGGTGGGCTACCGCAAGTGATTCCGCACACGGTGGTGCCGGGCGCAGCATTCTGTCTGAACAAAGACTTTCTGATCACGCCGCTTCAGGTAATCCACGGCCGTTTGCCCGTGATGGCTTACCGCTTCAACGATTTTGCGTATGCAACTGATCTTAGCGAGATTCCAGCGGAAACCATGGATCAGCTGCGCGGTCTGGACGCGCTTGTGCTTGACTGCCTGCGATTCAAAGAGCACCCAACGCACCTTTGGTTGGACAAAGCGCTCGAATACATCAAGAAGATCAAACCCAGACGCGCTTACCTGACGCACATCGCTCACGACGTGAAGCACGCGCGCGACTCCGCGCGACTGCCGGCGGGTGTTGAGTGGGCTTATGACGGGCTCGAAGTAAAGGATGAAGGATGAAGGATGAGGGATGAACGGGAAGAGGATGGATTTGAAGACGTCTCATATATCTGCTTCATCCTTCATCCTTCCGCCTTCATCCTTGTTTTTGTATGCGCTTATTTCACGGTACTGACAACGCGGAAATCCAACGGCCCACTGTACTAACGCTGGGTGTGTTTGATGGTTTGCACCTCGGCCACCAACTAATCATGCGCACGGTTGTGGAAAGAGCGCGTGAGACTGGTGCCATTCCCACCGTCATAACTTTTGATCCGCATCCGCGTGCGGTGTTGCATCCTGAATCTGCGCCGCCCCTCCTGCAAACTCTCGATCAGAAAGTTGAAGGCTTTGGCGTGCTCGGTATCGAGCAAACGATCGTCGTTCGTTTCGATGAGGAATTTTCGCAAATTAGAGCTGAAGATTTTCTGGCGGACGTTGTAAAGGATCGGTTGCACGCAAAAGAAGTCTACCTCGGGCGCGGCTTCGCTTTCGGCCACAACCGGGAAGGGAATATCGAACTACTAAGGCGCGTGAGCACGGAACTGGGTTTTTTTGCAGACGAAGTTCCCGAGGTGCAGTTCCGGAGTCAGCGCGTAAGCTCCAGCAAGGTGAGGAAGCTGCTTCTGGAGGGCAGGGTAAACCTCGCACGGAGACTGCTGGGCCGCCCCTATGGCGTGGAAGGGCGTGTAGAGCGTGGTGCAGAGCGAGGCGCCGTACTCGGGTTTCCCACGGCCAACTTGCACCCCCACAATCGCGTCATACCCCGCAACGGGGTCTATGTGACCGGGACTCTGATTGATGGGCAATGGCGCCGCAGCGTAACGAACGTGGGCGTACGGCCCACTTTTACGGCCGATACGGAACCTTCAGTGGAGACTTTCGTACTCAACTGGGCGGGCGATCTCTATGGGGATGTGGTGCGGGTCCGGTTTCTCCACCGCTTGCGTGACGAGCGGAAGTTTGCTTCCCTTGAGGAATTGAAAGCGCAGATCGGGCAGGACGTGAAGCGCGCGGAAAGTTATTTCGAACGAGGCGGCTCGCGTCACACGCTCTCGTTGGTTTGAAATTGCGTTGTGGGGTCGCGAATACGGAACCAGGAGCGGTTCGGAAGTTTTATGAGTTCTACACAGGCATTAGTTCCAGCGTCAGTCTCGTCCGCTAAAAACGGCGACGCAATTAGCAGCGTCAATACCAAGCTTCCGCCGTCGTCTAACAAAAACGGCGCGAGGCCGCTAACGGACGAACTGGTAGCCGAGATTCTTAAAGGACGCGGCCTGCGCGGTTGGTTGCGACTGGCGCGAGTGGCTCGCGTGCTCGGTTTATTCACGCTCTACCTTTTCCTCGACACGTACGACATCCGTGCAGACTTCAACCGCCGCATGGTCGAACGTCTGCATCAGGAAACAATGCCGAACGATCTAAGCGCACGTGTGAGGTCGCGCTTCCGCTACTTCTTTCACTTTGCCTTTGATCGTTTTGTCCGGCTGCTGCGTTTGATCGTCTTTCGCGGTCATGATGGGTCAGACAGCAAAGTGGCGCGCCTCGAAACGCAGGCAGTGTGGTTGAGCAAGAGTTTGGTGGGCTTAGGACCGACCTTCATCAAGATCGGTCAGGCGCTTGGGACCCGAGCCGATCTCCTGCCGCTCGCCTATGTGAAAGAGTTAGCGACGCTGCAGGATCAGGTGCCCGCGTTTTCAACCGCCGAAGCGTTTGCCCGGATTGAATCGGAATTGGGACGCAGTCTCCAGGAGTGTTATGCGGAGATTGACAGCGAGCCGGTTGCTTCGGCTTCGCTCGGTCAGGTGTACCGGGCGCGCTTAGCTTCGGGCGAGGAAGTGGCCGTTAAGGTTCAACGTCCCGATCTGCAGCGGATCATTTCTTTCGACATTGCGATTCTTTACAAGATAGTAAAACTTACCAACCGCTTCTTCCCACGCGCGAATGAGAATGCCGATTGGGAAGGCATGCTGCGCGAATTCCACTCCACGATTTTTGAGGAAATGGACTACGTGAAGGAAGGTCGAAACGCGGACCGTTTCCGTTACAACTTCCGCACCTGGCAGGTAATTCGCGTTCCCAAAATTTTCTGGTCACATACAAGCCGGCGCGTGTTGACACTTGAGTTCATCCGCGGCACGAAGGTGACAGACGTTGAGCAGCTACGCGCGCGGCGCATTTCCGCCGTTAAGGTGAACCGTCTGCTGGTTCGCAGTTATCTAAAGCAATTATTGGAAGATGGGTTTTTCCACGCCGATCCGCATCCGGGAAATTTGCTGGTGTTGGATTCTGGACATCTTGCGTTCTTCGACTTTGGCATGGTCGGTCGGATCACTCCGAATTTACAGTCGCAGATGATTGACGCCTTTTTTCACGTGGTCGGCCGCGACGTGCACGGTCTGGGACAGGACATTATCAATCTCAACTTCCTCAAACCCGGAGTTGATCCCGAGACTGTGCGGCCGGTTGTCGAAAAACTCTTTAAAGTTTATCTGAATCTCAAACTCGGTGAGGTCAAGTTTAAAGAGTTGACCTATGATCTTGCCGAAGTGATTTATGAGTATCCATTCCGTCTGCCGGCAAACTTCACCTACATCATGCGCGCGCTGATGACGCTCGAGGGCATTGGCATCGTCACTGATCCGGAATTCAGCTTTTTTGAAACGGCGAAGCCTTACGCGAAGGAATTCATGTTGCGACGCGAGGGGAAAGTGTTTCGCAAGCTGATCTTCGATAAGTTGACGGGCCGTGAGAATGGCCATGGCAATATCGAATGGTCACGCGTTTGGAAGCTGACGAAGATGGCGGCGCAGATGTACCTCGGTTAGCCGAAAAACACTATCCGCAGATTACGCAGATTTCACAGATTCAAGGGAGTCTAACACTCCACTTTATGGCCAATCTGCGTAATCCGTGTAATCTGCGGATAGTATTTTTGGCGCCTCGGCGGCCTAAGTTCAGGTTACTTTCCCGGCGCCTTCTCACCATTAGCGGCCGGCAGATTCATCTGGTTGCGGAAGAGATTCAGCAGCAGCAGAGTGCCGATTCCACCGCCGCCCTCGCCGCCACCTGATCCGCCTGAAGCCATGATGTCCGGAGTTATGCGCACGCCTTTCTCGCCGATCACTTTCAGCACTTCCACCAACGCCACTCCCTGAGCACCGAGCGCGTTGACTTGTTCGCGATAGGCGACGCCCTGGGCCTCGCCCATCAGGCGAACCTTCTCGGCTTCAGCCCGGCCGGTCTGCTGAATGTAGTGTGCTTCGCCTTCACCTTCAGCCTTGCGTTGCTCGGCGCGTTTGCCGGCAATCTCGACGCCCACCGTCGCACCCATCAGGTCCTTCTGGTTATCGGCCTGCGATTTGGTCCTTTCCAGTTGAATGCGTTTCTCCTCCGCCTCGCGCTGAGCGTTGTACATGTTCTGACGTTGCTCAGCGAGAATCTTTTCGGTCTGCGTAATCATCAGGTCTTCCGGCAAATGGATATGGCAAATGAGCACGTTGACAACGTCGACGTGATATTTCAACAAGTGCGCGCGCACACGAGCTTCGGCTCGTTCCTGTTCCTCGTGGCGGTTCTGCAAATAGGCCATCGCCGAAGATTCGGAAGCCTGGTTACGAAAGATCGAATCGATCAGCGGATGCATCACGTTTTGGATCAGGCGGTCGATGCCGCCGATCTTCGCCACCATGAAAGGCGCGTCTTCCGGTTTGACGCGGAAAACAACGCGCACTTCCAACTGCATTGTGAAGCCGTCTTTCGAAATCACTTCAAATGGGTTGAAAGTATTGACCACCTCGCCGGCAGTCCATTCCACTGTTTGGTTCGTGGTCGGAATGATGATTGGCGTGATGGCCAAAGTGTTGACGTAATACCGGCCTGGACCAACCACACTTTCCTGAATGCCGCGATAGCCTTCCGGCACCACGTAGGCTTCGTGAGCACCTTCATCGAGTCTCCGGTCAGCCGGATCACCGGTCATCAGTTCAACCTTGATCTCTGCAGCTGTTCTGCCGTCATCAATCTTGTCGAGCACAGCCGCGGATTGCTCGGCCTGTTCTCGTTCCTCTCGTTCCATCCGCTCGCGAACCTTCGCGGCCATCTGGCGGCGAATGTCGTCTGAAGGATCCTGGCCGGTATTCGAAACGATCACGGCCACCTCACCCGGCTTTACCTCCTTGGCGGATTCGGGAATCACTTTGAAGAGCAGCGGGTTAACGTAGTAAGTGCCGGGCAACAGAATGTCCTTCTGCGGACCGCGCTGGCCCTTGCCGTCGATGAACTCATGCCCGTCCTGGAAGTTGTCGTGGCCCGCCACCGACTCAGCGACGTAATCCTTCGGATTCAAAGGTGAACCGTCCAGTGCCTCAACCAAACCAATCTGGTTCTCATTGATTACGGTGGCGTCGAAAACTCTGATCGAGAACAGTCCGGGCTTGGCTTCGTTCCCGCCTTCGAGTGGACCTGACTGAGTCAGGATGCGATAAGTGCCGGGGGTGAGAATGTCTACCTGCGGACCTCTTTGTCCGCCGGCAGAAACGAACAGCTCGGCGTTTTGAAAACTGATGTGTCCGTCAACGGCCCGCGCAAGCAACCGGCCCGGATCAAGTGGTGCGCCGTCAGCAGCAACAACTACGCCAACCTTGCCTTGCGGAATGATCGTTGTCTTCGCCACCGAAATGCGAAACAGGTAGGGGTGAATAGGCCACAAGCCAGGCGGCAATGTTCGCAATTGAATGCCCTTGACGCCGCCCTGTTTGATGAACGCAATCGGATCCTGAAAGTTGTTGTGGGCATTCTGTGCGCGGTCAAGCGCAAAGATTCTTCCGGGCAGCATCGGCTCGCCATCGACGGCTTCAACCACGCCCAATTCATCGGCGCCAATTTCGATCAACGGCACCTTGCGTACGATTTTCTCAAAGGGAAATTTGATCAGGTGCAAACCGGGCTTAAGCACGTCTGCCTGAATGCCGACCTCGCCTTCAGTGGCGACAACTCTTCCAGGCGGCATTCTCTTGCCGAAGTAGCGCCGTTCTTTGATAGCGATTTCGCGTGCACCGACGTTTACGAAGATGCGCCTCAGGATAACGAGCACCACCACCAGGATCACAAAGCCGATCAGTAAGACAGGCAGTAGGGAAACGATGTCAATATTTTCCATGATTTGTCGATCTACCTTTCCGAACGTGCAGGAAACGAGGTTTTCAGTTGACGCGCATCGCGGTTTCCAATTCGCGACGAGCGTTTGCAAGTTTGCGTTTCAAGATAAAGCCGGCGCCGGAGCTTCTGGTCTGTGCAGAGAGCACCCAAAACTCGCCGTCAAACAAGGCCTTTAACTCTGCAGCCGAAACATTCGCGAGCAACCCCTGGCGCCAGAAACCCAGTGCAGCATCAACCGTGCTTTGGTATAGATCGGCATCGTCCGCCAGGGCAGTCAGATGCAGCGTAGTTGCGGTAGAACTGCGGCCAGGTGACACCTTCCAGGAGCTGATAAGAGCTTCCGCCAGCTTGCGGTTGACAGGCAATTCGTTTCGAGTGACGTAAGATGCCAGCGCGAGAAGCGTTGGGCTGCCATCAGCGTTGATAGTCAGCTGATTCAACACTTCATCGTAGAAGTTCCGATCGCCAAGCGCTTGCGCTTCAACCAGCGCGCTCTTGTCGCCTGCCTTGGCTCGTTCTCTCAGCGAGTTGCGCTCATTCTCGCGCTCATTTGGGTCTGCCGGCGGCGGTAATATGGCAGACTCGAAACCATCTTTATCACTAAATAAGCCACGCGGCGGTTCGGGCGGAGGCAGCAGATTTTCTTCGGCACCTCTTGCACGCAGTGCCCAGAAAAAAAGAGGAACAGCAAGGAGTCCAATGATGAAAATTGCGGTGAAAAGAAGTGCGACCATTTAGGCCTCGGCGGCGGTTACTGCCAAACTTCTCCGTGCGCCGTGTAATTCATTATACGCTAAGGAGACCAGGAAGGTTCAACGATCCGAAACCGTTCAAAAGCAGGGGCTTGCCCGACGTTCCTGGGTTAATGACTTGGTAAAACAGCATTGAAAAACAGCGGATAAGTGGCCAGCGACTGGCCGCGGTATTGCGGGCGAAAGCCGAATAGAATAATGCGGCCTTTGCCCATCGTAACCTCGACTAATGCGGCCTTTCCTCTGATTCGATTCTCGCCCAATAGCCAACCTGACAGCAGCGGATTCTTGTTGGCGGGGTAGCGGGCGATAACGTGCACGTTTGCCGCCGGGAGCGCGCTCCCAGCGTTAACAACTTCAAACACCGGCGAATCTTCAACCCAGGCAATCGACTCCTTAAGCATTCCTCGCGCTATCGGACTACTGGTATCCAGCTCGATGCGCAGTATCGATCCGGGCACGAAGAATTCTTTTTCAGAAACTTTGGCGACTACGTCGCGCACCGGAAGTTTGAATTGTTCGATGGCAAAACTTGAAGCGCGATTCAAACAGACGAGCGTCCCGCCCTGCTCGACAAACTCACGCAACGCCTTAACGCCTGCCGCTCCCATTCCGCCAGTGTAGTCCGGCGGCATTTCACCTGCGGCGTAACCCTTAAGGATGGAATCCGCCGATTGGTCGGGGATGATGACCGCGTCGAACCGGGCGCGCAGATTCCCCGCTCGTAGTGTCGTATCATCCAAGGTGCTGTAGAAGAGACATTTTAAGCTCGACGGCTGATCGAGGACCCATCTCGTCCAACCTTCGTCGATTGAGGGTACGTGTGATCTGTAAACCGCTCGCACCGGTGGGTAGCCGTCACCACAACCACCATTCTCGCCAACCCCAGGCATAGGAGTTTGGCTGGGCAAAACGAAGGGCGCATAAACGGGTTCGGCCGGCACACCCATGAGTAACGACAAGGTATGGGCAGTTACATCATAGGGCTGAATTGGATGGCCCGAAGAGTCGCGAAGATTAGGATATGTTTGAGTTTCCAACAAGGACTTGGCAAAACCTCCGTAGGGTTGCGCCAGGCGGACGACGGCGTCACCTTGGGCATAACGGTGCTTGTTGGCGGTGAATGGTCCAGGATGGTCGACCTTCACTCCGCCCATTTCCAGAATACCAAGCAAGGTTCCTGAGTGAGCCGCTTCTGGAATCACAAATGCATATAGCTCACCTTTTCTCCGTGGCCGCACCGCCTCCTCCCCAATCTCATAAAACCTGCTCAACCATTCACTGCGATTCTCGGAGGCATGTCGCAACAACAGAAACGCCGCGGTTGTCATGTAGTTTGTGATGTCGCGCAGATGCCATTCGCCGCCGGGCCAGAGCGGTCCGTAGGTGGCGGATTCTTTTTTCGGATCGTAGCCTTCGTCTTTCTTCAACTCAGCAAACTTAACCGTGATCGGAGTCGCGATCTTGCACGACGCCGTCTCTGAAAGAATTCGCACACCGCCGTGATAGTGCGAGTAGGCGCGCGCAGGTGTCCAGGCGTCGTAAGTTGAATTCGTGGTGATACCGGTGAACCTGGCGGCGCGCATTTCGCGCGCCATGTAGTTGCCAAGTTCCGTGTAGCCCGCGACGATCTGCTTCGGCACATTCGGCTCGACGGGCTGCATGTAAGGCGGCAGGAAGAGCCTGGAGCCATATTCACCCTGCTGATGGATGTCGTGGACAATCTGCGGGTGCCAGACGTTGTGAATCTTGTCTACGGTGATTTGCGTTTCGACCTGCGTGAAGGCGTACCAGTCGCGATTGTTATCGTGGCCCGTGTATTTGTGATAAAGCTC
>Ga0070698_100009451_pt1 | contig 10445 bp, 9 predicted proteins | sample KBSK1502metaG_FD_65477 | JGI IMG/M metagenome (GOLD analysis project Ga0070698, IMG submission 65477) | Corn, switchgrass and miscanthus rhizosphere microbial communities from Kellogg Biological Station, Michigan, USA - KBS K1-50-2 metaG | ecosystem: Host-associated > Plants > Roots >... | reverse complement strand
CGTCGGTACACCCGACGGCTGCAAACAGAATCGAGATCGAGAACGTCGTAGCTAGAGCTCGGATCATCGTTTTCCTCCTCCTCAGGTGGCGGCATCATACGCGCGGAGAATGGGATTCCTGCTAGAAGCTATGAACACAAAATGGCCGAGCGGCAGCGCACACTAATCGTCCGTAGGGGATCTCGTCGTGTACGAATCGTGATGGTGCTTGCCGTCGCAATCGTCGCTGCATGTGGCAGCGCGCAGAAGTCAGCGTCGCAGCTCACGGCAGGCCAGGTTGTCGATCGCATGATCGCGACGTACGCCGGCGCAGCGGCCTACGTCGATCGCGGCAAAGCGCGCCTCGAGCTCACCGCCGGCGGTGCCGTCGAGTCGATGCAGAAGACGTTCGAGACCGCGTTCGCGCGGCCGGATCGAATTTCGGTCACCGTGCGCTCGCCACAACTTTCGATATGGAAGACCGGCGGCCGCACGTTCAGCTTCTCGGCGGAGCACCCCGAGCTCGTGCAAGAGGACACCGACCTCGGCTTGCCACTCGAAGAAGCGCAGGCGCCGACGCTCAACGTGACGACGTGGGTTCCGCGCCTCTTGTTCGGCGCACCACCGATGGGCCACGAGGTCGCGAGCGACGGCCGCGAGACGATCGACGGCCATCCGTGTTGGCGCATCCGCGCACGCAACGGCGCGCATCCGGTGACGCTCTGGATCGACGAGCAGTCGTACCTGCTGCGCATGATCGAGGAGCGCTGGCGCATCGAATCCGAGGGCAAACGCTATGACGTGCGCGCGACGATCGCGTACGAACCGTCGCTCTCGTCGCCAACCGCCGAGCAGCTCGCCGGCCCGAACGTCGCCGGCATCGCGGTCCAGAAGCGCAAGCTGCCCTCGTGGCTCGGCGTGTTGTTCGCGCCGAATTCGACGCGCGTCGCGATGGTGATGGACGGCGGCCCGGCGCAAGCCGCCGGCGTGCAGCCCGGCGACGAGATCGTCACGCTCGACGGTACGCCTGCCAAAGATGCCGCCGACGTGACGAAGCGCATCGCGCAAGCACCGGTCGGCAGCCGCATCGCACTCGGCGTCAAGCGCGCCGGCAAAGACGTCGCACTTTCGGCCACGCTCACGCCGCGCCCGAGCGAGGACAAGATGCTCGTCGCGAGACTCCTCGACAAGCCGGCACCCACGTTCACCGCGACGACGCTCGCCGGCGCGCCGATCAAGCTCGCGGATCTGCGCGGTCAGGTCGTGCTCGTCGAGTTTTGGGCGACGTGGTGCGGACCGTGCACGATGCAGTTTCCTGATCTCAAGCGGTGGCACAAGCAGTACGCGAAGCAGGGCCTGCGCATCATCGCGCTGACGAGCGAGGACGCAGCGCTCGTGAAAGAGTTTGTCGCCGCCGAGAAGCTCGATTACCCGATCGCGCTCGATTCCGACGATTCGATTCGCCGCTCGTACGTCGCGTTCGCGTTGCCGACGACGGTCGTCATCGATAGAGCCGGCGTCGTGCGTTATCTACACGCGGGCGTCGCCGATACGAGCACGCTCGAGGCGGCGTTCACGCGACTGCTTCACTAATCGCGATACATCACGTCGGAGCGCAGCACGTATTTGACACCCGAGCGCAGCTTGCAGCCCTCGTGCAGCTGGAAGTGCTGGAAGAACAGCCCAAGGCCGGTCTTCGGCACAACGTCGATATCATCGAAGCGCGTGGTGCCGCCCTCGAAGCCATCGTTCAAGAAGATCATGAACGTCAGCTCGCTGCGTTCGTGCGGATCGCGCTGGAACGCGCCATCGAAATGCGGCGCGAAATATTGCCCGGGCTCGTAGCGATAACAGCGAAACCGCTCGTTCGTACCGACCGCGCGGCGATTGCATATCGTCGGCGGAATCTCCGGGACGATGCGCGAGAACAGCTCGCGCGCGAGCCGCTCGTCCTCGAACATCACGCGCGTGTTGTTGCGCACCTCCGGCGCCATCACGAAGCCTTGCGACGTCGTGATCGGCGCGGCCGCCGGGCCGAGCTCCTCGATGCGGGCGATCAGCGCGGCGCACTCGCTCAGGGCGAGCACGTTGTCGATCGTGAACACGAGCGGCGACGAGTGATCGATGCGATCGCCGTCGACATACGGTCGGCCACGACCGGGCACGAGCACGTTCATGTCACCAGTCTACCTAAACGTCGTGCTGAACCCGAGCATGACCGACGGGCCATTACGTTCTCCCGGTGGTGGTCCATTGTCGCCCAGCCATTCGCGCTGGCTGATCGTCAGCCCGAGCCACGCGAGCATCCAGCGCGACAGTCGGAAGCGCTTGCCGATCGACACGCCGATGTCGCGATACGTGCCGTGCTCGTGGGCGCTATCGACGTGGCCCGCCGCGACGAATCCGGTGACCTGAAACGGCCCGACGTCATAGGTCGCCTCGAACTTTGCGCGCCAGCCGCGCGCTTCGTTGTCGAGCTCGCCGCTTTGCGGATGTGGTTTACCATCTGCAAACGGGTCGTTCGACCACCACTCTCCCGTCGTGACCGCGCGCAGATTGGGGCCAACTTGAAACATCGACGTCGCGCGCTGTTTGGAACCGCCGAGGCCCTCGGCGTTCGTGCGCTCCTCGAGGTGCAACATCGGTTCGTCTTCTTGCCAGCGCTCCGGCACGCGTACGACGATCGATGGCTCGTCTGCGCTCGCGATGTGCGCTGCAAAGATGATGAGGTAGGCAAACGCGCGCACGATGTACCTTGGACCGAAACCCTTCCAAGCGGGTTGCCACGGTGTACGCTGATTGCCGGGTGCGCCTAACCGCTTTCATCTTGCTCGCTTGCGCGTGTGGTTCCCATCGCTACGGAGAGCCTCCGCCCGGCGAGGACACGCGGCATCTCTTCGTCGAGATCGATACGCGAGGCAGACATGACGATGCGTTGCGCGAGAGCGCGGAGGTCGGGATGCAGTCGGTCCGCTTCGCGAGTCCCGTCGACAAGCGCGGCGATGTGAAGCTCTCCATCGAGCTTGTGAGTCTCGACGTCCAGGGCGAGGAGACGATTTGTCAGGTCAAGATCCTCGTGCTGCGCGCGAGCACGAACGATCTGCTCGGCATTGCCGACGGTTCGGCACGCGCACGCGGCACGCACGATCAGGCCGGCGACGATTGCATTCGCGGTCTCGGCGCGAATTTGATCAGGTCAAAGGTGCGAGCGCTCCTCAAGCGGCAGCTCGACATGAAGAAGTAGTGTGATGTCGACCCAGTGAGTATCGCGTGAGATAAAACCAAGCGCGACGCCCCACTCCTAGACTAAAGTCCAATGCGGGAGGAAGCGTTGGCGTCGCACAACGATACATCCGACGTCGATCTGGCTCGGATCGCGTTTGACGACTCGAACCGGCTGGCGGCGGAGGGTAAAGAAGACGCGGCGCACGAACGGCTGCTCGAAGCGCATCGGCTCAACCGCAAGTCGCTCGTCATCACGCTCGCGCTCGGCCAAAGCTGCTTTCAGCGCAAGCTGTGGCGCGAATCATCGCGCTACCTCGGCTCGCTCGCCGAGCATCCGGAGGCGCGCGAGCATGCGGCCGAAGTCGCGAACGGTCTCGTCATGGCAGGCCAAGCGGCCGTGCGCGCGCTGCGCCCGAACGACGCACTCAAGTTTTACGAATCCGCGATCGGGCTCGATGAGAATTGCGGCGCAGCGTGGCACGCACTCGCGCAGATCGCGATCGAGCGCGGCGATACAGCGCGTGCTGCGGAATGTCTCGAGCGCGAAGCATCGACGACGAGCGACCCTGCCGCGAAAGATCGCCTGCTCGATGCCCTCGGCGATTTCGCGATCGGCGTGATCCACGACGAGGGGCTGGCGGAGCGGTGTTGGATCCAGATCCGCGAGCCCACGCCGGCGATCCTCGACAAGCTGCTCCTGCTGCAGCGCCAGCATATCGGGCATCTCGAGCGCGGCGAAACTTGCCAGAAGCTGGCGGCGCTCGATCCGAGCCGTCATCGCGAGCTCTTGATCGAAGCGACGGACGCATTTGCCGCCGGCGAAGATTTCGTGCGCGCGCGCAAGACGGCCGAACAGCTGATGGCGAGCTATCCGCTCGACGTCGAGGCGGTGACCTCGGCAACGGCGGTGACGCTCGCCGCGTGCGACGCGGAAACCACATCGCTCTGGCTAAAGCGCGCGCTGCAGGCATGGAAAACCGCCGGCGACCGCGACGAACGCCATGCCGAGCTGTGGCGGCGGCTCGGCGATGCCGAGCAGTCGCGCGATCGGCGCGGCGACGCGAAGCTCGCCTACAAGCGCGCGATCGACGCAGCGCCGGAATCGCAAGCTGCACTCTACGCGCGGCGTGGGCTCGTCACGCTCGGCGCGATGTCGGGCCGCGTGACCGGCAACTCGCTGCGCGCGCTCGTCGAGGCCGAGCAAGCGCCTACCGATATCATCTCGCTCGCGCAGCTGCTCGCCGGCTCGAATCAGACCGAAGAAGCGCGCGCGATGTACGAGCTCGCCATCGCGCTCGGCGTCGAGCTGACCGGCAGCGATCTTGAAATCTTCAACGCGAACACGCCCCGCCCTCTCGCCGATGACGAAGCCTACAGCGCCGCGCTCGACGACACCGAGCGCCGCGCGCTCGTCGATGACAAAGGTGATTCGCCGTTCGACGAGCTGTTCGACATGCTCGGCGAAGCCGTCGGCGTCGCGAACGTGCCGGATCCCAACACCGCGCTCACGCTCTCGGGCATGGGCGATGCGACGCGCCTGTCGACGACGAGCTACGGCACGGTCGCCACGATGTATCCGCAGATCTCGAAGGCGCTCGGTGGTCCGCTCACGCTGCTCTACGCCAGCGAAGTCGTCGCCGAAGATGTGCAAGTCCTGCTCGCGAAGCCGCCGGTCGTCGTGTTCGGCGGGCAGCTCGTGCAGCTCAAGAGTGCGCGCGGCATGGCCGAAAACGAAGCCGACGTGCGCTTCGCGATCGGCCGCGTGATCGAGCTCGCGCGGCCGCGCCGCATCTTCGCCGCCGGCACGAGCGCATCGGCGTTCCGCTTGCTCGTGCAGGGTCTCTTCCAAGCGTTCGGCAAACCCGCCGACGATGTCGATGATGCCGTCGCGAACGAAGCCGAACGTCTGCGCACGAAGCTGCCGATGCTCATTCGTCGTCGGCTGACCGATCTGCTCGCGACGATCGACCGCGCAGCACTCGATCCCGATGCGTACCTTGCGGCGTGTGCGCGCGCCGCTGATCGCTCGGGGCTGCTCGCGTGCTGCAACACGATCGAAGCGATCCGGCTCGCCGGAGGTCCCGAAGCGGCGCCTCACCTCGTTCGGTTCGCCGCGTCGGCAAAGTATCTCGAGGCGCGCCGCAAGCTGCGTGCGCCGCGCCGCGATAGCCGGCCCGTGCTCTGAGCTACGGAACGTCGCGCGTGATGACGCCCGATACGTCGCCGTTCACCGGGGCGCTGACCGCGAGCGTCGCCGTGCCGTCGGTCATCACTGGATTCGCGACCCAAAGTCCAAACTCGTTATCGGTCGCACCGCCGTCGGCGCGGAAGTAGAGCTTCGCGCCACCGCGTGTCCACTGCAGCTTCGATGCATCGCGCATCGCATCGATCGGATCGCCCGGAATCGCGACGCGATGAAGATCGCCACCGGCGAGCGAGACGACATACGGTTCGTACTTCGCGTCGGTCGCGCCCCAGTCCGCGACGACCGCGACCTTCATGCCATCGGGGCTAAACGCGAGCTCCTCGAAGCCGTCGAGGTCCGAGCCAGCGCGCGTGGTCCCGGCGGTGAGCCGCGTCGGCGTGCCGGTGCCATCGGTGTTCGCGACGTAGAGCTCGAACGCCGTTGCCGTGATGCCGTCGGAGGAGAACACGATCTTCGATAAGTCGGGCGAGATGCCAAAAACGTGGGCCTCGGCCTTCGTCGAGTCCGCGCGCGTGATCGCGGTCGACGCGAGCTCCGTCACGCCAGCCGTTCCCGCCGTCGCGACGTAGAGGTGGCGATCGCCGGCCGCGGTAAGCGCACCGTAGAACACGACCTTCGTGTTCGATACCCACTTGGGCCCGGGCGACAGCACGCCGTTCGGCGTCGTCGCGAGGTTCTCGGCGTCGGTGAGCACCTGCACGGGCGCGGGCGTCGCGGCCGTGGTGTCGACGGTCCACAGCGCGTAGCGCGCATCCGTCGCGAAGTCGCCGGTCATCGCGAGCAGCTTGCTGTCGGGCGACCACACAAACGAGCTCGCGTCGAGCGCAACGTTGTTTCGCGCCGGCGACACGCGCACCGGCGTGCTGCTCGCGGCCGCGTCGACGACGTAGATGTCCTTTTGCGTCGCGACGTCGCGGTCCGACACGAACGCGAGCTTCGTGCCGTCCGGAGAAAACGATGGATCGGTGATCGTCGCCGTGTTGACGGCCGTCGTCACCGTCACCGCATTGCCGCCATCGGCATCCGCGAGGAATAGATCCCAGCGGCCCGCGACCGTCGAGTCGGCGACGTACGCGATCTTCGTTCCATTCGCGTTGATCGAAAACGGCGTGCCGAGCAGGTCGTACAGCTTGCCGGTCGACGGGATGCCCGTCATCGTCACCGGCATCTGCGCGCTCTCGTGCACGAACGTGCCGAGCTGCGTCGTGTTGTTCGTCAGAAAATCGCCGTAGACCCAGACGCGTGTTGCGGGCCCGGTCGGCGGCGCATCGACGTTGGGCCGCGGCGCATCAACAGTCTTCGGTGCATCCGGCGACGCGCTATTCGCATCGGGATTGTCGTTCGTCATGCCGCGACTGCACGCGGCGACTGCACATAAGCTAAGGGCAAGGGAGCGTTGCATGGGGCGGCTGCATACAACACATCCCGCCTCGATCGCTCGTGAAAAACCGCGATCGAAGCGCGCTCAGCGATCGCTTACGTGGTCTTGCGTGGGCGTGCGCGCTTCTTCTTTGCGGCCGCCGGCTTCTTCGCCGTGGTTTTGCGTTTCTTCTTCGATCGCTTCACGAGACCGGTGGCCATGGTCTTGATCCGTTGACCGAGAGTCGTCATGAATCCGCCCGACGATGGCGGCGTTGCCGCTTTTGGTGCGGCCTTCTTGCGTTTGCGCCTGGTAGCAGCCATTTCGGAATGATGGCAGATCTGGCGTGACGCTGTGAAATTTCACTAAACCTGCGCGACCACCGGCTCGTGGATCGCGAACCACCGGCGATGGCAGTCGAACGCGGTGCGCGCGGCCGCGACGATCTGGTCGGCATTGGCAGGCTGCTCGTCGAGCACGTAACCAAACTCGGCCCAGCGCGCGCTCGCGATGCCGTCATACGCAGACAAATAGCTCCACGCGCGAACCGTCGGCAGTCGTGCCTCGAGGTGGCGACGAATCGCATCGTGAAGCAACGTCGCTCGCTCGAGCACGTACATCCAACCGAGCGCCTCGGATTGATCGCGAAACGGCACGATCTGCGAGCACTGCGGTAGGCGCGCGATGCGCGACGGCGTCAGCCCGAGGCTCAAGAGGTCCTGCACGATGAAGCCCGACCGCGCACGCTGCCGCAACTGGATCACGTTGCCCATCTGCGGTGTCATCGCGAGCGCGGACTCGATCGGCGCCTCGAAGCCGTACGTCGCGATCAGCTGATAGAGGTAGCGCGGCCGCGTGGTGTCGAGCGACATCAGCTCGAGCCATCCACCGTCGGCGTCCGGATGCTGCGCACGCGTCTCCATATTGAGACGCATCAGCACCCTTGAAGACATAGTATGCCGCGCGCATGCAACTCACGTGCTTCGTGTGTGCCACGTTTGCGTAACGGTTACGTGAGGTCAGTGCGGGCCGGCGTCACAACGTGCGCGGCCGCCACATACCGATTCGCTCGGCTACGTCAGGGCAGCGATCGCGAGTGCCGCCACAGCGACAGCAGGACAGCTCACAAGCGCAATCCATCCTACAAATGCGGCGCGGTCGCGCCACGTGACGCGCGGTCGTTCGCGATCGAGCTCGAGGTGGCGACGCAATTCGCCGACGGATCGATCGAGCAGCGATTCGTCGAAGCCGAGCCGATACAGCGTTCGGCTGTGTCGGCCTCGCATGAACGCGCGATACACCCGGCGCGGCGCGAGTACGAGCCCATACGCAAACGCGCTCGCGTTTAGCATCCATGCAGCCCAGTAGTTCGTGCAGCTGCCCGCGATTTCCCACGCGCCGATTTCGGCTTCACCGACAAGCGAGGTCGCGTAGCCGGTCGCGACGTGATGAACGTCGTGGAGCGGGATGGCGCGCTTGCGCGACGCTGTGTTCGGGAACACGACCGGAATCGGTCCGACTTTGAACTTTACCCACGCGTCTGTGTACGTCGCATCGGAGAATCCGTTCACGGCGAAGTACTGCGCGCGTGCTTCGCGCACGGTCACCATGGTCGATTGGATGCGCGGCGCACCACGTTCGCTTCATTTCTGACGGTACTCGACGCCGAGCGACGGAAAGATCGGAAGGCCGGTCGTATAGCTGCGCTTCATGAAGTCATCCGAGTAGTTCACGCCTTCGGGATTTGCTTGATTGGTGACGTTCTGGACGTCGAGGTAGACGTTCCAGATCGCGCTCCGTCGAGTCCACGTGCGATCGACGCGCAGATCGAGTTGCACGAATGCCGGCAACCGCTCGGAGAGGATCGGACCATCGACGGCGGTCCACTCCATCTTCGCGGGGTTGTAGTACGCCGTTGCGACGGGCGTGAACGGATTGCCGCTCGCGAAGCGGAAGCGACCGCCGACGCGCCACTTATCGTTGATCGGATAGCTCGCGACGGCGACGACCATGTGCGGCTGATCGAGCACGTACGGGTAGTAGCGTTCGTCGGTGCGCGGATCGCCGGTGCGATAGGCGCGCGCGTAGGTGTATGCGATCCAGCCGGTGAGCTTGCCGACGTCGCGCTTCGCCATCAGCTCGAGGCCGAACGCGCGACCTTCGCCGACGTATTCGCGATAGCTGTACGAGCCGAACTGTTCGTCGACGAGCTCGCGGCTGATGCCGAGCACGCCGCCACTTTGGCCGCCGCCGTTATCGGAGATCGGCGTTGCACCGGTAACTGTATCGACGGGTAGCGAGCTCTGGATCTGGACGTACGCGGTCGCCTTGCCGTCGAACAGGCCACCGAGCAGCGGCGCTTCGGCGGCGGCGGAGAATTGGATCGAATTCGGCACGCCGAGCTCGCGTTCGCCGTAGATCGGATCGAGATCGGTGACGAGCGGCGGCTCGTGATAGATGCCGAACGTCTGCGTGAGCACGACATCATCGGGCAGCCGCTCGACGACAGCGAGCCTCGGATCGAGCGCCGGCTGATCGGCGAGGCCGATCCAATCGAGGCGCACGCCGGGGCGCAGCCCGACGCGACCTTGCGCGAGCACGTATTCCTCCTCGGCGAACACGCCGGCGCTCAGCGCGACGCGCTCGCCTTCGCGCGTGACGACGCCGAGATCGGGCAGCGGCGTCGGTCCCAGCGGCGGCGTGTTCGTGATCGTGTACGTGTAGCTCGTGAGCTTGCTATCGAAGCCGACGCGCAACAGGCCGCCGAGCGCCGCGCGTTCGAGCTCGGTGCGCAGGCCGGCGTGGAGATCGAAGCGCGAGTAGCCTTTGTCGATGCCCTTGTGGTTCGCCATCGCATCGATGTCGTCGAGGCCGAGCCACGGCGTGATGCTGAAACCGCGATCGCGATAGCGCATGCCGAGCCGGATGAAGCGCGAGTTGTAATCGAAGCTGCGTACGTTGCTCGTGCTGATGCCGCCCGATTCGCCACCCGCGTTTGGATCGCGCGCGAGCGAGAGGCTGTCCATCGAGCCGAACGCGATCGCGAGCCAGTGGCGGTCGCCGGATTCCCAGCGCACCTGGCTGTCGAGATAGCTCGGCGCGAGATCGATATCGACCTGCGCGGCTGCGAGCACGGCATCGAGGTATGAGCGACGCGCGCCGACGATCCAGCTGCCGTTCGCGGGGCCGGGTCCGACCGCGAGCGCAGCGGCGTGCAGCAAGCTGACCTCGCCTTGCGCGCGCCACTTCGTTGGCCTGGGCGAGCGCGACTCGAGCAGCACGACGCCGCCGATGCCACGCCCCCAGCGCGCGCCGAAGCCGCTCGGTGTCAGCTCGATGTGCTCGAGCGTGTCGATCGGTACGAACGATGCGAGGCCGCCGAAGTGATAGAGGATCGGGACCTCGATGCCGTCGAGGAAGACGCGCGTGTCGTGCGGCGCGGCGCCGCGCAGCGCGAGGCCGCCCATGCCGAAAGGCACGCGTGAGACGCCCGGCAAGCTCGACAGCGAGCGCAGCGCATCGTTGCCGCCGCCGGGCAATGTGTGAAGCACCTCGGGCTCGAGCGTTGTCTTCTCGGGCTCGCGCGGCGCGGTGCCCGTGACCTCGATGACCTCGCCGCTGTCCTCGCTGTCGGGCGCCGCGTCGTCGGCGCTCGCGACGCGCACGAGCAGGCAC
>Ga0070698_100009449_pt1 | contig 10446 bp, 7 predicted proteins | sample KBSK1502metaG_FD_65477 | JGI IMG/M metagenome (GOLD analysis project Ga0070698, IMG submission 65477) | Corn, switchgrass and miscanthus rhizosphere microbial communities from Kellogg Biological Station, Michigan, USA - KBS K1-50-2 metaG | ecosystem: Host-associated > Plants > Roots >... | reverse complement strand
CGGGGGGCAGCCCGGCCCGGCTGTCCAACGTGGTGTTCATGGGGATGGGCGAGCCGCTGGCCAACTACCGCAGCGTGCTGTCGGCGGTCCGCCGGATCACCGACCCGCAGCCGCACGGCCTGGGCCTGTCGCAGCGGCACGTCACCGTGTCCACGGTGGGGCTGGTGCCGGCCATCCGCCGGCTGGCGGGCGAGGGCCTGGCCGTGACGCTCGCCGTCTCGCTGCACGCGCCCGACGACGGGCTGCGCGACGAGCTCGTACCGGTCAACCGCAGGTGGCCGGTGGCCGAGGTGCTGGACGCCGCCTGGGGCTACGCCGCGACGACCGGGCGCCGGGTGTCGATCGAGTACGCGCTGATCCGGGACGTCAACGACCAGCCGTGGCGGGCGGACGCGCTGGGGGCGCTGCTGGCCGGCCGGCTCGCGCACGTCAACCTCATCCCGCTCAACCCCACGCCCGGCTCGAAGTGGACGGCGTCCGCGCCCGCGACGATGGACGAGTTCGTGCGCCGGCTGGCAAGCCACGCCGTCCCGGTCACGGTCAGGGACACCAGGGGCAGCGAGATCGACGGCGCCTGCGGCCAGCTGGCCGCCTCCGGCTAGGCGCGTCGGCGCCGGCCGCTCGCGGGCGGGTACCGTTGTCGGCCATGACGTGGAGTTCAGCGCTCCGCCGCCACCGGCGGCGCGCCGTGTCGCTCCTGGTCCACCGCGCGTGGCAGGCGATCCAGCAGGCCGGCGTGGTGACCGCCGATACCCCCGCCGGGGAGAGGTTCGCCTCGTTCGGGCGGGGCTCGATGCAGGCCTTCCCGGCCGGATCCGTCTACGGCGAGCGGTGGATCGTGGTCGGCGAGGACACGCTGATCGGCGCGCGCGTGACGATGTCCGCCGGGCTCGTCCCCGGTCAGGACCTGGGGCCGGTGCCGGTGCTGCGGATCGGCGACCGGTGCGTGATCGGGCGGGGCAGCCACCTCATCGCCCATCACTCGATCGAGATCGGCGACGACGTGTTCACCGGGCCGTACGTCTACATCACCGACCAGAACCACGGTTACGCCGACCCCGAGATCCCCATCGGCCGCCAGTTGCCTCGCAACACCGCGGTGTCCATCGGCTCCGGCTCCTGGCTCGGGGCGGGGTCGATCATCCTCCCCGGAGCCCGCATCGGCCGCAACGTGGTGGTCGCGGCCGGCTCGGTGGTGCGCGGCGAGGTCCCCGACCGGTGCGTGGTGGCGGGCGTGCCGGCCAAGGTGGTGCGCGAGTACGTGGCGGGCAACGGCTGGTCACCGCCGCCGCTCAGGTGACACGGGAATCTACCCGGCAGCGGGGATGTGCCCGGCGCGGCAGCTGGTGCAGGCTGACAGGGAGAGCCGATCAGGAAGGGGAACGGCAATGGGGAAGATCACCGTCGGCAGGCAGAACAGCGAAGACATCCAGCTCTACTACGAAGACCACGGCACCGGGCAGCCGGTCGTGCTCATCCACGGGTACCCGCTGAACGGGCACTCATGGGAGAAGCAGGAGCGCGTGCTGCTGGCGGCCGGGTACCGGGTGATCGCCTACGACCGGCGCGGCTTCGGCCAGTCCAGCCAGCCCACCGCCGGCTACGACTACGACACGTTCGCCGCGGACCTGCACGCGCTGGTCAGCTACCTGGACGTGAGCGACGCAGTGCTGTGCGGCTTCTCGATGGGCACCGGCGAGGTGACCCGCTACCTCGGTACCTACGGCTCGTCCCGGGTGGCCAAGGCCGTGCTGATGGGCGCGATCCCGCCATTCCTGCTCAAGACGCCGGACAACCCCGAGGGGGTGGATCAGTCGGTGTTCGACGGGATCAAGGAAGCGGTGGTGGCCGACCGTCCGGCGTTCTTCAAGAGCTTCCTGGACGACTTCAACAACGTCGACGTGCTGCGCCCGGAGCGGATCAGCGATCAGGCCTGGCAGGCCGAGTTCAACCTCGCGGTGACCGCCTCTGCCTACGCGTCCTATGCCTGCGTGGACACCTGGCTGACCGACTTCCGCGCCGACCTGCCCAAGATCGACGTCCCGACGCTGCTCGTCCACGGCGACGCCGACCGGATCCTGCCCTACCCGGCCACCGCGGCCCGGCTGCCCGCGCTGATCAAGGACCTGACCGTCGTCACCGTCGAGGGCGGCCCGCACAACATCGCCTGGACCCACGCGGACATCGTCAACCCCGCCCTGCTCGGGTTCCTGGCCACGTAAGGAGCGCAGCGGGCCGACCGCCCGCCCGCGCCCCGGCCTGCGCCGCGTACCGAACGGCTGCGCCGTCAGCCCCCTACCCTCAGCGCGTCCAGCGCGTCCCTGAGCCGGCTGACCCGGTGCTCGAGCCGCGCGGTGCAGTCGGTCATGACCGGATCCCCGCCCGCCGCGGCCTGCCCGGAGACGACCGCGACCAGGTCCTCCACGGCGGCCAGCCGGCCGGACAGCTCGGTCAGCAGCGGCTCGGCCCCGGCGCCGCCACCCGCGGCCGGCGCTCTGGCCGGCTCGCCGCCGGGCACGGCCGCCCCGCCGTCGCCGCCGTCGGCGAGCCCGGGGGCGCCGGCCAGCTGCGCGCGCAACAGCTCGGCCTGCTCGCGCAGCTGCAGGTTCTTCGCGTACAGCTCGACGAAGATGGACACCTTGGCGCGCAGCACCCAGGGGTCGAACGGCTTGGCGATGTAGTCGACCGCCCCGGCGGCGTACCCGCGGAACGCGTAGTCCGGCTCGGAGCTGGCGGCGGTCAGGAAGATGATCGGGATGTCCCGGGTCTTGGCCCGCCGCTTGATGTGCGACGCGGTCTCGAAGCCGTCCATGCCGGGCATGACGACGTCGAGCAGGATCACCGCGAACTCGCCGGTGAGCAGCGCCTTGAGCGCGGCATCGCCGGACCGGACCGGAACCAGGACCTGGTTGAGCGAGGACAGGATCGCCTCGAGCGCGGTCAGGTTCTCCGCCCGGTCATCCACGAGCAGGATCCTGGCTTTCGTGGGCAAGTCACGAGCTCCCTTCGGGCCAGCCGGTACCGGCGCTCACCGCGCGCCGGCGCGCTGCAGCCAGCTCCGCATGACGCTCAGCAGGTGCCCGGTGTCCACGGGCTTGGTGATGTAGTCCGACGCCCCGGCGGCGATCGTCTTCTCCATGTCGCCCTTCATCGCCTTCGCGGTCACCGCGATGATGGGCAGGTCCGCGAACTGCGGCATCCGCCGGATCGCCTCGGTGGTCGCGTACCCGTCCAGTTCCGGCATCATGACGTCCATCAGCACGAGCGCGATGTCCTCGTTCCGCTCGAGCACGTCGATGCCCTCGCGGCCGTTCTCGGCGTACAGGACCTCCGCGCCGCACCGCTCGAAGACGCTGGTGAGGGCGAAGACGTTGCGCACGTCGTCGTCGACGATCAGCACCTTGACCCCGCGCAGCGCGTCGTCGGGCACCGCAACGGCGTCCGGCGGGGGCACGGCGGGCCCGGCGGTGTCGTCCGGCTGCCCGGCGGGGGACATCGACCGGCCGGACGCGACGCCCGCCGGGACGCCGCGGATGGGCATGTAGAGGGTGAACGTGCTGCCGCGGCCGGGCACGCTGTCGGCCCGGATCTCGCCGCCGAGCACCCGGGCGATGTCCCGGCTGATGGACAGGCCGAGCCCGGTGCCGCCGTAACGCCGGCTGGTGGTCCCGTCGGCCTGCCGGAACGCGTCGAAGATGAGCCGGAGCTGGTCCTCGGCGATCCCGATGCCGGTGTCGCACACCGAGAACGCGATCACCTCGGGCTCGTTGCGCAGCGGCCCGGTGAACGCGATCCCCTCGGGCCGGGAGATCCGCAGCAGCACGCCCCCTGCGGAGGTGAACTTCACCGCGTTGGACAGCAGGTTGCGCAGGATCTGCTGCAGCCGCTGCTCGTCGGTGTACAGCAGGCCCGGCACGTCCGGCGAGACCTCCACGTCGAAGCTGAGCCCCTTGTCCGCGGCCATCGGCCGGAACGTGGCGTGCACGTACTCCACCAAAGTGCTGAGCGAGAGATCCGTCGGCTGGACGTCCATCTTGCCGGCCTCGACCTTGGACAGGTCGAGGATGTCGTTGATCAGCTGCAGCAGGTCCGAGCCCGCCTCGTGCACGGTCCGGGCGAACTCGACCTGCTTGTCGGTGAGGTTGCCGTCCGGGTTCTCGGCGAGCAGCTTGGCCAGCACGAGCAGGCTGTTCAGCGGCGTCCGCAGCTCGTGCGACATGTTGGCGAGGAACTCCGACTTGTACCTGGATGAGGTGGCGAGCTGCTGGGCGCGCTCCTCCAGCGTCCGGCGGGCCTGCTCGATCTGGAAGTTCTGCACCTCGATGGCGCGGTTCTGCTTGGCCAGCAGCGCCGCCTTCTCCTCCAGCTCGGCGTTGGACCGGCGCAGCTCGGCCTGCTGGCGCTGCAGCTCGTCGGAGCGCTCCTGCAGCTGGGTGGTGAGCCGCTGGGACTGGGTGAGCAGCGCCTCGGTGCGGGAGTTCGCCATGATCGTGTTGATGGTGACGCCGATCGTGGGGACGAACTGGTCGAAAAACGCCAGGTGAACGTCCTCGAAGTGGTGCAGCGACGCCAGCTCGAGCACGCCGAGCACGCGGCCCTCGAAGGAGATCGGCAGCACGACGAGGCTGACCGGGCTCGCCTCGCCGAGCCCCGAGCCGACGGTGAGGTAGCCGGCAGGGGCGTCCTGGATCAGGATCCGCTTGCGCTCCAGCGCGGCCTGGCCGGCCAGCCCCTCGCCGAGGGTGAAGTGGCTGACCCCGCCGCGGCGGAAGCCGTACGTGGCGATCCGGGTGAACTCCTGCTCGCCCTCGGCGGGCTCCCGGCCCGGGCGGGCCGGCGGCCCCTCGTGCTGCCCGCCGTTGCTCACCGCCCCGGGGATGTCGGTCACCGGGCCCGCCGACAGGTAGAACGCGCCGTACTGGGCCGAGGTCAGCGGGGTCAGCTCGCTCATGATCAGCCGGGCCACCTGGAGCAGGTCGCGGTGCCCCTGCATCAGCCCCGAGATCCTGGCCAGGTTCGTGTTCAGCCAGTCCTGCTGGCGGTTGGCCCTGGTGGTCTCGCGCAGGTTGGCCACCATCAGGTTGATGTTGTCCTTGAGCTCGGCCACCTCGCCGCGGGCCTTGACGGCGATCGACTGGGTCAGGTCGCCCTCCGCGACCGCGCTGGCCACCGCCGCGATGGCCCTGACCTGCGTGGTGAGGTTGCTGGCCAGCCCGTTCACGCTCTCGGTCAGCCGCTGCCAGGTCCCCGACACGCCGCTCACCTCGGCCTGGCCGCCGAGCCTGCCCTCGGTGCCGACCTCGCGGGCGACCCGGGTCACCTCGTCGGCGAACGCGGACAGCTGGTCCACCATCGTGTTGATGGTCGTCTTCAGCTCCAGGATCTCGCCGCGCGCGTCGACGTCGATCATCTTGCTCAGGTCGCCGCCGGCCACGGCGGTGGTGACCTGGGCGATGTTGCGGACCTGGCTGGTCAGGTTGCTGGCCATGAAGTTGACGCTGTCGGTGAGGTCCTTCCAGACCCCGGAGACGCCAGGCACGTGCGCCTGGCCGCCGAGCCTGCCCTCGGTGCCGACCTCGCGGGCGACCCGGGTCACCTCGTCGGCGAACGCGGACAGCTGGTCCACCATCGTGTTCACGGTCTGCTTCAGCTCGAGGACCTCGCCCTGCGCGTCCACCGTGATCTTCTTGCTCAGGTCGCCGCCGGCCACGGCGGTGGTGACCTGGGCGATGTTGCGGACCTGGCTGGTCAGGTTGCTGGCCATGAAGTTGACGTTGTCGGTGAGGTCCTTCCAGACCCCGGAGACGCCGCGGACGTGCGCCTGGCCGCCGAGCCTGCCCTCGGTGCCGACCTCGCGGGCGACCCGGGTCACCTCGTCGGCGAACGCGGACAACTGGTCCACCATCGTGTTCACGGTCTGCTTCAGCTCGAGCATCTCGCCCTGCGCGTCCACCGTGACCTTGCGGGTGAGGTCGCCGCGGGCCACCGCGGTCGTCACCACCGCGATGTCGCGGACCTGAGTCGCCTTTTGCGTGACCTCGGAGTTGAGGGACGCGAGCTCGGCCGCGACCTCATCGACGAGCGTGCCGATCTGGCTGAGCATGGCGCTGTCGCCGTGCCGCAAGTCCTCGGCCCGCCGTGCCCGCGGACGGTAGTTGCCGTCACTGAGCGCAGCGAGCGCCGCGCGTACCGGTTCGAGGTCGGCGTCGGTGTACCTTGCTACCGGATGCGCCTGAGGTGCCGGGCTGACCATGGGAATCTCCGTCCTCGTGACCTGATCGCAACCTTCCGGCGCGATCGGCTCCGCGGGCAGTGGTTCGCTCTCTAGGCTATGGATGTCACAAGTCTGTCACGATGGAAGCGCCAGCCATGACCGAAAGCAACCATTCCCGGGGGCCCCTAGTCGCCAGCAGAGCCTGGGCTGCGCGTTTTCGCGCGCGCCTGCCGGATGAGCCGTGACACACAGTCCCACGAGGGAGCACGCGGCCGGACCCGACGAACTGGTGACGACCGCGGCATACAGCCCGCAGCCCTCGGCCGCCGGGCAGGCGCGGCGCTTCGTGCGCGAGACGCTGGGGTCGTGGGGCGTGCCGGGGCCAGCCGCACGGGCGGCTGACCTGGTCGACGATGTCGTGCTGCTGACCAGCGAGCTCGTCACCAACGCGGTCGTGCACGCGGGTACCGAGGTCCAGGTCACCTGCCGGATGAGCGGCACCGCGATCGAGGTGGCGGTGCGCGACCGGCATCCGGCCCGGTCGCTCGGCCCGCCCGGGCGGCAGGGCGACGATCCGGCCGCCCGGACCAGCGGACGCGGGCTGCTGCTGCCGTCGGCGCTCGCCACCGCGTGGGGGGTGAGCTACACCCGCGCCGCCAAGGCGGTGTGGTTCAGGATCGCGTTCGCCGACCACCCGCCCGGCGCGGGCGGGGCCGCGGACGCCGCGGCGGGGGATGCGCTGCCGGCCGGCCAGGGCGGCGTCCTGGGCGGCACCGCCGGCCTGCTGGCCCTGCCCGAGGCGCCGCCCGCCGAGCCCGGCGAGCTGATCCACGGCGCGCTTGCGGCGTTCGGCGGCGAGCCGCCCGCCCGGCTGGACCTGGGCAGGCTCGGCTACGACGAGCTGGTGCGGCACACGGTCGAGACGGCGCGGGATGCCGTGGACGCCGACGCGGCCTACGCGCTCGTCGCCGACGAGGACGGCGAACTGCGGATGCGCGCGGCCGCCGGGCTCGGGCCGCCGGCCGTGCTCGACGCGCTCGCCGCGACCGGCAGCCAGGCGCGTGACATCGCGTCGCGCTCGGTCATGACGGTCCCGTTCCTGGTGGAGGGCAGGGTCACCGGGATACTCGCGGTCGCGTCGGGCGAGCCGGACCGGTTCACCGAAGCGGACTCCTCCCGGCTGCAGCAGGTCGCCGACCGGATGGCGCTGTCGCTGGAGCGGTCCAGGCTGGTCGAGCTGGAGCGGTCCAGGCGCGGCCGGGTCAGCTTCCTCGCCGAGGCGAGCGACCTGCTGGCGGGCACGCTGGACCAGGAGAAGATCATCGCCCTCACCGCCCAGCTCGTCGTCCCCCGGCTGGCGGCCTGGTGCGCCGTGCTGCTCAACGACGACGCCGGGGTCCCCCGGCCCGCCTACGTCTGGCACGCCGACGAGTCCCGGCTGGACGCGCTGGCCGGGCTGCTCGAGATCGTGCCGGTGCCGGACGCGCCCGGCCGGGGCGGGGCCCGCAGCTGGTCGCTGGCCGTCGATGACCCGGACGTGCTGCCGCCCGACGTGGTGGAGCTGGCCTCCGACGCCGCCTGGTGCTTCCCGCTGGCCGCCCGCGGCCGGAGCCTCGGCATCCTGATGATCGGCCGGACCCGCGGCGGCACGCTGCCGCGGGAGGTGACCGAGCTCGCCGAGGACCTGGCGCGCCGGACGGCGCTGGCGGTCGACAACGCCCAGCTCTACGAGCGGCAGCAGGAAACGAGCCGGGCGCTGCAGCGGAGCCTGCTGCCGCCCGAGGTGCCGCGGATCCCGGGTCTCGACCTGGCCGTCGCGCACGAGGTGGCGGGCGAGGGCAACGAGGTCGGCGGCGACTTCTACGACGTTTTCGCGGTGGGCGAGGGCCGCTGGCGGTTCGCCATCGGCGACGTGTGCGGCACCGGCCCGGCGGCCGCCGCGGTCACCGGGCTCGCGCGGCACACGCTGCGCATCCTGGCGGGGGAGGGCTACGGGATCGCCGCGGTGCTCGGCCGGCTCAACCGGCTGCTGCTGGACCAGGGCGGCGGCGCGCCGTTCGTCACGCTCATCCACGGCGAGATATACACCGTGGCCGGCGGCTCGCCCGGCCCGGGCGGCGAGCAACGCCCCGGCGAGGCGCCGGTCCCGGGCGCACCCGGAGTGCGGCTGTCGCTGGTGTGCGCCGGGCACCCGCTGCCGCTGTTGCTGCGGGGCGGCGGCGGCGCGGCGCCCGGCTCGATGCCCCGGCCCGCCGCCGAGCCCCAGCCGCTGCTCGGGGTCATCGACCAGCTCACGTTCACCGCGCAGGATCTCTTCCTGTCGGCCGGCGACCTGGTGCTCTGCGTGACCGACGGGGTGACCGAACGCCGCGAGGGCGGCCGCCTGCTCGACGACGGAGATGGGCTGGCGAAGCTGCTCGGCGACTGCGCCGGGCTGAGCGCCGGCGCGGTCGCGGCCCGGATCCAGCGGTCCGTCGGCGAGTTCGGTGACGGCCCGGCCGCCGACGACATGGCGCTGCTCGTGCTGCGCGCGATGTAGGCGGCCCTCAGCGGCCAGCTAACTGTCCGTCGGTACCCGCCGGGACGGCCTGGTCGCGCAGCGCCTGCTCCAGCACCTCCACCGACCGGGACGCGGCGACCAGCCTGCGGCCTTCCCGCCGGTAGGCGGTCAGCACCGCCTCCACCGCGTGCGGCGGCAGCGCCGGCGCCAGCTCGGTCCGCGCCGTCCGGTATCCCCGCCGCGCCCCCTCCACCGCCGCGGCCACGTGATGGCGGGCCATGGCGGCCAGCGCCACCGGGTGCTTGCGCAGCACCCCGTACAGCCGGTAATCGGGCGGCACCACGTCGAGCAGCCAGGCCACCGCGGTCGGCTCGAACCCGTCGCTGCCCGGCGGATGCACCCCGGCAGGCCAGCCGGGCGGAACGTGTGCAGGCATTTGGCCCAGGATAGCGCCGTGTCGAATGAATATTCTAGTATGTCTACGTCGGCGGCACCAGCGAGCCTGCCAGGGCGGGCGCGGCGAGGGAACCCTGGCCGCGGGGCTGTGGCGGTCACGGGTGCCACCCGGCATAATGACCACGGAACGTGGTCAAAGCGTAGCGGTCCGGACAGGAGCGTGAGCAGGCCGGTCGCGGGTTGTTTCACCGCCCCGCGCACCGGACGTTCGGCACGATAGATTCGCATAGCGCCCACGGGACCGCAGACGTTACAGCCGCGTCGCGGGAAGCGTCGGGAGCGACTGCGAGGAGATGCCGCAGGCAGGGAGACGGGTAGGGAGACAGGCAGCGATGTCACGCGACCGGGGCACGATTCCACGGGGCACAGGTCCGGATCCGGGCGCCTGGCCGGCGCCGACCGCTCCCCGTGGCCGGCGGCTGCCCAGCGCGCCCCGCGAGCGGAGGCCCGCGCTGGCGGCGCTCGCGGTGGTGCTCATCGTGGGCGGCGGCCTGGTGGCGGCGCTGCTGGTGATCAAGGCGGGCAACAAGACCGGCGCGATCGAGATCACCCAGCCGGTCGGGCAGGGGCAGCGGATCCCGCTGAGCGCCATGCAGGATGTCCAGGTGACCACCGGCAGCGGCCTCACCTACGTTCCGTGGAACCAGGCGAGCCAGGTCGCGCGCGTCTACGCCGCGTTCCCGATCGCGCCCGGCACCCTGCTGACCCCGCAGATGACGACCTCGGGCACCAACCTGGCTGCGGGCCGCGACGTGCTCGGGCTCGCGCTGAAGGACGGCGAGCTGCCGAGCGGGCTGCAGGCCGGCGACCACATCGACGTGTTCGAGGTCAGCTCCGCCGGGGGAACCTGCCCAGGCAGGCCGGGCAGCACGCTCACCACGGACGCGGTCGTGCTCAGCATCGGCCGCCCGGCGAGCACCACGGGCACGGCCGTCAGCGACGTGCAGGTCGCCGTCAACCCGATCGACGCGGGCTCGGTGGCGTGCAGCGCCGCGAACGGCGTGGTGGGCGTCGCGATCCTGCCCGGCACCGGCCAGGGCGCGGGGGGCCCGCCGGCCACCTCACCCCCGGTTTCGCCGCCGGCGTCGTCGTCGGCCGGGACAGGCTGACACATGGCGCTGATCGCCGTGGCCGCGGACAAGGGGGCGCCGGGCGTCACGACCGCGTCGGTGGCGCTCGGCGCCGTCTGGCCGCGCCCGGTCCTGCTCGCCGAGTGCGACCCGTCCGGCGGCGACCTGCTCTACCGTCTCCCGAGCGCCGGCGGCGGCCGCCTGGA
>Ga0070698_100009447_pt1 | contig 10447 bp, 7 predicted proteins | sample KBSK1502metaG_FD_65477 | JGI IMG/M metagenome (GOLD analysis project Ga0070698, IMG submission 65477) | Corn, switchgrass and miscanthus rhizosphere microbial communities from Kellogg Biological Station, Michigan, USA - KBS K1-50-2 metaG | ecosystem: Host-associated > Plants > Roots >... | reverse complement strand
ATCTTAATGCACTTGCAAATAGGATTGACGCAGGGTTCGAATCTCTCTCTATCCATAGGCAAGGATCTCGTTTAAATCTTTAATTATTTGGTTCGAACTTTGGCTAGTTCTGGGCACTCATAGTTTTTGAAACCCTTGTCAGGATAGCATTTGACGAGGGTTTGTCATTTAAAGCGGACGTTTTAGGGGATACTTTAAAATTTTTTTCAACCCGAATTTCCCACCTATTCAAAACATAAATTCTTCCGTTTCAGTCAGCTTACAAATGTTTTAAAAACGTCTTTACCAAGAAGAATCAGTCCGCGAAATTGTAATTTGTCCGTGTAGTCAGGATTGTTTGCATCGGATGGCGAAGTTGTTTTGCTTTCATATACAGCCGCACCAATATAATTTGTGGTTGTAGTAATTGTTTTGTTTGCAATACTATTATCAGCTGTTACCTTTCTTAGTTTGTTACCACCTGCGTCATAAGTAATTGTTCCCTTATTGGTAACGGTAATAACTAACGGAAGATTAAGATGATTATATGTAATGCTGCTTATAGATTTGTTATTATCCAATACGAGGTTGCCATTGTTATCATAACTATAATCATCCGTACCTGAATTAGTACCATCTTTGAAATCTCCCAGCTTATTATCGGTAGTTATATCATCTGTGACTCTTGCCTTCTTGCGTCCTGCCTTCTTTTAATATTTTATAGTTATACACAACAGGAGCTTCATATTCATCATATCAATATAGAAAACCGAGATGCCACATTTATTGGTGTTTATGATGTGGGCCAGGAAAAATATACAGCTAAAATATTAATAGATGGAAGTCAGCTTTCGACCGATGCAAAGCTATTACCTTATTTAAGAAAAATGATAGGTAGTGATGAGGAATCACTACACTTTAATTATATAATACTGACTCATTATCATAATGATCACTACAATGGGCTTTTAGGAATCAAAGACGGGAAGATAACTGCAGACAGTATTGTCGATCCGGGCGGTTACCGGGTAAGTTCAATTTTTAATCATCCAGCTCCGGGTGTCACTAACTCAGGCTTGAATTTTCTTCCGGAAGACTTAAAGAGTATTTTGGCTTATTGCTTTCTTCCTGTTATCATACACCTGAGTGTCGTCTTTGCCAAAACAATGATTTAGGCCACCTTTTCTCTTTGAGATAATATAATTTTCGTAATTGCAGGTATTTTTCAAACTCAGCATTCAAATTGTTTGAATAGATTTCCAACGCGTATTTATTACGGGTAAATTGTTCGTGAATTGTTTCTGCCGCGCTTACACCTGATTTAATGGCTTTGTAAATTCCTTGTGATGAAAGAGGATCCAATGCCATGGCAGCATCACCAATTGCTATCCAGTTTGAGCCATGTATTTTGGTCATAATATAACTGTTGGCAGCATATATCCTGATTCTATCGGGAAATGATTCGGAACATCTTTTATTTATAAATTTTGTTGAAGAAAGTGATCGATTGAAAAAATTTTCTGAAGCGCAATTTTCTTTCTTATACATATCTGCATCTGTCATAAATGCGACTACCATTTTATTATCGGGAATATCAGCGCTGTACCACCATCCATTTTTTGCCGATTCAACTAATGTGTAATTTGAATTATTTTGCTTCGTTTTTTTCCCTTGGATTGATACTATGCCGATCAGGCGATCAATGTTTAATCGTTTGCCACCCTGATTCTTGACAAAAAAGGCATTTCTGCCGGTGGCATCAATTACGAATCGGGTATCAATTGTCTTAATATGGCAGTGGTCTAAAAATTCAATGCCACAGTTTCCTGAATCATATTGTGTAATAGTTTTTATTAGACTTTTGGTAAATAAGGTTGCTCCTGATTTTTCGGCATGACTGATTAATTGTTTATCAAATTTCAAACGATTTAAATGCCAGCCGTGACCGAATGGATTAAAGAAGAAATTATTTTCTTTCAATGAAGACTCACCCCATACCGATTGAATTGCATTGGAGGGCAGGTGACGATGAAATATTTCATCATTAATTTTTAAATGGTTTAAAAGAGATGCGGTTTGTGGCTGAATAGTCTCACCTATTCTTGTTTCTGAATAATCACTCTTTTCTATTATTGCAACTGAATATCCTCTTTGCAAAAGAGAAATGGCGATTGAAGCACCTGCAGGGCCGCCACCTAAAACGATTACATCAAACTTTCGGGTCATAAGATGATGATATCACCGTTAAGAATTTCGTTCTGATTCAATATAAGCGTCTCCCTTTTTAATGACAAAACCCAAGTAATGCCACTTGTTTACCATACTCTGGTAATCAGTAACGCGCCTGCGGGTCCACTTATGCATATTCTGAGTACCCTCAACAAAAACATCATCGGGTCGCTGAGCAGGCCACCAGGATAGTTCACCTTCCTGCTGACAATCGAAGAAATCCGCCTGCCAGGGCAGTGCCATCTGTTTCGTAATATCACCTGCAGAAATAAGGGTATGAGATAAGCGGAATGGTTCAATAAAATCATAATGATCCCGGATATACCAACTTGCTTCAATGCCGGGATAGAAAGCACCACCGATGCAATTCTCCAGAGAGGCCTTATCAAGACCATGGGCGGTAATGGTTGAAGATGGAGCGGCTAAGGTTCCCCAATCATCATTAAAGAAACCTCGCGCCCATTTTTCGAGATAATCATATTGCCACTTACATAAGGTTAGGTTTCTGTGTTCTCCATTGTTCCTGTGTTGTTCCAGATAATAATCACTCCACAGCATAGGCATATCATTTTCCTCGCCTATAAGGGGGTCGTTGGGATTGGTAAGTTTATCAAATACTTTTTGGCGTAATGCTGCATCAGAAATAAGTGGCATACTATTCTCCATATCTTTATGTTTGCTTTCCATGGATGCCGGTCTACTTCCCTGTTTGCGGTGCATTTTCCACATCATCATGCTGACCCATTTCATATTGTTTGCGCGGCTCAGTATTGGATAAATGTCGTTTGTGAAGGAAGGGATTTCCGGTAACTGATAATTGAGTTTATCAATAGCAACCTGCAGCAATGTATCGTACAGGCTGATCACATTGGGTATAGAAGGAGCAAAGTCGGGAGGTGGACAGATCACCCACGATGGCGTGGCATTTTCAAATTTTGAAGAGCCTTTTAGTTTTATCAAAGCTGTTACAGGGCCATCTGAAACATCATCATTCCAGCCGTTATTATTGGCAAAATCTTTTGGTGGTTTATTATGAATGGAAGCGGAGTTACCAAATCCTCCCAAAACGAGCAGTCTTGCGTTTTGGTCCATCCTCATTTCACCAAGCGGTACAGTTTTATTATAAAAGGTTCCGGTGTCAAAGAATGCCGAAGAGTTTATTTTGTTTAATGTCCTTTCTCCGGGATCAATGATCAGCAAATTTCTATTTTTCTCTGATCTGTTTCTTAAAGGGCCATTTGGTTTCAATCCGTCGAATTCTTTCCAGGCTGCTTTTTTATTAGCAAGATGAAGCGACCATTTGATATCGGCATCTGCTGTAGTAATCTCTTTAACTACATTGCCGTCTTCATCGTAACCGAAAATACGGAATCGGGCGGCCTGACGTTTCACCCTCATTTTTGGATCCTTATATCCGCCAGTAGGTGGATTGTTTACTCCCGGAATTTCGGGGCCGATAAAAAATTTATCCGGACTATTGCCAAGACGTGCAATGCCAATAGCCGGATGAATTTTGAAAGAGGTTATGATTGCCATATTCTTTTCATAAATTAATGAAGATAAATCCAATTTGCTACCGAAGGAGTGCTTTGATCGTTTAGTATAAACAGCATATAATACCCACGTTGAGCAGTTGAATGAGGATGCCATCCGTTGGGCATAGTTGCAGTCAGATTATTTGAATCAACTTGGTTGAATAAAAGTTGCACAACCTTTTGTTCACTGTCGGTATTATGAGTAGGAGCCATAGGACGAACGAGTACAACTTTCCTAATTTGTGATGCTTGTGCGGTTTGAATATTAAACTGATGACCATGGTGAACCAATGATGGAGAGGCATCAATTACTGGTCTCGTTTTAAACATATAGGGGGGACTAAAAACTTCTATTGTATTATTAAGCCAGCCACATGACATTACTTCACCTGTTGGAAGCAATAAGGCATGCGAATGATATCCTCTCTCTCTCGGTGCTTCATCCATCTCTGACCACATATTAGTTGCCGGATTGTATATCCAGCAGGGCTCCCCTGCAGTACCGTTACCACCAGACATAAAAACAGTGCCATCCGGCAACAATACTAAATTTACATTGACACGTGAGGTGGGTTGTATTTGTCCGGAAGCCATCGGAAGGTTTTCCGAACCACTCCAGGAAGGCGACAATGTCGAGAGATTAATGCTTTGATATGTTCTGCTTTTATTCAGATTGCCACCCCCTACCGTCATGACTTGAGCAAAAGGATAAGTGGGACTCAACAGAAGCACTGACATTCCTTTTGTGCGGTCGTTAGGACCGCCAATATCTGTCCATGAGCCAGCCATGATATCGGTCGGATTGAAATCGAAATATGCTGATGATTCATTCCCTGCACAATCTCCTGGACCGGACGGACCATAATTCCTGAAACCGACAGGTGCAAAGAATATTTCGCCCCCAGGTAATAAGTGCAAGCCCGGATATGTGGGGCGGAAGAACTTATCTCCGCTGGTTGTTATTCTTGTAAATTTACCTGTTGATTCGGTATACATCTCCATAGGCATCGGAGTACCTCCGGTGCCACAGCCAAGGGTTGCAAGACTGCCGGATGCTATCAGCGACCTTCCCGGCTCATCACCCAGCGAAACTACTGTTGGATACCACCTTTCATCATTCAAATAAGTGCGAGGTCCGGGTGTTATGCCTGTTGTCTTATCTCTTGTGAAATCCCACGTTTCTGAAACCGGATCAAAGAGCCAAGCTGCGTTCTTTGGAAACTGGTTGCTTTCGCCACCCCCACCCACCACGAGGAGTTTTCCATCAGACAAAAATGAGTGACCGCTGCAATATAGATTATTACCCGGAAGAGCAGGAATATTGATTGCTACTGTCGCCCTGTTCATTGCATCCCATAACGGTGTTCGCGATGCCGGCAGTCCGCAAGCAGCTTCAATAAACAGTACTTTGCCCGTGTGTAGCATTGCAGCATGCACTACATCGATATTTACTCCGCCAGCACCTTGAATTGGACCGATGTCATTCCACTCGCCGAATGATAATGCACTCATACTTGAAAAAAGATGATCGAAATATTTAATGAATCTGTTGATATCTATTTTTTCACGTATCTGATCAAAATGAGCAAAGCCATATACCGGACTAACTTTCGCTCTTTCTTCAAGTATATAGCGAGCCTGTTCATAACTAATCAATTGTTCAGCCATTGGCTCCATTGATGGTTCATCTGTATCGCGTCGCTTCATCTGTGGCTCCGACATAAACTTATTTTTGTCGTGTGGAGCAAAGGCAATGTCTTCAGGGATGCGTGCCCGATTAATGAAATTAAGAATCCGGCGTTGTGTTTTTGCATCGAAGCGAATTTTATTTGGCTTTATATGAACAGGTTTGTCAATTCCTTTTTTGGCTTTCACTTTTGATTGCTTTTTCATAATAAACTCATTTTAATAGATAAATAAATTCTGTTATTTTTTTAGATAACGGCAATGGTTTCACTTATGATACTTACTTGTCCTGCTTCATACCCGACTCTGTTACTACGGCGTGGAATTAACCGGAGAAAAGCGTCTTGTCTTCATATTAGAACTTGATCTTATCCCCTTGCCCGCTTTTAAAGCAAACCGAACGATGGTCTTGCATAAATGGATTCCTTTTTTGGAATTAAAAAATTATCCAAATAAGCAGCAGTATTAGTATGATGCCTAAGACAACCCATACATACCAGGGTTGTGCAAGGCAACCTTTGTTTATTCCACCATCATGTCCCTTTGTACTTTCCGATAAAGTAGCTTTCAGATTAGGACTGCTGCTGGGATAGTTGACTGTTGCATCAGTTGGGCTATAAATTGCTCTAATGTTGTAAGTACCTTTATCAAGTCCGTCGATTTTCCATTTTGCCCGTCCATCCGTATCTAATTTAACCGGGGCACCTGTTGCATTGTCGTCAACATAAAATATGACCGTTCCCTTAGGTTTTGGTTGTTTACCAATTAATGGAGAAACGATAGCAGTAACCACTCCCTTTTCTGTGGAGACTATTTGTACCGCAGTACTTCGTTGCCGGATTTTCTGAGTAATAAGATATGCCTTGGCAAAATCCGCATCACCAGTGGTTGCCACATCAAATACACAATCCTGATTCAAGCCTTCATCAGTAATGATCTGGCAAATTTGCTTCGCCTTCTCAATCCCCATTCCGTCCGGGGTGACCCACCCGGGAATTTCGAATTGTGGCTTTAGTTTACACGGTGGTTCTCCGGCTGGCCAATCCTTATCTGTAAATGTGCTTGTTGATGTACCCTGCTCATAAACAAATAAACTTGACTCGTCGGTTAAGCGCCATGCATCAGCAAAGGTTTTATAGATTGTTGTATAACGTTCATTCAGGCTAGTGGGCATTGGCCCAACGGAGGCGCCGCTTGGGAGTAAAGGAAGCCAGGTATTTTGTGGAATGGCACCCATCAGTCCTTCATCGGCCTGGGTACGGGAGACACTTATATTCAGGTACCACACATTATTAGTGGTCCAGAAAAGCGGAGTGGCGATCAGCACTGCATGATGCAAATAGTCAACACGAAGTGCCATTACACCATCTGCGTCGAAGCCGCTAATGTGATGTCCATCCAGATTAAGACCCTGCGTTGTAAGTCTTGATTGTTTCCCGTCAACGAAAAACAGAAACTGTCCCGCTTCTTTGCCCGCCTGTAAAGCAATCCGGTGATTACCCACCCGGGCAGCAACGGCCGTATTCAAACTCACGCATGACCTTAGCCCGGTATAGGAATCTGTAATCGGATTAGCGGTTAGTACGGGAGTTTGACGCGACTGAACTTCCAATCCATCTGTGTCACGCAACATGATAAATTCACCCGCGGCCTGAAAGTCATACCGCTTTCCATCCACGGTATGGATGTGCGGATCGCCATTGTCGGATCCATCGTCAAGCCCTCCGATCTTCAGGCGAAACACAGCCTGATCCTTGCGCATGGAAGTGTCAGTTGCGGTGATATAGACGTATAGTATCTGATCGGGTAAACTCGCTATTGCATTATCAAATGACCATGACCAATTTCCACCTCCATTGTCGATCACCGTTCCAATGGGTGTACCATTATCCAGTGTTGAGATGAGTGTGATACCGTCTCCATCAGGATGAAAATACGTGCCAGTGCGGCTGGCCACTCCTGCAGATGTGCAATATTCCCATGATCCATGCACATTCACGTTCGGCTTTTCACTACCGGTTCCGTCAGGGTCGGTTATCACCAGTTCACTGATCATACCATGATGGGCATGGAAAAAGATGTGACAATGGAAAAGCCAGCGGCCAAAAGCCCCACCTGGCGTGATGCCGTCAGCAAGCGGACGAGGTGAGATATGAACCTTAAAAGTGACCGTATGACCTGTGGGAATATCGAAGGTATCCCTGTATTCCGTAGCATTGGCTGGCCAGGTAAATAATACGACGCCGGCGTTCGTTTCCAGCGTTACAGGATGGAATGAAAATCCATGAAGATGGAACGGATGGTGGGCCCCGCTCAAATTCTTAACTCTAAACTGCAAAATATTACCGGCCTTAGCGTAACGTGTAGAACCAATATGTTGATTAGTTGTGTAAGGCATGAGATCAAATGATCCTGCGACTCCATTGATTCCAGTCGTACCGCCACCGGAAGTAAGTTGGATTTCCTGAGTGGATATAGGAACAATTAGTGTTCCCGGTGGGGCTCCGATCTTTGCAGGCATAAAGACACTCGCATTCAAAAACGGGTTTGGGTCAGTAGCCGGGCCAAGAGGCGGGGTCGGGGTAAGAGTGGACTTTAATCCAGTAGGCGTTGGAAATAGTGCAACAGGAACGTTGCCAATATCTATGTGTAATACCGGAACGGTGGGGAGCCCTGACCAACCGGCTCCTCCAGTTCTTTGGAAGTCCCTTGTCCACATGGTACACGTTGTGTTTTCAGTACCCAGAGGGATCACTGCTACCACATCCGCCCGACTGGCTGCCGGCAACAAAATCTCGCCGGAGGAGTACTTGGTAACATAAGTACCCAACATCCCACCTTCAACAATCGCGTCGTTAAGAATACCACCTTCACCTCCGACACGTACTAAGGGTATCTGTACACCCGCGGCTGTAGTCAGTATCAATCGGAAATACCGGGTAGTCGCAGTATTAGCGATTTGAAAGCGGATTCCCTGTCCAGGTTGAGCACTAATGCTTGTGTATCCAAGATCAAGTGCACCAGGCCCCAGCGGTCCCGGTGCCGCAAGCGGAACTCCCTTGCGACCTCCGACATTAACTCCATTGGTTAGGACGGTCTGCCCCTCGACGGTTGGAGTCCCTGCCTGAACCATCTTGAAGTTGTTTGGAATTTGACCCGCGAGAAAATTCGGACCTCCCGCACCTACTGCCATACCCATATCGTCCAGCGCAGTAGGAGCTTCGCAAAGCTGGACCGGTGTTGGCCCGTTTTGAGCACTTGCGCCACTCAACCATTCGGGCCGATCGGAAACAGGCATAATGGTTGTTGGGTTAACGTAGGTCGCCGCATCGTTAGAGCCCGGCGTTTTACATACGGTAATGTCACTGAGCACAAGTCGATGCGTATTTGCAGCACTTGGCAGGACACCGTTCATTATAAGCGTATCTTCATCGGAATCTTTGACAACCAGCATTCCGTATTGGCCTCTGAAAACCCTGTTGGTGGAGTGGTGATGGTGTGGATGAAACCAAAAGATACCAGGCTTAGGGACATTAAACTTGTAAAGGAAGGTTCCACCAGTTACAAGACGATTGACAATAGGTCCACCGACAACTTCGCTCTGCGTAACTTCCGTGCCATCTGAATAATTTTCCAACTCGATGCCATGCCAATGAATACCTGTTGGATAAGGCAGGTCATTGATCAGACGAACGATTAAAGTATCACCCACATTTAACAGGATCGGCGCCCGGGGAATTGTTCCGTCGAAGGTTTCAGCATTAGTAACCGGAGGATTGCCTCCTCCGATATTGAATGGCATAGGAATCGAGGCATGGATTGTAATGTCAGTAGTGGCCATTATATTAAATTTTTTTCAACTTTATAAGAGGTAATATTTTTCCATTGCTTTGGTCGGATAACATGGGCGCTTTGTAGTGTCTGAAAATGAGGGCATCGATAATGTTTCCTTTAGTGATCTCTCCCGTCATGTGGTCAATGTTGTTCGGCATTATAGCCCCAATCCCTTTTCATTTTGAATCCAAACCTCAAATGTTGCCATACTGATTGATTTAAAGGTTTCTGTTTCCTTCTTTATAGAAAATTTCAAATCTTTCTTCTATGCGCGGGGAAGTCTGAGCTTTTAGATAGGGAGAATAGATGATTGGGAAGACTGAAGGTAAGTTAATAAGGAGGCGAAGTCAATACCCCGAAAGTAGTATTTTTTAGAAATGTAATTGAGATCTCGAATGTAAAATCAGCCGAACGATTGATCTACTCATTAACTCTTTTTATACTCTCAGCTTATAATATAAAAAGATGAATGCTAAAAAAACAACGATTAACCTTGCAGCTACCAGCGATTCTTTTTTACATCACTTCGGAAAATTAAATATGAATGGCAAAACAAAATTTATATAAGTTGACCATAACGATCACTATAATTCTTCTATGTTAGGCAAGCTAAAAAAATCAGAACAGCTAAGCGTGGAAGCCGCGAGGAATATTGCAGTGCAACAGCGTAAAAATAATTTTTATAAAGTAACCCTTGCAGTTCCAATCGTCTTCCCTTTATCGTCCGTCCATGCAAAATTATCTTGTTGCCAGATTTTGTCACCTGCGGAAATCGACTTGATCTTGGAGCTGTAACCGTATTGCCCCATGTCCTTCCACTATCGATCGATGATATCAATTCTACATCATAAGTAAATTTAGCAGTATCACTTTTTTCTATAGCTGTTGTGACACGATAATTATGATTTGATTCGCTGATCTGATATTTTGGATAATCTTTTAATGCTTCTGCTAATTGGGGGGTTGATATTTGCTTAACCATGACAATCGCTACCTGACCTTTGGCAAGATCAATCATGACATTTTTTTTACGCCTTTGATTTTTGATAAAAGGCCCTGAACTTTTGCCTGGCATCCGCCGCATGTCAATCTGCTAACGGTATATGTGTGTCATTGTTTATTTTATGACACAAAGCTATTTTAACACGTAATAATGGCTGTTACCTAATTATGGAAATACTTTA
>Ga0070698_100009446_pt1 | contig 10447 bp, 11 predicted proteins | sample KBSK1502metaG_FD_65477 | JGI IMG/M metagenome (GOLD analysis project Ga0070698, IMG submission 65477) | Corn, switchgrass and miscanthus rhizosphere microbial communities from Kellogg Biological Station, Michigan, USA - KBS K1-50-2 metaG | ecosystem: Host-associated > Plants > Roots >... | reverse complement strand
CGTAATGGCGCGGTCTCCACAGCGCTGACAGGCCTTCTACTACCAGCTTTTTATTTTCGGTTTCGGAAGGGGAGCCATTCGTGCCCAACGCCTGACAGCTCATGCGCTCAAAATTGCGTGCTGCGCTGCGCAATTGGTCGGCAGGTCCTGTTAGGGCCTGTTATTATGATATCGGCGAAATCAAGTTCCGCACATGGTAGATGCTGCTTATGGCGAAGGTGCGAAAGCGACACGTCCAGCAGACGTTCGAGTTCAAGACGTGGGGTGGCAAACGCGATGGCGCGGGACGGCCGCCGAAGGGGCCGCGTTCGAGCGAACGCCACAAGAAGCGAGCACGTTTCAAGCCGACCGAGCCGTTGCACGTAGTCGCGCGGGTCGAACGCGATGTCGGCCGGCTACGGAAGCGTCACATGTACAAGGCGATCCGCGAGGCTACGTTCTGCGTGGCGAAGCACGAAGACTTCTTCCGCATCATCCACCTCAGCATTCAGGGCACGCATCTTCATCTAATCGTCGAGGCCGAGAATTCGAGGGCGCTCGCGAAGGGCATGCAGGCGTTCGAGATCTCCGCGGCCAAGCAAATCAACTGGGCTGTTTCGAAGCGCCTGCGGTCGCGTCGGCGTGGGCGCGTCTTCACCGATCGCTACCATCTGCGGATCTTAAAATCGCCGATGTTGGCGAGGCGCGCGCTGGCGTACGTGCTCAACAACTGGCGGCATCACGAAGAGGATCGCGCGAACATCACCAAGTCGTGGAAAGTGGATCCGTTCTCCAGTGGCATCTTCTTCAACGGCTGGAAGGAGCGCGAAGACCGGCCGTTCTGGGCATTGCCACCGCCGACGTACGAGAGCCTGCTGGTCTGGTTCCCGCGCACGTGGATGCTGAAAGAAGGCTGGCGCAAACACGGACTGATCAGCTTGTATGAAGTGCCGGGCCCGCTCATGAACTGAGCGTGTCGCGGCAGCCGTCGCGCATATCGCAACGGCAGCAGCCGTCCAAGCACCTCGATCAGATGCGCGACGTCGCCGTCATCACATTACGGTTCGATCAGCGAAGTAGCGTTTAGCGCTACGAGATCGACAGCCGTCCTCGGCGAGGGCCAAGAGCGAGCGCGATGTCGGCAGCTGCGATGATGTTTTCGAGTCGGTCGCGCACGGCAGCGACGACGTCATCCTCCGGTGGACCGCCAACCATTACGTTGTGGCGCGTCCCATCGGGGTCGACGCGGTTGAGCGTCGGCTGGTCGTTGGCGCGTAAACGGTCGGCATGGGCATGCAGAAGCTTGGCTTCGTTGCGGATACGTTCAAGATCGGCGCCCGCCGCCTCAAGGCAGCCTTCCGTGGCGAGTCGCGGCAGGAGCGAAAGTCCAAGCTCGGTCGACAGAGATGAGGCGTAGACCTCTTGGCCCCAGCTGTGAAATCCGCCCGCGTGCGACGGCAGCTCGATTGGCTTGGACTCGCCACTCGCGGGGTCGACGTCGTAGACAGAAATCCAAAAGCTCATCGAATCGCTCTCCCTGTTCGGCGGCGGGTTTCGCGTGGCCGCCGCGGCAGGCCTCGTTGCGCCTTGTTCGTCGGCGGCCGCACGATACCAGGCCGCTGTCTTTCCTTGCGCCGATGTTTATCGTCAGCGCCGCGCGGTCTCAGCCGTCGCTTCATCATTCGGCGGCGATTTGCGCAGCTTCATGATGATGTCGGCGATCTTTCGCTGATACGGCTGTTCGCCGAGCAGTGGTTTGACCCACGCCGCGATTTGCGACGACGTGCGACGCGGGTGCGCGACGATCAGCGGAATCTCGGAGTCGAGCTTCGATGGGCTGCCATGCCACGACCGATATGGCTCCGCGAAGTAGAAGCGCTCCTCTGGGCGATCGCGGTCGCCGTTGTGGGCGAGGAGCAGGATGTCGCCGGCGCGTTCACCATATTTGCCGACGGCGAGCTCCTTCATTCGCTCGGTGAGTGCGACGTAGGTCGGATGCGGATGGGCGCGCAGGTAGTCGTCGATCGGCATCGTCTTGCCTTTGCCGACGTAGACCTCGAACGGCAGATCGACCTCGGCGGCGGGCCGCGGGCGACGCACGAAGATCATGTCGAGCTTGCCCTTCATGCTCGGCACGAGGTGGCCGGTTTGGTTCGCGCGATAGAAGGCGTCGGCGGCTGCGAGCACGTCTTCGCGATAGCGCGGAGGCAGTTGCCATGGACAGACATCCTTCGCGTCGGCGCAGCGCGAGCGATCCGCGAGGTAGACGTAGGCCATCGGGCCGCCGTAGGCCATCACGGCACTGAACGGCTCCTTGTCATCGACTTTCTGCTTGAAGGGACGCACGCGAAAGCCGGTGCGCGTGAGCACGCCGGGCGCAGCGTCGGCACCCGTACCGATCGCGTGCTGGTTGTCGTGGAGGATCTGGGTGTGGCCGTGATCGGCACTGACGATGACCCAGCGGTTGGCGAGCGCGCGCTTGTCGCGGAGGCGTTTGACGAGCCGGCCGAGCGCGGGATCGACGACCTCGATCAGGTATGTCTTGCGCGCGTCGTCGGGCCCTTCGTGCGCGACGTGCGCGTAGAGATCGGTGCCCGAGAGGTAGAGCGTGAGCACATCGGGCAGAGCCCCGTCGCCCCCGAGCTGCGTGATCATCGCATCGACTGCGCCCTCGTCGAGGTCCTGGTAGAGGCGCCGCGATTTCTCGCCCTCTACTTTGTCGAGCTCGCTCTCGATGAAGCCTTCGAACGCGCGCGCGAGTACGTTGCGCTTTGTGAGCACGAGCTTGTCGGCACCGCGAAAGAAGTGATTCATGCCGACCCAGACGAGCGCGTGCGGATCGTGCTCGTGGATCCGCTCGTAGATGCTCGGCACCGTGACTTGCTTGTTGACGTACTCGTCGGTGTAGACCGCGAGCGTCGGCGCCGCATCGTTGAAGGAGACCGGCGCGGGACAGACGAGCTCGCGACGTTCGCGCACGAAATATTCGTTGCCGGGTACGCCGTGCTCGGCCGCGCCCACGCCGGTGAGTACGCTTACCCACGCCGGCATCGTCGTCGATGGCAGGTTCGACAGCAGCGTGTCATCGAGATGCGCGTGCGCGAGGCCATCGCCGCCGATGAGCGCCGCGAGATTCGGCAGCTTGCCCTGGCGCAAGAGCTCGTAGAGCATGTCGCGCGACACGCCGTCGAGCGCGAGGAACAGGATCTGCGTCGACTGCGGCGAGCTCGGCCGAGCGTTGGGTGGCCGCTCGCGCACGGTTTTGTCGTCGCCCGTGACGACGAGCTTCGCGAGCTTTCCGCTCGTGCCGCAGGCAATCATCATGGATACGACGAGAGCTGCAGCGCGGTTCATATTGAAAGCTAGCCGACGTTAGTATCAGCGTCATGCCGATGATCGACGTCAATGGCACGTCGCTGTACTACGAAGACACGGGCCCGGGCTCCACAGGTGAGACGATCGTGTTCTCGCATGGGCTCCTATGGGGCACCGAGATGTTCGAGCCGCAGATCGCCGCGCTCAAAGATCGCTATCGCTGCATCGCGTGGGATCACCGCGGCCAGGGCAAGAGCGGCCCGGAATATCGCCACTGCATCGGCATCGAGCTCGTGTGGCAAGACGCCGTCGAGCTGCTCGACACACTCGGGCTAACGAGCGTGCATTTCGTCGGGCTTTCGATGGGCGGTTTTGTCGCACTGCGCGTAGCCGCACGGCGGCCTGACCTCGTTCGAAAGCTCATCTTGCTCGAGACCGCAATCGGTCCGGAGCCGCTCGAGAACGTCGGCCGCTATCGCCTGCTGACTGCTGTCTATCGCACGATCGGCCCGCGCGTCGTCGCAGGGCGTGTTGCCCCGATCATGCTCGGTCGCTCGATCCTTGCAGATGCGAGTCGCAAAGCGGACGTAGCGCGCTTCGTGAAACTGATGACGCGGCGACGCGACGTCTGGAAAGCGGTCAACGGCGTGATCGATCGGGCAGGCATCGCATCAAGCGAGCTCGCGCGCATTCGCGCACCTACGCTCGTGATCGTCGGCGATGAGGATGTCGCGACGCCACTCGCGAAGGCGCAGCAAATTGTTGCAGCGATCGTGGGCGCGAAGCTCGCGACAATACCTCGGGCGGGTCATTCCTCCCCCGTCGAGGAACCGGCGGCCGTCACAAAGGCGATCGAAGACTTCATCCAAAGCTAGGGCCCACTCACTTCGCCCTAGGCACGTTACTTGTGTACAACATCGGACGGAGCTGGAATGCCGAATCCTCTCGCACCGATCACTGAAAAAACGGTGATGGCCAACGTGGGCATCACCGAAGAAGATCTGGAGAGGCGCAAGAAGTACGTCGGGCTTGGACCCGACGACATCGAACGCCTCACCGCGGTCCGCCCGCTGATTACCGCGAACGCCGACGCTCTCGCCGACGTGTTCTTTGGTCACCTCGCAAACATTCCGGAAGCGAAAGTGCTGCTCGGCTATCGCGAGCTGACGAACCAGGCTCGAACGCGCAAGCGCGAGCACCTCAAGCAGATGGTCGGCGGCAAATACGATCTCCAGTATGCGGAGGAACGCATTTCGCTCGGTCTGCTCTACGGGCGCGTCGGATTGCCGACGAACGTTTTTCTTGGAGCGTTCTCGACAGTTCTCGCCAAAGCGGGCGAGCTGATCATGAACGACTCGCCGAGCCAAGGCTTTGCGCGCTACGTGTCGCTGCAGAAGGTGGCGTGCCTCGACGTCGGGTTGCACGCAGACGTACTCACGCACGAGCGCGATCGCACGATCGGTCGCCAATCCGAGGCGATCCGCGAGCTATCCACCCCCGTCCTGCAAGTCCGCGATCGGCTGTTGCTGCTACCGCTGATCGGGGTCATCGATACGCATCGTGCCCAGCTGATCACGGAGACGGTGCTCAGAGCGATCCGCGATACGCGCGCGAAAGTCGTTGTCATCGACGTTACCGGCGTCGCGACGATCGATTCGAAGGTCGCCAATCACTTGGTGCAGACCGTTACTGCATCGCGGCTGATGGGAGCGCACGCGATCGTGACCGGCGTCTCCGCCGATGTCGCGCAGTCGATGGTGGCACTTGGCATCGAGCTGGCACCGTTCAGGACGGTCGGGGATTTGCAAGGTGGGCTCGAGGATGCCGAGCGCATCCTCCGCTCCGGGAGGCCTGCGGAGTAGCCATGCCGGTACCCATCCTCAAGCAGGGAGAGACGTTAATCGCGTCGGTCGTCGCTGCACTGACCGATGACGATCTGGTTCAGCTTCGCGATGATCTCGCGCAACGTATCGGCAAAGTGCGCGCGCGCAGCGTTGTCATCGACGTCACTGCGCTCGACGTCCTCGATTCGTTCGCGACGCGCACGCTTCGCGGCATCGCCTATACGGCGCGGCTGCGCGGTGCCGATACCGTGATCGTTGGGATTCAGCCGGATGTCGCGTTCGCGATGGTCCAGCTCGGTTTGACGATGGAGGGTGTCGCGACGGCACTGGATTTGGAGGAAGGGCTCTCACTCTTGGCCAAGCGTAGGGAGCGCAAGTGAACGAGGTGCGAGTTGCTATCCAACGTGAAGCCGACATCGTCCTGGCGCGCCAGGCCGGCAGGCAGCTCGCAGCGCAGATCGGATTTTCGACGACGGATCAAACGCTGATCGCAACCGCGATCTCCGAAGTCGCTCGCAACATCGTCGTCTATGCGAATCACGGCGAGATCGTGCTCAGCATTCAAGACGACGGCGGGCGGCTCGGCATTCAGGTGATCGCGATCGACTCAGGACCCGGCATCGACAACAAAGATCTGGCGATGCGAGATGGGTATTCGACGAAAAACAGCCTCGGTCTCGGACTGCCCGGCGCGCGGCGACTGATGGACGACTTCTATCTCGATTCAGAAGTTGGTCGCGGCACGACGGTCACGATGAAGAAGTGGAAGAGGTGATGGTCGTCGAATGGAGCACCGCAAACAGCGCACTCGCCGGAACGTCAGGAGACGTCGGCGTGGTCGTGGAATTCACGAACGGAGCGCTCGCCGCGGTGATCGATGGCCTCGGTCACGGCGAGGAGGCGCGCGCCGCGGCGGTCGCCGCCGAGCGCATCCTCGTCGAATCGCCGAGCGGCGATGTCAGCGAGCTCGTTCGCCGGTGCCACGAAGCGCTGCGCGGCACGCGCGGTGCCGTGATGAGCGTCGCGTCGTTCAACGCGCCGAACCAAACGATGACCTGGGTCGGCGTCGGCAACGTCGAAGGCTTGCTCGTGCGCATGAACGGCCCCGATGAAGCGATCGCGATGCGCGGCGGCACGCTGGGCTACATGTTGCCGCCGCTCAATCCTCGCACGCTGCACGTGAAGCACGGCGACACGCTCGTGCTCGCGAGCGATGGGATTCGTCACGGGTTCAAGCATGAGGTGCTGCAGCTGCGAACGCCCGGCGAGATCGTCGCCGAGGTGATGGCGCACTTCGCGAAGACGTCGGACGACGCCTGCGTTGTTGTCGCGCGCTACGTCGGGGAGGCTGCCGCATGAGCGACGCGACCCGCCGGCAGCTCGAGCACGAGTATTCGACCGCGCTCCGCGATTGCGTGAACGGCGCCGGCGAGCTCGCGCTTACGCACGCGTACGAGCTCGGCCGCATGGCCGCGGGCACGGGCATCGGCATCGTCGAGCTCGCGGAAATTCACGACCACGCGCTGCGCGATGTGCTCGGTGAGCAGGCGCCACCGCCGCAAGTCGATCAGTTCTTCGCCGAGGCGCTGTCGCCGTTCGAGATGACACATCGCGGTTTCCGTGAGGCGAACGAAAGACTCGAAGCGGCCGTCCGCGAGCTCGAAGCGTTCAGCTACTCGGTGTCACACGATTTACGCGCACCACTGCGCACGATCAGCGCGTTTACGCAAGCTCTCGCCGAGGACCTTCGGTACCACCTCGATGATAAGAGCCGCGATCACCTCCGGCGCGTGCTGGCTGCAGCTGCGCGGATGAACGACCTCATCGATGCGCTGCTCGAGCTATCGCGGATCTCACGGTCGCAGCTTGGGCGTCATCGGGTCGACATCACCGCGATCGCCCTCGCCGTGGTCGATGAGCTGCGGCGACGCGACGTTACGCGTCGTCTCGGCGCGAGCATCGCACCCGATCTCGTCGCCGACGCCGATGGCCGCCTCGTACGAATTCTGTTCGACAACCTGATCGGCAATGCATGGAAGTTCACGACGAAGACGGCAAAGCCCCACGTCGAGGTTGGCGCGAAGAGAGAGGGTGGTGAGACCGTATTTTTCGTCCGCGACAACGGTGCAGGATTCGACATGAGTTATGTCGATCGGTTATTCACCCCCTTTCAGCGACTACATAGCGAGCGCGAATACGGCGGGACGGGAATCGGGCTGGCGACGGTGCGGCGGATCGTCGAACGACATGGCGGGCGCATCTGGGCCGAAAGCACACCAGGCCAGGGCGCCACGTTCTTCTTCACGCTGCCGACGTAACGCTCGCTCGCCATGAGTAGCAAGGATCCCCAGAAACCACTTCGTTTGCTCGTCGTCGAAGACTCGGACGACGACTACGAGATCCTGCTTCGCGAAGTCCGCCGCGGCGGTTATGCGCTCACGAGCGAACGCGTCGGTACGGCCGAAGAGCTCGAGGCCGCGCTCGACAAGTCGTGGGATCTGATGACCACCGATTGGCTACTGCCGGGCTTTGGCGGGCTGCAGGCGATCGAGATCCTGATCAATCGCAATATCGATCTGCCGTGTATCGTGATCAGCGGGACGCCGAATGAAGAGGCGGCGGTGCAAGCGCTGCATGCCGGTGCGCTGGATTTCTTATCGAAGGATAAGCCGCTTCGGTTCGTGCCGGCGATCGAGCGCGCGCTGCGCGAAGCGACGGAGCGGCGGGCGCGCGCGGCGATCGAACGCGAGCTGCGACTGACCGAGGAGCGCTTTCGCTCGGCGTTCGAGATGGCCCCCGAGGCGATCATCACGTACGACCTCGACGAGAGTCGCATCATCGACGCGAACGCGAGCATGATGCGGCTGTTCGGCTACACGAAAGAACAGTTCCGCGATCTCATGGTGGGCGGGCTTAGCCCGGAGCGCCAACCTGATGGCAGGCTGTCCGCGGATGCGCTCGGTGAATACCTCGCGCGAGCCAAGCGCGGCGATCAGCCGGTGTTCGAGTGGGCGTGCCGCGACGCGCACGGCAACGTGTTTCCGACCGAGAACCGCTTGTCGCTGTTGCCGTCGTCGGGCCATCAGCTGCTGCGCGTCAGCTTCGTCGACTTGCGCGACCGCTTGAAGCTCGAAGAGATCCGGCGGCGCGCGATCGAGCTGGAGCTGCAGAACCGCCGCATCCAGGAAGCGAACCGACTCAAGAGTGAATTTCTCGCGAACATGTCGCACGAGCTACGCACGCCGCTAAACGCGATCATCGGCTTTGCAGAGCTGCTCTACGACGGGCATGTCGATCCCGCGACGCCGCAGCACAAAGAATTCCTCGGCGACATCCTGACGAGCGGTCGCCATCTTCTCCAGCTGATCAACGACGTGCTCGATCTCGCGAAGGTCGAAGCCGGTAAGCTCGATTTTCGCCCCGAGCGCGTGGAGCTCGGGAAGTTGATCGCCGAGGTCGTCGCGATCACGCGCACAACATCGGCCGGCAAGAAGATCACGGTCGAGACGAAGTTCGATCCGACGCTCGACAACATCGTCATCGATCCGAATCGCTTCAAGCAGGTCGCCTACAATTACATCTCGAACGCTCTGAAGTTCACGCCCGACGGTGGTCGCGTGACGGTACGGACGCTCGCCGACGGCGACGCGTGCTTTCGCCTCGAGGTCGAAGATACAGGTGTCGGCATCGATAAAGCGGACCTCGGCCGGCTGTTCGTCGAGTTCCAACAACTGGATGGCAGCGCCGGCAAACGCCACCAAGGCACGGGGCTTGGCCTCGCGCTCACGCGTCGGCTCGTCGAGGCGCAGGGCGGAAGCGTCGGCGTGCGGTCGCAGCGCGGTCAAGGCAGCGTGTTCTACGCGACGTTGCCGCGGATCGCGCGTGTGAGCGAAGCACCGGTGATCGGACGCACGCAGACGCTCCAGCGCGTCGGCAAGCGGACCGTCCTCGTCGTCGATGGCGACAAAAGCGATCGCGATGTCCTCGGCGCCGCACTCGAAGCAGCCGGTTTCGCCGTCGAAGGAGCGAGCTCGGGCGCCGAGGCGATCGCGCGCTGTCGCGAGCGATCGTTTGAAGCCGTGACGATCGATCTCATGTTGTCCGATATGACGGGACTCGATCTCGTCGGTGCGCTTCGCGGCGAGCCACGCATGCGCGCCGTGCCGGTGATCGTGACGACGGTGCTCGCCGATGCCAAGCTCGTCGCCGGCTTCGCGGTTAATGATGTGTTGCGTAAGCCGCTCGAGCCGCACGCGCTGCTCTCGGCACTCGATCGCGCGGGTGTGCGCCCCGACAAATCCGGCGGCATCCTCGTCGTCGACGATGATCTCGGCGCGTTGCGGCTGATGGACGCCGCGCTCGGTCAGCTTGGCTTTGCTGCGATCACGCGGTCGAGCGGCGCCGCCGGGCTCGAGGCTGCCGAGAAGCTCGCGCCGCGCGCGGTCGTCCTCGATCTCGTGATGCCCGGGATGGATGGCGTCGAGTTCCTCGATCGGTTCCGCCGCCTGCCGGAGCACATTCGCACGCCGGTGCTGATCTGGAGCATGAAGGATCTAACCGTCGCCGAACAGGAACAGCTCAAGCACTCGGCGCAGGGGATTCTCTCGAAAAACGCGAACACGCCGTCGACGGTGATCACGCAATTGCGGGCGCTCTTGCCCGAGTCCGGAGGCAGGTGATGGGTGAACGAGTTCTGATCGTCGACGACAATCCGACCAACCTGAAGCTCGTCGCGTACCTCGTCAAAGCGAACGGCTATGAGGTCGACACCGCCGGCGATGCCGAGGCGGCGCTCGCGAAGATTCGAGCGAATCCACCGCGCGTCATCTTGATGGACTTGCAGCTGCCCGGCGTTGATGGCCTCGAGCTGACGCGCCAACTCAAGGCGGACACCACGACGAAGGACATCGCGATCATCGCCGTCACCGCGTATGCGATGAAAGGCGACCAAGAGAAAGCATTGGCCGCAGGGTGCGATGATTACGTAACCAAGCCGATCGATACCCGAGCACTACCTGAACTGATCGCCCGCCATGCGACAAAGGGGGTGGGGGCGTGATGAATGGCCATACGATCATGATCGTCGATGACAACGCCGCGACGCGGCGGATGGTCAAGAGCGCCCTCACGCGACACGGCTACAAGGTAATCGAGGCGCCCGATGGCAAGACGGCGCGCGAGCTCATGGCGCGCGAGCGGCCGCGCCTCGTGCTGCAGGATCTGATGTTGCCCGATACAGATGGCTTCACGCTCGTCGGCGAGCTGCGCAAGCTCGCTGGGCCCGAGGTCACGATCCTCGCGTTCTCCGG
>Ga0070698_100009445_pt1 | contig 10449 bp, 8 predicted proteins | sample KBSK1502metaG_FD_65477 | JGI IMG/M metagenome (GOLD analysis project Ga0070698, IMG submission 65477) | Corn, switchgrass and miscanthus rhizosphere microbial communities from Kellogg Biological Station, Michigan, USA - KBS K1-50-2 metaG | ecosystem: Host-associated > Plants > Roots >... | reverse complement strand
ACCCTAGCGTATTGCGTCCTAACAGAAGGTCCCACGCGGACTGGATTATCAAGCAGAGGGGGCGGCGGCTAACTTGGCGTGGGCGGCCGCGATGCTGGTGTTGGAAGCGCTTGACGGGCATTTAGCGTTTTACCCCGGCCTGCTTTGCAAGCAGGGGGTCGCCGGTTCGATCCCGGTCACGTCCACCATTTCTTTCTGATTGCAAAAGACTTATTAGAATCGTCTCTACCTCAATCTCTCATATTAAACTCTGGCGGGAAATGCCCGCAACACGGCGTTCAGAGCTTGTTTGGCGCGAAGAGCTTCGCGACTTTTCCACGCTCGCAAAACACTTAGGTGAGGGGCGCTGAAATCTCTTGCCTGGGATGAGGAATTGAATTGATCGAAACAATCAGTATCGCCGGACTCTTGGCGCCCTGGGCGACTGCATCGAGCGGCGAACAACGCTGCGGCGGGCATTGACGCTGTTGTCACGAAACATTTGATTAGAGCGAATGTATACACTGTGTTGTAGCCGTCGATATCGTTGACCGTCAGGGTTCGACAACTGGCTTGTAACCTCGAAGAGCGAAGTAAATCACGTATGCGTAAGAAATCAGGGGAACAACAAAAGCTTTCTGTATTGAACTCGTATCGGAGACATAGCCCATGAGAGCCGGAACAAGCGCGCCTCCGATGATTGACATGACCAGCAAAGCCGAGCCGACTTTTGTGTACACTCCGAGATTTTTTACACTGAGCGCGAAGATAGTGGGAAACATGATCGAATCAAAGAAGCCAAGCAGCACTAAGGCCCATACAGAAACTGCGCCGGATCCGGCGATTGCTGTCCAAGTACACAGGAAAGCACAGACTGCGAAGAATCCCAACAACCTGGGAGGAGCGATTCGTTTCATCATCGCGGATCCAGCAAAACGACCAATCATGAAGCCGATCAAATGCCACTTCAAGAAATTGGCGGCTACTCTTTCGGGCGTACCAGGCAATAGATGTTGAGTAAAACGAATGACAAAGCTGGTGACTCCGACCTGTGCACCGACATAAAAAAACTGGGCGATGACACCCTTAACTAAATGTTTGTATCGCCAAACCTCCCAATGCTTCCGCGGAGGCTTTTCTCGCTCCTGTACAGCATCTCCGCTGCCTTCGCGGATTTCTGGCAGGCGCGTGAAGTAAAGCAGGACAGCGACAACTAAGAAGAGAGCGGTGATTGCCAAATATGTGCCTCTGACGCGACTGGCTTCTAACGCCGAATAAGCTATGGATTGTTTCCGGGTCATGGCTGCAATTTGACCGGCAGAATGCTCAATGCCCGAAAGGATGAAAGCGCCACCAATGATTGGAGTCACAACAGCTCCGACAGCGTTAAAAGACTGTGCGAGGTTCAGCCGCCGCTCAGACGATTCCGGCGGACCGAGAATGGTGACATACGGGTTGGCGGCAACTTCCAGTATTCCCTGACCGCAGGCCATCACAAACAACGCAAAGAGGAAGAACCAGTAAAACCCGATCGAAGCCGCAGGAATAAACAGAAACGCGCCAACCGCACAGGTGAGCAACCCCAACAAAATTCCCTTTTTGTAACCTACGCGTTCCATCAGCCATCCGGCAGGTAGAGCGGCCAAGAAATAACCACCAAAGAACGCAGACTGAATTAGCGATGACTGCAAATCCGTCAGCCGAAATGTCTTCTTGAGATGGGGAATGAGAATGTCGTTGAGATTGACCCCGAGCGCCCACAAAAAGAACAGGCTGGTGACCAGCACGAACGCTACGATGTATCGTCGCTCAGTCAGGGGCGCAGAAGGTTTTTTCATTTTTTCCGTTACGTTAAAGCGCGATCGAGATGAACGTAACCGCCGTCGACATATAGATGTTGACCTGTAATATGGCTCGCTTTACAGGAGACGAGAAATACCACCGTAGCAGCGATTTCTTCGGAGGTGGTCATTCGCTTTCCCAATGGAATCCTGGCGACGATCGTTTCCAACTTCTCTTCCGGATTGGAGAACGTGCTCAACCATTGCTGATAGAGCGGCGTCATAACTTCGGCGGGAACGACAGCATTCACGCGGATGCCCTAAGGCAGAAGCTCGACGGCCCACTCACGAGTCATGGCGAGGATCGCGCCCTTTGAAGCCACATAGCCAGAAGTCCCTCCTTGGCCGGTGACCGCTGTCTTCGAACTGATGCTGATAATGGATCCGGCCGTGTGCTTAAAATGTGGCAGCGCATAATGTGCCATGTTGTAGTAATGCAGCAAATTACGATGAAGCGAGGCAACGAATTGATCTGGACTGCCTTTTTCAAGTCCGACGCTATCATTCACTCCGGCATTGTTGACCAGGGCATCGATTCGACCAGGCTTCTTAGCAGTTTGCTCGACAGCGGCGAAACAAGCCTCAGCGGTATTCAGCTCCGCCACCACCAAATAGCTGTAGCCATGGCATTGTCGTAAGTCCTGGTTTAACTTTTCTGCTGCATCCTGGTCGCGATCTATGATCACCGGAATTGCACCTTCTTCTGCAATGGTCCTCGCGATGGCAGCGCCGATGCCTTTGGCTCCGCCGGTGATGAGTATGACTTTATCTTTTAGCCGTAGGTCCACGATGTGGGCGCCTCTGGGAGGCGAATAGAAGCATCGCCATCGCCATTTTAGCGGGATGTTTTTTGTTGAAAGCCGACCGAGAAACATGCGTGTTCGTGTTCATCACAGAGTTTCATCCGCGGAGATTGCAGAAGCCACCGTCTATCGGATAATCCACTCCAGTGATGAAGGCGGCTTCATCCGAGCACAGGAAAAGAGCCAGGGCGGCTACTTCCTCTGGTGCTCCCATTCTTCCGATGGGTTGAGCTGCGGCTAGCTTTGCAAACATGTCTTTTTCTTTGCCTGGGTAATGCCGCCTAAGATAACGGTCGACGAAAGGCGTGTGGACCCTTGCAGGCGAAATGCAGTTACAACGAATCTTATATTGCAGATAATCCTTCGCTACCGAATACGTCATCGCGATGATGGCACCTTTACTCATGGAGTAGGCGAAACGGTCCTCAAGACCGGAAGAGCCCGCGATCGATGCCATGTTCAAGATTACACCGCCACCGTTGGCTTTCATTTGCCCGATAGATGCCTGCATGCAGTTATAAAAACCTTTGACATTAACCTGGAAGATTCTGTCGAAGTCGGATTCCGTTGTTGTTTCGAGCCTTCCCACGTTCGATACGCCAGCGTTATTAACAAGAATTTGTATACGTTCCTTTCGGAATAGTTGCTCGATAACTGTTTTGACGTCTTGCGCGTTGGCCACATCACACAGGAAGGCACTGGCATTACCTCCGGCCCTGACAACCTCGCGAGCAACCGCCTCCGCTTGTTCTTCGTCAATGTCCAGGATTCGAACACAAGCGCCGCTCCTCGCAAACCTCTGGACGATAGCGCACCCGATCCCACTGGCGCCTCCAGTGACGACGGCAACTTTGCCGTCCAGGCGGAATGACTCCATGGTGCGAGCTTCGGTACTCACAATGAGATACCTCTCTTCCACGGAATAAAATCGTTTTGCCCGAGCAACTCAGCTTTGGTCTTCATTTCCCCACTGGCAAATTGAATAATGCGGTCCAAAATCTCACCACCCACTTGCGGAATTGTTTTCTGTCCGGAAATTATGCTGCCCGCGTCAATGTCAATGATGTCGGGCATCTTCTCATTTAGTCGGGAATTTGTAGAGATTTTCACCACTGGCGCGATTGGATTTCCTGTTGGCGTTCCTAAGCCGGTTGTGAACAGAACCAGGCTCGCTCCGGCACCTACCTGAGCCGTGACGCATTCCACATCATTGCCTGGAGTGCACTGGAGGTTGAGTCCTGGCGCAGTCGAGTATTCGGGATAATCAAGCACAGCAGTGACGGGAGACGTGCCTCCCTTTTTCGCCGCACCGGCGGATTTCATCGCATCGGTGATTAGGCCGTCGCGGATATTGCCTGGTGATGGATTCATGTCAAAACCAGATCGTACCGCTTTGGCTCTGTCACCGTAGTCCCGCATGAGGTGGATGAAACGGCCGGCCACTTCTTTTTGTGTGCTGCGATTGATGAGCTCCTGTTCTACGCCGCAGAGTTCGGGAAATTCAGACAGGATCGTTCTGCCGCCAAGGGCGACGACCAGGTCGGACGTGTGGCCGATCGCAGGATTTGCAGAGATGCCTGAAAATCCGTCGGAACCCCCGCACTTCAGCCCCAGGCATAGACGAGAAAGCGGCGCTGGTGTGCGCACGCACTTGTTCGCCTCAGCCAGCCCAGAGAAAGTTTTTCGGATAGCGTCGGTGAGCATTGTGAATTCCGATCCGCTTTGCTGTTGCTCGAACACAAAAAGAGGTTTGGAGAAATTTCGATTGCGGTGCTTCAATTCTTCCCGAAGTATAGCGACCTGAGAGTGCTGACATCCGAGGCTGAGAATCGTCGCGCCGGCCACATTGGGGTGATGAATGTAGCCCGCTATCAGTGCACATAGATTGTTTGAGTCGTCCCGTGTACCGCCGCAGCCTCCTTCGTGCATCAGAAATTTGATTCCGTCCAGGTTTTCAAAAATCCTCTTGCGCTGACTTATAGGGAGGCTTTTCGCCGTACCTGAGCTCTCGATTTCTACGGAGCTACCTTCCCGGTACGCGCTGACGAGTTCTGCGACTTGTTGCCGATAGATTTGCGGCGGAGCGAAGCCTAATTCTTCTTCAAATGCTTGTTTGAGTACCGCTATGTTACGGTTTTCACAGAAAACAAGCGGGACGACGAGCCAATAGTTCCGCGTGCCGACCTGACCATCCGTCCTGACGTATCCGGAAAAAGTCTTCTGAACCCAGTGCGAGACGTCCGGAGGCGCCCAGAAATAGTTCTCAGTTTTTTCGTGGAAGGGGGCCGCCTGATGATGCGTATTCCGAGTCGTTAACCGTTCTCCCAGCCCGATTGGCTCAATGGCTTTGCCAATCAGCACGCCGTACATGACGACATCATCCCCTGGTGAGATGTCATGCATTGCAAACTTATGTTTCGCGGGAACATCAGTTCGTAAAGTGTAAGTCCGGCCTGAGAAATCGATCTCTTCGCCCTTCCATAGGTCATTCAGCGCGACCAGAACGTTATCTTTCGGATGTAGTTGCAACGTTTGACTTGCCGTCATGATCCGGTTCCACCCGTACCTTTGGCCGCCGGACGCTTCATCCGACGCTCACAAGAAACGCCGATTTTTTGTGCACGCTCAATGGCAAGCCCTCGATCTGACGAACTGGTCCTGAAGGCGTATAGCAAGTGCAGCATCGGAATTCAAGATAAAAAATCGGAGTTTCACATATCAAAATGCTACTCTAGGACGCCTTGAGGAACTAGAAGCCAGAAGTTGGTTTCCCGATCGCGCGAAAACGGCAGCATCTTGGCAACCTGAATCAATAGATACATCGACCCTGGAGACTTGTACTGTGATCCGAACTCGAGCATCGAAATCAGCGCCTGTCGGTGTTGTTTCCAAGATCTTGAGGCTCTTGGAAGCGCTTAACGCCTCGTCTACAGGGTTGTGCTTGAAAGACATTGCCGAACAGACAGCAATCAATAAGAGCACGGCTTATCGTTTTCTCGCACATTTGGAAACTGAGCGTTATTTATACCGCGACGATTATGGCGCATACATGATCGGTCCCAAACTCGTGCGGCTGGGCTCGGGCATTTCCTATCAGACCACGCTTCGCAGAATAAGCCGTCCGCTGCTGCACCAGTTGTGGAAGATAACGAGTGAAACCGTGAACTTGGGAATCCTGGACGGGCAAGACGTTCTTTATTTGGATGTAGTGCAGAGTCCCCACCCGTTTCGGATGGTCACACACGCTGGCACCTGGCGTCCGCTTTACTGTACCTCGATGGGCAAAGCGCTCACGGCTTTTTTGTCCACGGCCGAAAGGGAACATGTGTTGTCGTCTCTCCAATTTGAACGCCTGACGCCGCACACGATTACTCACTTGTCGCGATTCCGAAAAGAATTAGAAAAAATCAGAGAGCGTGGATATGCACTGGACGATGAAGAAGCGACTTTAGGAGCACGTTGTGTGGGGGCTCCCATTCTCCTGGAAGGAAAGATAGCAGCAGCCATCAGCATAGCTGGTCCAACGACCAGAATCGCGCGGGAGCGAATTCCGTTCTATGTAAGAGCTGTTGTCGCCGCGGCTCAGGCGATCTCACGACATCTAGGCACCACTTAATTCCAGGATGGACTCGGCATCTGTAAGTGAGACTACGCGAGCATGGAAGACCATCTCTTGATTCCACAATGTGAAATAATAAGTCCGATATATAGAATTCTCTTGACTACCATCGCCGGCCTGGCATTAGCTAAACGCCGTGCTGTCAGTCTCCCATTTCTCTATTTTGATCGAAAGGCGAGTACCGGCCGTCGCTCACGTTCGGGAGGCGGCAAACTCACCGCATGAAACTCATACGTTGGGGTGAAGTAGGGCATGAGAAGCCGGGTCTCCTTCTCGAAGATGGAACGCGTTTGGACGCCTCCAATGTTGTGGCAGGTTACGATGAGAAATTTTTTGAAGACAGCGGGCTCGACACTTTGCGGCGATGGCTCGACCGATATGAATCGTCAGCTCCTCGTATCTCGTCTTCCATACGCTTAGGTCCTCCGATTTCTCGTCCAAGTAAGATTATCTGCATTGGCGTGAATTACCGCGACCATGTCGCCGAAAGCGCGGCCCAGGTGCCGCCGGAACCCGTGGTTTTCATGAAGGCAACTTCGTCGCTTATTGGTCCGAATGATCCTGTGGTCATTCCGAAGAACGCCGAGAAATTGGATTGGGAAGTGGAGCTCGCCGTGGTGATCGGCAAGAAAGCGTCCTATATATCGAAGGAAGAATCTTTCGAGTTCGTCGCCGGTTACACACTTCATAATGACTATTCGGAGCGGAGCTTCCAGCTTGAGCGCGGAGGACAATGGGTGAAGGGCAAAAGCGCAGACACTTTTGCTCCACTGGGCCCATTTGTAGCTACACGGGATGAAATACCAAACCCGAACAATCTGGCGATGTGGCTGAAAGTGAACAACGAATTCCGGCAAAACAGCAACACAATGGAAATGATCTTTGACGTCTCGACGCTCATAAGCTATGTAAGCCAGTTTATGACACTGCTGCCGGGAGATGTGATCAGCACGGGAACACCCGGTGGGGTTGGCCTCGGAATGAATCCGCCACAGTATCTAAAGGCCGGTGATGTGGTAAGCCTAGGCATCGAGCGATTGGGAGAGTCGCACCAAAGAATCGGTGCTTGGGAGCCTATATCATAATGACCAGCAAGCGATGGCCTGGATTTAGCCACATGAAGGACGTATGAGGCAGTCGCTGCTGTTTCTTTTTCCCGGCATCCCAGCGTCGGCATTTGCTCTCGCAACCATTGTTTTCGTCCAAGCGCCGAGCTCATCAAAAGAACACCGATCGACAGTCAAACCGAACGTAGTCCGTTTCGAAGATATTGCACGACAGGTTGGACTGACCGCGCTCAATTCTTACGGTGGCGACAAACATAAAGAGTTCATTATCGAAAGCACCGGCAACGGTGCAATTGTCTTCGACTATGACAACGATGGCTGGCCGGATATTTTTTTACCTAACGGCTCGCGAGTGGAAGGATTCCCCAGCGGTCAAGAGCCTACTGGGCACCTTTATCACAACAATCAGAACGGCACGTTTACAGACGTAACTGCAAACAGCGGGCTTGCGCATGCAGGATGGGCTCAAGGTGGGTGCGTCGGTGACTTCGACAACGATGGATATTTGGATTTGTTCGTCACTTATTGGGGACAAAGCAGCCTCTACCACAATAACGGCGATGGCACTTTTACGGACGTAACCGAAAAAGCAAGGTTGACGACAGCCAAGCCGGAGTGGAGTACCGGATGTAGTTTTGTCGACTATGACCGCGATGGCAGAGCCGACCTTTTTGTCGCGCGCTATGTCGATTTCAATTACGACTCCGTGCCTCGACCGGGAGAAGGACAGTGGTGCAAGTGGAAGGGGATCAATGTGATGTGCGGGCCGCGCGGACTCAAAATGAGTGCTAACGCGCTGTACCACAACAACGGTGACGGCACGTTTGCGGACGTCTCGCAAGACTCTGGAATTAGAAAGGCTTCGGGGTGTTATGGGTTCACGTCGCTGTCCTCTGATTTCGACGACGACGGCTGGCCGGATATTTATGTTGCCTGTGATACAACGGCAAATCTTCTTTATCACAATAATCACGACGGGACCTTCACAGAAATCGGCAAAACAGCGGGTGTAGCTTTCAACGAAGAGGGCTCCATGCAGGCTGGCATGGGCCTCTCCGCGGATGATTTCGCGCACGGTGGCCATCAAGATATTGTCAAGACCAATTTCAGCGACGATACGCCAACGCTCTTTCTCAACCGTGGCAACAATGTTTTTGACGATGTTACCCGCAGCGCAGGCGTTGCAAAAATTACGAGCTGGTTAGGGTGGGGGGTCCAATTCTACGATTTTGATAATAGCGGATGGCCCGGAATCTTGATCTCCAACGGCCATGTCTACCCGGAAGTGGATGGCAAGGATCTTGGAACGAGTTACCGTCAACCGAAATTGGCCTACTATAATTTGCGGGACGGAACGTTCGCCAACATTACGGCGCAGGCCGGAGCCACACTCAGCAAGCTACACTCTGGTCGTGGTATGGCTCTCGGAGACTTGTTCAATAACGGGCGTGAAGAGGCGCTTGTTAACAACATGAACGAAACTCCTTCTCTTTATTACAACGCGGCTCCGGTGGGCAACTTCATCAGCCTGCGATTAATTGGGGTGAAATCAAATCGGGCCGCCTTGGGAGCGAAGGTGACGCTCGAACAAGACGGCGACGTGCACCAAAAAGAAATTCGGAGTGGTGACGGGTTCATTTCCCAGAGTGATTTGCGAGTTCACTTCGGTCTTGGAAAAGCTGCGAAAGCAGCGAAAGTTGTTATCCGTTGGCCTAATGGACTCGTCGAAACGCTCAGCGATCTTCCCGCCAATCGGTTCTACATTGTGTATGAAGGTAGCGGGGTCGATTCCAAACAGACCCGAGGTATCAGTCCGGTGCAAATCAAGATCCCGGCTAGTGTTGGGCGTAAACCGGCTCGGATTCGTCGCTAGGCGGTCCCGTTCGATGAAACCACGTGATCGAACTCAGATGCATACTTTCCGCGTGCTTGACAGTGGAATGTTGACATTGCTCAGACGAAAACCTGTTTGGGTAGAATTATGTACCGTGGCAGGCTTCATCTCCGTTCTCGCATTCTTTTCTTCGGGAGATGTTGGCCGCGCGTGCCCGCGACTTGCGCAGACGATGTCGCCTCAAAACGTCCCCTCGAATGCTGCATACGTGGGGTCGAAGATTTGCGCCAAGTGCCACGGAGCGATTTACAGCAAGTTTTCTCAAACAGATATGGGCCGGTCGATGTCCCTCGTGTCACCCAAACTGCTGGAGACTTTCCCGAATTCTGTGCATATTTTTGATCCGAAGCTGAACCGGCATTTCGACGTTTTCGTAAATGGCGGCAATCTCTACCAAGATGACTACGAAACGGGGCCCGATAGCAAAGAACTTTTTCGTGACACACAAAAAGTGGAATGGATTATTGGATCGGGAGCCAATGGATTCGGTGCGATTGTCCGGCGCGGCGACTATCTTTTTGAGGCTCCGCTTTCGTTTTATTCAAAGACACAAAGCTGGGCATTGTCCCCAGGATATGAAACCTACGATTACGGATTCAGCCGTCCAATTCTTCCCGGCTGTATTGTTTGTCATAGTGGCCGCCCTCAGCCCGTTGATAATGGCAATGGCCGTTTTCTGGACCCCCCGTTCAAGGATTTGTCGATTGGCTGTGAAAACTGTCACGGCCCGGGCGCATCACACGTGTTGGAGATGCGAGAGATTGGACCCAGTCCGGATGGCGCTAGTCGCTCTATCGTGAATCCTTCAAGACTTCCTTCCTGGGTCGCTGACAATATCTGCGTGTCGTGTCACCAAACTGGAGATGCCCGGGTGTTAAAACCGGGAAGGAATTACCAGGATTTTCGGCCGGGCTCAACACTCGACGACACGATCGCAATTCTCATGGTTCCACCGCGCCGCGATTCTCCTCCTCAGAATGATCTTCTGCAGCATTATTTCTCGATGACTCTGAGCAAGTGCTACGAAAAAAGCGAAGGTAGACTCAGTTGCATCACGTGCCATGACCCTCACGTCCAGCCCGCTAAACAAGAAGCCTCGATGTATTTTCGTTTGAAATGCCTCACATGCCACACGGAAAAAAGTTGCGCAGTTCCGCTGACGATTCGCCAACGGAAGAATCCGCCCGACGACTGTTCCGGGTGTCACATGCCAAAGCGGGACGTAAAAGAGATTTCGCATTCCATG
>Ga0070698_100009444_pt1 | contig 10450 bp, 9 predicted proteins | sample KBSK1502metaG_FD_65477 | JGI IMG/M metagenome (GOLD analysis project Ga0070698, IMG submission 65477) | Corn, switchgrass and miscanthus rhizosphere microbial communities from Kellogg Biological Station, Michigan, USA - KBS K1-50-2 metaG | ecosystem: Host-associated > Plants > Roots >... | reverse complement strand
TCACGCGCGGCGGGTAGCGTTCGTCGATCGGCAGATCGCCGGGGTCGGGCTCGCCGTAGACGGTGCCGCCGGAGCTGGCGAACACCAGCCGGCGGCAGCCGGCGTCCAGCGCCGCCCTGGCCACCTGAATGGTGCCCAGCACGTTGACGCGGGCGTCCAGCGCCGGCTCGGCCACGCTGCGGCGCACGTCGATCTGCGCGGCCAGGTGGTGGACGACCTCGGGCGCGGCCCTTGACACGACCCCGGCGAGCTCGGGCCCGGCCACGTCGACCTCGGCGAACTGCACGCGGCCGGAGGTGAAGGCGTCGGCCAGGTTCTCCAGCCGCCCGGTGGACAGGTCGTCGACCACGACCACGTCGTTCCCGTCGTGGACCAGACGGTCCACCAGAGCGGAGCCGATGAAGCCGGCGCCACCCGTGACCAGCGTGCGCATTCTGCCGATCGCCCTTTCGAGTTGGATCCCCAGACACGGATTCGCAATGGTAACCGTCCGTCTTGTGCCCGGCCGCCCGATCGTGCAGGGTACCTCCGCGAAGGACGAGCCGGAGGAGACGCGGTTGCAGCAGGCGGTGGACGAGCGGACGGGGACTGGCGCGCCCTCCTGGTGGCTCTCCCGCGGCTGGATGCTGCCGTACCTGCTGATCGCGGCGGTCGTGGTCAGCGACCTGCTGCTGCCGCGGTCGCTGTCCACGGGAGAGTTCCTGGTGCTGGCGCCGCTGCTGGCCGGCCGGGTGACGACCGGGCGAGACCAGGTCTTCGCGGCCGGCTTGATCGCGCTGCTGGTCGGCTTCGTGCTCGGCAGGTACCCGCACGAGATCCAGACGTCCCAGATGGTCCTGCGGCTGATCCTGATCGCGCTCGGCACCATGTTCGCCCTGCTCAACCAGGGGGCCTACCGGCGCGAGCGCTCCGCCTTCGGGCGCGCGGCGGACACCATCACCCTGGCGGCGGCGCTGGCCGCGGGGCTCGAGACGGAGCAGGCCTACGAGCTGCTGGTCCGCTCCGCCCGGACGTTGTACGAGGCGGCCGCCGTGGCGGTCTACCGCCGCCAGGGCGACGCGATGGTCTCGGTCGCCCAGGACCGCGAGCCGCTGGTCGCGCCGCTCCCGGCGCGGCTCGACGCGGGCTCCTTCCCGGCGGCCTTCTCGGGCCGGCCGGAGCGGGTCGGCGGCCGCTCCCGCTCCGGGCCGGACGGGCCGGTGCTGGAGGCCCGCGGGCTCAGCAGCCTGTTCTGGCTGCCGCTGATCGACGCGGCCGGCCGGCAGACCGGGGTGATCCTGCTCGCCTGGCGGCAGCGCGGCCCGCGCCTGTCCGCCTCCGACCTGGAGACCTCGACGCGCTTCGCGAGCCTCGGCGCCCGCGCCATCTCCGGCTCCGAGCGGGTGCAGGCCCAGGCTGAGGTGCTGCACCAGATCCAGGCGTTGCTGCTGGAGACCCCGTCGCCCTGGACGGCCGGCTACCGGGTCGGGGTCCGCTACCAGTCGGCCAGCGTGCTGGCCGACATCGGCGGCGATTTCTACGACGTGGTGGAGGTCGGCGAGGCGGGCGCGGATGGGCTCGCCTTCGTGATCGCCGACGCCCGCGGCAAGGGCCTGGAGGCCAGCTCGCTGGCGGCCGTGCTCAAAGGGGCGTTCCGGACGCTGGCCGGGGAGGGCGCCGGCCCGGCGGGGATCCTCGTCCGGCTCGACCGGCTGGTGGAGCGCGAGGGCGGCGAAGAGGACTTCGTGACCGCGCTGGCCGGGCGCGTCTTCCCCAACGGCCGCGTGGTACTCGCCTCGGCCGGGCATCCGCTGCCGCTGGGCATCGGGCCGCCGCTGCACCCCAGGATCGCCGCCCCGCTCGGCCTCGGCACCCGGCCGGACGACGCGTTCGGCCTGCTCAGGCCCGGCCAGCGGCTGATCTGCTACACCGACGGGCTGATCGAGGCGCGCAACGCCCAGGGACAGTTCGTCGACCCCGCCGCGCTCGACCGCGCCATGGCCGCCAGCACCCTCGACGAGGTCCTGGACGGGCTGGTGGCCACGGTCGAGCGGCACAGCGACGGGCGTCACACCGACGACCTCGCCCTGCTCGGACTCGAGTACGCCCCGCGCCGGTGAAGCTCCGCCGGCACGACGAGCACTGGGTACGATACGTCCGGCGCCATCCGCGCCAGCCGACCACGCAGCCCCACGAGGGAGGCCGCCCCATGGATTTCGCGCTCGAACCCGAGCAGGAGGAATTCCGCAAGACCGTCAGGGCCTTCGCCGAGGAGGTGGTCGCTCCCAGGGCCGAGGCCATGGACGCGGCGGAGGAGCTCGACGAGACCGTCCTGGACCAGATGGCGGGAATGGGTTTGTTCGGTCTGCCGTTCCCGGAGCGCTACGGGGGAATGGGCGCCGACTACCTCACGCTCTGCCTGGCCATCGAGGAGCTGGCCAGGGTCGACTCGTCGGTGGCGCTCACGCTGGAGGCGGCGGTCGGGCTGGGCGCCATGCCGATCTGGCGCTTCGGCAGCGAGGAGCAGAAGCAGCGCTGGCTGCCGCCGCTGGCGTCCGGCGAGGGGCTGGGCGCCTTCGGCCTCACCGAGCCGGGCGGCGGCTCCGACGCGGGCGCGCTGCGGACGCGGGCGCGCATGGAGGACGGCCAGTGGGTGGTCGATGGGACCAAGGCGTTCATCACCAACGCCGGCCTGTCGCGCTCCGCCCTGGTCACGGTGGCGGCGGTCACCGGCGAGCGCGCCGACGGCCGCGCGGAGATCTCCAATGTGATCGTGCCGGCGGGTACGCCCGGGTACCGCGTGGGCCGGCGCTACTCCAAGATCGGCTGGCACGCCTCGGACACGCGCGAGCTGGTCTTCGAGGGCTGCCGGGTCCCGGAGGAGAACCTGCTCGGCGAGCGGGGCGCCGGGCTGGCCAACTTCCTGCGAACCCTGGAGGAGGGCCGCGTGGCCGTGGCCGCGTTGGCGACCGGGCTCTGCCAGGGCTGCGTGGACGAATGCGTGAAGTACTCGCGCGAGCGGCAGGCCTTCGGCCGGCCGATCGCCTCGTTCCAGGCGATCGCGTTCAAGGTCGCCGACATGGAGCTGCGCGCCCACACCGCCAGGCTCGCCTGGCAGCAGGCGGCCACCGCGCTGGCGGCCGGTGAGCCGTTCGGCAGGCAGGCGGCCATCGCCAAGCTGTACGCCTCGGAGGCGGCGGTGACCTCGGCGCGCGAGGCCGTCCAGGTCCACGGCGGCTACGGCTATATGAACGAGTTCCCGGTGGCCCGCTTCTACCGCGACGCCAAGGTCCTGGAGATCGGCGAGGGCACAAGCGAGGTGATGCGCATCCTCATCGCCCGCTCCCTCGGCCTGGACTCGGGGAGGTGACCGGGGCCTCGCTGAGGTCGGGGGTCCGGGTCGGGGACAGGCCGGCGCGGCGGGCGGCGGCGGCGAAGCGGATGGCGTCGCGGACGGCGCAGCCGCCGGTGTCGTTGTTGAAATAGACGTAGACGTCGGCGGCCGGGTCCCAGGTCGCCGCCAGTGCCTCGGCCCAGGTCGCCAGCGCCTGCCGGCCGTAGCAGGGCCGGGGCGTGGCCGTGCCCTCGTGGAACCGCAGGTATGTCCAGTCGGCCGTGCGCCACACCGGCGAGCGCCTGCGCGCCTTGTCCGTCAGGCACATGGCCGCGCTCCGCTCCCGCAGCAGCTCCAGGATCTGGTCGCTGAACCAGCTCTGGTGGCGCGGTTCCAGGGCGACCCGGATCCGGCCCGGGAAGCATTCGAGGGTCGCGGCCAGCAGGCTGGCGTCGGCCCGCAGCGAGGGCGGCAACTGCAGCAGCACCGGCCCGAGCTTGGCGCCGAGATGGCCGGCGTGTTCCAGGAAACGCCCCACCGGCTCGGCCGGATCGCGCAACCGCTTGACGTGGGTCAGAAAGCGGCTGGCCTTGGTGGCCATGACGAAATCCGGGGGGGTGCGAGCCGACCACTCGGCGAACGTATGCGGCTCGGGAAGGCGGTAGAACGCGTTGTTGGATTCGACCGTCGCGAACCGGCTGGCATAGTGCTCCAGCCACCTGCTCTGCGCGAGCCGCTCAGGATAGAAACGGCCGCGCCAGTCCTTGTACTGCCATCCGGATGTGCCGACCAGAACCGGCATTTGCGTTCCTGACGCGAAAGAAGGTCGGGGCATCACCTTACGACCACTCTCACGCCTTTTGCGGAAGAGCGCGATTCGGGTGGTGCGCGGGCTAGCAGGCCTCGAGTCTACAGCCCGTAGCGATCCTTCATGGTCGGATCGCCGGGGTCGATCTCGCGCAGCCCGCCGTCGCTCAGGCGTTTGTTGATCTCGTCGAGATGCGAGCGCACCAGCTCCTTCTCGGCCTCGGTGATCCGCCCGCGATGCGGCTCGCCGGCGTGCTCCAGGGTGGCGTAGTTGACCTTGGAGCGGCCCGCCCGCGCGGTCCCCGTGGCTGCCGTGCGAGCGTTCTCGCCAGGGCGGGAGCGGTTGCGGTGCTTGGAGATCAGCGCGTCCTGGATTGCGTTGTCCATGACCCCCGGACTGGCCAGCAGATTGAAGTCCTCGATGGGCACGGTGATGCGGTCGCCCTTGCGTGCGCCAGGGCGGATCCACTCCACGGTGACGAACCTGGCTGAGGTGCTCTGGAGTTGTTCGAGCTCTTCCGGCAGCGCCTCGAGCGTGACCGGCAGGTCGGAGTATTCCGGGTGTTCGTGGACCACGAGACGTCCGAGTGAGGACTCGTCCGCCTCCTTGCCCGAGATGTCCGACACGTGGATGGTCTTCACTGCCATCAGGGCGGATTCCTCCTCGACCAAATGGGCTTCACTCACGGCAGCCTGACGCTAAACGAAAAGCATAGTGGAAAGCAACGTGGGAGGACGTCTCACTAAGCGACGGAACTAATCTTGGGGGTCGGCGCGGGCGAAATAGTGCCCGGATGCTGGGCTTTTTTGCGATGTGGAAGAAGCGCGGGGACCTCAGCGGTCGGCGTCGTCTTCCAGCCGGCGTTCCAGGCGCTCGACCCGCTCGGAGACGTTGACGACCAACTCGGCGAGGAATCCGACCAGGATCACCAGCAGGCCGGCGAGCATGGCGATGCCGGCGACCAGCATCAGCGGCCGGTACTGCGTGTGGGAGCTGAGGAACGACCACAGCAGGTAGGCCCACAGCAGCACGCCCGCCCCGATCATTCCGGACCCGAGCGCGCCGAAGAAGATCGCCGGCCTGCGCTGGAAGGTGAGCAGGAACTTCAGCGTGACCACGTCCAGGAAGGAGACGGGCAGCCGCGAGAAACCGAACTTGGAGCGGCCGGCCCGGCGGGGCTCGTAGGGGACCTTGACCTCGCCGATGCGCCAGCCCTCGTTGTGCGCCATCACCAGGATGTAGCGGTGCCAGGAGGAGCGCAGCGCCAGCGAGTCGGTGACCTCGCGGCGGAAGGCCTTGATCCAGTTCATATCGTGGACGTCCAGCCCGAACAGCGCGCGGCAGGTGACGTTGGCCAGCCGGCTGGCGAAGCGCTTGCCGTCGCGCCGGCCCTGCCGCCAGCCGGCCACCACGTCGTAGCCCTCGTCCAGCTTGTCCAGCAGCAGCGGGACGTCGATCTCGGGGTCGGATTCGAGGTCGGCCGGCAGGAAGACGATCACCGCGCCGTGGGCCTCGCGGAAGCCACGGTTGAGCGCCTCGGTGAGCCCGAGGTTGCGCCGCTGGCGCACCAGCCGCACGCGCGGCTCGGCTCTGGCAGCGGCCTGGACCGCCGCGGCGGTGCCGTCGGTGGAGCCGTCGTCGACGTACAGCAGCTCCCAGGGCCGGCCGAGCTGCGCGAACGCCTTGGCGGTGCGCTCGACGAAGCGGGCGACGGTCGCCTCCTCGTTGTGCGCCGGCACCACGACCGAAACCAGCCGCCCATCCTGATCCGTCATGCGCACATCATCTCAGCTACCGAAGAACTCCCGCACGGTCGCGATGACCTGGTCCTGCGCGGCGGCCTCCAGCTGCGGGTACAGCGGCAGCGACAGGCACTCCCGCGCCCACGCCTCGGTGACCGGCAGGTCGCCGCGAGCGTAGCCGAGGTGGCGGAAGGCCGGCTGCAGGTGCAGCGGGAGCGGGTAGTGCACCCCGGCCCGCACGCCGGCGGCGTGGCAATGCTCCAGCAGCGCGTCCCGCCGGCGGGTCCGCACCACGTAGAGGTGCCAGGAGCTGGAGCGCCCCGGGGGCATCGCCGGCGGGACCAGGTCGCCGACGCCCTCCAGCGCCTCGCCGTAGCGCCGGGCGAGCCGGCGGCGCACATCGTTGCCGGCCTCCAGCCTGGCCAGCTTGACCCCGAGCACGGCAGCCTGCAGGGCGTCCAGGCGCTCGCAGTAGCCGACCTCGCCGTGCTCGTACTTGGCGCTGCGGCCGTGGTCGCGCAGCCGCGCCACCCGGGCGGCCAGGTCCTCGTCGTCGGTGGTCACCGCGCCAGCGTCGCCGAAGGCGCCGAGGTTCTTGCCGGGGTAGAAGCTGAACGCCGCCAGGGCCCCGAGCGAGCCGGCCCGGCGCGGCGCCTGCTCGCCCGGCAGCGTCACCGTGGCCCCGTGCGCCTGGGCCGCGTCCTCCAGCAGGGGCACGCCGGCGTCGGCCGCCAGCCCGGCGATCGCCGCCATGTCCACCGGCAGCCCGTACAGGTGCACCGGCAGCACCGCGGCGGCGCCGTCGACCGCCTCCGCGAGCGCCTTGGGGTCCATGCCGCCGGTCGCCTCGTCCACGTCGACGAAGCGCGGCCGGGCGCCGGCGTGCTCGATGGCCTCGGCCGTGGCGGCGAAGGTGTGGGCCACCGTCACCACGTCGTCGCCCGGCCCGACCCCCAGTGCCAGCAGGCCGAGATGCAGGGCGGCCGTGCCCGAGCCGACGCCGACCGCCCAGCCGGTGCCGCAGAAGGCGGCCAGCGCGCCCTCGAAGTCCGCCACCTCGGGCCCGCCGACGAACGCGCCGGCGGCGACCACCCGGTCGATGGCCGCGTCCAGCTCGCTCCGCTGCGCCCGCCAGGCCGCGGCCACGTCCACCAGCGGCACCGTCCGCTCAGCCACCGCTCGTCACCTCCGCCCGGGGCGCGGCCGCCCCCACCACGGGAGCCTCAGCCACCGATGACCACCTCCACCTGCTGGCCGCCCTTGTCGAGCGACTGCTGAGCCGCCTCCAGGGCCGCCACCACGCGCGCCCCGCTCCAGCCGTCGCTGCGCGGCCGGGCGCCGCTGGCGCAGCACTCCAGGAAATGCTCCAGCTCCAGCGCCAGCGGCTCGGTGAGCTCGGTGCGCGGCACGTTGATGTCGCCGGTGCGCAGCCGGAACTGGTACTCGCCGTAGCCGCCCTGCACCGGGTCGGCGCCCTTGTCGTAGACGCGCAGCTTGGCCTCGGAATCGAGGTCGTCGAAGACGACCATCCGGCGCGAGCCGACCACCGTGGTGCGCCGCACCTTGGACGGGTCGAGCCAGGAGACGTGCAGGTGGGCGAGCACGCCGCCGTCGTAGCCGAGGGTGGCGAAGACCACGTCCTCCAGCTCGGTGTGCAGGTAGCGGGCGCCGCGCGCCGACACCCAGCGCGGCGCCGCCCCCACCAGGAAGTTGGCGATCGAGACGTCGTGGGGGCCGATGGACCAGAGCGCGCTGATGTCGCTCTGGATGCGTCCGAGGTTGACCCGCTGGGAGTGCAGGTACCACAGGTCGCCCAGCGCGCTGGACTCCAGCAGGGCGCGCATCTTGGTGACGGCCGGGTTGTACTCGAAGGTGTGGCCGACCATCAGCACCAGCCCGGCCCGCTCCGCCTGGCGGGTCAGGGCGACCGCCTCGGCGGTCGACAGCGCCAGTGGCTTCTCGACCAGCACGTGCTTGCCAGCGTCCAGCACCTGGGCTGCCAGACCGGCGTGGTTGCGGGCGGGCGTGGCGACGATCACCGCGTCGATCTCCGGATCGGCCAGGACCCCGCCGACCTCGTCCAGCGTGCGCACCCACGGGTAGCGCCTGGCGACCTCGGCGCGCCGCCCGGGGTCCAGGTCGACGCACGCCAGCCAGTCGGTGCCGATCCGTTGATGCAGGTTGCGGGCCAGGTTCGGGCCCCAGTAGCCATAGCCGAGCAGTGCTGCCTTCACCAGCGAACTCCCCCGAGCCGGGACGCATTTCGGGCACTGGCCATTCTAGTGCCGCCGCCGTGGCGCCCTGTACGATCGGCAGGGTGGTGGCGGGCCTCCCCGGTGGGGCCGACGAGGTGGCCGTGACCCGGATCCATCAGAAGGGGTGACGGTATGTCCGAGGCGTTCAAGCTGAGCGAGGACCAGGAGCTGTTCCGCAAGGAATGGCGGCGACTGTTCGAGGACAAGTTCACCGAGCGGGCGGCGGAGATCGACCGCACCGGCGAGTTTCCCTGGGATAACTACGAGACACTGCGCTCCGCGGGCCTGCTGGGCCTGAACATCCCGGAGGAGTACGGCGGTGGCGGCGCGGACGCGCTCACCCATTGCCTGCTGGTCGAGGAGGTCGCCAGGGTGTGCGCCTCCACCTCGCTGATCCCGGCGGTCAACAAGCTGGCGACCCTGCCGATCCTGTTCGCCGGCACGCCGGAGCAGCAGGCCCGCTTCCTGCCGCCGATCGCCGACGGCACCACGATGGCGTCCTACTGCCTGACCGAGCCCGGGTCGGGGTCGGACGCAGCGGCGATGTCGTCCCGCGCCGAGCGCGACGGCGACGACTACGTGATCAACGGCACCAAGCGCTTCATCACCGGCGGCGGCATCAGCAAGCTCTACGTCTACTACGTCGTGACCGACCCGGACGCCGGCTCGCGAGGGATCTCCGCGTTCCTGCTCGAGGACTCCATGCCCGGCTTCCAGGTCGGCAAGCACGAGGACAAGCTGGGCATCCGCGGCTCGCCGACCACCGAGATCATCTGCCAGGACGTGCGCGTCCCCGCCGCCAACCGCCTCGGCGACGAGGGCCAGGGCTTCCCGCTGGCGCTACGCGCGCTGGACCACAGCCGCGTCGGCATCGGCGCCCAGGCGGTCGGCATCGCCCAGGGCGCCCTGGACTTCGCCCGCGGGTACATCGAGGAGCGGCGCCAGTTCGGCAAGCCGATCGCGGAGTTCCAGGGGTTGCAGTTCATGCTCGCCGACATGGCCATGCAGACCGAGGCCGCCCGCTCGCTGGTGTACACCGCCGCCGCCAAGGCCGACCGCGAGGACCCCGACCTGACCTTCTTCGCGGCGGCCGCCAAGTGCTTCGCCGGCGACACCGCCATGAAGGTCACCACCGACGCCGTGCAGCTCCTCGGCGGCTATGGGTACATAAAGGACTTCCCCTTGGAACGCATGATGAGGGACGCAAAAATCACACAGCTCTACGAAGGCACGAACCAGATCCTTCGGGTCGTCATGGCGCGTCGTCTCCGCCAACAGCGGAACCCAAGTCGCTCGTAGGCGGTGCCTGCCAACTCTGCTCGAGCAGCCGTGCCAACTGCGTCGTGAATGGCGCCACGAGCGAGCCCGCGTAGGTGGCGAACGCCAGCGGCGGGGTGGCCGGGGCGCCTGGGCGCTCCGGCCACCAGCTCGATGGGGTCGGCTATCGTCCGCCGGTGAAGGGCGGCTCGCCCTCGGCCAGCGGGCGGAAGCGCAGGGCCGACCAGACCTCGTCCACCGACACCTGCGAGATCGGCCGCATCCCGTGCTCGCCGAGGATCGGCCAGAGGGTGTCGCGGTTGACGTCGGCCCGGTTCCCCTTGGGATAGGCGACCCAGAAGACGCTCGGCCGGGCGAGCTGACCCTCGTGCCGTGTGAGGACCCGCCGCAGCTCCTCGGCGTTGGAGGCGAACACGACCGCGGTGTTCGCCTCCTCCAGACGGTCCACGTGGCGTGCGTCTTCGGGGAGCGGTCCGATCAGCTGGCGGTGCTCGGAGCCCGAGGACCAGACGGCGGTGCTCGGCTTGATCAGCAGTTTCTGGGCGACGGACTTCGGGCTCATGTGCTCACCTGTCCGCGGGCGCGTAGTTCAGCGACAGGACGCCGGTGCTGAAGATCTTGGACTCCACCAGCTCGAGCGGCACCTGACCGATGCCATTGTCGAACAGGCGCTTGCCCCTGCCGACCACGATCGGGTGCATCAGCAGGTGCAGCTCGTCCAGCAGGCCCTCGCGCAGCAGCGAGCGGACGAGCGTGGGGCTGCCGACGACGTTGAGGTTCTTGCCCGGCATCTGCTTCAGGCGGCTGATCTCCTCGACGAAGTCGCCGTTGATCAGCGTGGAATTCTGCCACTCGACCGTCTTCAGGGTCGTGGACACGACGAACTTCGGCGTGTCGTTCATGAAGTCCGCGCCCGGCTCGTCGCTCGGCCGGCTCGGCCAGACGGACGCGAACTCCTCGTAGGTCCGCCGCCCGAGCAGCATGGCATCGGCCCCGGTCATGTCCGATCCGACCGCCTCGCCCATCTCGTCGTTGAAGTAGGGGAAGTGCCACT
>Ga0070698_100009443_pt1 | contig 10450 bp, 6 predicted proteins | sample KBSK1502metaG_FD_65477 | JGI IMG/M metagenome (GOLD analysis project Ga0070698, IMG submission 65477) | Corn, switchgrass and miscanthus rhizosphere microbial communities from Kellogg Biological Station, Michigan, USA - KBS K1-50-2 metaG | ecosystem: Host-associated > Plants > Roots >... | reverse complement strand
GAGCGCATCTGGGGCGCGCTCAAGGCGTGGCTGGCCAACAACCCCACCCTGACCATCCAGGGCCGGGTCCACCAGGTGCACGCCTTCTTCCGCCAGCGCAACCCCGCGCAGCTGCGGGCCACCGCCGCGCCGCACAGCTCCCCGTGGCTACCCAAGGGTTCCATGCAGAGCCTCAGCTAGGCCGCCGAGTAGAACCTCTGGCAATCCGCATAGCATCCAACGCATGCTGGCAGTCCCCCTGCGCCGAAACCGCGATTTCATGCTGCTCCAGATCGGGCAGCTGCTCTCGGACGCCGGGACGCAGTCGACGTCGATCGCGTACCCGCTGCTCGTGCTGGCAGTGACCGGGTCGGCGGCGAAGGCGGGTATCGTCTCGTTCGCGCGGACCCTCCCCTGGGCACTCTTCGCGCTCCCCGCCGGCGTGGCGGCCGACCGCTGGAACCGCAAGCGACTGATGATCGCGGCCGACGGGGTCCGCGTGCTGGCGATCGGCAGCCTCGCCGCGACGATCCTGCTGCACCGGATCGCCTTCTGGGCGATCCCGCTGGTCGCCTTCGTCGAGGGCACCGGCGCGGCCCTGTTCTCCGCGGCGCAGGCAGGCGCCCTGCGCGCCGTCGTGCCGGCACGCCAGCTGCCAGCGGCCGCAGGCGCCCAGACGGGCCGGCAGGCGGCGGTGCGGCTGGCCGGCCCCCCGCTTGGTGGAGCGCTCTTCGGGCTCGCCCGCGTGCTCCCGTTCCTTGTCGACGCGGGCTCCTACGCCTTCTCGATCGTTTCGCTGCTGGCGATGCGGACGCCATTCCAGCAGCAGCGCGAGCCCGACCGCTCGTCGCTGCGCTCGCGGCTTGGGGAAGGGGTTGGCTTCCTGTGGGGTCATCCGTTCCTGCGGATGTGCGCGTTGCTGTTTGGGCTCGCGAACTTCGTCGGCCCCGGTGTGCTGCTCGCGGTCGTTGTTATCGGCAAGCGGCAGGGGCTGTCGGGCGGCGAGGTCGGCGCCCTGGTCGCGGCCTTTGGCGCCTGTCTGCTGCTCGGCTCGCTGGTGGCGCCGCTGGTCCGCCGGCTCCTCGGGGTTCGTGCCGTGCTGCTGCTGGAGCTGTGGACGTGGCTCGGCTGCGCGCTGTTCCTGGTCTGGCCGAACGTCTACGCGCTGACCGCCAGCATCCTGCCCACGGCCCTGGCGATCCCGTCGACCGACTCAGTCGTCAACGGCTACCGGATCGCGATGACGCCTGACCGGCTACTCGGCCGTGCCGAGTCGGTGCGGAGCATGATCTCGCTGCTGATCGCGCCGCTCGGCCCGCTGGCGGCCGGCGCCCTGCTGGATGCCACCTCGGCGCGTGCCACGATCGTTGTGTTCGCCGTTTTCGGCCTTGTGCTGGCCGTGTGGGGCACGCTGAGCCCGTCGATCCGTGCGGCGCCGAGCCTCGACGAGCTCGACGACCTCCCCCGAGGTGGAACCTCCACCGCCATCACCAGCACGGCGCCCCGGACTGACCTTCACCGCACAGAGATGCTGGCGACCACCGCGCCGCACAGCTCACCCTGGCTGTCCCACGGTTACGTGCAGAACTTCAGGCAGGCCGCTTAGCGGCGTAGCGGTCGACAGCGTTCATCTACGCGCTGAGCCTGGCGGCTCGGCCGTCGTTGGGGTCGGGGCTCACGGCAGTGACGGCGACCCTTTCGACGCACGCCTGTCAGGCACTGATCAAAGGGCGAGCTTTCCAAGGTTGAGGGCCTCGAGCAGATTCTTCGCGGTTTCGAGGCGACTATCGGTCGGGTTGCTCGCGAGGCGGCGTTCTGTCTCCCGCAACAGGTTCAGGGCGGTGGTTCGTGGTGAACCGGATGTGTTGGTGACGATCGTGCCCCAGTCTTTGATCTTGCTGAGGTCGATCGGTGCGGCGGTGGCTAGCCGTCCGGCTGCGATGTTGAGCCACCCTGCGAGCAGTTGCGCTTCCAGCTGTGTGTCCATGGACGCGGTCGGGCCGGGAGACAGAATCGTTTGATAGTTGCTCAAGCTGGGGTCGGGGTAGCGGTGGGTCGGCGGCCCGAAGGCCCGGGACCCGAGGTTGGCGATGGTGAGCAGGTCGCTGAACTGGCCGGCCGTGTACTGGTTGGGCACGGCGTTGCGCCAGAATCCGATGCCCTGTGGGGCCGCGCCCGGTACAGGCGAGATCACGGCGACCATGAAGGTGAGGGTCGTCAGGTTCCCCGCCACGTCCTCGGCGAGGAGGTTGTGAGAAGAGATACCGGGGGGCAGGGGCACGGTGAATGTGCCCGACGAGGATGTGAGTGTCTGTCCGTCGAGGCGGACCTGGTAGAGGCCGGAGAGGGCGTCGCTGGCGGTGTAGCCGACGGTGAGGCTGGTCGCGTTGCTGATCATGCCGCCGAGCAGTTCGTCCTGGGTGTAGCTGAACGACCCGTCCGAAGCGGCGGTGATATTCAGTTCGGGTGGTGTGGTGTCGATTTTGAAGGTGGCGGTCTGCGTCGGCTCGGTGTTCTGCAGCTTGTCCACCGAGTAGTAGGCGACGCTGTGTGACGCGCTGTCGCCACTGAAGAAGAACGGGCCGGTGTAGGTCGTCGCGGCGCCACCGTCGAGGGAGTACGTCGTGTGGTCCACGCCCACCCCAGGTCCGTCGCTGGCGGAGAGGGTCAGCGGTCCGAGGGTGTTGTACCAGCCGCGGGTCGGCGTGCCGGCGAAGTTCAAGGTGGTCTGCGGTGAGGTGTTGTCGAGGGTGAACGGGGCACGTTTGGTCGGGCTGATCGCACCTGTGGTGGTGTCGATGCTGAAGTACTCGACGGTGTAGGGGCCGTCGGCGCCGTCGTTGCCGGTCAGGTGCAGGTCGCAGGTCGCCGTGCCTGTGCCGGTCGCGCACCTGGTGAATCCCGGGGGAGTGGTTCCGTCCCGCCAGTAGCGAGCGTGCAGTTCGATGGCGTCGCCGGAGCGCCCGTCAGGGGCTGTGGCCTTTAGCGTGACGGTGCTCTCGCGGGTGACGAATGTGGCCCCCGAGGTGGTCACGCTGGGCGAGCCCACCGCCGCGACGGCGGTGGTCGGCGGAAGCGGGTACGGGTCGTCGTCGATGTGATAGCTGATGTTGAGGCACGGCCCGTTCGGCGGGGTGCAGTAGCCGTTGACGTTATCGTCGCCGGCCGACAGGTGCTCCTGGAACCATTCGGTGTAGTGGCCGTCGTGGTTGGGGCCGCCGCCGATGCCGTAGTTGCTCAGTTCAACATCGTTACCTGCGGCGGGGTCGCCGGCGAAGATGTGTTCCACCACCCCGACGTCCTTGTTTGTGAGGTTGTCGATGCCGCAGCCGGTGATGTCACAGAAACTCGTGATGGGTTCCCATTCGTCGCCGCGCAGAAAGACACGCAGCGGCTGCCCGGGTAGCAGGGTGGCCTGGAAGCTGTTCTGGCAGCGGTTGCCGTCAGGGTTACCGGCGGAGGCCAGGCCGCAGTAGATCGAGGTGCCGTCGACCCCGTAGAGATAGTTGTTGATGTCCTCCTGGTAGGGCACGTCCTGGTGCACGTTGTCGTCGGCGTCCTGGCTGGCGCAGCACAGCCGCAGGTGCTTGAACGTGTCCCCGATGATCGTGTGGATGGCGAACTCGCCGTCGCAGAATTCCGCGGTGCTGATGCAGCCGGTCGGGGGGGTGCCGTCCATCGGGTTGGCGACGTAGATCGAGTCGAGCGTGACCCGCACACGCCGCGGCGGCGTGTCTGCAGGCTTGTTCCACGCCACCTTGGTGGTGAACCCGAACCCGTAAAGGCCGTTGGTGTGCGGGGTGTAGCCGGCGAAATCGACGTGGATGCCGAGTCCGGGCTTGCCGCCGACCGTCAGCTGCTGGAAGCGGATCCGCTCGGGGTGGTTCGCCAGGATGTCGTCCATCCCGCAATCGCTGTCGTCGCTGAAGCACGACGGCAACGGTCTGCGGTCGATGGTCCAGATCATCTGGTAGTCCCCATCCGGCTTCGGCGGGGCCGGGACGAACAGGTCGTAGTTGGAGTCGTTGAGCCGCTGGTAGGCGTCGTTGTACGGGTCATCTTGATGGCGGCAGAAGATGGTGTCGCATGCTTCGCCGCCGTCGCTGGAGGCGAAGATGTCGGCGCGAGTGGTCTGGACCGGGATGCTCCCCAGGCCGGGCATCGTGTCCGCCCAGCCGGGGCGGGCCGCCAGCCCACCGTTTCCTCCCGCCCACCCCTGGGCGGCATCGCGCAGCGTCATGACCAGCCGGGGCGGATGAATCTCCGTGCGATACGCCTCATGGGCGCAGTCGAAGATGTAGTTGCCCTGTACGTGGACCCGGTCGCCCTGGTTGGGTAGCACCCAGGCGGGCATCGCGGCGGCTTCCCACTCCAGCTCGATCCGGCCGTGCTCGTTGGGCTCCCCGGTCTGGAAGTTCCCGGGCGCAGCGAGCATCCCCCAGTAGGCCGGGTCCGGGTACACCAGGATATTCCGGTCCCGGGAGTCATGGTTGAGCGGGTTGTCGTCCGAGGAAAGCTTCGAATAGACGACCTGACCCTCGACCACCTTGTTCCCGATATCGCTGTCCACTGTGTTGTCACGGTTCCGGACATACCGCCACTGGCCGCTGTCCACGTCACACGTGCTGTTCCCGTCTGGCGGCGTGGCGCTGCTCTGGAACGTGACCCCGCTGGCGTCCGGCGGCACCGCCGGTGCGGAATCGTCGAAGACGGTCCGGTGGTGTGTGACCGCAGGGTCGGTGTCGGCTGCCCGAGCCTGGGGCACGCCGACGGCGGTAGTGGTCAACAGCGTCCAGAGCGTGACGAGGAGCACCAAGGAGCATCGCGAGAGTTTCCCAATATGGAAGCGCTCAGACACCGTGTTACTACGCGCAGATCGCGGCACGACACTCATCCCCGCTACCTCCAGTTGGCCGGCGGACCGGTCGTGGGGGCCCAGGGCCTCCCTGGGCCCCCACGACTCGATCGATTGCCCTTTTGCGAGCCGCTTCTGGCTCAGCATTTACCTTCGTTGAACTGCGACAGCCGGTCCGAGAGGCTGAGCGCTGTCGACCGCTGTGCCGAGGTCAGTGTGTAGGTCCCGCTCGGGCCGAGGTAGCCCACGCTCTTCAAGAACGCGCTGGCGGCATTGATGGTGGTGTAGATGCACGCGTTGCTGGAATTGTTGGCCACGTTCAGCTCCGCGGCCAGCAGCTCCCCGGCCAGACAGCCCACCACCCCCTGCGCGCTGCTGCTCGAGCAATTCATCGTCGTGAACACCGCGGTCGCCATGGCCGTGGTCCCCACCTTGTAGCTGCCGAGGTAGAGCGGCAGCAGCGGCGACATCGCCGACCGGTGGTTCTTCCAGTATCCCGGCGTGAGCGGCGTCGACGGCTGGTACGCCGTCACCGTGAGGCTGGCCGACTCCGTGGGGGCCGCGAGGTTGTCGACCGTGTCGGTGCCGGTGGCCGTGGTGGTATCGGTGTAGGTGCCCGGGAGGGTGAACGTCTTCGTGCAGCTGTAGACCCACGTCTCGCCCGGGTCGAGTACAGCGTTGTTATCGCCGTCACCCGACACATACGTCGGCGTCCCGCACAGGCTGGTGTCCACTGACACATTGCCGATCGGATCGGTGCCGTCGTTGGTCTCCGCGTAGGTGAAGGTGGTCGTGAATGGGGCGCCCGCATGGCTCAGATCGGAAGTCTCCAACAGCGTCGTGTGCGGGTTGTGCCATGTGATCGTCGAGGTGTTGGAGGTCACGCCCCCTGCCGCGGCGACGACAGTGTCGGTTCCGGCGTTCGCACCCGTGTAGGTCAGCGTGGCGTTGCCGTTCGCGTCGGCCGTGGCAGTCTGGGTCTGGGGATTGGCTCCGGTCACGGTGAAGGTGAGCGGTGTCCCCGCGGGAGCCACGAAGTCGATCAGTTTCGCGGTCAGGGTGACCGAGTCGCCGACGCGCCGGGACGCCGAGGTGGGGGTGAGGTCGATCGACCGGGGTAATGCCGAGGTGAGCTCGCCGAATACCGCCAGCCCAGCCACCGCGGGGAAGGCATTCGGTTCCGGCGGGGCAGTGAACTGCGTGAGCACGTCACCGGTGGCGATATCGACCTTGAACGTCTTGCCTGTCTCCTGCTCTGCAGTCCAGAACGAGGTTCCATCCGGATCGAGGTTGAGCGCAAACAGGATCGACGTACCCACGACACCGACACCCGGAAGGCGATACTCCTGCATGATGTTGCCGGCCGGGTCCAGCCGGAACACCCGCGTCCAAGCGGCCACCAGGACCTCGCCGTTGGGCCTGATGCGAAGCGCGAACGCGACCTCGCCGCCGTCAGCCTCAGGGCCGATGAGGGGCAGGCTGGCGAAGTCGCTCAGCTGCTTGTTCTGGCAGACGTCGAAGCGCATCACCCGCACGCCTTCAGAGGTGTACAGCAGCGTGCACTGATCCGAGGCCAGGTCGATCCAGTCGACGCCCCGGTTCTCCATCGCGGGAGAGAACTCGGCCAGCAGATTGCCGTTGGCGTCGAACTTAAGCAGGGGATGCGCAGGGTGCTGGAACACCCCTGGGCCGGCCTGTCCGACGTAGAAGTTCCCCGCACTGTCTCGCACGATCGACTCCGGAGCCTGACCCTGCATCGGCCCGGGCCCGCCAGCGAACTGGCCAAGCAGATTCCCGAAGGTGTCGAACTTGCTGACAGAGCCGGAATTGAAATTTGCACCATAGAGGTTGCCGGCGGCATCGAACGCCATCCCGGCGGTCTGAAGGCTGTTCGTCTCGCTGTCAAGCTTGTCAAGCAGCACGCCCGTGGGCGAGTAATGTGCGTACTTGCCATTGCCAACGGCAGCGAACACGTCGCCCACCTGGAAGGGGACACCACTGGCGACGGCCGTTGACCCAGGCAGGACCAGGGTCCCCACGACCAGGGCCACGAACACGGCCATCGCCAACGCCATCCGCATCGCGCTTTGTCTCACCGCTGCTCCTCGCTGGTCTCGTATCAGTGCATGCGCCGACACCGCGCCGCGCTTGGCGTGTGGTGGTCAGCGCCTCCCGTCCCGCCAGCTTGCTGCGCGCGGCTCGCTGGTCGACCCTCCTTCGACCCCTCTCAGTCGGACCAGTCGGCCGGCCGGGATCGCCGACGCCGGCAGCAGGATCGCCGGTGGCCGTCCCTGGATCGTTACGGCGCTCGTTACGGGCCAGGGGCTGTCGCTGATTGGTTGAGTGCTGTCGAGCGACGCCACATCACGACCGGCAGTCCAGTGAGCTGGTCGCGCAGCAAGGTCGGTGGCCCAGTTCCACCAGAGGATGCGGCCATGGCCAGTAGCCGCTGCACGACCCGCGTAGACCCCTGCCAAGGGTTTCTGGTGAACAGCGCCCGAATGCTTGGACAGCTCCCTTGGCTGTAGAGCACGCCACCACGGTCGCGTGGCGGACTGGCAGGCGTCTTTGGAGTGCGATGGCCGAGCCGGTGGATCAGCCACTGGGATAGAGCAGGTCGCCACCACCCGGTGACGGCTTTGGCGGAGTTCGTCGACGGTGCTGCCGGCAGTTCGTCCCACCGGCACTGCAAAGCCGATGGCCACCGCGGGCCCTACCCACATCGCTTGAGGAGCGCGGGTGGCCTGGATGGCCCATCTGCATCGACACCCCCCTTGGAGATTGTTCACAGTGCGTGTTCGCACGTTCGCTGGGCGGGAGAATGCGCGCAGACGCTGATACTTGGCTGACGGTCCGCCGGGGGAGTGATGGAGGTTCGCGGCGCCCAGGTCCGCTCGAGTCACCGGGGCAGCCGGCCGATCACGTGCGATGGAGCCCGCCAAGGGGCGGTGCTCGCCTATTCGTGGCGCTGGCCGACTTCCGCTACGAGCCTCAGGCCGTTGTGCAACCCCACCGGTACCGGCGTGTTGCGGAACGGGCTGGTAGGTGCTGATCTGCTGAGCGGGTGGAGGTAGCTGGCGGTTGGGTGTGGGATGGTCGCCGAGCAGGAGAGGAGGACGGGCCGCGTGACCGAGCCGAGACGCCCCGCCGGCCCGCCGGATGGTGGCGATCTCGCTCACCGGGCAGCCCAGCAGGTAGTGCAGGGCGAGCACCTGGGCCTGGCGGCCGGGCACTGCCCGCACCGCCCGCCAGACCTCGGTCGTCGCCGCCGACAACTCGGGGATGTCCGCTGCCCGGCCGGCCGCCACACGGACCACCGCCGGGCCTCGGCCAGCCGCCGGCGGATGGTGTGGGTGGCCAGGTTGGCCACAACCCGGCGGACCCCGGCGGCCGGCTGCTGGTAGCCGCCGATCTGTGGCCACTGGCGCCAGGCGAGCATGAACGCCTCCTGGGCGAGGTCCTCGGCGACCAAGCAGCTGCCCGATAGGGCCCACGCCAGGGTGACCGTGGCCCGGTACTCCCGCAGGTAGAACTCGTCGAAGCGCTCGACGGCATGCAGCGGGCGCGGGACAGCCGGCTTGCCGGCCGCCTGTGCCTTCGCCAGACCGCCCCCCATCGCTTCCCCCTCCCACACGCTTCCACTAGCAACTCGCGCGGAGCCACCTGCCGGGGAATCGGCAGTTCTACACAGACCAGGCCGACCCGCGATGCGATCCCAGCACGCCGAGACCGCATCCGGCTGGGACTGGAGACGGAGCAGCCACCACCGTGCCAGCCCCTCACCCAACCAACCTCTTGCTCAGCGGGAGCCGTGGAAGCAGATGGGGATGTCGGTACGCTCGACTGAGCCTGGATCCGCTGCGATGCCAGATTTCTTGGCGGGCTGGAGTGCTTGTGGGGCCGGTTTGACGAGGCTTGTGAGGTGTGCTGGTGGCAGGATCGCGAAGGCGTGGCAGCCGGTTTGAGGCGATCCGAAGGACGCGAGGCGCTGGCTGGGCGTGCCCAGGCAGGCTCCCGCTGGCCCGGTCGGGCTTGGGAGCTTGCGCTGTGCGGCGGTAAGGCGGGTCAGGTGGCGTAGGCGACGCAGCGCAGCCGCGCCAGCGCCAGCTCAAACGACGCCGCCCAGGGCCAGCCGGCGGGCGGAGCGGGTCAACCGGCCGGGCAGGTTGAGTAGGGTACGGCGCAGCGTCTTGGCCACGACAGCTCCTCACGGACTCCCAGCCCGATGGCGGCGATCCAGCGCAGCAGGTTGTGCGCTAGGGTGGCGATCACCAGCCAGGCGGCGTTGGCGGCGAACTTCCCCGAGGGGCAGTGCCGCAGCCCGACCCCGCCCTTGACGTCACGGATGCACAGCTCGACCGTGGCGTGGCGGCGGTGATCTTGGTCCAACTCGACGGCGGTCCCGGGCCGGTCGGTGACGAAGGCGTGGTAGCGACAGTTGGGGAACAGCTCGGCTTGGGCGCCGACCAGTTGGGTGCGGCGCACGATCAGCCGGTCGCCCTGGTAGTGGGTCTCGGCGCCCTGCGCCAGGCCACCGTCGGGGTGGACGATCGGCGTCCAGGCCTGTTCGTCGATGCCCGTGATCGCCTGCCGGATCGCCTTGGTCTGGCGGACGGTGATGGAGTAGCGGATCTGATGGCGGCGGCAGGTGTTGATCGTCTTGGCGACCAGAATCCCGAGTCGGCGCAAATGGTCAGCTCCCCCCGATGCGCCAGCGCGGCGGACGCGGCCGGCGAGCTCGTCGACGAACCGGCCGCTCCGCGGGCGATGTTGGCCCGCCCGGTCCGCTGGCGGGCGTGCAGCACCTCGCCGGTGTCAGCACGGCTAGCCAGCAGCGGATGGTAGCCAAGCGTGAGGGTGTAGCCGTAGGCGGCGCCGTGCTTGTGGCAGCCGCGCACCTCGCACACGGTTGAGTCCAAGTCCATGGTCATTGGCCCATCGCCTGGGCCGGCGCCAGCAGCCCACGCCCTCATGAGCAACTGCTCGGTGAGCCGGTCGGGCTGGGCGGACGTGCCCGAAGGTGAACGAGCGCAGGAACGTGCCCAGGGTGGAGGGCGCCATGACGCATTGGCCGAGCACTGCAGTAGTCTGTCCGCAGCGCAGCAGGTCGTACGGCGTCGTCGATGCAGTCCCCACCCGCATGATGGCGGACCACCTCAACCAGCAGGACCTGCCCGCCGCGATGCGGGTACACCAGGTCGTGAGGCAGAGCCCCGCGCTGCAGGCCCATCTGCGGGAGATGTTCGCACGCCACGAGTCGACCATTGCGCAGGTGCTCGCCGAGGAGACCGGCGACGGCTGGGACGACGTCGAGCCCCACGTCGCCGCAGCGGGCCCTGGTCGGCGTGCTGCGGGCACTGATGGAGCAGGCCATCTTCGTCTATGGAGCCGCCTCCGACCAGGACGAAAGCACGCGCTGGCCACCGCCCCAAGCAAGGTCGAGCGCGCCTTCGACCTGCTCGAACACGGCCTCGGCGCTTACGGCGTCGCCGACGCTGTGGGGCGCGGAAATCCTGATTCATCATGCTGCGACCTTGTGATACTCGTGGATGAGGCCGCCGAGCACATCGCGACGCCTGACGTCTCCAAGGTCGACCTGCGGTGAGCTCCGGTCGT
>Ga0070698_100009442_pt1 | contig 10450 bp, 8 predicted proteins | sample KBSK1502metaG_FD_65477 | JGI IMG/M metagenome (GOLD analysis project Ga0070698, IMG submission 65477) | Corn, switchgrass and miscanthus rhizosphere microbial communities from Kellogg Biological Station, Michigan, USA - KBS K1-50-2 metaG | ecosystem: Host-associated > Plants > Roots >... | reverse complement strand
ACCGTTTGATGTGTTTTATGAGGGAAATCCAGCTCGCCTTTATGTGTTCTACCTTTGATCGGTCCATAATTTGTTGAAGGCTGCATCTCTGCAAATCCTTTTTCAGCATTTAAGAAAAAGCGATCAAGATTATTCATGATATAGGTAGATAAACAGGAAGCAACGGCTCCGCCCGGAAAGCCCAATTGAAATTGTATCGTTTCATCAACACCTTCTTTGAATTTTTCTTTATCCGTTTTTGTTTCCTGTGCAGTAACCCAGGTCGGTTCTTCACCTATCATATACCTTGCCCCATTGATCGAATAAATGCCGATATCCATCATAGCGCCACCACCAGACAATTCTTTTTTCAATCTCCATTGTGTTGGATCACCAATGCGAAAACCTGATAATCCCTGGAAGAATAAAACTTTTCCAAACTCACCGTCTTTTCTCATACGAATTACTTCAAGCGTTTTTGGTTCAAAGTGCATGCGATAACCAACGAGCAGTTTCACATTTGCTTTCTTACATGCATCTACCATTTCTTTTCCATCTTTCGCATTTATTGACATTGGTTTTTCGCAGATCACATGTTTACCTGCTTTTGCCACTCTTATTGCAGCCTCTTTATGCAATGCATTTGGAGTAATAATGTAAACAGCATCGATATCAGTATTGTCTTTTATGTTATCATACGTTTCATAGTTATAGCAATTCTTTTCCGGGATACCATACTTGCTTTGCCATGTCGTTATTTTAGATGGCGTGCCGCTGATTACTCCAACTAATTTTGCTTTTGTACAATCTTTCATCGCATCGGCTACACGAGTGCCATAACTACCGAGCCCCATGATAGCAACCCTCAATACCGGTCCATCATAAGGTTTGTCTTTTATGTCTTTAAAGCTTTCAAAATATTCTTGCTTTGATACTAACGGCAATGCAAAAGCTGATGCGGTTATGTTTTTTAAAAACTTGCGACGTGTGTTCATGAAAAATATTTTAGCAATAAAAATTTAATACAACTGCTCTAGACCGGAACTGCTGACCTCTCCAGGCAACTAAAAACTATTTTGTAAAATTCGGGGTGTGACTGCCAGGTTTTCCCCGTAACGATCTTTCCATCTTTCACCGCTTCATCCGGTGTTATATAATTACCACCGCAGGCTTCTACTTCAAACTTTACATGTTCATAACAGGCAATATTTTTTTTATCAACCAATCCGGCAGTTACTAATATCTGTACTCCATGACAGATAGCGAAAATGTACTTATTACTTTTATGAAATTCTTTCACGATCTTAATTACTCTTGCGTCATTGCGCAAATATTCCGGCGCCCTGCCTCCGGGCATTAATACGGCTTCATACTCTGCAGGATCCACATCGTCAAATGAAATGTGTGATTCAATGATATAACCCATTCTTTCAACATAAGTATCCCAACCAGGTTCAAAGTCGTGTATCACGAGGTTCATTCTTTTTACCGCCGGTGCAGCTATTACCGGGCGATAACCTTCTTCTCTTAAACGATGTGATGCATAAAGAATTTCAAAACTTTCGCCGGCATCGCCGGTGATGATCAGTATCTTCTTTCCAGTTGCCATAAAATCATTTTATAAATTTAAAAAATGGTAAAACTTTTTTACAACATCTTCAAATACGCTTCAGCAAAGCGCCTGCCCATCATCCTTTGGCCTTTTGAATCAAAATGTAGATGATCACCTTTGTCTTTTAGGTCTGCTGTTGAAATAACACTGCAATTCTTGTCTTCAGCAGCATATTCATGTATTGCCTTATTTATCAAACTAAAGTTAACTGGATTATCAGAAAAAGAACCAAGTTCTCCCAGTATAACAGGTAACGCATCATTTCCAATAGCAGCTCTGAATTTTGAAAACAGTTGTCCGAGCCTTTGCTTGTAAAGGGGAATATTTGTTTCATTGGCATCACTCTCTCCCTGATGCCAGAGAATTCCTTTGATGATCCCATTTTGCCTTGCAATCTCAACTTTTGCCAAAAAATTTGAAAGCAGTTTCACATTTCGATAAAGTGAATCATTTAGCCACTGACCAATGGAACTGCCACCAATCGCTGTGGGAATAATTAATATTGAAATACTATCCGGAATTTTTTTAATAATGGTTTTACCAAATGAAAGACCGCAGTCAAGGCCTGTTCTTTCCGGCTCATACCAATGCAAGGGCTCTTTTGCAAGTATCATTTCTCCATTTTTATTAATACATAAAATTCTTTTATTTGAAACCGTGTCTTCGGGTTCAACAACACCTCTTCCTGCCATATTTGACTGGCCTGCCATAATAAACACCCAGACATTTTCTTTCTTTGGAATTTCTAACATTGCTTCAATTCGTTTAGGAAAGTAAGTTGTTCGTTCAACTACCAGCTTCTGATTGCATGAAGCCGAAAAAACTATTGCCAATAAAATTGATATAGCTCTCACGGAATATTTTTCAGTAACAAGATATTTATTCAAAGAAAGGCACACCCGGTACACCATACTTTTTCATTGCCTCTTCATTTATTTCTACACCGATCCCTGGTTTTTCAGAAAGTGTGATGAAACTATCTTTCACCCATTCACCATCAAACTTTACAATTTCTTTGAACATCGGATCAGTATGAAAATAAGATTGCCATTCTAAAATTAGAAAGTTCGGCACCGACGCACATACATGACAAGAAGCCATGGCACCCAAAAATGACGCAACCATATGAGGTGCAAATGGCGTGTAATATAAGTTGGCAAGATTTGCAATGCGTTGTCCTTCCCCCAGGCCCCCACATTTTTGCAGATCAGGCATCACAATATCGACTGCGCCAATTTCTAATAGTCTCCTGAAACCATGAGCCAGGTAATGATTTTCTCCTGCTGCTATTGGCGTGCTTGTTGATTCAGTGATCAATTTATATGCTTCCACATTCTCAGCAGGTATTGGCTCTTCCAACCATAAAAGATTTAATGGCTCTAATCTTTTTGCTACTGCTTGTCCTGTTGGTGCATCATATCTTCCATGCATGTCAACAAGGATGTCAATTTTCGGTCCAACGGCTTCTCTTGCAGCAGCGATCTGGTCATACATTCTTTGCAACTCACCAGGACTTGCCGTCCAATTATAAAAATCATATTTGTTTGGATCATTCGCCTGGTCAAGATCAAACTTCATCGCATTAAAACCCATGTCCTTTGCTTTCTTTGCAGCTTCAGCAAAATCTTTTGGTTGTGGAAGATTGCGTTGATATAAAGCAGTATCACAATACACTCTTATTTTATCTCTGAACTTTCCGCCGAGTAATTGATAAACCGGCAAATTCAAAGCCTTGCCTGCAATATCCCATAATGCAGTTTCGATTGCTGATAAAACGGCAACATACATGCCCGACTGGGCTCCCTGGAAAAATCCTGATCTGCGGATGTTTTCAAAGAGACGATGAACATTCAATGGATTTTGATTCTTTATCCTGTTACCAAAATTCTTAACCAGGTGATATGTTCCGGGAATTGCATCTACTCCTTCACCGCAACCAAATATATCCTGGTTGGTATAAATTTTTACAAATAAGCTACCGCGTATATAACCGCATTTTACATCTGTTATTTTCAGATCAGACGGAATAGAACGTTTTTGGGTTTTATCAATTGCTTGCTCATAGTGCTGCCCAAAACTTGATAGTGATGCAAGAGGTGTCATTGCCGCCGCGATTGCAGCTTTATTCAAAAATTTCCTGCGAGATGTATTTTCCATTATTAATTTTTAATTGTTAATTATTAATTCTCATTACCAAGTACGGTCTTTCAAATATTTCTGTATTTGTTCTTTTGGAACAGGTAATTCATTAATATGATCGTTAAGCCATTTTGAGAAATCTTTTTCGATCTCGTCTGTCCATCGTGCATCAATTTGTCCTGCTGTATATTTTCCTTCACGCAAACGTTGATGACCAAACATATCACGAAGACGAACGATCTCTGAAGTGGTTGCTACTTGTTCTGCAAGATGAGGAGGGATAAAGACAACGACACCTGATTTTCCCAGCACTATATCACCGGGCATTACAGTTACAGTACGTATTCTTGTGGGTTGATTAATGCCAACGATCATTGTGGTCAGATCTCTTGATTGTCCAATGCCGGGATTATGATAAGATGGATCATAACTTGTATAAAAAGAAGTAAAGCCACCAATTTCTTTTAATCCTTCAATATCTCTTAATGCACCATCATAAACAATACCATTTCCGGATTTTGCATAAATAGCATTGCCAACATTGTCACCTATTGTTGGCCCATTACGATGTGCGCCGAATTGATCAGCTACATACACATCACCTTTTACCAGTAATTCGACTGCCCATACATTCTGCGATCTTCTTCCTTCTTTTTTCCCAAAGGAATCAATTGCTCCCCAAACATCAGGGCGGCCCGGCATGAATGAAGCAGTAACTGCTCTTCCTACTAAAACACTATCGGGATTTATTACCTGCCATCCTTCTGCAACCTGGTAACCATAACCTGCATTCTTCATCACTGCCCAGGCTTCTTCTACACTTACAGATTTCATTCGTTTAATAATATCATCAGGCACTTTTGGCCGGCCATCAGGAAAACGTTCGCCTTTCCACAATGGTGTTAATGCGATCAATTGCTCTTTACTGATCTGTACCGTTTGACTTTTTAATTGTTGAAATAAGATCGGCAGGAAAAGAATGAGGATGCACTTTATTTTTTTCATAGCGAAAAATTTATTGTGATAATTTAATTTCATTAACCTGTGTAGTTTTTGATTCATCCTTCTCTTTTACATCTTCCGGTAAGTGATTATGCCACCAGCTTGCCAATGAAGAACCGGTAATATTCATAACGGGTCCAAATATGGCTGGTGCTAATCCGGCGGTTGCTAATTTTCCCATGGAAAGTGCAAGACCTGATGCAAGACCTGCATTCTGCATTCCAACTTCTAATGCAATAGTTCTGCAATCTCTTTCATGAAATCTTAACAGGCGTGCTGACCAATAACCCAAAAAATAACCAGCAAGGTTATGAATGAAAGTTGCTACGATCAATAATGCACCAACTTTTAAAAGGTTATCCCTTCCGGCTGCAGTGATGATGGTAATAATAAATACAATGCCTCCCATCGAAAGGAGTGGCATCGCTTTATCGAGCCATTTGAATTTTCCACGAACGAGATAGTGAAATGCTAATCCTGCCGCAACGGGGAGGATCACAATTTTTGTAATATCCCAAACCATTCCCCAGAAATTTATTTCAACAAAACTTCCGCCAAGCAATCGCATTAACAATGGTGTAAGGAAGGGGGCAAGCAATGTAGAAATTGTCGTTACTGAAACAGATAAGGCAAGATTAGCTCTTGCCAGGTAGGACATAACATTTGATGCAAGACCACTTGGACAGCAACCAACCAAAATGATACCCGCAGCAATTTCATTGGGGAAGTTAAAAATTTTGGCTACTGTAAAACCAACCAGTGGCATAATAACATAATGACCAACCACGCCAATGATGATACCTTTTGGCATTTTTATCACATTGGCAAAATCTTTCAGGCTCAATTCAGTTCCCATGCCAAACATGATTATTTGCAGCAAGGGTATGATAAGGGCAGACAATTTAAAGTCGCCAACCATTTTGAAATATTGGGGATGATACATGGCAAGACTGACTACAGCCAGTATCATTAACGTATATGATAACCCCTTCAAAAATTGATTGCTTCTAAATGCGATCGCAAGACTGATAAAGAATACAAGTAATAACCAGCCACCCCAATTATGATTGTCTTGTATCAACAGGACCAGGTATCCCAGTAAACAAACTGCAGCAATAGTGTAAAAGATAAGCGATGTTTTTTTTGATGTCATAAACAATTACAATTTATTAGCTGAATATTCTGTCGTGAGAACGTTTGTCATTCCATAGCGGTGTTGGTTCGAAATAACTTTTATCAGAAGGATGAAGATGTTGTTTCACTACTTCATCATTTAACTCAATTCCAAGACCGGCTGCCGACAAAGGGAGATTTGCAAAACCTTTTGTGATCAGTTTTCTTCCATCGGTAGTTTTTACGAGGCTTTCCCACCAGGGCAAGTCGATTGAATGATGTTCCAGTGCAAGGAAATTTTGAGTAGCTGCTGCGCAATGAACGCCGGCCATAAATGAAACCGGCGTACCTGCCTGGTGCATTGCCATAGCAATTCCATTTTCTTCTGCATAGTCACCGATTCTTTTTGTTTCTAACAAACCTCCTGATGAAGCAAGATCAGGATGGATGATATCAACTGCACGTTGGTCAATCAGTGGCTTAAAGTATTTAAGCAGATAAATGTCTTCGCCCGTAAGTATGGGTGTTTCTAATGCATCAGACATTTTTTTGTATTGATCTGTATATTCCCATGAAACAATATCTTCTAACCAGGCCAGTCGATATTTTTCAAGTGCTTTACCTAATCGTATCCCGTTGTTAAGATCGAAATGGCCATAGTGATCGGTAGAAAGCGGGACCTGGTAACCCACCATGCCTCTTACATTCTCAACAATTTTTGCAAGCTCATCAAGACCTTTATCGGTTATTTGAATTTGAGTAAATGGATGAAGAGTGTTTCCATAAGACATCATGTTGCTTTGATCGCCCCACTGCGCAAGATTGCCCTGAGCATTTTGCCAGAACTTATCGTTTACTAATGCACCTTCTACACCTTTTAGTTCTCCAATAGATACATCCATTTTTAACCATGTGTAACCTTGCTCATTCAACCGGAAGTCAATTAATTTCTTTTGTTCTGCTGGCGAACTTGCTTCCGGGGTATCTGCATATAATCTTATTTTATCTCGATAACGTCCACCCAGTAATTGCCAGCAAGGAACATTATATGCTTTGCCTACAATATCCCAAAGCGCCATTTCCACTGCGCATACACCACCTGCTTGTCTTGCTTGTCCACCAAACTGCCTGATCTTTTTAAATATCAATTCTACATTACAAGGATTCTCTCCAAGTATCCTGCTTTTTAAAAACAAAGCATAACGTTCATCTGCGCCATCCCGCACTTCTCCTAATCCATAAATTCCCTGGTTAGTGTCAATGCGAATGATCGCAGTGCGACCTAATACAGGAGTAACACAATAACGCATATCTGTTATTTTCAGATCAGACGGAGAGGAATAACGATTTACCTTTTGTGTAGTTTCTGCTAATACATCTTCAATTGGCGAAAACATAAAAGCACCACCCAATGCTACACCACCCAAGGCTGTTTTCTTAAAAAATGACCGACGGCTGTTTTCATTTTCTTCTTTTTTATTGGTTACATCAGGTACTTCAATTGTGTCCTGATCTTTTAAACCAAGTTTTTTTATATATTTTTCTGAGGGAGTCATTTTGGTATTGTTTAAATGTTATATAATTATTTTTTATAGTTACCAGTAACCAGGATTCAGTAACCAGATCACCAGTTCCTGTCTCTCATGAACTTGTCTAATTCCTCTTTTGTCATTGGTAGTTTATCAGGATTATCTTTTATCCATTGCAAAAAATCTTTTTTGATCTCTTCTGTCCATGCTGTATCAATCTGGCCGGGAGTATATTTCCCTTCACGCAATCGTTGATGACCGAATTGATCTCTTAATGCAATGAACTCGGCATTTAAAACAACAGTATCTAAAAGATGTGCAGGAATAAAAACTACTCCATATTTTTTTGCCAGTACGGCATCCCCGGGTAGAACCGTTGCCCTGCCAACACGGATCGGAACATTAATGCCACTCAGCATCATCTGTTGTATATAAGATGGATCGTTTCCTTTTGTCCACGAATTAAATCCTTTGATCTCATCCAGTCCTTCAACATCTCTTACCGAGCCATAAAAAATAACGCCACGATGTGATTTGGCATAAATGGCATTACCAAGATTATCGCCGATCAATGTGCCATCAGCAATTTTTCCATAACTATCTGCTACATATACATCGCCGTCTTTCAATACATCTATTGGCCACGAATTGGTACCACCGATCCTTTTCTCATTCTTCCCGATTTCTTTCATCACCTTGTCAACGTCAGGTCGCAAGGGCATATATTGCGCCGTCACAACTCTTCCGGTCATTACTGAATCCGGGAACTGTATCATCCAGTCACCTTCAAATTGATTTTGATAGCCTTTATTTCGAAGAATACCCCAGGCTTCTTCCAAATGAACTTTCTTCAGTCGTTCAAGCATCCTGTCCGATACTTTAGGCCTGCCATCGGGGAATCGTTCACCTTTCCATTCGGGAGTATATCCTTTGATCTGTTCAGGTGTTAATGTTACCTGTTGTGCAAACAAATTATAGGTAAGCAACAACAATAAAAATGTTTGGAGGATCAATTTTTTCATATAGCGTGTAGTTTATGTTTTGAATTTTTTTTTATTGTTATTGAAGATTGGCGATCTCTTCAAATTCCGGGGCTAGCTTTGTACTTAACCGCTCAAATATTTTAAAGTATTTCATATAAGCTTTGTTATCTTGTTTGTTGGGTAAATATTGATCCGGTAACACAACAGTTTTTGCTGCGTCATCAAGTGATTTATATATTCCCATTTCGGTGGCACTTAACAAGAATGAACCAAAGCCTACACTATGAAAATTTTGTCGTAGGCGTACAGGTTTATTATAAATGTCAGCAAGCATTTGTGTACAGAATGGCATAGTTCCAAAACTTCCATTGATAGAAAGACTTTTTATACTTCTGTGTTCCTCCAGTGTTTTGCCAATGCTGTATATCTCGTAAAGGATTCCTTCAATGGTCGCTCTGACAAAATGAGTTTTCTCATGTTTGATATTAAGACCAAAATAAACACCTCTTGCATTTGCATTCCATATTGGTGCCCTTTCTGCTAATAGGTAAGGAAGGAATAATAATCCGTCAGAGCCAGCAGGAACTTTTGATGCGTCATTAATCAACTCTTTCATACTATGATCGATGTCAAAAGGATTTTTGAAATCACCAAACTGGCGGGTGAACCATTCAAAAATTATCCCGCCATTGTTTGTTGGCCCGCCGGATACATAACAATCTTCAGTCAGTAAATAATTAAAAAAACGTTGTTTTTCATCTTGTAAAACTTTACCACCCATTACTCTTACTGCACCACTATCTTCTATTGTTATTGTTGCCATTCCTTCTCCCTTTACGCCATCCCCAAGTATTGCCATGCAACCATCGCTTGAACCAACAATAATTTTTGTGTCAGCAGAAAGACCAAGCGAGGTTTGATAAGCCTTTTTTAATTTACCAGCAGAAGTAAAAACAGGAACAAGGTCAGGCAGCATGCTTGCGTTGATGCCTGCAAACTTCAAAGCATCGGGTTCCCATTTTATTTTATGGATGTTTAATAACCCGGTAGCCGACGCAATGCTGTAATCGATCATGTACTCACCTGTGAGCTGCTGAATAATGTAACTTTTAAGTGATAGTATTTTACTTGTTTGTTTGAAACGTTCCTTATCACTATTCTTCATCCATGCGATCTTCATCATAGGTGACATTGGATGTAATGGAGTGCCTGTTGCTTTATAAACTGATTTGCCTGCTGAAGAATTTTTTAGTGATCGTGCTTCTTTCTTTGCCCTGTTATCTGCCCAGGTAATAGCATAACCCAGCGGGTTACCATGCTTGTCGATTGGCAGCACGCTATGCATTGATGAACTAAAGCAAATACAGGCAACTTTATATCTCTTCGGATAAATAGTATCATTCAATAGATTTTTCAATACATACAGCATTGTAAGAAAGACCTGGTCAGGGTCCTGCTCACTGTAATCAGGTTGCGTATGAAACGTTGGATAATATCCTTTCAGCGAACCAATAATATTACCATCAAGATCAAATGCAAAAACTCTTACAGCATTTGTCCCTAATTCAATGGTGATGATACATTTCATGTTTTTTAAATTACTTTTTCGATAAATGATTTTTTCTGAACTCACTTGGAGTATAGCCGGTCAGTTTCTTAAATGTTGTTGAAAAATGTTGCGATGAATAAAAACCGGTATCCAATGCTATATCAGTTAAACTGATATCTGGTCGTTTCAATAATTTGATTGCTTCAGAGATCCGGATATTGATCAGATAGTTGATCGGCGAAAAACCTGAATAACTTTTTACTTTTTCATTGAATAGAGTTGTACCGAGCCCAACTAATGCGGCCATTTCCTCTACCGTCCATTGATGAGAAAGGTCTTGTCGAAGAGCTTGCTCAAGATTCATAAATGTCTTTGGGAAGTCGCGACCGGGATTACTTTGTCTTGTCAATTGTCGCGACATTAAAATAAACAGCTCATCGATTTGATGATTTACTCTTGCATGATAACCTACTTCCTGGCTTGACAATTCATTTTGAATTGATTTAAGGATTTTTGCGCCTTCATTAAATTTTGAAAGGAGCGG
>Ga0070698_100009441_pt1 | contig 10450 bp, 12 predicted proteins | sample KBSK1502metaG_FD_65477 | JGI IMG/M metagenome (GOLD analysis project Ga0070698, IMG submission 65477) | Corn, switchgrass and miscanthus rhizosphere microbial communities from Kellogg Biological Station, Michigan, USA - KBS K1-50-2 metaG | ecosystem: Host-associated > Plants > Roots >... | reverse complement strand
CCTATTTGCCCTAGGTCATCGGTCGATAGCGTTCGACTGGTACCTACCAGGGAAGACCCGCAGTCCGGTTGCGCGGTACACGGCCGCCTGCTCGCCGAACCCCAGCCCGCCGACCTGATCCCGGCACAATGCGTCTGGGAGCCAACGTGGGAGCCACCCGGGCGAACGACTTCCCACGCCTGGCGGGCGCTAGCAGGCCAGCCGCCGCAGCCAGAAGCACAGTCCCAAACCTGGCCATATCACTTTGGGCGGACGGTGCAAGCCACCGGTTCCAGCGCAACCGCCATCCTGGGCCCGGGCAAGGCCTGGCCGGCCAGCAACCGGACGCCGCGCCGCACTCGCTGCGGCATTCGGCTATCACCTCATCAGCGCGCCCGGAGCCGATCTGGACCCGGGTCAACCCGGGGATGGAGATCGGCGTCAACCCGGACTCCCACCCGCGGGCCGACGCGGCGGACGGGTGCCGGGCGGCACGCTGGCGGCATGAACATAAACATGTATGTGATCAACGCAATCCTCGTCCTGATGGTCGTCCGCCAGATCCGCGAGCACCGGCTTGACCTGCAGGCCCTGGCTGTGCCGGTGCTGGCGGTGGGCGCCGCCGCGGTCTTCTTCCTGCACTCGGTGCCGGGCGGCGGCAACGACATCGCGCTGGAGCTGCTTGGCGTGTCGGCCGGCGCAGCCATGGGCGCGATCGGCGGCCTGGCCACCCGGCTGCGCCGCGGTGCCGACGGCCGGCCGACCGGCCGCGCCGGCTGGCTGGCGGCCAGCATGTGGGTCACCGGAGTCGGGGGCCGGATGGCCTTCGTGTTCGCCGCCACCCACGGCGCCGGCCCGGCGATAGGGCGCTTCAGCATCGCGCATTACATCACCGGTCAGGCGGCCTGGGTGGCGGCGCTGGTCATGATGGCCCTGGCCGACGTGCTCACCCGGCTTGTCGTGGTCTACGCCCGCGGCCGTCGGCTGGCCGCGGCCCCGGCTGCCGCCCCGGCGCGCGTCCCGGCCGGCGCCGGTGCCTGATCTTCCGCCTGCGCCCGCCGCGGGCCAGACTGTGTCCATGAGGGCACGGCTGGCCGCGGCGGGCCTTCGTCGCGGCACCGCCCGGCCCGATCCGCCGCCCGCTGTCGCTGCCGGCGACACGCCCGCGTCGGTGCGGGTGGCGGCGGCGCGGTCGCGCGCCCGGGAGCGCGGCGACCGGCAGCGGCAGACGCTGCGGCCGCTGGGCTGGGTGTTCATCGTGATCGTGGTGACGGCGAGCGCGCAGGCTCAGCCCGCGCCGGGCCTGCGCGGCGCTGGCCTGGCGGTGACGCTCGCCCTGGCCGTCTACGCCGCGGCGGTCGCGGCCGCGATCACGGTCGGTTGGGCGCGCCGCGGCCTGGCCGCCCAGGTCGTTGTCGCTGGGCTGGTCGGCGGAGCCGGGGTGGCGCTGGCCGCGCTGCAGCCGCACGGGCCGGCTGAGCTGGCCGCGCCGGTGGGGGTGTGGATCGCCGCGGTCCGGCTGCCGCCCGTGCCGGCCTCCGCCACCGCCGGGGCGATCACCGCCGCGCTGGCCCTGGCGGTCGGCCTGACCGAGCGCCCGGCGGTCCAGTCGGCCATCGCCGCGGCGCTGGTGTGCCTGCTGCTGGCGGTGACCGGTCAGTTCATCCGCCGCGGCCGGGAAAGCCAGGACCTCACCGAGCTGCTGCTGGCCCAGTTGCAGGACGCCCGGGACGGCGAGGCCGCCGCTGCCGCGCTCGCCGAGCGCAGCCGCATCGCCGGCGAGCTGCATGACGTGCTCGCCCACTCGCTGTCCGGGCTGGCGATCCAGCTGCAGGGCGCGCGCAAGCTCGCCGGGCACGAGCCGGTCAGCGCCGGCCTGCGCGCCGCGATCGACCGGTCCGCCGAGCTGGCCAAGGCGGGACTGGCTGACGCGCGGCAGGCCGTCGGTGCGCTGCGCGGCGACCAGCTGCCCACCCTGGACCGGCTGGGCGGGCTGGTCGAGGACTTCCGCCGCGACACCGGCGCAGAGGCCACGCTCCGGATCGACGGGACCCACCGGCCGCTGCCCGCCGACGCAAGCTTGGCGCTGTTCCGCGGCGCCCAGGAGGCCCTGACCAACATCGCCCGCTACGCACCCGGCGCCACCACGGCTATCACCGTGAGTTACCAGGTGGATCGCACCCTGCTCACCGTCGAGGACCACTCCTGTCGCCCGGGTGCCGGCGCCGTCCAGGCCGCCCGGCCCGGTCCTTCCGTGCTCGCCGATGCCGGCGGCGGGCACGGCCTGGCGGCGATGCGCGAGCGGGCGCAGCGGGCCGGCGGCACCGCCCGGGCCGGGCCGACCGCCGGCGGCTGGGTAGTCGAGCTGGAGGTGCCCGGGTGACTGCCGCGCCCGCGTCCGGCCGGATCCGGGTCCTGATCGCCGACGATCAGCGGGTCGTGCGCGACGGGCTGGCCATGCTGGTCTCGCTCATCGACGGGGTCGAGGTCGTCGGCGCGGCCAGCGACGGGGCCGAGGCGGTGCGGCTGGCCGAGGCACACCACCCCGACGTGATCATGATGGACCTGCGGATGCCGGGCACCGACGGCATCACCGCGACCGCGGACCTGCGGCAGCGGCTGCCCGCCGCCCGGGTGCTGGTGCTGACCACCTACGCCGACCAGGAGACGATCCTGCCCGCGCTGCAGGCCGGGGCGCGAGGCTACCTGACCAAGGACGCTAGCGCCGAGCAGATCGAAGCGGCGATCCGCGCGGTCCACGCCGGCCAGACCCACCTCGACCCCGCCGTCCAGGAACGCCTCGTCGCCGCGGTCACCAGCCGGCCCCCGCCCGCCGGCGAGGCCAGCCCCGGCCCAACGCCGCCCGGCGGGCTCACCGCCCGCGAAGCCGAGGTGCTCACCCTGCTCGCCGCCGGCCTGAGCAACACCGAGATCGCCCAGCGCCTTTACCTCAGCAACGCGACCATCAAGACCCACATCAACCGGATCTTCGCCAAGACCGGCGCGCGCGACCGCGCCCAGGCTGTCCGGTACGCCTACCAGCACCACCTAGCCACCCCCACCCAGTAACCGCGCGCTGCCGCCTAGGCGTTGGGGCGGCCCAGGCCGGTGACCAGGTCCCATCTCTAGTGTGAAGGCCACCCGACAGCGTCGAAGACCGCCACAGGATCGAGGTAGTCGCGCCAGCGACTGACCTTGCGGTCCACGATCGTGAGCACCGAGATGTACCGGTTGGCGTAGGGCGCTCCGGTCGGAACGACGCGGCCTTGTGAGGCGTACTCGAGCACGACGACGCCGGTGCTGGGGTCGTGATGGACGGCGAGATCGTGGCACCGGTCCAAGACGAACGTGTCGCCGTAGGGGCGGTACAGCTCCGCGACGGCCTGGCGGCCCTCGACGTGCCGCGGGTAACCGGGAACGGTGATGATGTAGTCGAAGACGACGTCTTCGGCCAGCAGGTCGAAGAAGTGGCCGCCATCGGCGAGGCCTTCGAGCCCCCGCTCGATGATCCGGAAGAACGGGTCCAGCGCCTTGAAGTCGTCGAGGTCGTTGACGGTGGTCATCACGCCGTCCTTTCTACGCCCACGCTTGCGCGGTTCGCCGGGCGAAGTCGGCGAAGCTGACCGGCGGCATTCCGGTGACGTTCTCGACGTCGTTGTTGGGCCGGGAGCCGTGGCCGGAGGCGATCGTCTCGGTCAGCATGCGGAGCATCTCGCCGTACGCGGCGGGTACGCCGACCGCGACGGTGCCGTCGATCCATGCCTCGCGGTCGACGTCGTTGTGCTTCATCGGCCGGCCGGTGACGCCGGTGATGATGGCGGCGGCGTCGCTTACCGTGAGCGCCTCGGGGCCGGTCGGTGCGTACTGGGCGCCGGCGTGGGCGCCGGGGCTCGCGAGCGTCGCGGCGGCGACCGCGGCGATGTCCTCGGCGTCGACGAAGGCCTCAGCGCCGTCACCGGTGGGCACCGTGATCACGCCGTCGGCGGGCTTCAGGAATGTCTCGCTGAAATTCTGCATGAACCAGGCAGGGCGCAGGATGGAGTGCGTGAAGGCGCCGCGGCCCATGAGGTCGAGCTCGACGGCCCTGTGGGCGACCCACTGGGGGGGCACCTGGTCGAAACCGAAGGCGCTGAGGTAGGTGACGTGACGCACGCCGGCGGCATCCGCGAGATCCAGGAAGCCCGACACCTGGCCGGCGAAGTCCGTTCTCAGGACCGGCGCCAGGAGGTAGACGCGGTCGACCTCCGCGAGGGCGGGGCTGTGGGTGGCCGGGTCGTCCCAGTCGAAGCGCACATCTGCACCTTTGGGTGCCGCTGTGCGGACGCTGAGGCCGAGCTTGGTCAGTTTGCGGGCGACTCGGGAGCCGGTCTTTCCGGTGCCGCCGAGCACGAGTGTGAGGGAAGGTGCATTGGTCATGACTCGATCCTGCGAGCGATCACTGAGTGAATCAATGCGCTTGACGCTCGGTTCGTTACGTAAGACACTCATGTCGTGGACGTTCTGCAGGATCACCTTGCCAGGGCTCGCGCCTCCGGCGGCCTCTTTGCCCGGTCGGTGGCCCAGCCTCCGTGGGGGCTGCGACTGCCCGGCACCATCCAGCTGACGGTGCATGCGGTCATCCAGGGACGGGCGTGGTTGTGGCTCGACGATCCGCACGCCGCGCTCGAGCTTGCGCCCGGCGACGTGGCGCTCGTCCGGGGCGGCCCCGACCACCACATCGCTCACGAACCCGCCGCCGCCTGCCTGTCGCCGGAACAGTTCCTGGCACGCCATGCCGGCGATGAGCCCTCCGGCGACCGGCGCGCGAGCGTGTTCCTGTGCGGCGCGTACCGGTTCTCCGGCGACGTCGGCCGAGGCCTGCTCGAGGCGCTTCCGCCGGTCCTTCCGCTCTCCGCAGCCGCCGACGACCCGCTGCACGAGGTCATCGCGCTGCTGTCCCGTGAGCTCGCCGCCTCCGCGCCCGGCCAGCAAACCGTGCTCGACCGGCTCCTGGACGTCCTCCTGGTGCTCGCCATCCGCGTGTGTTTCCAGCGGAGTGACCATGCGCCCCGCTGGTACCGGGCATCGGCCGATCCGAGGCTCAGCCCGGCGTTGACCGCCATGCACGCGGACGCCGCCCACCCGTGGACGGTGCCAGAACTGGCCGCCGTCAGCGGGCTGTCACGGGCAACTTTTGCGCGAAGCTTCCAGCAGGCACTCGGTCAGGCACCCATGCAGTACCTGACCGACTGGCGCATGACGCTGGCGCGAGATCACCTGCGCACCGGTGAGCTGACGCTGACGCAGATCGCCGCGCGCACCGGCTACGCCTCGCCCTACGCCTTTGCCGCGGCGTTCCGCCGTCGCCACGGACGCCCGCCCGGCCAGTGGCGCCAACGAGAGCTGGACCTACCCGCCATCAATCAGGCAGCAGCCGCGGACGACATCCACACCCGGTGACGGCACCTGCTTCCGCGCAGTGGGCACGCGACCGCGCCGGTCGTCATCAGTCGTGCGGCGACAGCCGGCCGATCTGGTGGTCGGCGACGCTCAGCGCCTCGCCGACCAGACGGCGAAGGTGCCCGTGCCCCAGCGCGTAGACCACCCGGCGGCCCTCCTTGCGCGTGGTGACCAGCCCGGCCAGCCGGAGCCGGCTCAGGTGCTGGCTGACCGAAGGCCGGGCCGCGCCGCACGCCCGGGTGAGCGTGGTGACATCCGCCTCGCCCTGGGCCAGGCGCTGCAGCAGTGCCAGCCGGGTACGGTCGGCCAGCAGGCCCAGCACCTCGGCGGCCGCCGCCAGCCGCGCGCCCTCTCTTTGCTCCTGCGAACCCTCCGCAGTTGAGAGGTGCATGCGTGCGTTCATATGCACATAATGGAGGGAGCGGGCGGCCGGTGTCCAGCCGGCCTGACCGGCAGGCACCCCGACCCAGCACCCCGACCCGGAAGGCGTGAGCTGCCGTGACCGACCAGGACGCGACCCACCGGCCGCACGGCCACGACCACGGCGGCTATCCCTACAGCCGGAACCAGGGCAGCCAGCCACACGGCCACGACCACGGCGCCCACCAGCACGCGCACCGGCCCGGCCGCTGGGCCCGGATCCGGTACCGGGCGGCGCACCTGGCCGTGCCGCACAGCCACCAGGCGGCGGACAAGGTTGACCGGGCGCTGGAGACCTCGGCCGAGGGCATCCGAACGCTGCGGATCTCCCTCGGCGTGCTGGGCCTCGCCACCGTGCTGCAGGCGCTGGTCGTCGCGCAGTCCGGCTCGGTGGCGCTGCTCGGCGACACGATCCACAACGGCGCCGACGCGCTGACCGCCGTGCCGCTGGGCATCGCGTTCGTGCTCGGGCGGCGCCCCCGACCCGCCGGTTCACCTACGGCTTCGGCCGCGCCGAGGACCTGGCGGGCATCGCGATCCTGGTCGTGATCGCCGCCTCGTCCGCGCTGGCCGCCTACACGGCGATAGACCGGCTGCTGCACCCGCGCGCGATCAGCCATCTGCCCTACGTCGCCGCCGCCGCCGTGATCGGCTTCGCCGGCAACGAGCTGATCGCCCGCTACCGCATCCGCACCGGGCGCCGGATCGGCTCCGCGGCGCTGGTCGCCGACGGGCTGCACGCCCGCACCGACGGGTTCACCTCGCTGGCCGTCCTGCTCGGCGTCGGCGGGGCTGCGCTCGGCTGGCGGCTGGCCGACCCGGTCGTCGGGCTGCTGATCACGGTGGCGATCCTGCTCGTGCTCAAGGACGCGGCCGCCGAAATCTTCCGCCGGCTCATGGACGCGGTGGACCCCGCGCTGGTCGCGGCCGCGGCGGCCGCGCTGCGCGACGTGCCCGGCGTGGTGGCGGTCGGCGAGCCGCGGATGCGGTGGATAGGTCACCAGCTGCGGACCGAGGCCACCGTCGTCCTCGACGGCTCGCTCAGCCTCCGCGACGCCCACCAGGTGGCCGTCGACGCTGAGCACGCGCTGCTGCACGCGGTGCCGCGGCTGTCCGCGGCCGTCATCCACGCCGACCCGACCTGGGCCGGCCAGCAAGACCCGCACGAGGCACTCGCGCACCACCGCCCATCGCGGGAGCCCGGCGGGTAGACAATCTCTCTGTGCGGGTACTCGTGGCCGAAGACGACGCCGCGCTGCGCTCGGTGCTCGAGCGCGGCCTGCGGGAGAGCGGTTACGTCGTAGACGCGGTGGCCGACGGCGAAGCGGCGCTCGGCTACCTGCGCATCTACGAGTACGAGGCCGCGGTCCTGGACTGGCGGATGCCCGCGCTGTCCGGCCTGGACGTGCTGCGCGAGGTGCGCCGCCGCGGCTCGCCAGTGCCGATCCTCATGCTCACCGCCAGGGACAGCGCCGCTGACCGGGTGACCGGGCTCGACGAGGGCGCCGATGACTACCTGGTCAAGCCGTTCGACTTCGGCGAGCTGCTGGCCCGGATCAGGGCCCTGCAGCGCCGCTCGCCGGCCATGCAGAGCCCACGGCTGACCATCGGTACCCTCGAATTCGACCCGGCCACCCGGGAGGTGCGCATCGGGTCGTCCAGCCCCAGGCTCACCGGCACCGAGCTGTCCATCCTGGAGATCCTGATGCGCCGCTCCCCGGCGGTCGTCCCGCGCCGGTCGATCGCGCTGCACGTGTGGGAGGAAGAGGCCGACGCGCTCGGCTCGAACACGATCGACGTGCACATGGCGCGGCTGCGCGCGAAGCTCGCCCTGGCCCCGGTGCGGGTCGAGACCATCCGCGGCGTCGGCTACCGGCTGGTGGCCACGTGAGCAGGCGAGCCGGGCGGCCGCCCGCCCGCCGCCCGCGGCGCGGCCACGCGGTCAGGGTGGCCGCGATCGCCACCGCGGTGATCGCGGTCGTCTACCTGGCCGCTCTGGCCGTGTTCAACGTGCTCGACGGCAGCAGGCTGACCGGCCAGGTGGACGCCCAGCTAAAGGACACGCTCAGCGACGCCCGGCAGGGCATCAGCTTCGCCATGGCGGTCCGGCCGGACAGCGACGGCGAGGACGTGACCTCGCTGCCGATCCTGTTGTGGCGGTTCAGCGCCGCCGGGCGCACGCTGGCGGCGACCCCCGGCGCCCCGGCGCTGCCCGCTGCCGCCTGGGCGCGGTCGGGCTGGCCGTCCACGGCGCGCGCGGGGACCACGACCTTCCGGCTGAAGGTGGCGAGGGCCGGCGACGACTGGCTGGTGGCCGCGCAGAGCCTGGCGCAGATCGAGCACATCCAGGCGGTGCTGCTGACAGCCGAGGCGGTCGCCGCCCCGGTGCTGCTCATCGCGGTGTTCCTCGGCACCCTGATGATCGGGCTGGGCGCGTCGCGCCCGGTCGAGCAGGCGCACCGCCGGCAGCTGGAGTTCACCGCCGACGCCTCGCACGAGCTGCGCACCCCGCTGTCGGTGATCGAGGCCGAGGCGGGGCTCGCGCTCAGCACCAGCCGCACCGCCGGCCAGTACCAAGACGCGCTGGAGCGGGTGAGCCGGGAAAGCCAGCGGCTGCGCGGCATCGTCGATGACCTGCTGTGGCTGGCCAGGTTCGACTCCGAGCCCGCCAACCCCGCCCACGAGCCGGTGGACGTGCTGACGATCGCGCAGATCTGCGCCGACCGGTTCTCCGCCGTCGCCCGCTCGCGCGGGATAGAGCTGTCGGTGCGCTCCGTGGGCGAGCCGCAGGCATGGATCACCGCCCCGCCGGACTGGATCGACCGCCTGACCGGCGTGCTGGTGGACAACGCGTGCCGGTACGCCGCGGTCCCCGCGGGCTCCCCGTCCCCCGGGGCGCCACCGTCTCCGGCGGCCCCGGCGGCCGGTCTCCCGGCGTCCGGCACTGCCACCGCCACGGCCACGGCCGCGGTGCGGATCGTCGTCGGCTGCCAGGGCAGCCGCGTCGTCCTGGCGGTCGAGGACAGCGGGCCGGGGATCCCGAAACAGGAGCGCGCGCGGCTGTTCGACCGGTTCTACCGCGCCACTACCGACGGCAGCGGGTCCGGCCTCGGGCTGGCCATCGCCGACGCCGTGGTCCGATCGACCGGCGGCCGGTGGCGAGTGGACGACAGCTCGCTCGGCGGCGCCAGGATGCAGGTGACCTGGCATCGCTCCGCCCACCGTCCAGGCCCGCCCTGGCGCCACTAGGCGTCAGGTGTCAACTAGCAACCTCGTCCTGCGCGGGACCGCCGCGGCCCGGGACTGGCTGACCATCTATCGGCTCCCGCCGTATGCGCACGAACTCAACCCGGTCGAGCCGGCCTGGTCGCACCTGAAAAGATCCCTGGCCAACCTGGCCAAGCGCAACCTCGCCCAGCTGACCGCCCTGGTGAAAACCCGGCTCAGGCGGATGCAATACCGGCCCGCCCTCCTCGAAGGCTTCCTCGCCAGCACCGGCCTGGACTTCGCACCCTTTCTGTAACCCTCACCATTAGAGATCTTTAGTGAAATGCGGCTGCCGTACCAGGCCTTTCGATGACCTTGCATGCCAGCGGTTTACCGTTGCTCACTCGCTAGTCCACCCCCCAGCTCACGATTGGCAAAGAAATGCTCTCTGTCGTGCCATTGACGAGGACTATAAACGGCTGGAGCGGCGAATAGCCGCGGGCAGCCGGGGCTGGGTGGCGCTGAGGCGCTGGCAGCGCTTGTGCGGCCCCCAGTTAGCGTCCAGGGAAGGACACCGATGTAGCTCTGTTCGCGAGCCTGTTGCGACCAGCGAACGGAAGTCCGCCCGGGTGTGGCACAGTGGCTAGTCTGTTATAGCAAGGTCGAATTGACCCTCAGCTGATGGTGACCGGGGATGCTTGTCCTAGAAGGCAGGGCTGCGGGATAGTGGATGGGCTGGTTTCAGCCGACGCCCTGCGCCCGGTTTGTGCCGCGCGGGATGAATCTTCGCGGCGCTGCTGGGGAACGCGCATCGCACCCTCTGAGCCAGGCCCTTCGGTAATTTCCGGCTCTGGGGGGGATCATGATGACCTCGGTTTTTCCCCGTTGTCCGCTGCGGCTGCGCGCGGCGCTGTCGGGGGGCTTCAGCGTGGTCCTTGCGCTCGGCGTGGCCGCGTCGTTCTCGCCTGATGCCTTAGCGGGAACGCACGCGGCTGCTGGTGCCCGCGCCGCCGCCTCGGGCGGCGTCTGGGGCCAGGCGCAGGCGGTTCCCGGCCTCGCCGCCCTCAACCAGGACGGGAACGCCCAGGTCAGCTCGGTGTCGTGCGCCCGGGCGGTGAATGCAGCGCCGGCGGGTTCTACCCAGACGCCTCCTTCCACTTTCAGGGGTTCGTGGTGGGGGAGACGGGCGGCGTCTGGGGCCAGGCGCAGGCGGTTCCCGGCCTCGCCGCCCTCAACCAGGGCTGGAACGCCCAGGTCAGCTCGGTGTCGTGCGCCCGGGCGGGTGGCCGAGCGGCCGGTGGCGGTAATCCAGTTATCACCCCCCCTTACGCGGTCGCTGCCTGGCCGGTGAGATAATTCCGGCTGCAAGGGGGGAAGCGCTTGGGGGAAGCGCTTTGACAAGGGG
>Ga0070698_100009440_pt1 | contig 10451 bp, 7 predicted proteins | sample KBSK1502metaG_FD_65477 | JGI IMG/M metagenome (GOLD analysis project Ga0070698, IMG submission 65477) | Corn, switchgrass and miscanthus rhizosphere microbial communities from Kellogg Biological Station, Michigan, USA - KBS K1-50-2 metaG | ecosystem: Host-associated > Plants > Roots >... | reverse complement strand
CGAGCTCCTGGCGCGCTGGAAAACGGAAGGGCTCTTTGCTCAGGTCCAGCAAGCGCGCCAGGGGGGAACGCCGTTCGTCTTCTACGAAGGCCCGCCGACCGCGAACGGACGCCCCGGGATCCACCACGTCTTCTCTCGCACCATCAAAGACCTGTTCTGCCGCTTCCAGGTGATGCGCGGCTGCTCGGTGACCCGGATCGCGGGCTGGGACACTCACGGACTTCCGGTCGAAATCGAAGTCGAAAAGCGTCTCAAGCTCACCGGCAAGAAGGAAATTGAAGCGTTCGGCGTAAGTGAGTTCAACCGGCTCTGCCGCGAGAGCGTGTTCCAGTACCAGCGCGATTGGGAAGAGCTTTCCGACCGGATCGGCTACTGGCTGGACTACGAGCATCCCTACATCACCTGTGCGCCGGAGTACATCGAGTCCGTCTGGTGGCTGCTCAAGCAGCTGCACGGCAAGGGGCTGCTGGTGAAGGGGCACCGGGTACTCCCGTATTGTCCCCGTTGTGGCACCGTGCTCTCCAGTCACGAGCTGGCGCAGGGCTATGAGCAAATCCACGACAAATCGATCTACGTCACTTTTCCACTCGCGGACGGCAGCGGGCGAGAGCTGGTGATCTGGACCACTGCACCCTGGACCATCCCGTCGAATGTCGGTGTCGCGGTGAATCCGGAGCTCGAATACGCCACCTACCGGAACCCGGCGGAGCCGAGCCGGAGCTTCATCGTCGCCGTGTCGCGTGCCGCCAAGCTCGCCGAAATCCTTGGGGCCGAAAGGCTCGAGGTGGTCGGCTGGCCGGTGAGCGGTACCGCGCTTGCCGGGCTTCGCTATCACCGTCCCATGAGCGTGGTGCCCCTGCCGTCCGACCAGCTGCATGAGGTGGTCGTCACCGGGGATTTCGTCAGCGACGCCGAAGGTACCGGTCTGGTCCACCTGACACCCGCGTTCGGTGCCGATGACTATGCGATGGGCCAGCGCTACGGACTGGCCCTGGTGCGGCCGGTAGCGGCGGATGGCACGTTCAGTGGGACCGACTGGCCCGAGCTCGAGGGGCGGCTGGTTACGGCGGACGAGACGACTGATCTCCTCATTCGCCGGCTGAAGTCCGAAGGGCGGCACCTTCGTACCGAGCAGTACTTGCACGATTACCCGCATTGCTGGCGCTGCGGCAGCAAGCTGATCTATTACGCGCGCGATTCCTGGTTCGTCCGCACTTCCGCGGTCAAAGAACGGCTGCTTGCGCTGAATGCGGGAATCCACTGGCATCCGCCGGAAATGGGTTCGGGCCGCTTTGGGGACTGGCTGGCGAACAACGTGGACTGGGCCCTCTCCAGGGACCGTTACTGGGGTACTCCGCTGCCGGTCTGGGTTTCGGATGCCGACCCCGCCGTTATCGAAGTCATCGGCAGCTACGAGGAGCTCAGCGCCAAGCTGGGCCATCCGCTGCCGGCGGACTTCGATCCGCACAAGCCGGGGATCGACACGCTGAGCTGGGCCGCGCCGGGCGGCGGCACGATGCGGCGGGTGCCCGAGGTCATCGACACCTGGTTCGACTCCGGCGCGATGCCTTGCGCGCAGTGGCATTACCCCTTCGAGCACCAGGCGGAGTTTGCCCAGCACTTTCCGGCTGACTTTATCTGTGAAGGCGTGGACCAGACCCGCGGCTGGTTCTATTCGCTCCTGGCGATCGGCGCCACGGTATTCGAGCGCGCGCCTTATCGCAACGTGGTGGTGAACGAGCAGGTGCTTGACGCGGCCGGCCAGAAGATGTCGAAGAGCCGTGGCAATATCGTCGAGCCCCTGGAGGTCATTCGCGAGTTCGGCGCGGACGGCACCCGTTTGTACTTCCTGGGGTCGAGCGATGTCTGGAAGCCGAAGCGCTTCGATCGCGCCGCGATCGCGGAGAGCGCCGGCAGCTTCCTCGTCACCCTGAGGAGCGCCTACACCTTTTTCCAGTGGTACGCGACCGCCGGCTTGCCGGAGGCTGCTCCGGAGACCGCCGCGGCGCCGCTCGACCGCTGGCTGCGGAGTCGCCTTGCCGCGACGGTCGCCGTGGTGAACGAAGCGTGGGAGGGGTATAACCCCACGGCGGGAGTCCGCGCGCTGATGGAGTTTGTGGTCGACGATGTTTCTCAGTGGTGGATCCGCCAGAGCCGGGCGCGCTTCTGGGCCCCGGACCACGACCCCGAGCCCGCCGCGGTGCGCACCCTGTACGATGCCCTGGTGACGGTCGCGCGTCTGCTCGCGCCGGCTGCCCCTTTCACCAGCGACTGGTTGCACCGCGCCCTCACGGGAACGTCGGTGCACCTGGCGTCCTTTCCCGAGCCGGCCGAGGCGCGCGACCTCGAGCTCGAGCAGGCGATGGCGGCGGTGCGGCGGCTGGCGTCACTGGGACGCGCGGCGCGCGAAGCGAGGAATCTGCGCGTGCGCCAGCCCCTGAGCAGAATGAAGGTCGCGGTCCCCCGCGCCGCCGACGGCGAGCGCTTTCGGGCCATGCTCTCGCTGCTGGCCCAGGAAGTGAACGTGCGTGAAGTCGAGATTGTGGCGTCTGATGCAGATCTGGTCCGGCTGCGCGCTCGGCCCAACTTCCGGGCGCTGGGCAAACGCTATGGCAAGCGGACCCCGGACGCGGCGGCGGCGGCGGCGCGTTTGTCGGCGGACGACCTGCGCGCGCTCGAGGAAGGTCGTACGGTGATTCAGAACGGCGATGGGGAGCGCTTCGAGTTCACCCCCGACGACGTGGCGGTTGAGCGAGAAGTCACCAGTGACTGGCTGGTGCAGAGCAGCGGCAGCTACGTGGCGGCACTCGATCCGACGCTCACCGAGGAACTGACGCGGGAAGGACTGGCCCGCGAGGTGGTGAATCGGGTCCAGCGCCTCCGTAAAGAGGCCGGCTACGAGTACACCACGCGCATCGCGCTCAGGATTGATGGCCCGCCGGCGCTGCTCGAAGCCGTCCAAGCACATGCGAGCTTCATTCAGGGCGAGACCCTCGCGCGGGAGCTCCACATCGGGGCGCCCGGCGGCGCCCCGGATCGGCAGGAAACTGTCGAGATCGACGGCCACCGCGTCAGCATCGCGGTTGCCCGCCATCCGGCGGGCCCGGCCGGCAACGATCTGTCCACCACGGAACACTCATGAACAAGAAGCAACTGCAGCATCTCGAGCAGCGACTCCTCGACGAGCGCGCCAGGGTGATGAAGGAGCTCGGCTACTACGATGAGTCCTTCAACAGCACTCTGCAGTCTTCGGACGGAGATCTCTCCTCCTACTCGTTTCATATGGCGGATCAGGGCACCGATACCATGGAACGGGAGAAGCAGTTCCTGTTCGCCTCACAGGAAGGGCGCTACCTCTGGCATGTGAATCAGGCGCTCCGGCGGCTCTATGGCGAGCCGGACAACTTCGGCAAGTGCCAGCAGTGCGGCCAGGAGGTTTCTTTCGAGCGCCTCGATGCCTTGCCGCACGCGCGCCTCTGCATCACCTGCAAGGAAAAGGAAGAAGATGAGAAGCGCCGCTGAGGCTCGGCGGCTCTTCTGGGCGGTGGCGCTGGCGGTCTTGATCGCCGATCTGCTCACCAAGCAGATCGTCGAGCGGGCGCTGCTTCCGGTGCCTCCCGTCACGGTGCTCGGCGACTGGATCCAGCTCCGGCTGGTCTATAACCAGGGCGCCGCGTTCGGGCTGGATCTGGGACCGTGGTCGCGCTGGATCTTTCTGCTGATTGCGCTGGTGGCGATCGTGCTGCTCTACCGGTTGTCCCGCGGCAGCCGTCCGGGCGACCGGCTGCGGCACTTCGCGTGCGGACTGGTCGCGGGGGGCGCCGCGGGCAATCTGCTCGACCGCATCCGCAGCTCTCAGGGAGTGGTGGATTTCATCGACGTGGGCATCGGCAGCCATCGCTGGCCGACCTTCAACCTGGCCGACATGGCGGTAAGCTGCGGCGCCGTCGTGCTGGCAATCTCGCTCTGGGTCGAGGACGCGCGGCGCAGTCGAACCGAAGCCGCACCGTCCGCCTGAGCTTCCTCCTGTCCGCCGTCGCCTTTTCGGTTGCCACGGCCGCGAGCGACCGGCTCGACCGGTTTCTCGCGGATCAGCTCGGGCTCTCCCGTACCCAGGCCGCTCGCATCGTCGCGGCGGGAGGCGTGCGGGTGAACGGGAAGCCGGCCCGCGCCTCGCGGCTGCTGCTGCGCAAGGAGCTGGTCGAGGTAGAGTTTCCGGAACGCGAGCCACCTCGACACCTGGCACCGTTCGCGACTCCCATTCCGCTCGAGATTGTCTATGAGGATGAGGAGCTCGCGGTCATCGACAAGCCCGCAGGGCTCGTGGTTCACCCCGCGCCCGGCCACTGGGGCGATACCCTGGTGAACGCGCTGCTTGCGCGCGGCACCACGCTGGCCGGCGGTGCGGCCGGGCGGCCGGGGATCGTGCATCGCCTCGACCGCGACACCAGCGGTCTCCTCCTGGTGGCCAAGACCGATCTGGCCCACCGGAAGTTGGGCGCCGCGCTCGCTGCGCGACAGATCAAACGGGCTTACGCCGTGCTCGCCTGGGGTCATTTCGACGAATCACCCCAGGTCATCGAGGCGCCGATCGGGCGAAGTCCGACCGACCGGAAGCGGATGATGGTGCGTGCCGAAGGACGCTCGGCCCGCACCGACGTCCAGGTGCTGGCGCGATTCGCCGTGTGCGACTTTCTGCGCGCCGACCTCCACAGCGGGCGGACCCATCAGATCCGGGTGCACCTGGCACACGTCGGCCACCCCGTCGTGGGCGATCCCAGCTACGCCGCCGGCGGGTCCCGCCGGATCACCGGGCCGGGCCGGGTTCCGGCGGAACGGCTGGAACGGGTCACACCGCGCCAGGCGTTGCATGCCGCCGAGTTGAGCTTCCTCCACCCTGCCTCGGGGGCGCGGATGGCATTCGCCTCGGAGTGGCCCAGCGAGCTGCGTCCCGCGCTGGAGCAGGCCGCCGGACCCGAGTCGCAAGTTGATCCGGCCCGGCCGCTTACCTATCTTGGGTTCTTCAGGTATCGATCCGATGACTGAGAACGGCGCGCGTCGCGTGCTGGTCTGCCGCGTAGGCAGCGAGCGCGTTGCCCTGCCGGTGAGTGCGGTTCGACAGGTCGTGGCGAGCGTGCCGGTCACCCGGATTCCCGGTGCGCCGGAAGCGGTGCGGGGCATCGCCAACGTGCACGGCATCCTGGTCACTACCATCAGCGTTCCGCGTTTGTTCGGCCTGCCGGTTCCGGAACAAAGCAGCTGGCTCGTCGTCCTCACGCTGGGCCAGGGCCGGGTCGGTATCGAGGTGGACGAAGTGGAGGATGTCCACGATGCGGGTGATGAGGCGCTGCCGATGCTCGACCTGGATTCGCTGATCCGTCCCCTGATCAGCCCCGAGCCCGTCGCCCACAGCCAATAGCTGGCAGCTGACGGCTGCCTTCGAAGGAGTGACCCGTGGCCCACACCGTGCTCGTCTGCGACGACGCGATCTTCATGCGGACGATGATTACCGATATCCTCACCCAGGCGGGTTATGAGGTCGTCGGCGAGGCCGAGACCGGGGCGCAGGCCGTCGAGAAGTACCGGCAGCTCAAGCCCGATCTGGTGACCATGGATATCGTGATGCCGGACATGGGCGGCATCGAGGCCGTCCGCGAGATCTGCAAGAAGAACCCGGAGGCCAAGATCCTGATGTGCAGCGCCATGGGCCAGCAGGCCCTGGTCGTCGAGGCGATTCAGGCGGGCGCGAAGGACTTTGTGGTGAAGCCGTTTCAGCCCTCTCGCGTGCTCGAAGCGGTGCAGCGATTGCTCGGGTGAGCCTCGGTGGACCTGGAACGCTATACCGCACTCTTCCTCTCCGACAGCCGCGACCATCTCCAGCGCTGCAACGAGCTGCTCCTCGAGTGGGAGCGGGAGCCCGGCACTCCCGAGCCCATCGCTGAGCTGTTTCGCGCGTTCCATTCCATCAAGGGCTCCTCTGCGGCGCTCGGGCTGGCCCCGATCACCGAGCTGGCGCACGCGGCGGAGCAGATGCTGGCGGGACTGCGGGACGGCGCGCTGTTGCCCGCACCCGAAGTGCTCGACGCGCTCTTCCGCGCGGTCGACGGACTGGCCGACGGAGTCGAGGCCGTCGCGCGGCACGAGCCGCCCTCGGTGGATCGCCCCCTGCTCGACGCCTTGCGAGAGCTCGCTCCCGCGCCGGTCGAGCGAACCGGTGAGATCGCGTCGTCGGAGCGCCGCCTGCAGGAACGCCCCCGGGTGTCCTCGCCGAAGCTGCGTCCGCCCGGCCGGCAGGTGCGGGTCGAGCTGGAGCGACTCGACGCGCTGCTGCACGAGGTGGGCGAGCTGGTAGTCGCCCGCAACCGGCTGGCGGCCATCGCCGATCGCGAGATCGGCTCCGAGCTGGAGCGGGTGAGCGGGCGGATCTCCGGGTTGGTTGGCGGACTCCAGACCGGCGTGCTGCGTGCGCGGATGGCGCCGGTGGAAGAAGTGTTCGACCGGTTTCCCCGCATGGTTCGCGACCTCGCCCGCGACCTCGGCAAGGAAATCCGCCTGGACCTTCAGGGCACCGAGATCGAGCTCGACCGTGCCTTGCTCGATGGACTCACCGATCCGCTCACCCACCTGATTCGCAATGCCGCCGATCACGGGCTGGAAACACCCGCCGAGCGCGTTGCTGCGGGCAAGTCCCGGGAAGGAACCATCCGGCTCCGCGCCGAGGGCGCTCGCGACGGCGTGATCGTGACCCTCGCGGACGACGGACGCGGCATCGACCGGGTGGGGGTCCACCGCCGCGCCGTCGAGCGCGGACTGCTGGACGCCGATGCCCTCACACCCGATGCCGCGGGGTTGTTGCGGCTGCTCTCCCATCCGGGCTTCACTACGCGCCGCGAAGTCACGCAGGTGTCCGGCCGGGGCGTCGGCATCGATGCCGTGCTCACCCGGATTCGTTCGCTGGGCGGCCGGATGGAGCTCAAGACGGCCCCGGGGCGCGGGACCACGTTCCTGATGCACCTGCCGGTAACCCGCGCTATCGTCCGGGCGCTCATCATCGGCGTGGCCGAGGAGCGCTATGCAATTCCTTTCGGCCTGCTCGCCGAGGCAGCGGTGCACGAAGCAACCGAGGGCGAGGTTACCTTACGGGGCGAGCCCCTGCTCACGGTCGATCTTCGCAAAACGCTCGGGCTGGGGAATGGAGTGCACCGGCGCCGGCCCGCGATCGTGCTGGATATCGGCGGCCGGCGGACCGCCGTGGTGGTGGATGTATTGCTCGGTCAGCAGGATGTCGTCGTGGAGCAATTTGCCCCGCCGGTTGGCCTGCCGTCGTGGATCGGTGGGGTGACCATCCTGCCGGACGGCGCGCCGGCGCTGATCCTCGATCCGGCCGCTCTCTTTTAGCTGGAGGAGCCGATGGTAAGTCTGCGGACGCTGACCGATCTGGAGCGCGACGCGCTGCGCGAGGTCGCCAATATCGGCGCGGGCCATGCCGCCACCGCCCTCTCGCAGATGACCGGCAGCAAGATCATGATCAGCGTTCCGCAGGTCAGCATCCGCGCCCTCGAGGAAGTGGCCGGACTGATCGGGCCGCCCGACAGCGTGATCGCGGGCGTGCTGATGCACGTCATGGGCGATTTCACGGGTCGGACGCTGGTGGTGCTGGGAGAAAGCTCGGCCCGGTCGCTTTGCGAGCTGCTGCTGCACCGGCCGCCGGCGAGCCCGACGGGCTTCGACGCCATGCAGCAATCCACCATCAAGGAGACGGGAAACATTCTCTGCTCCGCGTATCTGAACGCGTTGTCCGATTTCCTGGGAATGATGCTGCTGCCCTCCGTGCCGGCGCTGGTGGTGGACCTCGCCGGGGCGGTGCTCACCACCGCGTATCTCAATTTCGGGCACGACCGGGATACCGTCTTCTGCGTGGAGACGACCTTTCGGATCGACGGCTCGAACGAATCGCTCACCGGGCAGTTCCTCTTGCTGCCGGATCCTCCTTCCTTGAGCGCCATCTTCGACGCGATTCGCATCGCAAGCTGATCCATGCCGTCGGCCGCTCCGACCGGCCGGGACGCCGACGCTCTCCGCTCGCTGGCCCGGCGCATCGATCCCTCCGATCCCGGCGCGCAGAACAACCTCGGGGTGTTCTACTACGAACGCGGCATGATCCCCGAGGCGATCGCCGCGTTCGGGCGCGCGCTGGAGCTCGACGCAGACATGCGCGTGGCGCAGGACAATCTGGAAACCGTGCAGCGGGAGTCGGGTTACTACGACACGCTGATCGGTGAGCTGCGCGAGCGGCTCACGCGCGATCCCGGCGCTCCGGCAGCGCGGCTCGAGCTGGCGCGCGCCTACCTCGCGCTGGGGCAGCACGACCGCGCCGTGGAGCAATATGAAGAGCTGCTGCGCGCCGACCCCGGCGATCCCACGGCGCTGCTGCAGTTCGGTCTCGTCGAGCTGGCGCGCGGCCGCCAGGAGCGCGCCAGCGAATGGTTCCAGCGCGCCTGCGAAGTGGATCCGCAGAGCTCGGTCGCGCGGCTGTATCTGGGCCGCGCCTATTACAACCGTGGATTGAACGACCGTGCGCTGGCCGTGCTCACCGAAGCGAGCCTGCTGAACCCCGATCATGCCGAAGTGCACTACCTCCTGGGATTCCTCTACGGCGATCTCGGACAGCATGAGGCCGCGCGCACCGCGACCCGCCGCGCCATCGCCCTGAATCCCTCGCTGGGATTCGCGCAGCCCAACCTGCTCATCGGCGGCCTGCGGGGGGCCGCACCCCGGCGGCCCGCCGGCGGGGCGGCCGGAGGAGCCGGTGGTGGCGAGGCGGGAGCGCTCCAGCCCCACTTGAGCCTCGCGGTCGCCTTCCGCAAACGCGGCTATCTGACCGAGGCCCTGCGCGAATATCGGCTGGCCATCGAGGCGGGGGAGACCGAGTCCTCCGCGCTCGAGGGCATGGCGGAGACCCATCTGCTGCGGCACGATCTGGGTGCCGCGCTCGAGCTGTACGACCGGCTGCTCCAGCGCCAGCCGGGGAACCCCGAGCTGTGGAACGAGCGCGGCGTGTGTTTGCATCAGGCCGGCCGTCGCGAGGAAGCGCGAGGCGCCTACCGGCGCGCGGTCGACGCCGACCCGAGCTACGCGCTGGCCTGGAACAATCTCGGGGTTGCCGGCGCGGGCGATGCCGACAGCGGCGAGGCGGTCGCCTGCTTCGAGGCCGCGCTCAGGTCGCGGCCGGATTTTGTCGGAGCCCGGCTCAACCTCGGTTTCCTCCAGCTGCAGCGCCACGAGCTGCAGCTCGCGCTCGAGCAGTATCGTGTCGTGCTGGCCGACCGGCCCGCCGAGGCCGCAGCATGGAACGGCGTCGGCCTGGTCCTCATGGAGCTGCGCCGCTACGCCGATGCGCGTAATGCCTTCGCCCGGGCCGTCGAGAGCGATCCCGCGCTGGCTCCCGCGCGCTACAATCTGGGTTTTTCTCTGGGCCAGCTGGGCGCCTACGATGACGCCCTGCGGGAGACGCGGCGCGGACTGGAGCTGGACCCGTTCTACGTGCCGCAGACCTATGCGCTCGCCGTGCAGTTGCAGTTCGAGGAATCGCTGCTGCAGGTGGCGCCCGTGCTGGCCGCGTCGCCCCAGCGGGGCGAGCAGGGGCCAGGCTTCAGTTTCGAGCCCGCGCTGCTCGACGAGCTGTTCGGCCAGCTCGCCCCGCCCGAGGCGGTGGTCGCGCCGCGGGACGATCCCTTCGCGCTCGCCCGCGACTTGATCGGTAAGGGGCTGCTCGACAGCGCGGCCGCCGACGTGCATCTCGCGGTGCGCCGCGGTGCGCCCCGCGCGCAGGGGGCGGCCCTGCTCGGAGCAGTGTTCGCGAAGCGCGGCCTCGCCGGGGAAGCGCTGGAGCGCTTTCGCGAAGCGGCCGAGCTCGCCCCTGACGATGTGGAGATCCTGCTCGGCGAAGCGCGGGCGCTGCTCGCGCTCGGCCGCGGCTCGGAAGCGCTGGCCGCCGCCGAGCATCTGGTCGGTCTCGCCCCCGCGCACGTCGAGGCGTTCATCGTGCGGGCGCGCGCCCGCGAGCTCAACGCCGATCTCGAAGGGGCGGCGGCGGATGCCGCCGCCGCCACCCGGCTCGCTCCCGGGCGGGCGGACCTGCTGCTGCTGCGCGGCGGCATCGCGCGGCGCGTCGGCGACCGCGAGGCGGCGCTCGATGCGCTCTCGGGCGCGCTCGAGCTGGATCCCACGCTGGTCGAGGCCTGGTACGAGAAGGGCATCGTCGAGGAGGAGCTGCAGCGTCCCGCCGCGGCGCGGGTCGCCTACCAGCAGGCGCTCGCACTGCTGCCCACCTTCCTCGACGCGGTGCTGGCGCTCGGCGATCTGCTGCGGCGTTCCGGCCTCACCGCCGAGGCGATCAAGCTGCTGGTCGAGCTGCTGCTGGCGGAGCCCTACGCCCTGGAGGCGCTGGT
>Ga0070698_100009439_pt1 | contig 10451 bp, 6 predicted proteins | sample KBSK1502metaG_FD_65477 | JGI IMG/M metagenome (GOLD analysis project Ga0070698, IMG submission 65477) | Corn, switchgrass and miscanthus rhizosphere microbial communities from Kellogg Biological Station, Michigan, USA - KBS K1-50-2 metaG | ecosystem: Host-associated > Plants > Roots >... | reverse complement strand
TCCTTATGATATAGCGTCTTCCCGTCGAACTCGACCAGGGAATCCACGACGCTCCCCGCAGAATAGGCCATATATATGAGCGGCGGTTGGGCCTGCTTTACGTTGGCAAGAGTGACGACTTCCCCAGTTACCATCGGAACGCAGTAAGCTTTCATTTCAGCGAATAGTCTGGGGTCGTCCTCTTCAGGGTGATCATTATAGATGCACGTAAGAGCTAGCGCGGCAGCCGTGCGGTGTTTTGGATCGGCGGTCAACGCGGACAACGTTCTCGCAAGAGCCCGAGCCTTAACCGCCAGCTCCCGCTTCACTTTGAGGTGCTTGGCATCCTGCACAACCTTATTTCGCGAAACAGATAGGTTAACTGCCCCAGCGACAAAGTTAATGCGCGCAGAACAGTGTCTGAAGGCATCTGACACCCATGCAGAGGAGCCTTCATGCGTTACATATATGCCATCGTTCAGGATCTCAGCCTGACCCTCATGGGACTCGAGGAAGCCCTCTTTGGGCAGGATTTTGAACCACAGCCAGGCGGTATAATTGTCCCCGAAGACTTGAGTCAGGCAATGACCGGACGGCTCCTTTGGGTCTATCCTATTTTCCGCGCTGCCGGCGATGACCATATGCTCCGATCGAGGCAATTGCTCAACCTCTGGGCTCCAGTCCAGGTCAGCTACAAATAGCGCGGCCTGGGTTATATACCGGCAGTAATACGCGACTGCTGATTCGCCGAGAATATCAGAAAGCTCCGCTTTGTCATCTTCGTCATCTTCGTCGTATGGCTTTGGAGATCCCTCTTTCAGAAGTACCAAAACTGTCGTTCCCTGACCGTCATCTTCCACATGTTCAGATGTTATTTGGCCACCTAGCCCTCGGATAGTAATTCGTATCCCTTCCTGCTCCCGTCCTTTTGAAGTCGTAATTTGGATTTCATCTGCCACTTTAAGGCATGACAGCAATCCAATGCCGAAGGTAGCAATTAGGTTCTTCCGAGTAGTACCAAGCAGCAAGTCTTGAGTACTACGGCGCCGGGCGATGCTGCTGCCGACCGTGAGTAGAACGTCCTGGATATCGACGAAATCCATGCCACATCCATTATCGTCTATCCTAAAGGCGCGAGGGACACCTCGTTCCCGATAGCGTGTGAGAACAATTTGAGGTTCATACTTGGCTCCTCTCCGGCGTTCTACTGCCTCACGGATATACGTTGCGTCCAGGCTGTTTTGGACAAGCTCCCGTATGTATACGTCGGGCCTATCGTATACGCCACTAGTGAGGGTTTCGAGTATCGACCCTGGGTCGGTGCGGAATGTCAACTCCTGGTCCATTGGGGAGGCGAGTCGCCTCTTGGTCAATTTAACATCCAATATAGGCGTAAGTTCGGTGCGAAAGAATGGGGAAACAATACTTAGTTGTTCTTCAATCGTTTCTATGTACTCTTGAACTGCTTCATCGCCTTCATCAGTAAACGTAGTCGCGGAGACTTCAATGGACGTTCCGCTTCTCATGATGCCGCCAATTTGCATATGGCGACGCCAATGGGTGGCACTCTCTTCGTCTAGTGTTAGGTAGTTAAAGACTATGCCAGGCGCTCTGGACTCATCCGCATTGCAAAGATCGGCCATCGAAAGACATGCACCCAGTTTCTGAAGGTTGACGCGGTCATGGCTTAGGATGGTGTGTTCATTAATCTCTGAAATGTCAGTGACGCCGTGCGCACGTATAATATCTGCAATTGCTTGAGCTTCATGGATATTGATGTGAAGACGATCCCCATTGGCCTGCAAGAAGGAAAGTGGTTTCTTGGCATGTTCTTTCCTCGCTCTGGCCTCGTCTCCTGCTCGCCTAGGGATCATGAGAACGTCGTGGGCTATTGTGGCCACTAGCAAACAGAAGCACTCGCTGGCATTGAGACTATCGATGTCCGTCTGACTCAGAAGCCAATCATAATTGAGTTCTACTGCCGTAACATGGGACAGGCCGTGGGGCGTGAAAGAAAGGTGTTGGCCGCCCTGACTATATTCGAGAATACGATATAGCTCGGTTTCTGCCGTACGAAGACGTACATATAGCGAATCGTTAAGAGATTCTAGTCGGTTGCGAATTAAGTTCGTTCCCTTCATCGCTGCTTTCCCCCAGTGGATCGGCCCGCAGGCAGAAGCTTTGCTCCCATTATTATGAACCAAGTAGTAATGACAAACTCTAAGCCAATGAGAACTGCGAGGGCCACCAAAGCCCCTTCACTGTCCCCCCCAGCTACACTCACGCCCAAGGATCATACTGCCACGTTGTGGCTGCCGCCGATAGGGGAATCACTATCTGGCGATCCATGCTGCCGTAGCCATGGTCAGCACCGATGCGGGACGACGGGCGGGGACCTTCGGCCCAGTAGCTGATCACCGCTGGATGCCGTTCGTCCATGGCTGCCGATCACGGGTATATGCCTGACGCGTGCCCATCGGATGGTGGGTAAGGGATCGCCGACGTCACTGGCGGACCGGCTGATCGGCTCGGATGGCCTAGGGCGCGGCACGTGGAGCCGATAGCCGATGAACTCTAATGAGGAGGCTTGGCCCGCTTCCTGGCGGGCAAGTCGGCGGCAGACCGGAGGATCAGTCGGGAGCATGCGCGAGAGCGCAATTCCTAGATCTCGCGGCGCCTCCGGCCGTGCCACGTCTGTGCCAGAACCGGCGGACAATAGCGGTCATTCAGGGCTGCTCACGGGGAAACCTGGTTCCTGCCGGAGCTGGGCACCAGCAGTTAGCGACGTTGCCCGAAACGATCACCTAAGCAGTAGATCGCGTTCGAGTCGCACTAGCGACCAACGGACCTATCTATGCAGACACGCTAGCGCACCTGCAACTCCATCTCCGCTCGATGTTTACGTATCTCATCTCCTAGCCATTCTAAATGTTCGTAAGCCTTGCTCGTTCCCACTTCTACGCGCCTCTTGTCAAAGAAAGATTGATAGTTCTCGCAAATATTAATGATGCGAGATCCGGCGATAGAGTCCAGTACCGTTAGATCGTAGCTACCGGAACGAACCGCAACTGCCAATGCTTCGAAGTACTGCAAATACCCCGCCAGGATGCCAAGTCTTGGCCGGAGACGCGGCTATTCCCACGGCTATACGCGTGGCGGAGGCTTCACCGAGACCGATAGATGTGCAGGTCACGCAGTCGTGGCGTCGCCGGCCTCGTGATGTCGAGTGGCCGCCCGTATCCACCACGACCGCCGTGCGTGCTAAGTTGTCACAACTCGGGTGATGAGGCTGGCGGACGAAGGCGGACTGTCCGGCAGTCTCCTACCCGAAAGGTCCCGGAATTGGCACTTTCGAGTGCAGGGGATAAGACCGGCCGGGATGACTAGGCCCAGTTGACGCTCAATGAGCGGTGCTCCCGTTTTGGCGATCTGGGGCTTGGTAGAGGGAGGTCGTGACCAGCCAAACAATGAAGCCGAAGAACAGAAGGCCTACGAGCAAGTTTAGGACACCGAGCGCCCAGACAAATTCTGATGACTTACTTCTTAGCTCACCTGCAGTACTCATTGAAAGCCAGGTATTGTGCAGGGCCTGAACCCATGAGTGAACCTGAGCAGGGACTTTCAGAAACCAGTAGAGGGCTGTTGTGGACGCGAGCAGATAAACAATAAAACCTACAATGATGATCCAAGTACGTTTGATATTTTGCCTAAAATCATAAAAGCCCTTCTGTAGGAATCGCCCAGAATCGCGAAACTTCGCCGATTTCGGCACTACCGTTGCTCTTGCCTTCGCCGCCGCTGCTTCTGCTTTCTCTGCCGCTTTCTCTGCTGCCAGTGCGGCATCTGTTGCTTTCCCTGCCGCCTCTAGCGCCCCTGCCGACTTTGCTTCCGCTGCCGCCTTCTTTGCTGTCTCTGCTGTCTCCCTTGTTACCTTTGCTGTCTCCCCGGCCGCCTTCGCCGTGTCCAGCACTTCCGCCTCTACCCCTGGGGGCAGCATGGGTCCGCCGCCCCCCATTTCCTCCGGGGCCGTTGAACCATTCATACTTTCTCTCCTGAATTCCAGGTACTAGCAGTAATTTCTTCGTGCCGCTAGCGCGACGCTTTCATGGCGGGCGACAACTAAGGTGCGCCCGCCGGGCCTGACTTGTGACACTATAGGCGATCCGGAAGGCGCGCGGTTTGCTGACCTGCGGGATCTCGCGCGGCCTGGTGCTGGCCCCGGATCATGGAGCCGGCCAGCAATCGGGACAGCCTGCGGGTCGTGGACGTGGCAGGCGCCGTCATGACGTCCTACCAGACCGTGCTGCGGCGGCTGCCCGGCCAGCTGCGCACTGACCGGAAAATCACCCAGCGACCATCCCCAGATGAGATGGCTAAGTTGGCCCAACTCGGGTTTCAAGGGCGCGGGAGCACGCCGGGCCCGAGGCTGGCCACCGATCTTGATCAACGCCGCGCCGAGCGATGCACTGACCGGACGCCACGCAGCTCCCGCCGATCACCGGGCGGCCTTTCGGGGGAAACGTTGCGCGCCTGGGCGCCGCCAGCCGTCGCGCATCAAGTGAGGCTAGGCACTGTCGGCTGAGCACTGTCGGCTGAGCATGGGACTAGACAGACGAACCGTGGTCCCGTCCGCGCGATCTTGGCTGCCGGTGGGATCCGTTGCGGCGGATGGGTGGCCGTGCCACTACTCGCGGTTGGGCCAGTCGGAGCGCTCAGGCGATGCGGGTGATGTAGTCGCAGTCGATGCCGCAGTCGCTGGCCTTACGTAAGACTCGGAGCGGCCCTTCCGTATCGGTATTCGAAGGGATAGAATTGACGCATATTCGCCGTGCGAAAACGTCTTCTGAAATATTACATTCGGTGCCGGAAAGAAGGGATAAGGACTCTCTTCTTCAACGAACCCAAGGAGGAAGAATGATCAGGCATCGCATCGCGATCATGATACTGACACTGGCTGCCACCCTGCCTCTCGCGGTCGGCGGAACCGTGGGAGGTGCGAGCGCCGCTGCGATAGCCGCGCACACCACCCATCGACACGCAGCGTCGCAAATGGACGCCGTCGGCGGGTCGTCGCTCTGCGCACAATCGGGAACCGACGGCCTCTGCCTTAAACCCGCGGGCGGAACCTTCACTGACGGCAATAGTATCGATATAGGTGAAGATAGCTGGGGAGTAGGGTTTGTTAATGAAGGCCAGGTCAGTACGGTTTCCTGCTGGCCCTTCACCTGTTTCAGTAACTGCAACTCCCGGTATGCGGGGTTTACCGTAGTGACTGTGATCTGGGATGCTGATGTAAACTTCGCGGTGCGTGATTACACGAACCGGAACGATCAGGTAGCGATGTCAGATTCGTGGGATAACAATACCCTCTGGGTGGTTAGCGGCGGCTGGTGGATCAATGTGGGTGCCACGAACAATGCCGGCGTCAACTGCCATAATGGGAATCCTTATATTCTAACCTATCGCCCGAATACGAGTACCGTGTGGAGCAGTTGCGGCGGCTGCTACGACGCCTGGAAGCAGAACTGGCAGTTGAGAGCGACCGGTACCTGACCCGGCCGGCTGCCGGCGCGGGTTACGTAGCTGGGTCGATCAGATGGCGAGTTCGCACCTAACGGCCGTCCGCTTGTATCCCATCGCGCGCTCAGCGCTTCGATAACCGATAACTCCGAGCCGTTCTTTGCATCGTAGTCCACTCAGCCGCGCGCGGAGCTTAGGTTGCTCTCTTATCGGACGTTATGAGCCAACTTCGTCGTCGCTGTCTGTCGCCAGCGGGTGCTCTGCGATCGCATGGCCGTCAAGCTACGTCATGACCGGGCCGTCAGCGGCGAGTTCCCGCAGTCGCGTGAGCACGGCGGCGCTGAGCACTCCGACGATCGGCGGTGTCCCGTCACCTGGCTGCATGATCTGTTCGATCTCGTCCGGGTCCATGTCCGCGAGTGCGTCCCTGCACGCTGCCCCGTACCTGTCCTGGTATCCCGCTATCAAGTCCAGGTCGCAGGCATGATCGATGCACTTCTGATCGGCGGTGCAGTCCGGGGCAGGGCAGATTCAGCCTGCTCAAGCGGAACGCGATGGCGTCGTCTAATGACTGCAAGATCCCTATCTTGGCAGTGACCTGAGGATCGAGTAGCGGCATGGGGACGCTCTCCGTTCAGTTGCAGGTTGCCAACGATCAGCCGGAGTCGGACACGGTCCCATCCCCCGACCGGTGAGAACTCTCTGTACGACTTTCAAGGGCGCACCTTCGGCGCGACGGGCGGGGCGGCCGGACCGTCCTCAACGGTGCTTCGCATCTCCACTGCGCGGGACGCGCCTGCGGCGCGCTGTTGCCCCTGGAGACCTCTGCCAGCCCGGCGGGCCTGACGGCGAGGGCCAGGCCAGAGGCCAGCCCGAAACGCGCGCAGCGAACCTCGCAGGTCAATCAGCTTTTCGCTGAATCCACATTTACTGCTTTAACTGCCCTATCTGGAATGCGAAAGAGGTCGGTGGACCGGAGTGTGCCAGGGGCGCCATCCCATGTCAACTGCCCCTGCATACCCATTCTTAGTATTTCATTCATTACCAGGTCAAGCGGAAGATCTGTACCTTGCGCTATATCGTCAGCCGACGTCGGTCGGCGTCTCGCCCTGGAAAGCATGTATCGCTGCAGATCCCTGGACACTACTTCCTTTTGGGCCGATTCCCTCTGCTCTTCAAGAGCACGGTGGAGCACAGGTGAAAGTTCCGATCTGAGTTCATTAACCTTTGTGTCGGTAAGGCCCACTCGCTTTGATATCTTATCCAGCTCTGCCAATACTGCAGCTTGAGACTCAGCCTCTCTCGCTTCGGCTTCGGCTTCCTCAGAAGGCGTTACCGTTGGAGCTACCTTCCAGACGTGCTGTCTCATATCGGTAACGGTCTCTCGCATCATGCTAAACCTATCCGAATACAAGGTATCGAATATTTTCTCAAGGCGACTTACGCTTGAGGATATTTCGTCGGCGCTCTTTGAAGATCTCTCCGCCTCATTCTTGCTTTGCACAAAGAAAAAAATGGACAGTGCGAGAGCTACTATAGCTAGAATGATTGAAGCGGCCGCAGAAAAGAGGTTAACCAGATCAAGTCCACTAATTCCGGAAGCAGCAGCACCGGTGGCTAGAGTTTCACCGACAATCACTTATTACCTCCTTTCGCGAATTTAAAGATGAGATGACTCTTAAGTAAAGCTACTTGCTTGTAATAGTCTCATGTCGAGAATGCGGGCTGCTTCCAGGCAGAAGCTAACAGTAGTACGCCCCGATGGAAGGGGCAAGTCGGTCATTGGCGGCTACTCGACTCCCTGAAGCGGCGGCCGACTTATGGGATGTTGTAGACGGACCGTTCACGACTCGCCAGGCTGATAGTCCGCCGTGCCATGTCCGTGCCAGAACGGACGGGACGCCCCGGTCGTGAGCGGTAACCAACGGGCAGCGCGGACAGCCGTCGACCTGGGCACGCGCAGGTTGATCCGCTGTCTGAAACGACCTTCTAAGCAGTGGGTCAGTTGGCAGTGAGATGGCCGCGCGTCGGCCTGGCCTGGTATGGCACGCTGTGCCTATGCCTGGACGTCTCGACTGGACCCGTGAAGAGATCATTCTTGCGATGGACTTCTATGTCAGGGTGGGTGGGCTCGACGGAGCGTCCATCCCGTACCACGATTCTGAGGCAATTGGCAGCTTGAGTGCCCTGCTCATCAGGCTAGGGGCCTACCCTCCGCAGCTGCGAGGCCAGAAATACCGGAACCCGAACGGTATCTACCTCAAGCTGATGAACCTGCGAGCAGTCCAGGCTGAGGGCGCGCACGGCATGCCTGCCTACAGCCAACTCGACGCAGCCGTGTGGCGTGACTATGTCGACGACCTACCGCGACTGCACGCCGAAGCACAGGCCATCCGGGCACGCCTGGATGACAGCATTATCCAGCCTGCCAGTACAGTCGCCATGAGCGAAGACGTGGACATCGAGCAGCAGCACACCGAAAAGTACACAGTCACTCCATCGGGTCAGCCACGAGCTGCGGAAAGAGCCGAGCAGCGGCTGGTGATGCGATACCGGGACTACATGGCCAGCAAGAGTGTGTCCGTCCGGCGCAGACGTTACCGGCCCGCTGGTGAAGTCCGGCCCATCTACTCCGACATCTGGGTGGAAGCACGGCATGCCCTCATCGAGGCCAAGAACTCCGATGGCAGGGATGCAGTGCGGCAAGCAATCGGGCAACTGTTCGACTACCGCCGCTTCCACGAAGCCCCAATCCACCAGATCCACCACTTGGTAGCTCTCCTGTTCTTCGTCCCGGACTGGGCGAAACACACGTGGCGGCCGGAATGGCCAGCCTCCCGCTCGCACCAGTTGCGGCGCTCCATGGCGCACATCGCATCCGCCACCGAGGCCAGGGCGACGGTCTCTCCGGGGGTCAGCTCTACCCAGGAAGCGCAGTCGCCTTGCTTGACCGACACGCGTCAAACCCTACAGCTGGCAACCCGCAACGATCTGCCGGAAACCTGACGGGGCCTGCCCGTGCGGGGAAGGCCGGGACCCCAGCCGCCTGCCTCGATGCCTGGCCAAGGACCCCGCTGACACGGCAAATGAGGATGACTCTGTTTGGTGCGGGACTTATCGTTGATGTGGCTGAGTTCGTCGCCCTGACCGTGTGACCGGTAGCGGCGCGCCAACAAAGACGGGTGGTCACTCTTGCCGCGCAAGTGCCCGTACCAACTGCCCCTGGCAAAGGATGCGCGCTGTCGGCGGCAGAAGAGAATAGCGAGTATGGCCGGACGTCACGCGTTGAGTGCGGCTGTCAGCAGATCACGCGCCGACTCGTCGAAAGCGACGAGCCGCACCTGTTCCACCGCCGTTGGCGTTGATCCCAACGCACTGGCGGTTCTCGCCGTAGCTGCGCTGCTCACCCGCCAGGAGGGCAAGAGCCAAACCAAGGTGCGCCCTACACGTGCCCGGGCGGGTCCTCTGGTGCCCTACTGGGCATCAGAGGACCCAGCCCAGCCTCTACGGTCTACTTGATGTATTTGTCCAGGAACTTCAGTGCTGCCGCAAAAGCAGCAACACCCACAAGGATCCAAGGCTTGTGCCAGTACGCCAAGGCACCGGCCCCAATGGCGACACTAGCCGCCGCTACGATCAGTACAAAGTCGCGGACAGAGACAGCGACCTGTCTCCGCGGCTTCGGCGAGGTACTCATACCCCATTACCGTTCTGACGGTTTCCCGCATCGCGCTCTAGATTGCCGTAGCGCACAAGGAGCAGTGGCGGGAAAGAATGGTCAACGGCCTAGCTATGGTCGGTATGCCTGTCCGCCATAGCAGCGTTCTTGGTCGCTCTGCGGCAGTCAGTATCTCCGGATACGCCTGATCCAGCGTCCGTCTCACTGCTATCCGCAGAGCGAGAGCGTTCGGTCTCCCCGCACTTCTCCAACGTTGACCACGAACTGGTTCCGCTCGACCGGATCGACGGTGAACGTCAGCAAGACTGGCATGCCCTGTTCATCGCACGCCGCGCCGCGGGTCCCGATGATAGGGATACGGCCGTGTTCGGGAAGCCCGAACCCCACCTCGACGTTATCCGGTGCTCTCAACATGCTGGTGCCGCCGTAGCCGACCTTCTTGATGCCGGCGGATTCACGCAGGTACTCTACGGTCCCCTCTGTGATGTCACTAGCCTGAATCAGCCGGGTGATGCCCTGCTGGACCAAACCCATTGGGTAGAAGGAGGTCTGCAAGGACCAGGGCTGACCGTCGATGTAGCGCAGCTGGTGACGGCTCACCACCGCCTCGCCTGTGGAGAGCCCGAGTTCCCCTGTCATATGTGCGCTGGCCTGCTCGATGCTCACCTGCAGCGGGGCGTCCGACCCACTCCTGAACCGCGCTGCCACCTCGACACTGTACGACGCGCCGTTCCCGTCGGATGCGGTCTCCGGATCCCCGGTCAGGGTGGCGACGAACGGGATAGTGGTCTCCACGACGAAGGCGCCCTGGCTCGGCCGGGTCTCGACCAGGCCCCACATAACCAGCCACTTGATCGCGTCGCGAACGGTGTTGCGGGAGGTCTTGTACTTCTCCCTCAGCTCGATCTCGGTGCGGAGCTGGCTGCCCGGTGGCAGTTCCCCATTCTCGATCTGGCGGCGCAGGTCCTCGCCAATCTGCCGGTACATGGGACCAGCTGCCATGTGCCCTCCCAGCCCGGTGTAGGACCTGCTGCAGGCCCAGCATAGTCACCCGGCTTAGGGATCTGTCGATGAAGCCGCCCGGCTGAATACTTCTTCAGTGCTGGCCGCCCGGCAGTCCGGACCGCCTACGAAGAAGCAATGGGCAAAGCCCGCACCCGGCTGACCCTGGCCATCGCCCCCGCCGGGCAGCCCATCATCCCCGACCGGATCAAATGGCTGAACAGCGAGATGCTCAAAACCCGGGTCGCGCACGGATACTGCTCCCGCCAGC
>Ga0070698_100009438_pt1 | contig 10451 bp, 9 predicted proteins | sample KBSK1502metaG_FD_65477 | JGI IMG/M metagenome (GOLD analysis project Ga0070698, IMG submission 65477) | Corn, switchgrass and miscanthus rhizosphere microbial communities from Kellogg Biological Station, Michigan, USA - KBS K1-50-2 metaG | ecosystem: Host-associated > Plants > Roots >... | reverse complement strand
GAGGGTGCTCTTCCCCTCCCCGGAGGTGCCGGTGATGACGAGAACAGGCGGGCGCTTACCTGTTGAAGAGCCCGATGAGCTCGGCGCGCTGGCGCTCAGACAGCCCTCCAACCGTCTTCGACTGGCTGATCCGGCACTGATTCAGGAACCGTGCGGCCTTGACCCGGCCGAACTTCGGTACGGCCATCAGAATGTCGAAGACCTTCGCCGTCGAGACGTACTCCGGCGGATCCCGCAGGATCTGTTCGATCGTCGCGGAGCCGGTTTTGAGGTCCTTCTTCAGCTGCGCCCGACGGACGCGAATGTCGTTCGCCCGCTTGAGCGCTTCCATGCGCTGATCCAGCGAGCGGAGGGGTGCCTGGGCCTGAGTCTTGAGCGCTGGCACGAACGCCGCATACTAACAAGTGAGGCGAGCAGGTCAACCGCCAGGAAAGGAGTCAGTTTGCAGGATGTTTGCTAAACAGACACCGGAGCCACAGGCTGGGACGACTCTGATATCGCCGTAGCTCCCGCGTGCGCGACCCCGATTGCGTTGTCAACGGCGCCAACGCCGCGCGTAACTACCTCATTTGCAAGTTCTGCTCGGATTCGGGTGACCGAGCCGGGATCAGAGAACAAGGTTGTCCCGAGCGCGATGTCCGCGGCTCCTGCGGCGACGAATTCGAGCGCGTCGCGCCCGGCGGCGATCCCACCCATGCCGACGATCGGCAGGCCGGTTGCCGCGTAACAGTCGTAGACCGCGGCAAGCGCGATCGGCTTGAGCCCCGGGCCCGAGAGGCCGCCGACAGCGCGCGAGAGGCGCGGCTTGAGGGTCCGTTCGTCGAGCGCGAGGCCGAGGATCGTGTTGACGAGCGAGAGCCCATCCGTGCCGGCAGCCTGGGCTGCGCGGGCGACCTCTGCTACGTCAGTCGTCGCCGGGGAGAGCTTCGTATACAACAGCTTGCGAGTGGCGTCCCGGGCGGCCGCGACGATCTCCCCCACGCTCGCCGGAACGTCGTCGACGTTCGGGCAGGAGACGTTGAGCTCGATGGCTGCGACCTCGGGCCGGTCGTCGAGCCGGTCGCAGAGATCGGCGTACTCGGAAGTCGCAAAACCTCCGACAGAGACCCAGATCGGCACCCCGAGCTCGGCGAGCCGCGGCAGCGCCTGGGAGAGAAAGTGGTCGATGCCAGGGTTGGCCAGGCCGATCGAGTTCAGCATCCCATGGTCGACCTCGGCGATCCGCGGAGCCGCATTCCCTTCGCGCGGCAGTGGGGTCACCGTCTTCGTGACGAACACGTCGAGAGCACGCGCCACCTCCGGCGCCGTCAGTGCATCCAGGCAACCGGAGGCGTTGAGAACCCTCACGCTGCCACCGCTTCCGCCGCGAGCACGGGCCCCTCGACGCACAGGCGCTTGAGTTCGCCGCCAATCTCCACGGCGCAGCCGTAACACGCCCCGTAGCCGCACGCCATGGGAGCTTCCCAGGCGAGCTGGGCGCCAGGCTCGAGCCGGGCGACTGCCGCGAGCATCGCCTCCGGTCCGCAGGCAAGCACGTCGTGCCCGGGCGGCATCGCTTCGGTCACAAATCTCGGCTCGACGACAACCTCCGCGTTGGGAACGAGCTCCGCAGCCTCCGCATGCCGGTCGCTGCGGAAGCCGAGGATCGCCGGCGGGTGGCCGAGCGCCTTTGACAGAAACGGCAGCGGGGCGATCCCGATCCCGCCGCCGACGAGCAGCGGCCGCTCGACCTCGAGGTCGTAGCCGTTGCCGAGCGGGCCGAGGAGCGACAGCTCGTCCCCGGGCTGAAGCGCGCAGAGCGCCCGGGTCCCCGCGCCGATCGGGTCGATCAGAAAACCGAGCTCCCCAGGCGGCGCGAGGCAGACACTCATCGGCCGCGGAAGCGGCCGTCCCGGCGCCTCGAGCATGAAGAACTGGCCGGGGATTCCCGGGTCCAAGAACCCGCGACGGACCCGCAACAGGGTGTAGGGCCCAATCGTCTCGACGGCGACGATTTGGGACCGCTCCCGCTCGGCCATCATCCTTTAACTCGCGCGCGCTGCACCGATTCGCTCCTGCAGCGAGACCGAGATCTCCGGCTGAGCGTGGGCAATCGCTTCGACCGCCGCCGCGGCCCCCGAGATCGTCGTGATGCAGGGAACGCGGGCGACGAGCGCGGCCTCGCGGATCAGGTAGCCGTCGGTTCGGGCGCCGGAGCCCTTCGGCGTGTTGACGACGAGGTCGCAGCGTCCGCGGCGGACCAGGTCGACCACCGTCGGCCCCTCTCCCGCTTCGGTCACCTTGCGGACGCACTCCACGGCAAGACCGGCGGCGGCGAGCACGCGGGCCGTGCCTGCGGTCGCGACCAGGTCGAAGCCCAGCCCAGTGAGCGCATGGGCAACCGGGACGATCGCCTCCTTGTGAGCGTCACACACCGAGATGAACGCCGTTCCGCTCTCCGGCAGCGCTCGTCCCGCGGCGCGCTCGGCCTTTGCGAACGCCGTCGGGAAATCGGCGGCCGTGGCCATCACCTCGCCTGTGGCCCGCATTTCCGGGCCGAGCACCGGATCAGCGCCCGGGAAGCGCGCAAACGGAAGCACCGCTGCCTTGACGCTGACCTGCGAGGGGGTCGGGTCCGCAGGCAGGTCGAGGTCGCCGAGATCCGCGCCGCCCGCCAGGCGACATGCCGCGGCGACGAGGTTGATCCCGCTCGCCTTGCTCGCAAAAGGCACTGTCCGCGAGGCCCGCGGATTGACCTCCAGCACGTAGAGCTCGCCCTCGGCGATCGCCAGTTGGACGTTCAGCAGGCCGACGACGCCGAGCGCCGCGCCGAGCTCCCGTACGACCTCTTCTACATACGTCTGCTCGAGCGGGCTCAGCGCGGGGGCCGGCAACACGCAGGCCGAGTCGCCCGAATGGACGCCTGCCTCCTCGACGTGCTGCATGACGGCTGCGACGTAGGTGTTTTCTCCGTCGCACAGCGCGTCCACGTCGAGCTCGAGGGCCTGCTCGAGGAACCGGTCGAGCAGGACACGGCCCACGGTGTCCTCCATCGCTCGTCTTACTTCCTCCGGCCCGTAACAAACCCGCATGGCGCGCCCGCCGAGAACGTAGGAGGGCCGGACGAGCACGGGGTAGCCGATTCGCTCGGCCGCAGCAACTGCGTCGTCCGGCTCGGTCGCGGTGCTCCAGTCCGGACAGCGGATCTGGAGGTCGTCGAGCAGGGCGCCGAAGCGCTCACGGTCCTCGGCCAGGTCGATCGCCTCCGGGCAGGTGCCGAGGATGGGGTGGCCGGCTGCCTCGAGCGAGCGAGCCAGTTTGAGCGGTGTCTGGCCGCCGAACTGCGTCACGACGCCCGCGGGCCGCTCCCGATCACAGATCGCCAGCACCTCCTCGACCGCGAGCGGCTCGAAGTAGAGCCGGTCGGACATGTCGTAGTCGGTGGAGACGGTCTCCGGGTTGCAATTGACCATCACTGCTTCGTAGCCGAGCTCGCGGAACGCCTTGGCCGCGTGGACGCAGCAGTAGTCGAACTCGATTCCCTGCCCGATCCGGTTGGGCCCGGAGCCGAGAATGACCACGGAACGGCCCGGCTCAGGTGGAGCTTCGTCAGCCTCGCCCCAGGTCGAGTAGAAGTAGTTCGAGCCGGCCTCGACCTCGCCGGCGCATGAATCGACACGGCGAAACGCCGGCTGAACGCCCCAGGCGTGGCGCTTCGCGCGTGCGGTCTCCTCGGTCGAGTCGCACGCGCGCGCGAGGTCGGCGTCCGAAACGCCGAGCCGCTTCAGGCGCAGCCAGTCGTCGGCGACGAGGTCGTCGAGCGAGTGAACGTTCCGCAGCGCTTGGGCGACCGAATCGAGCTCGCGCCGGAACCAGGGATGGACGCCCTCCGGGACCGCGTCGAATACCTCCCAGGGCGTGACCGCCCCGCCGTCGAGCTCACGCGAGCGGATGGCCTTCAGGAACGCCTCCGTGAACGTGCGGCCGATTCCCATCGCCTCCCCAACGGACTTCATCTGCGTGCCGAGCTCAGTCTCGGCGCCGGGGAACTTCTCGAACGCAAAGCGCGGGGCCTTCACGACCACGTAGTCGAGCGTCGGCTCGAAGCTCGCCGGGGTCGTCCCGGTGAGGTCGTTCGGAATCTCGTCGAGCGTGTAGCCGACCGCGAGCTTCGCGGCGACCTTGGCGATCGGGTAGCCGGTCGCCTTCGAGGCCAGCGCCGAAGAGCGCGAGACGCGCGGGTTCATCTCGATCACCCGCAGCTCGCCGCTCTCGCGGTCACGGGCGAACTGGATGTTCGAGCCGCCGCACTCGACGCCGACTGCTCGGATCACGTCGACCGCCGCGTCGCGCAGCTCCTGGTAGGCCTCGTCGGAGAGCGTCATCTGCGGCGCGACCGTGACCGAGTCGCCTGTATGAACGCCCATCGGATCGAGGTTCTCGATCGAGCACACGATGACCACGTTGTCGCGCCGGTCGCGGATCACCTCGAGCTCGAACTCGTCCCAGCCGAGCAGCGATTCCTCGACGAGCACCTGACCGACCGGGCTCTCTTGCAGCGCGCGGTCGAGTAGCTCGACGAATTCCATCCAGTTGCGGGCCGTACCGCCGCCGTGACCACCGAGCGTGAACGCGGGACGCAGGATTACCGGGAAGCTCAGTTCTGCCGGCCCCTCCTCGTGTGAGCTGACGATCGTCGACTCCGGCACTTTCAGGCCGGCGAGACGCACGGTTTCGCGAAAGATCTCCCGGTCCTCGGCACGGCGGATCACGTCAGGGCCGGCACCGATCAACTCGATGCCGAGCGCATCGAGCACGCCTTCTGCGACGAGCTCCATCGCCAGGTTCAGCGCCGTCTGGCCGCCGAGCGTCGGCAGCAGGGCGTCGGGGCGCTCCTGGCCGAGGACGTCCGCCACGCCTGCCAGGTCGAGCGGCTCCAGATAGGTACGGTCGGCGAACCCCGGGTCGGTCATGATCGTGGCCGGGTTCGAGTTGACGACGATCGTCCGGAAGCCGTCCTCGCGCAACACCTTCAGCGCCTGCGAGCCCGCGTAGTCGAACTCGCAGGCCTGTCCGATCACGATCGGCCCCGAACCGATCAGACAGATCGAGCGGAGATCACGCCGCCTGGGCATACGCCACCTCTGTCACCCACTCGTCGAGCAGCGGCCAGGCATCGTGCGGCCCCGGGCCGGCCTCGGGATGGAACTGCAGCGACCGGGCGCGCAGCCATGGAAAGTCGAGGCCCTCGACCGTGCCGTCGTAGAGCGAGACGTGCGTGACCTCCTTGGCGGCGCTCGCCTGGACCGCGAAGCCATGGTTCTGGCTGGTCACGAGGACACGGTTCGAGCGCTTGTCGAGCACCGGATGGTTGGCCCCGCGGTGTCCGAACGGCAGCTTGTAGGTCTCGTGCCCGGTCGCCAGCGCGAGTAGCTGATGGCCAAGGCAGATTCCGAGCACGGGAACGCGGCCGAGCAGCGCGCGGATGGTGTCGACCTCATCGTGGAGCGGCTCGGGATCGCCCGGGCCGTTCGAGAGCAGGATCCCGTCGTACGTATGCAGGTCGCGGACCTCGGCCGTGTGCGGAAAGACCGTCACAGCCGCGCCGGCTGCGGCCAGCCGCTGCAGGATCGACCGTTTGCAGCCGTAGTCGACGACCGCGACCCGCGCCCGTCCCTGGTCGCTGAACACGTACGGCTCCGAGGTCGAGACGCTGGCGGCGAGGGAGCGGCCGGCCATCGGAGGCTCTTCGGCCACGACCCGTAGAGCTTCGTCGACTGACGCGTCACCGGCGACCGCGATCGACCGCATCGCACCGCAACTTCGAAGGTGGAGCGTCAACGTGCGTGTGTCGACCCCGGACAGCGCGACGAGCCCATGCTCGAACAACCAATCCGTCCAGGCCGGCCCGCGAGACTCGCGCATGACGACGGCGCGCGCATGCGGCCCTGCCGATTCCGAGCGTGTCCGCTCGACGCCGTAGTTGCCGACCATCGGCGCCGTGAACGTGACGATCTGCTCGGCGAAGCTCGGATCGGTGACGACCTCCTGATAGCCCGTCATGGCGGTCGTGAACACGGCCTCGCCGAAGGCGTAGCCCTCAGCGCCGACGGATTCGCCCGCGAAGACGCTGCCGTCCTCGAGCGCCAGGAAGCCCTTCACTGTTCCGCCCCTGACGCCACGCAATATTTCTGAGTCAGGGCGATCACCCGTCGAACGCGACCCTCCCGGCCGCGATCGTCAGCCTGACCTGCCCCTTGACAGTCTCGCCGAGGAGCCACGAGTTCGAGGAGCGCGAGCGGAACTCGGTCTCGGAGACGCGCCGGCTCGCCTGCAGGTCGAGCATGACCAGGTTGGCCGGAGCGCCGACCGCGATCCGCGGCGGCTCGAGCCCGTACGCTCGCGCAGGCCCAGCGGACATGCGCTCGAGCAGCGTGTCCAGCTTCAGCAAGCCCGGTTCGACCAGGTGGGTGTAAAGGGCCGAGAAGGCGGTCTCCAGGCCGATGACGCCGAACGGCGCCGCCTCGAACGGCACCTCCTTCTCGTGCCGTGCATGAGGCGCATGATCGGTCGCGACCGCTGCGATCGTGCCATCCCGGAGACCGGCGATCAGCGCCTGCCGGTCCTCCTCGGCGCGCAGCGGCGGATTCATTTTCACGTTCGGGTCGAGCGAGCGGACCGCCTCGTCGGTCAGGCACAGGTGGTGCGGCGTCACCTCTCCGGTTGCGACGACACCGGCGACCTGCGCCCGCGAGAGCGCCTCGACGGACTCGCGTGCCGACAGGTGCATCAGGTGCAAGGGCTGCCCCTCGTACGCCGCGAGCGCGAGATCGCGCTCGACCATCAGGCTCTCCGCAACCGACGGATAGCCGGCGAAGCCGAGCTCGGCAGAGACCGCTCCCTCGTGCATCTGGCCGTTCTTCGAGAGCGTCGGCTCCTCGCAGTGAAGGGCCAACCGGCGGCCCGTGACAGAGCTGTACTGGAGCGCCCTGCGCATCAGACCGGGCGCGACGACGGGCCGGCCGTCGTCGGTGAAGCCGGCGGCGCCCGCGTCGGCGAGCTCAACCATCTCGGTCAGCTCCGCCCCGTCCTCGTTCCTCGTGATCGCGGCGAGGAAGCCCACCGGAACCTCGCCTTCGGCCTCCGCGGTCTCGCCCAGCGAGCCAAGCACGGCTGCCGAGTCCACGACGGGCTCCGTGTTCGGCATTGCCAGGATCGCGCAGTAGCCGCCCGCCGCGGCCGCGGCCGTGCCAGAGGCGATCGTCTCCTCGTCCTCCCGGCCGGGCGTCCTCAGATGGACGTGCGGATCGACGAATGCCGGCGCGAGCACGAGTCCCCGTCCGTCGACGATGCGGTGGGCGTTCGTCTCCAGGTTGGTGCCGAGCTGCGCGATCGTGCCGCCGTCGACGCGTACGTCGAGAACGGCGTCGACCCCCGCCGCGGTGTCGATCACGTGGGCGCCGCGGACGATGAGGTCCTCGCGGCCCTGCTTGCCGAACAGCATCACGCTGCCCCGATCTCGTGCACAGCGGCCGCCTGGACGCCCGCCGGGCCGTGCGTGAGCAGGTCGTAGAGCACCGCCATCCGGACGACCAGGCCCGACCGCACCTGCTGCTCGATCAGCGCGTCGGCCGCGTCGGCGACAACCGGGTCGATCTCGACCCCGCGGTTCATCGGCCCGGGGTGCATCACCTTCTGGCCCGGCCGCAGCCGCTGGGGCGTCACGCCCCAACGCGCGGTGTACTCGCGCAGCGAGGGGACATAGTTCGCGCCCTCGGCCATCCGCTCTTGCTGCATGCGCAGGACGTAGACCACGTCGGCGGCCTTGATCGCATCGATCTCGTAAGAGACCTCACAGCCCATCGCCTCGATCCCGCGGGGGATCAGCGGCGGAGGACCGACCAGCGTCACCCGCGCGCCCATCAGCGCGAGCGCCTGGATGTTCGAGCGCGCCACGCGCGAGTGGAGGACGTCGCCGACGATGGCCACATGTAGGCCCTCGATCCGACCGAGCTCCTCCTGGATCGTGTAGAGATCGAGGAGGGCCTGGGTCGGGTGCTGGTGCTTGCCGTCGCCGGCGTTGACGATGTGCGCGCCGGTGTAGCGCGCAACGAGCTGCGGCGCGCCGATCTGCGGATGGCGGATCACGATCACGTCCGGGTCGTAGGCCCCAAGCGTCAGCGCCGTGTCCTTCAGCGACTCGCCTTTGTCGACCGACGAGCCCGTCGACTTGATCGACATCGTGTCGGCCGAGAGACGCTTGGCAGCGAGCTCGAAGCTCGACGAGGTACGGGTCGAGGATTCGTAGAACACATTGACCACCGTCTTGCCGCGCAAGGTCGGCAGCTTCTTCAGCTCTCGCTCGAGCGAGCGTTCGAAATTTCGGGCGGTACCGAGTAGCCGCTCGACGTCCTCCCGCTGGAGGTCGCCGATCGAGATCAGATGCCGCCGCGGCGGCTCCTTCGGCGGGAGCAGGTCCTCCCGCATGACGCGGATTTCAGCCATTCGGGGATGCCTCCTCGGAAGCCGGGATCAGCAGGACCTGGTCGATCTCGTCGACCTCGACGAGCTGCACCTGGATGCGCTCGTCGCGATGGGTGGGAAAGTTCTTGCCGACGTAGTCGGGACGGATGGGCAGCTCGCGGTGGCCGCGGTCGGCCAGCACCGCAAGCTGGACGCGCGCGGGGCGCCCGTAGTCGAACAGCGCCTCGACTGCGGCCCGGATGGTGCGACCCGTGTAGAGGACGTCATCGACGAGTACGCACGTGATCCCGTCGAGCGGGAAGTCGAGCTTCGAGTCGCGGACGAGCGGCTGGGCGTGTTGAGGCGCCTCGCCGCCCCGGACGTGGACGTCGTCGCGATAGAAGGTGATGTCGAGCTGGCCGAGCGCAACTTCGCTGCCCGTGAAGTCGGCGATCCGCCGCCGCAGCCGCTGAGCGAGCGGGACGCCGCGCGTGTGGATCCCGACGAGCGCGAGCTTGTCGAGGTCCGGGTTCGCCTCGATGATCTCGTGCGCGATCCGTGAGAGCGTCCGCTCGACCGCTTCGTGGTCGAGGAGGACCTTCTCGCGCGCTGTATGCGCGACGCTCACGCGCGCAGACGCATTCGGGCGAGGGCAGGCAGGGTCATTCACACTCCTTTCCGGCCTCACTGGACCGGGTTAAAGGGGTTCGTGGTCGGGCGGGAGACTAGCGTGTCCTGCGGACGGCACGCGAATCGGCGGCGGCTGCGTCCAGCACCGACCAACTATCCTCCGGCCCGTGGAACAGCACACCCTCGAGCGCTTCGCCGACCTCGCCGTCGACTTCAGCGCCAACGTCCAGCCGGGCCAGATCGTCGCGATCGAGGCGGAGACGGGTATGGAACCGATCGTCCGCGCGGTCGCCGAGCGCGCCTACGAACGAGGCGCGCGCTTCGTGGATCCCACCTATTTCGATCCGTATGTGAAGAGAGCGCGCCTCCAGCATGCTGCCGAAGACACGCTCGAGTTCGTGCCCGAGTGGTTCGGCAAGCGGATGCTCCAGCTCGGAGAAGTGCACGCCGCTCGGATCATCTTCGTGCCTCGCGTGTCGCCCGGGATCCTGAACGGAGTCGATCCGAAGCGGGCCGGCCGCGACCAGCTTCCAGATCTTCGGGAGCGGCTCGTGATCATCAACAAGCGGCTCGTCAACTGGACGATCATGCCCTATCCCACTCAGCCCTGGGCAGATCTCGTGTTTCCCAACCTTGCCGGCGAAGCTGCGCTCGCGAGGCTGACGGAGGAGCTGATGCACGTCTGCCGGCTCGACGAGGACGATGCGGTCGCGGCCTGGCGCGAGCGCAACGAAACGCTGCACTCGGTGGCGGCGGGCCTGACCGAGTGTCACTTCGATGCGATCCGCTTCGACGGTCCCGGGACCGAGCTCACGGTCGGCTTGCTCCCGACCTCGCTCTGGGAAGGCGGCTCGACGACGACGATCGATGGTGTCGAGCATCTGCCGAACGTCCCGACCGAGGAGGTGTATACGACCCCCGATCCAACCCGGGCCGAAGGTGTCGTGAGGGCAACGAAGCCGCTCGACGTCGGCGGCACGATCGTCAGCGGCCTCGAGGTCCGTTTCGAAGGTGGCCACGCGGTCGAGATCCAGGCGGACAGCGGCGCCGACGTGCTGCGCGAGCGGGCCGCGTACGACCCGGACGCCTCGCGGCTCGGAGAACTGGCGCTCGTCGACCGCGAGGGCCGAATAGGCACTCTCGGGACGACCTTCTACAACACGTTGCTGGACGAGAACGCCGCGAGCCACATCGCGCTCGGCAACGCCTACGAGATCACGGTCGGGCCCGAAGACGTGCCGAACATCAACAAGAGCGCGATCCACGTCGACTTCATGATCGGCGGCGACGACGTCCGGGTGACCGGCATTACGCGGGACGGCGACGAAGTCCCCGTCTTGCTCGGCGGGACCTGGCAGATCTAGCCGGCGCGCTGTCCC
>Ga0070698_100009435_pt1 | contig 10452 bp, 8 predicted proteins | sample KBSK1502metaG_FD_65477 | JGI IMG/M metagenome (GOLD analysis project Ga0070698, IMG submission 65477) | Corn, switchgrass and miscanthus rhizosphere microbial communities from Kellogg Biological Station, Michigan, USA - KBS K1-50-2 metaG | ecosystem: Host-associated > Plants > Roots >... | reverse complement strand
ATAGCCGGTGGCGGTGGAGCGGCGCTTTACACATACAAGATTCGAGACAAATACCGCCGATACTAAGTCTCGATAACAGTTCGGTCACACATTGCAAGATGAGTGGCCTTGTGGGGGCCCGGATGTGAAGGGGAGAGCACATCCGGGCCCTAACATTTTCGGCGGGGCTGCAGCTCTTTTTTGTAACACCGATAGGACCGGTAAGACATATACGACCTGGTAAACACCCGCCAACGAAAGACCTACGCCCAATTAGCCCCACGCTTCGGATTCTGCTATAGATATTCCCGCTTTTCATCAAAGCACGGAGCGCGGTAATGGAATTTCACGAGAATGTTCTTGGATTGATTGGTCATACCCCGCTGGTCAGACTCAACCGTCTGGCCAAGGGTGTTAAGGCGAAGATTTTTGCAAAGATGGAAAGCCTGAATCCTGGTTATTCCGTCAAAGATCGAATCGGCATCGCAATGATTGAAGCTGCCGAACGAGAAGGTGTTTTGAAGCCTGGGGGAACCGTTGTCGAAGCCACTTCCGGAAACACCGGAATCGGGTTGGCTATCGCGGCAGCGGTCAAAGGTTACAAATGTATCTTTGTGATGACTGACAAGGCCTCCGTTGAAAAGTCTCGATATCTCAAGGCTCTCGGGGCTGATGTTGTGATAACCCCTGTTTCCGCAAAACCAGGAACCCCAGACCACTACGTGTCTACGGCACGCCGAATCGCTTCGGAAACACCAAACTCGTTTTATCCCGACCAGTATTCGAATCCAGCGAACCCCGCGGCGCATTATCGGACTACAGGGCCAGAGGTTTGGGAACAGACCGATGGAAAGATCACACACTTCGTTGCAGGTTTGGGTACAGGTGGCACTATCTCAGGAACGGGAAGATTCTTGAAAGAGAAGAATCCGGCGATCAGGATAATCGGCGCGGATCCGTATGGTTCGATTTTCAAAACATACAAAGAGACCGGCAAACTAGTTGAGGCAACTCCTTATCTCGTTGAAGGCATTGGGCAGGAAATTGTGCCGCCGAATGTCCATATTAAATATGTGGACGAAGTTATAAATGTCACCGATCGCGAATCATTTGATTTGTCGCGGATGCTGGGTCGAATGGAAGGGATTTTCTGCGGAGGGTCGACGGGGACCAACCTTGCTGCTGCACTTCGGATTGCCGCTACACTAGACGAAACTGCCGTTATTGTCTTTATCGTTTGCGATACAGGTGAGCATTATCTCTCTAAACACCATTCAGATGAGTGGTTAAAAGAAAAGCGCCTGTTGGAGCCACAACGAATCACTGCGGGCCTCATAACTGGCACCAAGAAGCCACAAGCTCCCAAGACTTTAATCTCAGTAAAACCTACCGACACTGTGGCGGTTGCACTCGAACGGATGGATGAGCTTGGTTTAACTCAAATACCGGTTTTGGACGAAGGTCGTGCCGTTGGTGCGTTGCGCGAGAACCGAGTGCTCGCCAAAGTTGTACGTGATCGCGGATTGCTGAGCACGCCGGTTTCAGAGGTGATGGAGTCGAGTTTTCCAACAGTGGACGTAGATGCCAGCTCAAACGAAGTTACCCGACGGTTGCAAAGCAGCCCCGCCGTGTTAGTGGAAGAGTATGGCCGCATCATCGGCATTATCACCAGGCATGATGTGTTGGATCTGAAGCTGAAGACTGCAGGCCAGTAGACCGTAGCGTATGACAAAAGAAGAAAGAGTGCTGGCTGCAAATCGATCTGCGTTTCACATCTATCACATCTCCGACAAGTATGAGGCCGGCATTGCACTCACTGGAACTGAAGTTAAGAGTGCGATGGATGGGCGCGTGCAATTGAAGGAAGCTTACGTTTCGGTGCGCGACGGTGAGGCCTGGTTGTTTAATGCTCACATTTCGCCTTATTCTCATGGCAATCGTGAAAACCACGAACCAATGAGAACGCGTAAACTATTGCTTCACAAGCGCGAAATATCGCGACTCGATGATGCGACAGCGAAGCAAGGAATGACGTTGGTCCCGACCAAGGTTTATATGAAGAATGGCCGGATAAAGATCGAGGTAGGCGTTGCGCGCGGAAAGAAGCTGTATGACAAAAGAGAAACCGAGTTGAAGCGAACTGTCGAACGTGAGACCCGGGCGCAATTGAAAGAACGCAACCGTTAGCTGTACCTTAAAGATTCTGATCCGAAAGTCACAGGAGAACACACTCACATGCAAGTTGAAGCCAGCCAGGGACCATTTGAGCAGCTTGATGTTCAGGCGATTGCTGTTGCCGTTTTCAAAGATGAAAAACCGGACGGTGGTTTCCTAAAGAAATTGGACGAACTATCAGGGGGCCTCGTAAAGGCAGCAATCGACGCCGAAGAGTTTTTAGGGAAGGAGGGGGAGACTGCGTACTTTCATCTAATTGGGAACGACAAGTTAAAAGCACGTCGATTGCTTCTGGTTGGAGTCGGTAGTGCGGACGATTATAAAACGGCCAGTGTGTCAAACATGGCTGGGACGGCTGTCCGAGCTTTGCGTGGGAAGAATGTGAAATCGATTGCCGTGGTGCCTCGCATAAATGGAAATACGGAGGCAGCAGGTGCTGCTGCAGTACAAGGCGCCTTCATATCAATATTTGATCCGGACAAATACCGCACAGTTGAAAAAGAAGAAAAGACAGTAGATCGAGTGGTAGTCGTTATCGACGGTGGACAAGATGCTCTGAAACGTGGAGTGGAAACGGGACGAATCATCGGCGAGTCACTCAACTTTACACGCGATCTCGCAAATGAACCGGGTGCATACATGACTCCCACAGACATGGCGGAGCGCGCTCGTGACATTGCGAATGAGTTTGGCTTGAGCATCGACGTCCTCGACGAAGCGCGAATGGAACAAGAGGGAATGGGTTCGCTGCTGAGCGTCTCTCGCGGCTCGGATGAACCAGCCAAACTAATTATCTTGAAATACGTTCCCGCAAACTTCGATGAGACTAACAAAGAACTCCTGGCCTTCGTTGGAAAGGGTGTGACATTCGATTCTGGTGGTATCTCTTTGAAGCCCGGCGAAAATATGGAGTTGATGAAATACGACATGACTGGTGGTGCTACAGTCATGGGTGCGATGCGGGCGATTGCGCAGTTGAAGCCACCAATCCCCGTTCTAGGGGTCGCGCCATGTACCGAGAATCTGCCCTCAGGAAAGGCCACGAAGCCCGGCGATGTTGTGCGGGCCATGACCGGAAAGACTATCGAGGTCATTAATACTGACGCCGAAGGCCGCCTGATCCTGGCCGATGCATTGGCTTACGCAAAGAAACTCGGCGCGACCAAGATTATCGACATGGCTACTCTAACGGGTGCCGTATCCATCGCGCTTGGAGATGTGAATGCCGCAGTGTTGGGGACCGACCAGGATCTGATCGATGAGATTATTTCAGCTGGACATGAGGTGGGAGAGAAGTTCTGGCAGCTTCCGCTCGACAAAGAGTATTCGAAACAGATCAAGTCGGATATTGCGGATATCAAGAACGTTGGCGGCCGCAAGGCTGGGACAATAACAGCTGCCGCTTTTTTGAAGGAATTCGCCGACGGGGTTGCCTGGGCGCACCTTGATATCGCGGGAACAGCCTGGGGAGACGAGGCCAAACCCTATCGTTCGAAGGGGCCAACAGGCATTGCACTTCGAACGCTTTTGAAGATCGTGGAACGGGCAAGTCGAGCCGCCGACCGGACGTAGTCGTCGCAAGTGTTGTGGGCAGTACACAGTCGTGTTCTCAACTGTTTACAGTTCATGACCTCACTGATGACTCCGAAAAGGGCTTTTTCTGGGCTTTCTATAGGGCGTTGTTGATGGCATAGAGGTTGTAACGTATCGGTGCAATCCGCCAAGGGATGCGAGCCGCCTTATCAACACGTCCTCGCCCCCTCGATTGCCGCTCGAGGTATTTTTCCCGGCCCACCCTTGGCACCCCCTCTCTCCTGACTTTCATCAAAAAGCTGCAAACATGTGGGATTGAATGCTTGCGCGGAATGATATAATTTTCGGGCGAATCGAGACGCCAGTCTCCGCGATTCGCTTTCATCGCTGGCTTTTATGGAGTGTTGAAGCACAGTGATCGACTACTACCGATTATTAGGTGTTAATTCACATGCCTCGCAGGCTGAGATAAAATCGGCCTACCGAAAACTCGCGCGAAAAAGCCATCCCGATCTAAACCCAGACTCGAAAGCGGCTCGAGAGTTTGCACTGCTATCGAAGGCCTACCACGTGCTTAGCGACCCGCAGGAGCGGGCATATTACGACCAGCAGTGGCACGCTGAGAAAAACAGAAGCTATTCGATCCTGGACTCAAACAATCCCCATGCGAAGCGGGCTCGAAACCTCGCAGTTCAAGCTAAATGGGATCGGTTAGTTGATGAAGTGTTGGAACGCGACCGTTTAGAGAATCGCGAACGACAGCGCGCTGTCTTCACCACTGTCTCGCTGTTTCTTTCAACCTTTTTCCTGGCAATGATACGGCCACACTTGTGGCAACTATTCGACCCCTTCGGTCGGGCAATCGTGATCACCCTTTTCGTGATTGGTGTCTGGCACCTCGCTACACGACTCCGCGAGTACTTCGCTCACTACACCTATCAACCAAAGGTAATTGAGGGATCTATCAGGGACTCCGTGACTCCTGAGCAGCCGTTCACTCGTTTTTCTGCATACACATTTCTGCTCGTTGGCTATGCTCTGTGTGTCGGAATTGGGCTTTACATCGGCTGGCACACACGCGATTTCTTTAGCGATCTCTCGCTGTTAATGCATACGAAGCCTGCTGCTCACGCGCTCGCCAACAGTTCCGCGGTTCTGCTGATTCCCGACTTGCTTTTCTACCCGCCCATCGCTGTCCTAATCATCGATACCATGCACGGTTTGGCATCGCGTATCGACTGAAACGGCCAGGACATTAGGCCCGCAAAATCTTGCTTCAGCGCTTTTTCGTCGTGTATAGTTCTGCCTCCCAACGGTCAGTGCGCCCTGGTTTCCTTCTGTAGGTTGAGGAAGAACCAACCCAGACGGATTTTCGTCGCCTCAAAATTGAATTCCGGACGACCACTCTTTACCACGGTCTCTCTGTTGAGACCCGGCGGTCTTGGCAGTCGGTTTTGCAAAGGAGTACGGAAATGGCAACTACAGAAAGCCAGCGCCAGTTTTTAGCATTGAAACTCGATGCTCTAACTGAGTCGGAAGTGCAGGAAGTTCTGGATTACATAACCATCATGGAGTCGATGCGACGCTCGCGTACAGTTCCTTCCATTTGGGAGGATGAAGTCTTGGCTGTGCTTGCAGATGCGCGTGAGAATCAGCGCGCACGGCAGGCTTTCGAATGGGAGGCAGTGCGTAGAAAAGCCGAGAGACGAGCGGCCGCCAAGTCCAACGCCCATATCTGAATGCACAAAGTTTTTGGTAGGAAAAAATCGCTTTCATTTGTACTCCATCTGGGAGTTCTGACGCTATCTCTCGGTTATCCAACATACACATGTGGATTTACCCCAAAGCAATCGACATCTTTGACCCCAGCGCAAGCTGAGATTGAAAAACAACGGCAGCGTATCAGCTCCAGCGACACGGAAGAACGACGAGATGCTTTAATGAGGTTGGGTGCAATGCATCGCGCCGAAGCGTCGCGTGAGGCTATTGCCGGACTCAGGGATGACTCGCCAGCCGTCAGGGCAGTTGCTGCAAAAGCGATCCTGGCTGTTGGTGCGGACGAGAGCGTTGCCGTCTTACTTCCGCTGGCTAACGACAAAGATGAGTTTGTGCGTCGAGAGGCAGCTTACGCGCTGGGACTCACCAAAAGCCGAAAGGCAACTGATCCACTAACCAACCTTTTGTTGAACGACAAAAAAGATGCTGTCCGTGCCGCGGCCGCGGTCGGGCTTGGCGACTTAGCAGACGAGAGTAGTGTGGTATCCCTTGCTACCGTACTTGCGCCGGAATTGGGCGCACCGACAAAGAGGAAGGTGCAGAGGGAGAAAAACGTTTTCGTGCTTCGTGCGTCAGCTAAATCCCTCGGTCAGATCAAGAGTCGAGCGGGAGTTCCGGCGCTGGTTGCTGCACTGTCGAATGAGAAGGCAGTTAATGATGTACGCAGAGAAGCCGCACGCGCACTAGGGCTGATTGGAGATCCTTCGGCGGTGCCCGCGCTTCGGGTTGCGGCAACCTCGGGCGATCCTTACCTTGCCCAAGCAGCGCACGAATCCCTTAAAAAACTGACGCCTTGAGATTCTTTAGCTACCACCGGCTTTAGCCGTGTGGAGTTTCAACTTCGGGCTAGTCCTGGAACTGCTCCTTTTCTTTAGATACCACCGGCTTTAGCCGCGTGGAGTTTCAACTTCGGGCTAGTCCGCTAAAATAATGAACCGACGCGCGGCTGCGCCGCGCGCAGGAGGATAGGGGGCTGGTGGACTAGCGCGAAGGTGAAACTCCACGCGGCTAAAGCCGGTGGTATCTAAAGAAAGGGCAGTTCCAGGACTAGCGCGAAGTTGAAACTCTACGCGGCTAAAGCCGGTGGTATTCCACTTTTTTACAAAGCACACAAGCCAAAAGCGCCGGCCACGTTTAGTGGCCGGCGCTTTTTGAATGTTTGTTAAATTGTCTTAGCTCTCGGATTTCTCGCCGCGTCCATGTCCCTTCTTCGCTACTTTTGTAGCCTGCGGTATTGGTAACCCAACGCCGCCGGAAAGTGACTCACTGGACGAATCCTTGTGCGGATCTTTATCCACCATATCGTGAATCAGGGCGCCACCAGAGCTCTTTGAAAAGATCAGACGTTTGCGCAGCTCGTCAACATCAACGTGCACTAAATCGCCCAAACCAATCTGGCTTGTCGCGACCAGATTTGAAAGTGGATAGACGAGGAAACGTTCGACGGCTCGCTTCAAGTGACGCGCGCCATATTTGAAGTCCAAGCCTTCTTTGAGCAGCATGTCTTTCGCAGTTTCTGAGCACTGAAAAACAAACTTGGTACCAGCCGACTGCATGATGCGGTCCTGAACAGCTTGCAGTTCGAGGTCCAGAATCTGCCGCAGATGATGCTCTTTCAACGAACGGAACACGACAACCTTGTCAATCCGGTTCATAAACTCCGGAGAAAACTTACGTCGAGCGGCCTCAACTGCAGTGCGGTAAATCTTTTGATCAACTTCGGTGTCGTTTGGAGCTTTCGTGCCTTTGCCAGGTGCGAAACCGATGCCTCCGGAAATCAATTCCGACATCTCACGTGCACCCAGGTTTGAGGTCATGATGACCATCGCCTTAGAGAAATCCACGCGACGATTGTCACCGAGAGTCAACGTAGCTTTGTCGAGTATGCCCAGCAACAACTGCCACAGACTGTCTGAAGCCTTTTCAATCTCGTCAAACAGCACCAACGAAACTTTCATCTCGTCTGTGTGCATGCGATCGAGGTTCTCCTGGGTCAACATCGGAGAAGTTTCACGATGGCCGAGATATCCTGGAGGCGAACCAATCAGCTTCGCAATTTCGTGTGAGTGCTGAAACTCAGCGCAGTCGATTTTCACGATAGCATTTGGATCGCCATAAAGAACCTCAGCAGCAGCTTCGATCACGCGCGTCTTTCCAGAACCGGTGGGTCCGAGAAATAGCATCGTGCCAATCGGTCTGTTCGGTGGGTTCATCCCAGCCAGAAATATCTGGTACAAGCCACTCATTCGCCTTACTGCTCGTTCCTGGCCGACGATGCGAGAAGAAAGCCGCTCTTCAAAATCCTGAGCGCGCGGGCTCTTTTGATCTGGATCGAGGAAAACCGTACCCATATTGTTCATATCGTTGATTCGCGTGATTTCCATCTCAGCTAGCATCGTCGTTCTCCTTGCGAGTGCGCGTCGAGGGCTTTCTCAAAACCGGTGAGCCTTCAAACCACTGGCCCACTTTCCCTACTAAGCAAGGAACGATCCGCTCGCTGAATTGATGCGTTTGAAAGAAACGGAGTTTGCCAACCACGTCTTTTGACCGGCAAGCTCCGTCAGGCTGGATGCTATATATACAAGTCGCAGCCAATTGTCATCACAAATTTACGGGGTAACCCCAGCGTTTACAGGTGCGTACGGAAACCGACATTTGGTTGCCTGCCGGAAACTGTCAACGTGGAACTGACAATAAATTGTAGTGATTTGCACCGGTTAAAAGCTGCCGGGAGTTTTGGTGCACCTTTTCATACAGGCAATCTACCAAAAAGGTAACTTTGCATCATCGATCCCCGGCTGTTTGACTTAGTCGTAATACTCAAGTCCCAAGTGAGTGATTAAGTCTTCGCCGCGCAAGTGTCGCAACGTGTTCTTGAGTTTCATCAGCTGGATAAAAATGTCATGCTCAGGATAGAGCCCAGGTGCGGTTTGCGGAGATTTGAAGTAGAACGACAGCCATTCCTGCACGCCTTTCATGCCAGCACGCTGAGCCAGATCGAGAAACAGCGCCAGGTCAAGGACAATTGGCGCCGCGAGAATTGAGTCACGACAGAGAAAGTCGATCTTGATCTGCATTGGATAACCAAGCCAACCAAAGATGTCGATATTGTCCCAACCCTCTTTGTTGTCGCCGCGCGGCGGGTAGTAATTGATGCGCACGACGTGCGAGAAGTCTTTGTAGAGATCAGGGTAAACATCCGGCTGCAGAATGTACTCCAGTACGGAGAGTTTAGATTCTTCTTTAGTCTTGAATGAGTCTGGATCGTCGAGGACCTCACCATCACGATTGCCGAGAATGTTTGTGGAATACCAGCCGTGCAGTCCGAGCATTCGCGATTTCAAGCCCGGAGCGATAATCGTCTTCATTAGCGTTTGGCCAGTCTTGAAGTCTTTGCCACAGATCGCCAGTTTGTTTTTATCTGCCAGGGTCATCAGCGCCGGGATGTCCACTGTTAGGTTAGGCGCCCCGTTAGCGAAGGGTATCCCCGATTTCAAGGCTGCGTAGGCGTAGATCATCGACGGTGCGATTGCTTTGTGATTTTCACGCATCGCTTTTTCAAACGACTCTATAGTCTTGTGGATCGCATGAGTTTTCAAAAAGATCTCAGTCGATGCTGCCCAGATCATTACCACGCGTGAACATTTGTTCTTCTTCTTCCATTCGGCGATCTCATCTATCAGTTGTTGCGCGAGCACAAACTTGTTCTTGCCACTCTTGACGTTGGTACCGCTCAAACGCTTGACGTAAGTCTGGTCGAAAACAGCCTTCATTGGTTTGATCTTGCGCAGGGGTTCTTTGAGTTGCGTCAAAAGCTCCTTCTCGAGAACGCCCGCATTCAACGCAGCTTCATAAGCTGACTCCGGAAAAATATCCCACGCTCCGAATACGAGATCCTTTAAGTCGGCTAGTGGCACAAGATCTTTGATCAGCGGGACGCGATTCTCAGTTCTTTTCCCAAGTCGAATGGTGCCCATTTGGGTCAGGCTGCCAATTGGTTTCGCAAATCCTTTCTTAATTGCCTCAACTCCTGCGATGAAGGTCGTACTGACGGCCCCCAGACCCACCAGCAAAACACCAAGTTTGCCCTCGGCCGGTTTTATTTCAGCTTTTTTGTCGATTGCCATTTAGACGATTCTCCTTGGAAAATATGGTGACGATGATACAAGTTGGGGACACGATTGAACCGTGCGATCTTGCTCAAAATTGGCGATCGATTGCGGCTGTGCGGTAGCCCGACTATTAAGGAGGGCTCGCCACATACCTAAGCCCTCATTGACAGTCGGGCTACTGCACTGGCCCTCCTATCGAGAAATTAGCGCCTTGCGGAATTCGCGTGGTGTTGTACCCGTTGCCAGCCGAAAGGCTTTGGTGAAGTGGCTTGCACTAAGATATCCGACTCGGGAACCTATTTCAGTTATGGACATTTCCGTCTCAGCGAGGAGTAATTGTGCACGCGTAGCCCTGACAGCGGCGAGATAGGTGTGGGGGGTAGCTCCAGTGAGTTTCTTGAAGAGGCGCGAGAAATGGAAAGGCGAGAGATACGAGGCTGCAGCTAATGCTTTCAAGGAAAGGTCCTGGTCGAGTTGAGCATGCATCAATTCCACTGAGCGGCGAATGCGTCTGTCAATTAATCCCACGCGCGAGAGCTCCAGCTCGTCGGACCTGCGCGGAGTGGCGTAGGTTCGTAACAGGTGTACGAGTATCTGTTCGGAGATGGCACCCAGGACGATGTCCTTTCCGGGTTGCTCGTCAATCAATTCAACGACGAAGTTGCCACAGAGATCATCCAGTTTCTTATCGCTAACTGTCGTGTTAGTACCAAACGTAACCATTGATTGAGGAGCGACCAATCTCATGGCAATCGCACTCTCAATCACGCGAGCAGGCGCCAATGTCATAAACAGGAATTCAACCTGTTTGCCTTGTGCAGCTATGCTCGTGTTGGGTTCAAGAATTAGGGACTTCGACTCCCCGAGTTGAATGATT
>Ga0070698_100009434_pt1 | contig 10452 bp, 12 predicted proteins | sample KBSK1502metaG_FD_65477 | JGI IMG/M metagenome (GOLD analysis project Ga0070698, IMG submission 65477) | Corn, switchgrass and miscanthus rhizosphere microbial communities from Kellogg Biological Station, Michigan, USA - KBS K1-50-2 metaG | ecosystem: Host-associated > Plants > Roots >... | reverse complement strand
CGCTAGAAACAGCCGCCTGAGCGGCCCTTTTCCACAGATTCCACAGGCTTATCCCCTGCCCGTACACATGTCGGGGCCGGCTTGTGGCCGGCCCCGACGCTAACCCCCCGTTACGTGGAGAAGCTTCGTAACTAGCACGTATCCGTCTTGCAAAGCATCTAAACACCGGAGGGTTTTCGCGGCGGGAGAGCCCGGGTAGATTGGCGTCATGGCCCGGCCGATTTGGAGCGGAACGATCTCCTTCGGCCTCGTCAGCGTGCCGGTGCGGATGTACAGCGCGACCGAGTCGAAGGAGCTCCGTTTCCACTTCCTCCACAAGCGCGATCTGCAGCCAATCGGCTACGACAAGGTCCGCCGCGACACCGGCGAGCACGTCGACAACGACGACATCGTCCGCGGCTTCGAGGTCGAGAAGGGACGCTTCGTCCCGCTCGAGGACGAGGATCTCGACCGGCTCGACATCGAGCTGACAAAGACGATCGACATCCTCGACTTCGTCGACCTCGACGAGATCGACCCGATCTACTTCCGCAAGGCCTACTACCTCGAGCCCCAGGAGGGCGCCGAGAAGCCGTACCGGCTGCTCGCCCGTGCGCTCGAGGAGACGGGCAAGGTGGGGATCGCCAAGGTCGTGATCCGCAACAAGCAGCACCTCGCCGCGCTGCGGCCCTGGAACGGCGTGCTCGTGCTCGAGACGATGTACTACGCCGACGAGGTGCGGCAGCCGGAGCGCTCGGACGGGCGCGTCCGTCTGCAGAAGCCGGAGGTCGAGATGGCGAAGTCGCTCGTCGAGAACCTGAGCGAGCCCTTCAAGCCCGAGAAGTATGACGACACGTACCGGAAGGAGCTGCTCGACCTGCTGCGCGCGAAGGCGAAGGGCAAGGCGCTGCCGGAGCCGGAGCCCGAGGAGGAAGGCGAGGTCGTCGACCTGTTGGCTGCTCTCCGCGAGTCGGTCGAGCGCACGCAGAAGAAGAGCCGCCCTCGCTCGCGCGCTAAGAAGGCGTCGTGAGCCTTCGCGAGTACGAGCGCAAACGCGACCGCAAGAAGACGCCCGAGCCCTTCAGCGGGAAGAAGAAGGGCAAGGAGCCGATCTTCGTCGTCCAGCGCCACGACGCGCGGCGGCTCCACTACGACTTCCGCCTCGAGCGCGACGGTGCGCTGGCGAGCTGGGCCGTGCCGAAGGGCGTCCCGCTCGAGCCCGGCCAGCAGCACCTCGCCGTACACGTCGAGGATCACCCGCTCGACTACGCGACTTTCGAGGGCGAGATCCCGAAGGGCGAGTACGGCGCGGGGAGCGTCGAGATCTGGGACAAGGGCACCTACGAGCTCCTCGAGGAGAAACGCGACGGCGGGCTCACGGTGCGGCTGCACGGCGAGAAGCTCGATGGCGTGTGGGCGCTGGTGCCCGCACACCTCTCCGGCGACCCGAAGAACTGGCTGATCCTGCGTAAGCGCGAGGACGGGGCCGGCTCCGCGCGCCGCGACTACAAGGCGATGCTGGCGACCCTGGAGGATCCGAAGAACATCCCGCGCGGGAAGGAGTGGGAGTTCGAGATCAAGTGGGACGGCTACCGCATCATCTCGCGTGTGGCCGGCGGGGACGCCCTACTACACACGCGGAAGGATCAGGACTACACCGAGCGCTTCGCGAACGTTGCGAAAGAGCTGGAGAAGGCTCTGAAGACCCCGGACGCGGTCGTCGACGGCGAGGTCGTCGCGCTCGACGAGGAAGGCCGGCCGAGCTTCTCCGCGATGCAGCAGGGGAAGTCGGGCACGCCGATCCTCTACTACGTCTTCGACCTGCTCGAGGTCGAGGGCGAGCCGGTCATCGACCTGCCGCTCTCGGAGCGGCGCTCGCGCCTGAGGAAGCTCCTCGACGGGCGCAACCGGACGGTCAAGTTCTCGGAGCCGTTCGAGGACGGCCATGCGTTGTACGAGGCTGCGAAGGAGCGGCGGCTCGAGGGGATCATGGGCAAGAAGGTCGACTCGCGCTACCTGCCGGGTAGGCGCTCGCGCGATTGGCTCAAGTTCAAGACGCACGGCGAGCAGGAGCTCGTGATCTGCGGCTACACGAAGGGCAAGGGCAGGCGCGAGTGGTCGTTCGGCTCGCTCGTTCTCGGCGCGTACGAAGCCGACGGGACCCTGCGCTGGGTCGGCAACGTCGGCACGGGCTTCGACGACGACGAGATCGAGCGGCTCCTGAAGAAGCTCCGGCCGCTCGAGCGAAAGGCCGCGCCGTTCCCGGAGCCGCCGAAGATGCCGCGGGTCCAGAAGGGCGACGTCGTCTGGGTCGAGCCGAAGCTCGTCGCCGAGGTGTCGTTCGCCGAGTGGACGCACGACGGCCGGCTGCGCGCACCGGTCTACCACGGGCTGCGCGAGGACAAGGACGCGACCGAGGTCCACCGCGAGCTGCCGACGCCGATCTCGCCGGTGATCAAGAAGGGCAAACGCGAGCTGCGGCTCTCCAATCTGGACAAGCCGTTCTGGCCGGAGGAGGGGATCACCAAGGGCGACCTGCTGGCGTACTACCGGGACGTCGCCGAGGTCGTCGTGCCGCACATCCGCGACCGGCCGTTCACGATGAAGCGCTACCCCGACGGCTGGCAGGGGAAGTTCTTCTTCCAGAAGGACAAGCCGGCCGGGATGCCCGACTGGATCCCGACGGTGGACATCGAGGTCTCGACCCGTGAACGCCCTCGCCAGCGCCGGCGCATCGACGCGCCGCTGGTCAACGACGAGCTGGCGCTGCTCTGGATGGTCAACATGGCCTCCATCGACCTGAACACGTGGTACTCGCGGGTCGACAAGCTCGACCGGCCGGACTTCGTGCTCTTCGACCTCGACCCCTCCCCCGATGTGGCATTTCCCGAGACGGTGCAGGTCGCCTTGCTCGTGAAGGAGGCGCTGGACGCGCTGGGCCTCGTCTCGTTTTGCAAGACGAGCGGCGCCGACGGGATCCACGTGCTCGTGCCGGTTGAGCGGCGGCACACCTACGACGACACGCGGCAGTTCGCGGAGATCATCGCGGGCGCGCTCGCCACGACTCATCGCGGCCTCGTGACCACCGAGTGGTCGAAGGCAAAGCGGCGCGGGGTGCTGATCGACGCGAACCAGAACGGCGAGGGCAAGACGATCGCGTCGGTCTACTCGGTGCGCCCGAGGGCAGGCGCGCCGGTCTCGACGCCGCTGCGCTGGGAGGAGGTCGACGAGTCGCTCGACCCGGCGGCGTTCACGATGGACGTTGTGCGAAAGCGGATTGCGGAGCATGGCGACCTCTTCGAGGGTGTGCTCAAGACCCGCCAGTCGCTCGCGAAGGCGCTGAAGGCGCTTCAGTAGTTCTTTACCGATTGCTGCGACGATCCGGCCGTGCGTTGGGCGTCGTTCGTGCTCCTCCTTCTGGTCGCCGGATGCGGCGGGACTGGGCAGGTGTCCAAGCATCAGCGGCCGGCGAAAACTTCCGCGAGCTGGCCGCATGATGCTCCCGGCTTCCGAACGGCGTTTGAGGGTCGCCCGACCATCGACCGTCTGGTCGACTCGAAGTGGGTCGTCGTCACGGGCCCGCTCAAGCCGCGAGATGCCGGTGCGCAGTGGGGCCCGGACGTGTGGTTGTCTCCAGACCGGAAGACGCTTCTGGCCGAGTGGTTCTTCCCATGCGACGGCTCCGCGGCCGTCTTTGTTCCTCTCGACGGCGGCAGACCACGGGTCGTCACCGGTGAGTCGGACTGGCGGAAGGCGCCGATCTCTCGACCGCTCGGCTGGACGTACGACGGCAAGGCTCGCGTCCAGATCTACGAGTCATGGCGGGGCTACAAAGTCAATCCGAGGCACCCACGCATCTTCATCTTCAATCCTGGCGCTCCGGTTCCCGACGCCCACCCCGTCCCGCAAAGGGGTTGTTAGCTCAAAGGTCGCGGCGGGTGAAGCCGATTGCGGCTACGGCGCCGACGATCACGAGGTATACGGCTGCCCAGACCCTCAGCGTGGCGCCGCCTGTGTAAGCGCCGCCGAAGGGGCCGAGCTCCAGCAGGAAGCCGGTCAGGCCGCTCGTCTTGGAGGTGATCTCGCGCAGGCCGTCCTGGTAGAGCGCCTCGAACGGCAGCAGCCAGGCCGCGATCTTGGCCCCACGCTCGAGCTGGTGGGAGTGGAGCCCGTGGCCGATCGTGCCCACGAGGCCGGCCACGAGGCCCGCGCCGAAGAGCATGAAGATGGCGATCCCGTTCGCGGTCGAGGTGAGAAACACGGAGCCGAGGAGCGAGAGCCCGGCGACGATCGCGACTCCGGCGGCCAGCTCGACCCCCGGCACGACGAGGTGGTCGGGCCACCAGTGCCCGGTCAGGCCGGTGATCAGCATCGTGGCCACGTAGACCGCGCAGACGTACGGCGCGCAGACCGCGACCGCGCCGAGCCAGCGGGCGAACAGAAGCGTCACGCGTCCAACGGGACGGACGATCAAAGGCTGTAGTAGTCCGCGCTCTGCGTCGCCGCTGACCACGCCCAGCGTGAGGAAGATCGCGAGCACGACGCCGAGGAACAGCGTTCCGAACATCGCCAGCCCGAAGATCGTCGCGCCCGCGAACGTGCGCGCGTCGACCCCGATCGGAGGTCCGACATTCGCGAGGTTCTCGAACAGGAAGTGGTTGGCGAGCCAGAAGAGGGCGAGGAACGCAGCGGTCAGCAGCAGGACGACGACGAACACCTTCCGCCGCAGCGCCTCGCGCAGGCCGTAGCCGGCGATCGTCAGGACGTCCCTCATGAAGTCTCCCCGCCGACCGCCTCGAGGTAGGTCTCCTCGAGGGTCGAGGTCAGGACGCGGACGCCGTAGACCTTGCGCCCGGCGCCGACGAGCTCCGCGACGAGCCGCGGCGTGTCCTCCCGCGAGGCGCCTTCGAAGAGCCGGGTGCCGTCGTCGGTCTCGATCTCGACCCCGCGAGGGCGCGCCAGCTCGGCCGGCGAGCCCTCGGCCACGAGCCGTCCGCGCAGGAGGATCGCCACTCGATCGCAGACGAGCTCGATCTCGCTCAGCAGGTGCGAGTTGAGCAGCACGGAGATACCGCGGCTCCGGAGCTCCTCGAGCAGCACGCGCACGGTTCGGCGGCCGACCGGATCGAGGGCGCTCGTCGGCTCGTCGAGCAGCAACAGCGGAGGCGAGCCGACCAGTGCCTGCGCGACCCCCAGTCGCTGCTGCATGCCCTTCGACATCTCCTCGACGCGGCGGGCGCGCGCATCGGCGAGACCGACCAGCTCGAGCAGCTCGGCCCGCTCGCGCTCGCCGCCCTCGGAACCGGCCAGCTTCTGGTGCAGCCCGAGAACCTCGTCCGCGGAGTACCAGCCCGGGAAGCGGAAGAGCTCCGCGAGATAGCCCATCGACTGCCGCGCCTCATGGGAACCGGCCCGGTGCCCGCAGATCTCGGCCGACCCGCGGGACGCGCGGACGAGGCCGCACGCGATCTTGACCAGCGTCGACTTGCCGGCCCCGTTCGGCCCGAGCAGCCCGACGAGCTCGCCCTCGCGAACCTTGAGATCGACCCCGGCGAGCGCCTCGACGGCCCCGTAGCGCTTCGCGAGCCCTCGAACGGCGAGAGCGCTCATCGACGGAAACCTACGTGTGGGGCGCGATGAACTTGACGAAGTACCCGAGCTCGTCGAAGCCAAGTCGCCGGTAGAGCTCCTTCGGCCAGTCCTCCAGATCGGCGATGAGGAAGACGAACTCGGCTCCGTCGGCACGGGCCGTCTCGATCGCCGCCAGCACGACCGCGCTCGCATACCCGCGCTCGCGGTGCTCGTGCAGCGTGCCGACGTCCTCGACCTGCGCGTCGGCTCCGTCCTGATAGAGATCGGTGTAGCTGACGACCCTGCCGTCGAGCACGACGGCGAAGTACCGCGCCCGGACGCGTCGTCCGATCAGCTCCTTCCCGGCGAAGAGCTGCTCCATCACCTCGGGTTTCGCCCACGGCTGTCCGGTCACCACCTGGTGGCGCGCCGCGCGCAGCATCGGCTCCTCGACCTGGGTGACGAGGCTGAGGTCGGCCTCGCGCTCGGGCTCCCGCAGCTGCGCCATCACGACGTGGCGGCGGACGAGCCAGTGCCGTTCCTGGAAGAAGGGCACGAGTTGCTCGCCGAGCTCGGAGTCGGGGACGTGGATCATCCGCCTCTCCAGACGCGTGGCTTCCGCAAGAACCGTCGCGGCATCCGCCTCGCCCTGAACGTGCAGGAAGTTCGAGTCCAGCCGCCTCGGCACGGCGTCGTCGTAGACCGCGGTGCCGACCGACGAGGGCTCGGTGCGCTCGCCCGCCATGTCGGCGCGCTCCACGAAGGCGTATGCGCGGGCCAGGTGACTATCCATCGCCGAGCCTGTGCGGGTGGCCGAGCATGCCGAGCTCGGCGATGTCACGCTGGAAGAACAGCGAGACCGTCCAGTCGACGACGACACGCAGCTTCCTCGAGAACAGGGGCAGCTGGTAGAGGTGGTAGGAGCGCGTGATGAACCAGCCGGGGAAGCCGGTGAAGCGCAGCCCGAGCACGTCGGCGATCCCCTTGTAGCGGCCGAGCGTCGCGACCTGGCCAAGCATCCGGTAGCGGTAGGGCTGCGGGTTGCCGCGGAGGTTCTTCGCGAGCCGCCGGGCCTGGCGCAGCGCGTGCTGGGAAGTCGGGGGGTCAGGCTCGGGGCTTGCCTGGTTCGGGACGCGGGCGCAGTCGCCGAGCGCCCAGACATGCTCGTGCCCTTCGACGCGGAGCGTTGCGTTCGTCCGCACCCGCCCGCGTTCGTCGAGCGGCAGGCCGAGCTGCGCAAGCATTGGATGTGCCTTGACCCCGGCGGTCCAGACGACGGTGTGCGTCGGGATCCGCTCGCCGCTCGAAAGGCGGGCGACGTCGGCGTCGACGGACTCGAGGGTCGTCCCGACGTGGATCTCCACCCCGCGCTTGGTGAGCTGCGTCGCCGCGTAGTCCCCGAGGGGGGTCGGGATCTCGGGGAGGATCTTGGGCGCCGCGTCGACCAGGACCCAACGCTGCGGCGCGTCACGGAGGCCCGGGTAGTAGCGCAGGGCGTCGCGGACGAGGTCCGAAAGCTCGGCGAGCGCTTCGACCCCGGCGTAGCCCGCCCCGACGAAGACGAACGTCAGCTCGCGATGGCGATGGGTTTCGTCGGGCGCGACGTCCGCGGCTTCGAGCCTGCGCAGGACGTGGTTGCGCAGCGCGATTGCGTCCGCGAGGTCCTTGAAGCCCATCGCGTGCTCGGCCAAACCGGGAACCGGCAGCGCGCGCGAGATCGAGCCCAGCGCGATTACGAGGTCGCGGTACTGGACGTCGACGAGACCCTCCAGGGACTCGACCTCCACGCGATGTCGCTCGAAGTCGATCGCCGTCGCGCGGCCGAGGATGAGCTCTGCGTCTCGGCACATGACTCGCAGCGGCACGACCGCGTGGCGGGGCTCCAACGTCCCCGATGCGGCCTCGGGGAGCAGGGGCGTGAAGAGCATGAAGTTCTCGGGACCGACGATCGTCGCGCCGCGCTCGCCGAGCAGGCGCGCGACGGTCGAGCCGGCGAAGCCTCCGCCCACGATCAGCGTCCCGCCTAGTGCCTCCCTGGCCGCCACCGCTCTACTATCGCGCGGTGGCGAGGGTTCAGGTCGCGGTAATCGGCAGCGGGCGCGAGCACGAGGGTCGCGCCGAGGAGGTCGGGCGCCTGCTGGCCGAGCGCGGCTGCACGGTGGTTACCGGCGGGCTCGGCGAGGTGATGGCCGCAGCGTCGCGTGGCGCGAAGGCGGCCGGCGGGACGACGATCGGCATCCTCCCGGGCCACCGGCGCGAGGACGCGAACGAGTGGGTCGACCACGTCGTCGTGACCGGGATCGGCCACGCGCGGAATCTGGCGGTGGTCGCGTCGGGCGACGCGGTGATCGCAGTCGGCGGCAGCTGGGGCACGCTGGCCGAGATCGCCTTCGCGTCGCGCCTCGGCCGCAAGGTGGTCATCCTCGAGCCCGGTCTGTCAGTGGACGGCATCGCGCGCGCGACTTCGCCGGCCGAAGCAGTGGAGCTTGCCCTCGGTGGCTGAGCGCGTTGAGAAACTTCAGGCGGATTGGCCTGACGGCCCTGACGTCCTGCTCGTCGACCTGATCGACTGGCGCTGGCCGGCCGAGGCCGGGGTCGAATGGTTCACCGCGTTCGTGGCGGCTGACGCTCGTGGCGCGAGCGACGAGACGATCCGGGCTCTCGCGACGGCGATGCTGCCGCAGCGCTGCGCCTGCATGGCGGCGTGGGGCCCGGACTGCAGGCGCGTCCACCGGTGGTTCGACGACGCGTATGTCACCTGGCCGTCCATCGCCACTTCCGTCGGTGGGGACGCTGGCGGACGACCTGGTCCGAGGAGATTCCGTTCCTCATGACGACCGACCACGAAGGCGAGCCGCTTGCGTCTGTGCTCTGGGACGCCGCCTGCGTCGCGTGGCCGAGCGGCGACGGCTACCACGAGGATCGTCGGCCAACCTTCGTCGCCCTCGTCGAGCCGCCGTTCCGCGATCCGGTTCGAGAGCTGCTCCTCGATGCGGAGCGATTGACTCGCGAAGGAGAAGCGTAGGCGCTACGCCGGATCTTCGATTTCGTCTAAACGGTGCCGCTCAGGTGTTCCAGACCACCTCGATCGGGCGGTCGAGGCCTGGGAGCGGGAGCGCTGTAGCCTCGGCCTCGACCGCGTCGCGTATCCCACGCGAGAGGCGGCCCCAAGCGTCGATCGACACGGTGTGGCGCGACCGTCTCCAGGTTCCACGGACCTCGCCCTTGACGAGCAGCGCGCCTGGCCACACCCGCGGAGTCCAAAGTTGCCGCCGCTGATCCTCCCGGGGAACGAGCAGCTGCCGCTCTGCTCCGTCGAGCAGGAAGTAGGCGTCCCCGCTCGGCAGCAGGCGCGCAGGGGCTGCGGGTGTCTCGGCCCCGCGCATCGCCGCCTCGTCCTCGGTGAGCAGCCACTCGTCGCCCAGTGGCGACCGAACCGGCAGCAGTGAGGCGTCGAGGGACGCGAATGCGTCGGTCGCCGACCGCCGGGAGATCCCGGCCCAGCGGGCGAACCCGTCAGCGGTGGCGGGCCCGAACACGTGGAGGTAGCGTCGAGCGAGCTCGCGACACGCCTCGGCACGGTCGATCTGCGGAGCGTCGACCGTCCAGACGCTCGGCGCTCGTGCGCCGTCCCAGCGGATCGCGACCGTGCCGGTGGTCGCGGCGTACCTGATCTCGTTCCCAATCCCGAGTGGACGCGCAACCTCGCGGTCCGTCACCCGCGCGCCTTCCAGATAGGCGTGCAACCGTTCGGCGAGCTGCTCGGCTCGCACGCGGCGCTTGCCGGCCTCGGGATGCCTCCCCAGCGAGAAGAGCGCGAAATCACACTTGGGGACGACATAGGTGTGGTGGCGAGGTCCCCAGAGTTGGGCGAGCGATGGATCCTCCCACGTCGACGGCCCGACCCCTTGGACGCGCGCGTGCAACGAGAGCAGCGCGGCTCTCGGCATGCTGTCCTGCAGGCCGGCCCAGGCTGCCCTGCGCAGCGACTTCGCGCCCATCGGCATTCGCTCGTCGAGCGCCCCGACTCGGCGCCGGAACGCGAGGATCTGCTGCCGCGTGATCTTGAGTCGCAATGCCAAGGACTAAATAGCGCGGTCGAGCGCTTGCTCGAGGGAGGCCCGGCCGGTGGGCCCACCGTGTGTCGCGAGCACATGTTCGACCGGCAACGCGAGCAGCGGGCGCAGGCCCTCGGCGATCTGCTCGGGTCTCACGCCAGGAGGCAGCCACTCGGCTGGGATCTCGAGGCCCTGGCCGAAGTCGACGAGCGTGTCGCCGGCGATGACCGCACGGCGGCTCTCGATCCAGAGCACGACGTCGTTCGGCAGCCGTCCGGGGAAAACCTCGACCCCGAACGGCAGCCGGTCGCCGGGCGAAAGCAGGCTCCCGTCGAACGTTTGACCCGTTTGCAGCCAAGCCACGTCGGGGCTGCCATCGTCGGGCGGGGGAACGAACACCGGAGCGCCGAGGCGCTCCACCAGGCTGCGAGCGTCACGTTCGTTCCATGGGTTCGTCAGCACGATCCTGGTCTCGCGGTCGGCCGCGAGCCCGACGATCTCCCTTGGCGTGTCCACCGGATCGAACAGCAGAAGATGGTCGCCGTCGTCGACGGCGTAGGAGGAGACCACTCCCGCCTGACTCGGCGTCTCGGGGATCGCAGCGAGGCGCTGCCGAAGCGCCTCGTTCTCCGGCCCCGACCACTCCGGGTGCGGTGCCTCCCAATACCACAGCCCCGATTGCAGCTCGCGCACGGGCGGATGGTACGCGGCGATCGAGCCCAAACGCGGGTGTAGCGTCACCTGAGATGACCCGGTTTGTCATCGACTGCGAGACGCTGCTCCGCATTGCCGCAGGCGAGATCGAGGTCGCTGACGAGCACAGACTCGTCGCACCGACGCTCGT